>Ga0196964_10000610_pt1 | contig 20508 bp, 9 predicted proteins | sample S1_10metaG_FD_148615 | JGI IMG/M metagenome (GOLD analysis project Ga0196964, IMG submission 148615) | Soil microbial communities from Anza Borrego desert, Southern California, United States - S1_10 | ecosystem: Environmental > Terrestrial > Soil > Desert | place: USA: California | collected... | reverse complement strand
ATGCCGAATCTGAATGATGGAAAAGGGATATATTGCGAAAGTGGGCAGAAGTCAACGCTATTGTTGAGACTGATTCTCAATTGAATCTGCCAGGCTCTTCTTAATTGAGAATCAGTCTCAACTTACACCGCCGAATTTTTTTGTCTTTTTTTCAACGTTTAGCCCTGTCTCGCGCCGTCCGGCAATGACTCGTTGTACTGCTGCTGAGTGTAATCCGGTGTTCGACCATAGCTGTCGATGACACCGACAAGCACGGCTCTCTCGCCCGACGCGAAGACTTTGAAAATTGCGACGTAGCGGCCGTAATATTTTCCGTCGCAGCCCGGATAGGTCGGGCAATTGATGATTGTTTTGCTGACGGCTGTATTTCTGGGACCGATGCCGAGCGCCACCAGCCGTTCAGTCGGCGCCAGGCCCTGCGGTACGAGCTTGCTTATCAATGCCGCGCCCGTTACCTCCGCAACTTTGAATGGCGATGTGCTGGTGAGGCGTTTTGTCGCGGTAGAGGAGTTGTTCGAATTGATGATCGTCGTGTCGTGATCGTGAACCCAGTCGAAGCCGGCGCGTGAGAACGATCTCAGGTACTCTGCCGTGCCTGCTACATTCGTGAGTTCGCCAGAGGTAAGCTGAGCCTGGAGCCGCGTGCCATCGGCGCCGGAGTAAGGAAGCCCGCGGGTTTGAGTATTGGCATCTGTTGTATCGGATGCATAGATGGCCCCGGTCGTATCAAGAAGCGAATCCAGCCCCTGCGGGTATCGTTTCTGAAGCACAAAGAACAACTGCAGATTGTTGGCAAGCTCTGACTGCGAACTGGCTGTTGCCGCCATATCCGTGGTGCGTCCCAGCATGGAGACCTGAGGAATCACCAGTCCGGCCAACGCTGCAATGATCGCTAAGACGACAACCAGTTCGATCAACGTAAATCCATTCGTCTTTTTCAAAGTGTTCATGTGCCGTTCTCCACAAAATGGCAGTTCCTGAGCATGCCTCAGGGGTCAACGAGCCTGGAGCGCATCTCAGCGTTTCTGTCGCTTTGGTCTGCACACGGCAATCTCCAAGCCAATTCGCGTTTTCATTAGTTCCACTCTCAATCAAGCGGGCTCTTTAATCTTGAGCGATAAGGAATGACGAAAAAAAAACGAGTTTTGTACAAAACGTGTTCAACGTATCCGTAATGCGCCAGGGCGGGAACACTCCTCGCTAGTAATCAAAAACTTTACTGACGTGCGCACTCCAAATACTCTTAGCATCTGGTGCGGCTCAGTGCCGTCCAGCAGCTTCAACAACGCGCAGGAGATGCCAGGCACGTCGTCGGTTGTCAACCGAGTGGCGAAAGACAAATTCCCATTGGTTACGGCGGCATTGGCTACAAGACTAACGAAGTAAAACTGCTCCCTCTCTCCGCGAACCCGGGTGAGCCATTCCAGCTACTACCGAAACCGTAGCACACAGAAGTATCCTATTTCTCGCGCCCGGCAGATCTACGTTCCCAAAATGCGGAAGGGCATTCTGAAAGAGTACCTCGAATTCACTCCCTCTCCGCTTGGAAAAATCTTTACGTTTTGCTGTCCTGATTTCCGTTGCCGCGGTCAATACCGATTACCACAGCCGAGAGCACAAAGTCCCCGGCGCAACTTGGTTCGGCACAGCTTGATCACCAGCGGAGGCGAGGCCATGACTCGAACTGTTCTCATCGGAATGCTTTGTGTAATGCTGTGCATCGCCTGTAGAGCACAGGAGGGAACCGGAGTTGCTTATTACGTTTCCTCGTCACAGGGGGATGATTCGCGCTCAGCTGCTCAGGCTAAGAACCCTGCAACGCCCTGGAAGTCCATCTCAAAGCTCAATTCGTCCATGAGCCTGATGAGCCCGGGCGATGCAATTCTGTTTAAACGCGGCGATGTTTTTCATGGAACCTTAAGAGTTAGTAAGTCAGGAACGTCTGAGACCATGCCGATGATCTTTGGCGCATACGGGACTGGAAATAATCCAAAGCTCACGGGTCTCGTCAATCTTTCAAGCTGGACTCTGGTTCGCAACGGAATTTATTCGACGCCCCTAAAGGCTGGTGCTTTTAACCTGGTTTTATTAAATGGCGTCGTGCAAGCAATCGGCCGTTATCCGAATACAGGGTACCTTAACCTCGAAGCACATTCAGATAAAGTGGACTACAAGTCCATCACGGACGAACAGTTGCCAGCTTCGCCATCGTGGACCGGTGCGGAGGTCGTTATTCGAAAACGGCGCTGGATTCTTGATCGTCAGCGGATTCTCAATCATAGCGGTATCACTATACAGTATGCGCCAACTCTTGAATACTACGGCAACTCGAACGCGTACGCTCCAACCGACAAGAACGGATACTTTTTTCAGAACCACCTCAGTACACTTGATAAGCCGGGCGAATGGTATTACGACTCAAAAACCGCATTGTTTTATATGCACTTCGGAAGCCTAATCCCGAGTAGCCAGGTAGTTCAAGTAAGCACGAGCGAGTATAACGCTACTGTTTTATCACATTCCTTTGTCACGTTTAGGGGCATTGACTTTGAGGGCTCCAACAAAGCCGGTTTAATGCTTACTGGAACACGGAATATTACAGTGACGAATTGCAACTTCGTCAATCATGGGCGGAATGGAATTTATGGGACTAATCTCAGCTATGTAAATGTGGACGGCGGCAGCGTAAACAACACGCTTAATAACGGCATTCAGTTCGAAGTCAATGCAAACAATTCCCGGATCTCGCGCGTGAATGTGTCAAACATAGGAATGATTGCGGGCATGGGCGGGTGCGGGGACGGGGCAGGGCAGGGAATTCACGTCTCAGGAAACGGCAATATTATTGATCAGAATAGAGTTACGAATTGTGGCTATAATGCCATCGCATTCTTTGGAAACTATGTCTTAGTCGAAAAGAATTTCATCGATTCGTTCTGCATCGTTAAAGATGACGGCGGCGGGATCTATACATTCACGGGCGGTGTTGGAGGCGGAATAGGCCGGAAAATCGCTAACAATGTTATCCTCCACGGAATAGGGGCGTCGGCTGGTGCAGAGGGCGACATTTACGAACGTTATCCCAAAGCGGCCGGGATCTATCTCGACCAGGAATCAGAGGGCGTCGAAATTTCTGGAAACTCAGTCGCCCATGGCCCTTGGGGTGGAATCTTCGTGCATCGGTCGAGAAATATTCAGATTACAAATAACACAATTTATGACTGCCTGTATCAGCTGCACTTCGTCTATTCAACAAACACTTGCCGGAATGTAACGCGGTATGACAATAAGTTTGTCGCACGGTATAACTGGCAGCATGCAATATATAATCGTTCCTACTACAACGAAAGCCCAGCGCTTACTGGTAATTCAAATAACAACATTATTACGAAACCAATAGATGAGGCGACCACGCTGCGTGTGGAAATAGACGGGCTCGGCGCGAATCCTTATTTATCGTTGGCGCAATGGCAGGCGTTGTATGGGCAGGATCTCGGTTCGAGAACGGCGGGAAAAACGATATCGGATCCAGGCGAATTCCGCTTTGAGTACAATGAAACCGGCAGCACAAAGACAGTGACACTGGATGCCACGTACGTTGGCGTGGACGGAACGTACTATGGTTCAACAGTGACGCTGAATCCCTACAGCTCTGTCGTGATGCTCAGGACACAGCCACAAACCGTAAGCGTGCAGAAACTGCCGCTTGCTGGGATGCTGTTGTGGCTCAAGGCGGACGCCATCAATCTCGCGCCAGGCACCGCAATCGCGAGCTGGGTAGACAGCAGCGGCAACAACCGGCATGCGACAAACAACCAGACGCCGTACCAGCCCGTCTTTGTCGCCAATGTACAGAATGGTTTGCCAAGCGTGCGGTTTGACGGGCAGAAATTTTTGCGCCTGCCTGGTGGTTTTAATGAATTTTCAACGGGCATGACTGCCTTTACTGTCGTGCGCGCGCAAGCGACGCCGAACTCAACGTTCTCCGGAATTTTCTGGTGTAACAATACGGTCGATGAGCGTTCGGCGCCAAACAATGGTGCAGAAGCAAGCATTTACCCCCGTTGGGAGCGGGTGGATCATTTCGGCATACTGGAAGATTACGACAATCAAAACTGGAGCTTCGAGGTGTGGAACACGACGCCCATCATTCCAGTTCCGGAGGCTCCCGGCCGCCTGGCCGCGGGCCAATGGAGTGCAATAAACAATGCAGGCGGCTTTAAATATAATGTCACGCGTCTTAACACGGTCGTTCAGCGTGGCGGAACCCCAGGGCGTTATTCACCTCTCACCCGCACCTATATGGATGCGAACCTGACAACCCCGGCGGCGACGAGCACCGCGGTACAAATTCCCACGGCTAATTTTAAAAACTATTGTTACATCGGGTGCCGTGAAGAAACCGGCTCCCGCTTCATCGGCGACATGCATGAAATCATTCTCTACAACCGCGAGCTGTCGGACGCAGAACGTGTGGTCGTGCAGAAATATCTCTGCGCGCGCTGGGGCCTGAGCGCTCCGTTTGCCGAACCGGATACTGCCGTTACCAAGCAGGGAACCGCCGTTATCTGCAACGTACTGGCGAATGACTTCTTCGGAAAAAATGTTCAGGTGCAGGTTACGCAACCGGCATCCGGAGGCACTGTAGCGGTATTGGCTGACAATACCGTGCGGGTCGTGCCGTCGGCGAACTTTTCGGGCGTTCTCACATTTAAGTATACGCTTCGGGACCTGAACACGGCTCTCGTTTCGAGCGCCGCGTTTGTCGATGTCACAGTTCGTGCCGCTACAACCACAACCTCTCAAATGACGAAGTCGCTGGGCACTGAATCGAGCAGCGGTCCGGTTGCACAGCAACTCGTGCTGGTAAGCGGCCCGACGGCAGAGACCTCGCCTGCAATGGCAGGTGAACCGGTCAGGTTCATTGTCGCTTTTGAGCCTGCTGATGCCGAAGTGACGTGGGACTTCGGCGATGGTTCCATCGAAGCCGGCGCTATCACATCGCATACCTTCGCAGCTGCTGGCTCGTATAATATTCATGTAACTGCAGCGCTAAGTTCGAACGATCAGCTCAGTCAAGCGCTGACACTCACCGTTGTTGCGCCTGGCCATGCTGAAGATTCCAGCGACATGAACGCCATCGAAGCCGCGCAGCTCGTGGCACCACTTGCCCTAACGAAGCTTGCGATCAAGCTGAACTTCATCAGCCGGGACAAAGACGCGCTGGAACTCCAGGGGGAAGTACCGGCTCGCCATGGCGCGCATCTTAGCGGAAAGAACGTGCGTTTGAGCATTGGTGGAGTGACGCGTGAGTTGGTGCTGAACTCCAGAGGCGAAGCATGCGGACCCGGTGCCTCCTTTAAAGTCGTCTTCAAGAATGGTCGCCCCGCGAGGTTCCGTATGCGGAGTATTGGCAGCTTTGCTGAACAGCTCGCGGCGTCAGGGCTGACGAACTCAGACGTACGCTCTCTGGAACGCTGGGTCCGCGTCAGTTTAGATATTGACGGCGTCTCGTATCAGGTACTCCGGCGGCAGATATTTGATGTAAGAGGGAACGGCATTGGCTTGTGCCGTGATACTAAGTGAACGCTTCGTAAAAGGCGTCTGCCGAAGCATAAAGTTTCAAACGACTTCAACAAACTCTTCACAATAGCGACGACATCACAGTCATCGGCATGCTTGCAGACGGCTGTGGTCGTGACATGCTTTCCTATCGCTCCATCACGTCCCGCAGTTCACCTGTACCTCATCGAAAGTGCGCCGACGACAAGGTTTGGCGTCCTGAGCTTCAAGCTCAGCTGTAACCTCGACTAGTGTTGGCTTCGAAGTTGCTCTTAAGTATGATTAATGACGCGTTTTGCTGCACTCGAAGGGCTCTACTATGCAGATCCTCTATTGTGAGACGTGCGGCCATAAGATCTCTGGCGACGTCGGCACATGTGACGTGGTTCTTGATGGGAATCTCGCATACTGCTCAAAATGCCGGCCGCAGACTCAAACTGCCAATGTCATATCAAACTCTAGAACCGTACTGAATCCCTCAGGCAAAGCTCCGAAACGTAGTGGAACGCGACTACCCGCGGTGGTGTCACACAATGCCGCACATGCGCAAGTCCCAGCGAAATCGGTAGGGATAAAAGCAGAGCAGGCATTAGGCAACGGCATCGTATTAGGTTCAGCCTTGACGGCTTTGGCCATCGGAGGCTTGTTTTATGTCTTCGGTTATAAGAACAATGAGCCTAAAGCTCAGCCCACAGCGGTCGTGGCACCAAAGACAGAGTCGCAGACAGTGACGAAGGATTTGAAGATTGCTGTCGAGACAAAGCTACCGGCGGACGACTCTCGGGAAAAATTGTCTCGGCAGCTGTGGACTGATTTGAAAGCGCGGGCGGACCGGGATGGTGGCGAGTCAGCCAGCCTCAAGAAGGAAATCAAAGCCTTCTTTGAGTTCTACACGACTACATCTTCCGGAAAAGAAGCCGCCGAATATTACAAGAAGATCACGGCCAACGACGTGCCGCCGCCCGGTGAAAAGATTATTGCGGACTTTCGAAAAAACTTCAGGCACAACGGCCCGAGCAGCGGCTGGCGTTACTTGTGGAATCCGAGCGCAAGCATTGGCGAATCGTCGAAATATGTTCCCCTTGTCTGGAACAGCCAAACTGGCTACGCGGCAGACGCGCAGAAGTTTCCGCATGATGCACCGGCGGCATGCGTGAGTCTTGGTCAAGGCAGTGGACACCCAGGCAATGGAATCAATCAAGGAACAGCGGTCGATCGTTTCGCAATCGCTGCCTATACGCTTCAGTCAGGCGAGGGAGGAAAGCTGGCACTGGCCCTAAAGGCTTCGCGTACCGATCTGCAGCACCAGGGACAGATCGAAGTACGAGTCCTGGTCAACGATACCTTGAAAAAAGGTATGTTCGTCGGCAACGGAAAGAATTCCGCCGAGTTATTGATTGGACTCGGGGTTTTAAAAGAGGGTGATACGATTTACGTTGGCGTCGGTCCTGACCGTGAGGATTATAGCGACACGTTCTCGCTGGATTTTACGATCTATCCCTTCCCTTAGCTTGCAGTTCTTTACCTCGTTCCACCCGTCTCGATGTCTGGATTGGTGCGCGTTGGCGCTCGCAATGGCAGATAGATTTCACTCCTGCTCGACCTAACGGGGAACGGGCAGATGACCTGCTGAGGCGAGATGCCCGCGCGCCTCAAAACTGCCGGCTTTATTCGGCTGGATTGGGTTTCACGCGCGCGGGTGGGGGATTCGGCGCGCCGTCGACTTTCTGGAAGATCGACAGGCCCATGAGCTGCGGGTCGCTGCGGCCTTTGATCAGCTTGATGTCGAGGCTGCCATCTGTAACCGTGGCGGAAATGGGGCCGAGCCTGAGCCAATCGCCGACGACCATCTGCTCGCCGACGTTCTGCGCAGCAGATTCGCCTTCAACCTGAATCTCGTACGAGCGCCGGTAATCGGCCTGGGCCTCCATCAACCAGAGATAAAGCTCGTAGCCGCCGTTGGGGACGGTCTGCTTCAGCGCAAGGTTCGACTCATTGGCGTAAACGGCTGTGTTCAGCATCTCCGTGAGTGCCGCATCCGTCAGGGATTTCGGCGGGACACTGGTCTTCCGGATCAGCGGCTCTGCGCTTAAGGAAAGGCCTTCGGCGAGCGCGTCCTTGTGCGATAGCCAGCGTTCGCCTTCCACCGTGACAGCTTCGCCGCCGAAATTGATCCCTTTCAAGAAGCGCGCTGTTATGGTGACGACGGCATCTTTGCCAGGTTCCATCAGGGCCGTCTGCCCACCGCTGACCTGCACGGCCTTGCCTGTCTGCCGGTTGCGGAAAGTGACTCTGCCAGTGTACATCTCGAGCCAGGTGGATTCCTTGCGTGTGGCGAGCGTGAAGCGTGTTCCGATCACCGTCACGTCAGCGTGCGCGGTGCGCAACAACATCGGCTGAGTCGAAGGCTGGGGCATGACGTCAGCGATCAGGCTGCCGCGATCGAGCGTGACACTTTTAGCGTAGTCAGCGTCCTGCGCAGTATTCCCGCTCAGTTCCGAAATCACTGTGTCGCCCCCGACACTCAGGATGGTCTGGTCCAGAAATGAAAGCCTGACGTTCGCGCCAATGCTGGTTTGAAGTCCCTCGCCTTTCTGGACGCTCGCGCCAACCTCAATTTTCCGGCGCGTCGAGCCACTGACAATGAAAACGTCACCCGTCAGCCACTCGACGCGGGCGATGCCGGAGAATGCGATTTTGGGCTTTTCCGGCGTTTTAGGCTGGGGCGGGGGCTGGGGTGGTGGAGCCGTGGCGACTTCGGCTGTTCGCGGAGTCGTTTCGACTTTGGCGCGCGCTTCTTCGGCCTTGCGGATAGTAGCCTCGGCCTTTTGGCGCGCCTGCCGCATGGCCGCAAGTTCTTCATCAACTTTGCGCCGCTCCGCTTCGATTAGATCCAGCGCGCTCTGACGCTCGTTCGGGGGCGTGTTTGCCGTCGGCGCTTCTGCCAGTTCAGCGCGGCGGCGTTCAATTTCCTCGAGCCGTTCCTGTTTCTGCAGGCGCTGCATCTCTACTTCGGCCAGTTCGCGGCGGGCACGCTGGCGCTGCTCTTCGATCTGCGCGAGTTCCGCGGCGGTGTCGTGATCTTTCTTGGCAGGCTGGGAAACAGTATTGCGCGCCCCTGGGTTGGACATCACGAAAAACACAATGGCTAATGCGACGCACGCGGCTGCGCTGAGCAGCCAGGCGATATGGGTGCTCTTGCGAGTGCGATTGAAAGGCGCACGCTTTGCCGGCCCTTCGCGGACGCGCTGGCGCGCCGCAGCGGTGACCACCGCCGCGAAGGCCGGTGAAGGCCGCGACTTTCGCTGCAAAAGAGCCTGGATGAACTTTGAACCGTTGTCCGGTGAGCGGGTCGCGCGGCGCCAATCTTCATGATCGGCAAGCGCCAGAACGAACGTGCGGGCAAAGTCAGGATCCTGGCAAAGCTCGGTTAGTTCGGCAATGTCCTCGGCCGTCAGCTCGCCGCGTGACTGGCGCTCCGCGAAATATTCGATGCGCTCAAGCATGGAACTCATCGCGCCGCCTCCGCCTGCAAACGCCGCTCGACGCAATCGCGCAACGCCAGCCGGATGCGCGAAATATGCCGCCGAATTGCGGATTCAGTGCTTTGGAAGCTCTCCGCCAGTTCCCTGCTGCTCAGCTCATCCACAACGTAGCCCGAAAAAAGATTGCGGCTGCGTTCCGGAAGCCCGCCGATGCAGCGCTGCAGCGCTTCGGTGCGTCGGTCGGCGGAGTTTTCGCGTTCCGTGTGCACGGCGACGGCATGCCTTTCCAGAATGGCTTCGAGCGGCTCGCTGCCGCTGCTGCGGTTGCGATTAACTCGCCGCCACGCCTGCCGCGTCTGGTTGCGCGCGATACCCAGCAACCAGGCCTTGAAGTCACGCGATGTGTCGAACGTATTGATGGAGCAGAGTGCAGCGAGGAAAACTTCCTGTGCCAGATCGTCAGCCTCATCAGCCGATGGCGCCCAGAGCGCCGTGAACCCGCGAACACTGTCCTGATGACGGCGCACGCATTCAGTAAAGGCGGCTTCATCGCCTTGCTGAATGCGCTTTACCAGCTCGAGGTCACTTACGCTTCTAAGCATCGCGCTCTGTCTCGGGCCCGTCCTCTACAGGATATTGACGTCAGACGACTGGAACGCGGCAAAAAAGTTATCTTTTTCTGGCAACAACCGAGTATCTCAGCCGGCACTTCAGCACAGTGCAAAGTGATGTAATTCCGAAGTTTGCACGCACAACGCCAGATGCTCGCCACGTTATTTCTTCTGGAGCATACCAGCGGGTTTAGGATCCTCAATGCGCAGTTCGGTACGCTGCCGAGTTTGCGAAACGTGCTTCAGTTCTTCAGCTGAACGTACCGGTAGTAGACCTCCAGGCAGAGGCAGCCGAGCGCGGTCTGCCCAACGCGACCCCACTCCATCGAATACGCGCCCACCGGATTCCAACTGCCGGCTTCATCGCCCTGTTTGCATTGATTCGTGATTAAGGCCTCCTTCATCGAATCGTTCCAGCGCTGCCACAGTTCACCGCCTTGCTGGAAAACACAGAGTGTTCCGTAGTACCAGTAATAGAGATCGACCGATTCGCCATTACCGCCCCACTTCGGCACTCCGCCTTCTTTCACAAACAGCTCAACGCTCGACTGCAGGTCTTCTTTTTTCCAGCCGAGGAACTGGCGCGCCAGGTTGCCGATGGCGCACATTCGCATGCCGCCATGCGAGTTGGGCTTGGGTTCGTACAGGTATCGAGACGGGGCGCCGTAGCCGGAGCCAACGGCTCCACCTTCCTCTTTCTTTTCGCACAAGTCCAGGAACTTGATGGCGCCGTCGAATGAGGCCGGATTGACGTTGAGCCCGGCTACCTTGGCTGATTTGAGCGCCATGATGAACCAGCCCGTGACCGACAGGTCGCCTTCCTGCTTCGGATTGTAGCGCCAGCCAGCCTTATCCGAGCCTTCGCCGCACTGATGTTTTTCGGTGCAGTAGTCGATGGCCTTTCGAGCCGCCGCGCGGGTGTCAGGTACATTGGCCATTCCCGCGGCCTCGGCCATAGCGAGCGTTGCGATTGCGCATGGATATCCCTTGCCGCGATGGCCGATGGCGTCGGTCGTGTCCCAGATCATGCCATCAGCGTCCTGCTTGCTCTTCAGCCACGCGATGCCCTTCTGCACATTTCCCCTGTATTCGCCGACCTTCTCGGTGTGACCTGCGCCAAGGAAGGCAAGCAACGCCAGCGCGGTAACGGCCGTATCCGTCTTCTGCTCGGCACCATACTTTTTGGCATCCCAGTGACCGTCGGCTTCCTGGTGGTAAGCGAGCCAGCGCAATGCAGAATCAACGCCGGTCTCGGTGGCTTTTGATCCGCCATGGCGTTTTACCATCAAGCGCCGGCCACCGCCCTGCCGCTGCCCGAAGCTGCCGTGCCCGCCCCCATTGTCGACGCCGGTTCCGCTTCCGTTGCCGCCGCCCCAGCCGCCGCCGGTTCCCGGGCTGGCTGCACCACCCACTCCAATCAGATCGGCAAGACCTGTTCCACCAACACCCCCGCCGCCGGCAGCGTCATCATTTCCTTTAACCGAGTGAAACATGTGAGCATCGGGATTGCCGAAGGCACTCTGAGTATCCGGGCGGTCGGGGTTAATCGTTTCAAAATGGTCGCCGAGCTCGGCCTTCTCAAGGATTTCAGGCGGAACGACAATGTTCGAAGCTTCCTTGGATGTGGGGTCAGTGGGCGGCGTGTCGTGCTTGGATTCCAGGACGTTATTGGATTCGACCTTGGGTTTCTCGACTGCTTCCTTGATTTCGGGTCGCGCGGCAAGTTCAGTGACCATCACTACCGCGGGATCTTCTTCCCCGAGGTCGATGGCCATGCTCATCAGCCCGGCGAGTGTGATGACCAGCGCGTGCATGACGATTGACACAATCCACCACGGAGTCTGGCCCGTGATCGAGTACAGGAATGGCTGAGTTTCTACTGTTTCCATACTGGCGGCTTCTTGCTCAATATTCTCGTCCACCGCTTCGGGCAGGTTCAGTGCCATCTGCTACGCTCCTCCTGGAAGACTGAAGGTTTTGTTTGCCGGGCTCGATCAACCCACATACGCTATTTGCACGTGTTCTCTAATTGAGGACATCAAAATGTTGATTTTGTGTGTCTTCGTGCCGCAAAAATCATTCGAAATGTGTTATTTAAAATAAGTCAATAATCAGCAATACGGCGTGGGCGCTGTTGAAATAAAAGAATAATTAAGGTTATAAGCCGCCTCTTTTTCGAATAATCCGGGCGCCCCCGCCGGAGCTTTGCACGACCTCATCTGCGATGAGCCAGCGTCCTTTTTCCACCTTATCAAGATATTTGCCCATCAGGGTTACTTCATTTCCGTTGTTTCGCATCAGGAACTCAATTGTCGATTTCTGATTTACTAACAGAGGTATGGAGACACCTTTGTGAACCAGAACTCCCACGAGTTTCGGAAGGGGTTTATCGTTCGCAATATCGTCCTGCGACGCGTGAAATCGCCCACTGACCGGTTCGCGATTAATGTCAGTTCCCAGCAATAGGCCTCGCGCTTCCTGCCGCATCATTTCTTCCTGCTGCTTTGGATCATGGCCTTTCTCTGCGGCATGAACACCACCTGGCAGGCAGAGCGCTACAATCATGATGTTTGCAACGATGAGCGTCGGCTTCATGGGAGCTCCTTTCAGTTGATTGTTTTGACTCAGCGCTTTACTCACTCACGTCCCGGTAGTCGAGAATTCTCGGTTTAGTGAAGTACGTAATCGAAATGTCGTCGAACACAGGCGTGTCGAGCAGGTACTGGCCTTCAAGCGGTCCATTTGGTCCCGGATAAACACAGGTGTGGCCTCTGTCATCTTTGGGCCCGCCCGGATCGGCGAGCTGATCCGTCGGATAGCGGAACCAGACGCGATAGCGCAGGCGATCGCTGCGCACGCGAACGGGCTTTCCGCCTTCGAGTATCTGGTTCAGTGCATCCGGATTTGAGAACGGCTTTCCGCCATTCCCCAGGATCTTTTCATTTCCATCGTCTGGCATCTCTGAGCTGTCTTCCAGCACAGCGACCTCGACGCCCAGCGATCCATGGTAGCTCTTGTCCGCTTTGTATTCGGCAAGAGACTGGTACACAGCCGGAGCAGCTCGGTCGCAACGGAAGGGTACTACGTCCATATCCGAGTTGTATTTTGGATCTGCGTAGTCTTCGTAAATTTCGCCTTTCAAATCGTTGTATTTGCAATAATCAAACGGGCCGCGGAAAGGAATTCGGCTGAGCGGCAGCGGCAGCAGATCACCCGACTGGACGGGAATACCTGCATTAGGCCCGCGCTTTGTGATCGTCTCATTACGTGCGAATTTCGGACTGGACTTATTCCAGGTTTTGTTCTCATGCAGGAAGCGCGGAGTAAAGACAGTCCACGTGACGCGGGAGAGCGTAACGTACTCTGGATTTGAACTTGTCTTGTTCTGAAATCCCTTCAAGGACTGCAGCAGTGTCTGAGAGGTAAACTGCGGGCAATTACTTCGGGAGCGTGGATCCTGCGGCAGGTAGTACCGGCTGAGTGTCATTTCTCCGGGCTTGTCTGCGTCATTGCGTGTGACACGGTCCTCGCTAGCTGCAGAACCCGACCAGCGGAAGCCATTCTTCAGCGCGACCTCTTTTCGAGATATCTTGTATTCATCGATGACCGCGAATGTTCCTTCTTCGGGGACACTGCGGTAAATGCTGTTAAAGTCATTGCCAACGCCGGCGTAATTCATTCCCGGATTGCAGTTGTTTAATCCGAAAATGGGATGATCCGTCACTTTCTTGCCGTCGGCCGTATCGGTTCCACCGGGATGCGCCCAGGTGTAACGCACCGGTTGCCCGCCATCGCCGCGTCCCGGTCCCCAGTTGTATGAGACGCCGCCTTCCGGCCAGCCACCGGTGCTGCCCACGCGGCCTTTATTCTGATAGCTCACAAATCCCGTTGCATCAGCAGCCTGATGCACTGTCCAATACTTGCCTTTATCCTCGTAATTAACCCCGTCGCTAAAACGTTCGGAATCGACGAACGGGCGGAAAAGGTTCTGACTGACCCAACGCGCATTGTTGTCTTCATAGCCAGTCTTGCCAGCGTCTTCGTTCCAGCGCCAGAAACCACTTTTAAAAGCGTGCTGAGTAGGTCGTGTTGTATCTCCTGGGTTTGTGGCCTTCGAAAAATCATCCTGCAACTGGATACGCATTCCGAGATGATGCCAGCGGAATGGCTGCAATCTGTACGCGGGAGACTCGGGTTTGTACGCGGAATGGCCTGGATCCAGGCGTTCCTGTGGTACCCCGCTGGTGCCGCCATAGAGCATCAGGACGAAATCGGAATCGCTCCAATCCGCCATTCCATTCTGCTCTGGCTCGGATACCCAGCACAGGTCGTCTACGCGGTTTCCACCGCCGCTTACGCCCCAGGTCGGATCGTCGCCGATCCGCATGTCGTCTGTGCTCGTAATGACGCCGCTGCCTTTGCTGTGGAACTCAGACACGGCGTATTGCGCATATCCCTGCTTCCGCAGGAAAAAAGCTTCCGCGCGGATTCCATGTGTCCCGTAGCCTGGCGTGGAACAATCAAAGAACTCATGTGTACGGCCGTCGTTATGGCGCCATTGCGTCTTGGCCCACATCGTAATCAGTACGCCCTCGGTTTTGCCCTTCTTGCCCTGATTGTTCCAATCTTCTCCGCGCACCCGGACGCCATCTTTGCCGTTCAGGCCGAAATTCTGGGTGAAGTAATTCGATGGATCATCCGAGGGTTTGCCATCGCTGACGCCGCAGAGGTATTTCATGACGCCGTCATTACCCGCCACTCCCGGGCCGCCTACGAAAACTCCCTCGGCGCGCAGATCTCCCTGCCGAGCCGTGCAATTGTTCCAGTAGAAGCGCGGATCAAGACCGCGTAACGCGTTCAGCGCTGTTTTGAAGCGGTAAATCTCGAGAGGTGATTGTGTGTACGGAGGAAGATCCGGCTTGACGTGCGTGCCCTTGCTGTTGTACGCGGGCGATCCGGCAAGCCCTGGGTCTGCATCGAATTGATTGTCATTAATTGCGCCGAGCACGCCAAACGAATCCAGCGACTGCACTTTGCAGTCCAGCGGCGACTTGGCTTGTTCATGACCGTTGCCCTGGCAGGTGGCTGTATCGAGGTCGCCATTGAAACTCGCGAGGAATGTATCGCAGTCGCCGTTCGGATTGCTCTTTTCGGACTCATAGCGCAGCGTATTGGTCGCCAGCACGATCTGGCCGTCCCACGCCGCGGGAAGAACATTGTTGGCTACAACCAGCGGCATGTTGATATCGACGGGCTGTCCCCAGGCGTTGCGCTTCTTGCTTGGTTCACCCAGCTCAACATCCACGACTTCCGCATTTCTTTCGTTCTTCGCTCCGGTTGTGGGATCCTTAATCGCGTAGCGCAGCGGCACGAGCGGCTCGGGAAGCGTGTTCAAGGCAAGGCGGCTGTCGACATTCTTGAAATCACGCGCAACCGTGCCACTCTGCGGCGTACCGGTGGCTCCAGTTGCCCGCGTGATGTAGCCGTTCACGAATTGCCGTTGGGTCGATTCGCACCAGACGTCGTACACTTTTACCTGCGCCTGGACCTTGCGCTCCGCAAGCACCTCACCGCGCTTGGTCACCTGTCCGAGCGACTGAATTTCGAAGAGGCCGTGCGAGGCAAACGAGAATTCGGTCGTGGAGCGATTGAGATCCGTTTTGTCGATCATTTCATCGGTTTTGTAGCGGAACCCGCGCGTGATATAGGTGCCCTGCCACTTAGGCAGCACGCCGTACGGCCCGTTTACAAAAAACATTGTTGAGTTCGGACCCCAGGGCAGGCGTTCACGGCAGAATACAGGGACGGCTGTATCGTCCATGCGCCCATCCTGATCGCACACCGTGATATCGGTCGGCTTGGAAACGCGGACATCAAGCGCGCCATGTCCCCAGGAATTGCCAATGTTGGACTCAGGGGTGTTTGTGTAAATCATGATAGGTTCCATCGCCGTGAAATTGCGGCCCCAGCGATCGATCCACTCAATATTCGGATTGAACTTCAAGATGTCTGTATTGGGATTGAAGTGAGCCATGATCAGGCGAGCGACCGAGGGCTTCTGCTTTCCGGAAGTGTAGCCTTCGTTAACGCGTGCATCGTCCCACGGCTTGATGACCCGGAAGTACAGATCATCCCAGCTGGTGAACGGCCCGCGGCGATACGATTCTTCGCCGGTAGATTTCATAATCCCGGTCTGTGGATCAAAGTAGTCATTGCGGTAGCCGCCCGGGCTGGCTTTATCCGGTTCGCGCGTGCGAGCGACAATGATCCGGAAGGCCAGCTCCATCGCCTCGTTGATGTTCGTTGATCCTGCCGGATCGGCCGCACCGTAGCTGTTCAGATAATTGAAGTCATACTCCGGCGGGAGCTTCGACAGGATTCGATTTTTGAAATCCACGTCATAGACCAGCTTGCCGGAACTGCCGGGAATTCGTTTGAGGCCACGCGGCGTGAGAATGTAGGGCTCGATCGTGCGGGTGCAATCGGGCTGATCGTAATCCCCAACGATCCATGCTTTGGGAGGATACGACTGACCGCGTTTGCGGGATTCGTACTTGTTCTTCAGAGGATCGAACTTGGCGAGCACGGACATGTCCGCATCGGTGCCGATCGCAAGAAAATGGCCGTGCGTCACATTGATGCCCATGAATAGCGCGGCCAGCACTTTATCGGAAGCTGTGTTTATATTAATCGGCGCGCGGTGAATGCAGAGCGGGCGGGCAGCATAGTCGATTCCAGGATTGTCAATGAAGGACTGGGCGCCGCCCTCAACGACCACCGCGGGAAAAAGAGCGGGACGTTCCGCCGGCAGCGGATTTGGCGGCAACGCCAGCGGTTTTCCGGGAGCTGCCACATAGCGATGGGGAACAAGCGAGCTCTGCGGGCGGCCAGATGCAACTTCAAGCGCGCCGTTTACGTCTGTGAGCTCAGCATCTTCCGCTGCATAGATCATATACGAACTGGTCGGGCCGGGCGGAATCAGCCAGCCGATCTTGTTGCCCTCTGAATCAAGGAATGATTCAATTTCAATCCAGTCGATCCCGTTGGTCCGGATGCGGCGTACCTGGCCGGCGCCGTGGCCATTGATGATGGCGACGTACGATCCGCGCAGCGATCCGCGCAGATTTTCCGGATCGTTGATGGGATCGTCAGGCACCCAGCTCTTGTCGCGATCGATCGCCAGCACCCAGGCGTCGCCTGAACTTTTGGGGCCGGGTGCCCACTCGAATTTGCCGACGCATACGGTCGTTGTATCCACCCACGAACTGGTGGTGATGTAATCCCGGAGGGCAGCAAACTTCACCTCCACCTCGAGCTGCTCCAGTGGATCATCGGGCAGATCGTTGGGTGGAACGCTGCGCTCGACATAGGTGAGCGCATGTTTCACTTCTTCCAGATATTTGAAGCGACCCTTTCGCGCGCGGTAGGCCGCAATGGCATAGCCGTCGCCGAAAACGGCGGAGCTGTCCCGTGCTGAACTCAGGTACCCACTGTACGGAGCCTGGTTGCGTCGCGCGGAATGGCCGATGGTGCTTGTGTTGACGCTGCGGTCAGGATTGTAGAGTTGGACGAGCTTGTTTCCTGCGAAGATATGGTAGTAGATATCAAGCGGCACGTGGCCGTAGGTTCCACCTTTGGTTCCGGCGGTCGGCCAGTCGTTTGCATCCTTGTTGTATGCGTCGCCGCCATACCATTCCCAGACCCGCGGAGTGAGCAGTGCCTGATCCGCGGCGACCAGCGGGGCTCCAATGATGCGGCAAAGGTTATCAAGCAAAACGCCGAGGTTGTCGCACGCATTAACGTTAATCCGGCTGGCCGCATCATGAACGCTCAGCAGGAAACGCTCGCTGTTGGGTCCGGCAGTCGAACTAAGACTGCCGGAAAATGCCATACGCTCTTCGCCAGGACGCTCTGCCGTTCCGACATTGTCGCTAACGCCGTCGTGGTCGTCGTCGAATTTATTCTTGCTCAGATCTGCGGGAAACGAAATCGTGCGCTTGGCGCCGTGAAGATAGTCCCACATGTACCAGGGCGAAGCGGGGTCTTCTGTCGCTTTGAAGGTCAAGTCGCGCAGCGATGCTATCGCGTAGTCCACTCCCGCGCGCGCGAGCATCTCTGCGCGGACGCTGTCGGAGTAGCGCGTAGCAGATCTCGTCTGCATGAGCATTACGGTGTAAAAGCCGGTCGCGAGAGCGGAGAGAATCGCAAGCACGCCTGCGACCATGATGAGGGTGGCACCACGCTTGGGCGCAATAGTCATCACTTCCTCCCTTCGAATTGTGTTAGTTCCGGTTGCCGGCCTGGCGCACCCTTACCCTGAGAACTTCGTCATGCAGCTGAGGGCGGGTTCCAGCGACAGATCTCTGGTTCGCGCATAGGCAATTTGCGGATGTGCCTGATTTGAGGACATCAAAATGGCGTTTTTTGACGTGGGAGCCGTCAGCAAGGGGTGGCTGGCGAGTTTCGAATTTCGTGGCATTCGGATGAGTGGCCGCGAACGAGGCTTCTAACTGATGCACTGGAAATACATTGCGGCGGGTCGGTCTGCTAAATCGAAGACCGAGCGCTGCTTTCGAAATTGCAGAAATGATGTGAAAATATTTTGCCGCGGCAGTGCCGAATAATTCTTGCGCGGACGAATTCGCACGCTGGAAACGAAAGCCCGGAGCGTTTGGCTCCGGGCTCACGACTGGCGTAATCGGGCAAGCAAAGCTTACGGCGCGGACCGGCGATTTCCTCCGCCGAGCGGTGCTGTCGGCGAGCCGCTCTGCTGGGCCGCGGCAGCGTTGGCAGCTTCCTGCTCAGCCTGCTTGGCTTTGCGTTCTTCTTCGCTGGCGCGGATGCGTTCCTTGACTTTTTCCATGCGGATCTTGAACGCCTTTTCCGCTTTCTGCTGTTCCTTTTCGATCAGAGCGTAGTACTCGAGCGATTTTTCGCGGCGTTCGAAGTCGGCTCGCTTGGGGAACTCTTCCAGCTTCTTCGTGGCGAGGTCTTCCAGAACGGCGATTTCGTTCGGAATCGGGTCGCCTTTCTTGATTTTCTTGACCATCTTCGGCTTGCGTGTCTTGGGATCCATTTCCGGATTGCCGTCCTTGTCCAGCACCGGTTCGTCGACTTCCGTTTCACGCACGAGCTCGCCCCACTTGATTTCCACGAGGCGGTAGTTGGCGTCGAAGTCGAACGTCTTGGCTTCCTTCGTGTCGGCCGACTTGTAGTGAATCGTTCCCTTCAGACGTTCGTCGGGTCCGGCCTGAATCGTGATGTCCTTCCAGGCCTGTGCTTCGGTCACCCACACGCGAACGGCGAAGTTGCCCTTGTACTCCTTGCTGCGCTTGAACTCGGCGACGCCGGCGGGATCCAGCTTGCCCGATGTTCCAGCGAGTCGGATCTCGAAGTTCGACGGCGGCGTGGCTGAGACAACGTTCGACAGCGGCGTGGCAAACAGAGCGGCCTTCGAGCCTTCGCGCGTGGGCTTGACGCTCTGGGCGTTCTTCGGTGCATTGACGATCACGATGCGCTGCAGGATGCCGTTGGGGTCTTTCTCATCGATGCGCTTGCCGGGTTCGACCGTCATGCGGGTGATCATGCGCAGCTTGTAGTAGTAGGTGCGCTTCTGCTCGACATGAGTGTCAGCAAAGACTTTGATATCGGCGAATTCGGATGGAATCTCTTCGGTCTTTTCTTCCTTCGCCTTCTTGGGATCCGCGCGTGGCGACTTCGGAGCTTCTTCGCCCGCAGCGCGTTCCTTGCGGCGGCGCGCGGCGGCACTCTCGGCAACCGGAGCTTCCGGCTTTTCCTCCGGCGCGGCCACTGCCGGCTTCTCTTCTCCGGCCGCGGGTTCTTCCGGAGCCAGGTCGATGGTGGCATACGCGGACTTCATATCGATCTTGTCGGCGCTCTCGCCGCGGAAAACTTCGATGCGCACCGGCTCCATGTAGCGCATCTTCTGCGGAATGCGGAAGGTGACGAACACGCGGCCGTGGTCGCCGCTGGCCTTCAGGTCGACCAGGTCCTTGATTTCGGCAAAATCCTGCTTGGTCAGGTCGGATTCTTCCGGCGGCTTCGATCCCTGATCCACTTTTGGCCGAGCGGGCTGCTGATAAGCAACGTAGGCCGGAATCTCCGTCTCGACCTTTTTGCTGGCCCTTTCAAAAATGGCCGTTGCATCGTCCTGGAACTTCAGGCCATCGATGTTTGCGCGGCTGTAAGCGTATTTGTCGGAAACGGGGCCGCCACGCAGAGCTTTTTCGATGCGCTCCCGGTCGCCGTCGATTCCGGTGAATTCGGCCGGCACTTCGCTTGTGCCGGAGCTTTCCATCCAGGCAAATACGCCGCAGCCGACAAGCGTCGCCGCGAGCAGAATTTTGGGGCCGTGGGTCTGGATCGCACTCATGTCAGTATCTCCTCAACCAAGAATCGGGCAGAATCAGTTTAGCGCCGCAAGTTATTTCTTCTTCGGATCCTTTTTGCCATCCTTCTTCGGATCCGCCGGGGCTTCCGCCTTCGCGGCCATAGCGGCCTCCTTGGCGGCGTCGTACTCATACAGATCAAGCGAGACCAGCACCCTCACAGGGGCTTCCTGGTAGTGCGTGTTGAGCATCGGAACCGGGCCGGGCGTAGCCACCTTCGGATCGGCTGCGCTGGGGAAGGGTGCGGTGGCGCGAGCGTAATCCACGCGTGTGACCACGCCTGTGTAGCGGTTGCTGCTTTCGAGCGCCTGCACGACGGCTGGAACGGTATTAAGCGGCGTAACAAACTGAATGTCAATGCTGGAGAAGGAATAGGGCAGCTCAGCATAATTCCCCTTGGCCGTGCTGACCTGGCGGCCCGAGCGCTTGATGGCGTCGTCG
>Ga0196964_10000609_pt1 | contig 20508 bp, 20 predicted proteins | sample S1_10metaG_FD_148615 | JGI IMG/M metagenome (GOLD analysis project Ga0196964, IMG submission 148615) | Soil microbial communities from Anza Borrego desert, Southern California, United States - S1_10 | ecosystem: Environmental > Terrestrial > Soil > Desert | place: USA: California | collected... | reverse complement strand
ACTCCGAGCGCCAGCTGTACGAGTCGGCGCTGGACCGCATGGCCCGCGAAGTCGCCGCCATCGAGCGGATCGACCGCGAGGCGGCCGTGGCCATCCTGACCAAGTCGCTGACCAAGGCGGCCTGATCCGCCGGCACATCGCTAGAGCTGAAGACGCCCGGCGGCTCCGCCGGGCGTTTTTCGTTTCCGGTGAACCGCTTGCGCCCCGCCGCCGTAGGAGGGGCATGGGCGTGCGAACCACCGAGGCCGTGCTGGACCGTCGCCTGGTGACCGGCGCGATGAAGGTCCCGCTGCTGGATGCGGAGCGGGAACGGGCGCTGGCCGTGCGCTGGCGCGAGGCCGGCGACGAGCGGGCCCTGCACGAGCTGACCTCCGCCTATATGCGCCTTGCGATCTCCATCGCCGCCCGCTTCCGCCGCTACGGCCTGCCGATGTCGGACCTGGTGCAGGAGGGCGTCGTGGGCCTGATGCAGGCCGCCGCCCGCTTTGAGCCCGAGCGCGAGGTGCGCTTCTCCACCTACGCCGCCTGGTGGATCCGCGCGGCGATCCAGGACTACGTGCTGCGCAACTGGTCGATCGTGCGCACCGGCACCACCTCGGCGCAGAAGTCGCTGTTCTTCAACCTGCGTCGGCTGCGTGCCCGGCTGGGCGACACCGGCGACGCCCTGACGGCCGACGCGCGCGACCGGATCGCCGTCGCGCTGAAGGTGCCGGCGCGCGAGGTGGAGGCGATGGCGTCCCGCCTCTCGGCCGCCGACCGCTCGCTGAACGCCGCGCCCGGCGAGGACGGCGAATGGCAGGACCTGCTGGCCGACGACGCCCTCGATCCTGAAGCCGCCACGGCTGCACGCCGGGACGGCGACGCCCGCAAGCGCGCGGTCGCCCGCGCCCTGGACCGCCTGACCCCCCGCGAGCGGCTGGTGGTCAGCCGCCGGCGGCTGTCGGAGGACGGCGTGACGCTCGAGGCGCTCGGCCGTGAACTGGGGGTGTCCAAGGAGCGGGTGCGCCAGATCGAGGTCCAGGCGCTGGAGCGGCTGAAGATATCGATCGAAGCGGATGTGGGCGATCCACGAGATGCAGGGCTGATCGGCTGAGGCCTCGGCTCAGACCAGTCCCGTCACCGGGATCGCCGCCCCGGTGATCGCGCGCGCGCCGTCGGACAGCAAAAACGCGATCACCTCGGCCAGGTCCTCGGGCTTCACCCACTTGTCCGGGTCGGCGTCGGGCATGTCCTTGCGGTTGGCTTCGGTGTCCAGGATGGTCGGCAGCACGGCGTTGACGGTGACGCCCTTCGCCTTGACCTCTTCCGACAGGGCTTCGGTCAGCTTGATCACCCCGGCCTTGGAGGCGGCGTAGGCCCCCATCCCGGCAGCGGCCTTCAGGGCGCCGTAGGCGGCGACGCTGACGATCCGTCCGCGCCCGCCGGCCAGCAGGTGCGGCAGGGCCGCCCGGGACGCCGCTGCGGCGGTCTTGACGTTGATCGCGTACATCCGGTCCCAGGTGGAAAGGTCGCCGTCGGCCAGGATCTCCCAGCGGAACCCTCCGGCGACGTTGACCAGGGCGTAGAGCCCGCCCAGCTCGAACGCGGCGCGGCCGATCGCGGCCTCTGCCTGCGCGGCGTCGGACAGGTCGACCCGGCCGATCCCGAACGCCGCGCCCTCGGTGGAGACCCCGTCGGCGTGGTCGACCACTGCGACGGTCGCACCCGCCGCGACCAGCCGCGCCGTCACCGCCCGGCCCAGCACGCCGAAGCCGCCCGTCACCACACAGGCGCGTCCCTTGAGGTCCATCGTCGTCTCCCGCTTTCGATGCTCGCCGCCTCGTCGCACGCCCGCGCGCCGCCGTCGACGCCCATGGTGAAGCCCGGGTTAGTCTTGACCGTTGTTCGTCATGAATCCGGCTTAGCTGTTTTCGTTCGGATTCGCTCAATAGAGGACGTGTTTTCCTGAGCTCGTCATCAGGAGGGCGCCAGTATGTTCCCCAAGCTCGACGTCACAACGACTATCGCCGCCGCCGCCTTCGCCGTCGTGGCCGGCGTCGCTTCGGCCCAGACCGCCGCCGGGGCCATGGCCTGGTGGAACGGCACGATCGAGACCGGCGCGCGCGGGGTTTCCGCGCCCCTGGCATCGCGCGTGGTCGAGGCGGCCGGCGCTTACGAGGCCTACATGACCGCCGCCGCCGCCATGCGGCCCGACTATGCTGACGGCGCCGCGGTCGCCGCCGCGCTGAAGACCGGCGCCGCCTACGAGCCCCGGCAGATGCAGGAAGGCGCGGTCGCCTACGCGGCGCTGGCGGCGCTGCAGGACCCGGTGTTCGTGCGCGGGGTGAAGGACGCCGCCCGCACCCCGGCCGAGGCCGACCGCCTGGCCGAGGCGCTGCTGGCCGAGCCCTGGAACGTCACCTCGATCCGCGGGGCCGAACACGGTGCGGGCGTCGTCGCCGCCGCGCTGAAGGAGCAGGGCGAGGCGGTTCACGCGGCGGGGCGACGGGTCAAGCAGTCCGCCTACGACGTGCAGCGCCAGGGCTGGTCCAAGCAGACGGTGGCCGACCGGAGCGGGCGGCTGGCGCGCTCCAAGGCGCTGTCGGCGGCGCGCTACACGCCCACCGCCCAGGACGCCGAGCGGCTGCTGGCGCGGATCTCCGACGTTCGGACCGCGCGTTTCGGCGGCGGCCAGGGCGACTTCACCCCGACGGTCACCCGCGGCCTGGCGCTGGCGGCGCTGACGGTGCTGGGCCGGGCGGGCGAGGCGGACGCGGCCGCCCTGACGCCGCTGATGTCGGAGCCTTCCGGCGCGAGCTGCCTGCGGATGGCCAAGCTGAACCTGTTCCAGTGCCTGGCGGTGGCCGGCCCGCACTACGAGGACGTCTTCTGCCTGGGCCAGCACGCTCTGATGGACACCGGCCAGTGCGTCGCCAAGGCGGCCGGCGGCCAGTCCCCTCTCACCACCGCCGCGGCCGGTTCGTAAGAACCGGCCCTCCCCTCGCGGCGGCCCCTCGGCGGTCCCGGCTTCAGCCGGGGCCGCCGTTCTCTCGCGAGGCGTCAGAACAGGTCGCCCTGCCGCCCGTCGGTCCTGGGCGGCTTGGGAGCGGGACGGGGCGCGGCCTTGGCGGGCCCCGGCGCCCCTTCGATCACCGCATCGCGGTCGCCGTCGCCGAACTTGAGCCGCACCGCCTCGCCCGCCGCGACGCCTCCCGCCGAGCGCACCAGCGTTCCGTCGGCGCGGTGCACCCGGGCGAAGCCGCGGCGCAGCGGCGCGTCGGGGTTCAGCGAGCGCAACAGTTGATCCATGCCGCTCAACCGCCGCCCCTCCTGGTCCAGGCGGCGCGCCAGCGCGTCTTCCGCTCGTCGGAACAGCTGAGGCAGGCGTGCGTGGGCGCCGATCCGCTCGGGCGCGCGGACGGCGGCGGCGTCCAGCCGCGCGGAAAGCCCGGTCAGCCGCTCGGCCTTCTGCGCGCGCGGTCGGTCCAGCAGTCCGGGGCCGAAGCGGGCGGTCACGGAGACCAAGTCGCGCTCGTGCGAGGCCGTGTTGCGCGACAGGGCCGCGCCCAGGCGCCCCGCCGCCAGATCGAAGCGCTGGCTGGCCAGGGCGAGCACGTCGGTCGGACGCGGCAGGCCGCGCGCGGCGGCGTTCAGGCGCTGGCGGCGCTCCTCGAACCCGCGCGAGGCGCAGCGCAGCATCCGCCGCTCCAGCTCGGCGACCCCGGCCTTCAGCTCGCCCAGCACCGGGGTGACCATCTCCGCCGCCGCCGTGGGGGTCGGCGCGCGCCGGTCGGAGACGAAATCGATCAGGGTGGTGTCGGTCTCGTGCCCGACGGCGGAGACCACCGGGATGCGGCAGGCGGCGACCGCGCGGGCCAGGGCCTCGTCGTTGAACGGCCACAGGTCCTCCACCGACCCGCCGCCTCGTGCCACGATCAGCACGTCGGGCCGGGGGACCGGGCCGCCGGCCTCGAGCAGGGCGTCGAACCCGCGTACGGCGGCGGCGACCTGTGCGGCGGCCGCCTCGCCCTGGACCACCACCGGCCAGACCACCACCCGGCAGGGCCAGCGGTCGCGGATGCGGTGCAGCACGTCGCGGATCACCGCGCCGGTGGGGCTGGTGATCACGCCGACCACCACGGGCGTGCGCGGCAGGGGCCGCTTGCGGGCGGCGTCGAACAGGCCCTCTCCGTTCAGCTTGGCCTTCAGCCGCTCCAGCTGCGCCAGCAGCGCGCCGACCCCGGCGTGCTCCATGGTCTCGATGACGATCTGGTACTTGGAGGAGGCCGGGTAGGTGGTGATCCGACCGGTAACCACCACCTCGAGCCCGTGCTCCGGCTGGGCCTTCAGCCCCCGGACCTGGCCCTTCCAGACCACCGCGTCGATGCAGGCCCGCTCGTCCTTCAGCGTCAGATAGACGTGGCCCGAAGCGTGGCGGGTGACCTTCGACACCTCCCCGCGCAGCCGCACGAAGCCGTAGGCGTCCTCCAGCGTCCGCTTCAGGGCGCCGGCCAGCTCCGAAACGGAATAGGCCTTGGCGTTGCCTTCGGTCTCGGGGGCGGAATCGGCGAGGGACATGCGCGTCATCCTAGCGGGCGAGCACGCCGGGGGCGATGTCGGATAGGGCGGCGGAGACCAGGCCTAGAACGAAAAGCGGCGGGCCGCCGCCGCGCGCCCGCCGCCGTCTCGCAGGGAAAGACCTCCCAGCGTCAGATGTACCGGCGCAGGCTGCGGGCCAGCTCCCCGGCGCCGCTCTTCTTCTGCTGCGGCTGGTAGGCGACCCGGGCGTGCTCGACGCAATAGGGGCTGTCGCCGGCGCGGCGGCCGCAGAAGCTGAACTCGTCCGAGGACGGGTCGCCGATCGGCCACTTGCACATGTGGGCGCCCAGCGTCAGCACGTTGGCGGTGCCGGGCAGGTCCAGCACCGGCGAGGGCGGCGGCGCCGACGGCCGCGGCGCGGGCTCGACCCGGCGCGGCGCCGGCTGGGCGGCGACCGCGGGGCGCGGGCGCTGGGGCCGATAGACAGGACGCGAGGGCTGCGAGGGCGCGGCGCGGCCGGACAGGCCCAGGCGGTGCACCTTGCCGATCACAGCGTTGCGGGTGACGCCGCCCAGCTGCTTGGCGATCTGGCTGGCCGACAGGCCCTCCAGCCACAGTTTCTTCAGCGTGGCGACCCGTTCGTCCGTCCAGCCCATGTCCTCGCCTCCCTAACCCGCCTGAGGGGGTGAGTCGGCGCGAAGCCGACCCCAGATATTGTGTCCACAGGAGGGCGGCCCCGCCGTCCTGTGCTACTAATCGTAAACACCTTGTTAAGGGACGCAACATCTAGATCGGCGACTGTCCACAGAATCTAGATGTAGTCGGCGCGACTCGCGCTATACGGCCGAGCTTTTCGCCGCTTGCGCCGCCGCCGCGTCGGGCGCATCTGAGCCGCCATGATCGTGAGCGAAACCGCAGCCGCCCCGCCGGCCCCGCGCGAGCACCGGGGCGTCAACTGGACCGGGCTGAAAACCCTTTACCTGCGGGAGGTGCGGCGCTTCTGGAAAGTCGGCATGCAGACCGTGGCCGCGCCGGTGGTCACCACCCTGCTCTACATGATGATCTTCGTGGTCGCCATGCAGGACGCCCGCCCGCCGGTGCACGGCACGCCCTTCGGCGAGTTCGTGGCCCCGGGCTTGGTGATGATGGCGATCCTCAACAACGCCTTCGCCAACGCCTCGTCCTCGTTGATCCAGGCCAAGATCATGGGCACCGCGCCCGACTTCCTCACCCCGCCGCTGTCGCCGTTCGAGCTGTTGGTCGGCTTCGGCCTGGGGGCGGCCACGCGCGGGATCGTGGTGGGCGTGGTCACGGCCGCGGCGGTTTGGCCGTTCTCGCGCTTCGGCTTCGACCAGCTGTGGGCGATCCTCTACTTCGGCGTGGGCGCGTCGCTGGTCATGGGGTTCGTCGGCGTGATCGCGGGTCTGTGGTCGGAGAAGTTCGACCATCTGGCCGCGGTGACCAACTTCGTGATCATGCCCATGACCTTCCTGTCGGGCACCTTCTACCTGGTCGACCGGCTGCCCGAGCCGTTCCGCACGCTCAGCCATTACAACCCGTTCTTCTACCTGATCGACGGCTTCCGTTTCGGCTTCATCGGCCATCCGGACGGGGATCTGCGGATCGGTGTCGCGGTGGTGGCGGCGCTGACCGCGGCGCTTGCTTTGACGTGCTGGCTGCTGCTGCGGCGGGGCTGGCGGCTGAAGACCTGAACTCGCCGAACGCGGGTCGAACAAAAACAATAGTCCAGCCGGAACAACGGCCTGATCCCCGCTTTCCCTTTCAGAACCCGCCGCGAGCGGCGGGCTGAGGGGGAGTAGGCCATGAAGACGATGCGAGGCGGCGCGGGTTCGGACACCTTCCGCGTCCGCGGCGGCGCGGAACCGACGCTGCTGCTGGGCGGCGACGGCGTGGACACCGCGGTGATCGACTGGGCGAGCAAGACCGCGGCCGTCTCCAGCTATCCCGCCTACGGGCCGATGAGCCGCGGCCCCGCCTGGGTGCAGGCCGCCGACAGCGACCGGATCGAATACGCCGACCTGCTGACCGCCACCGAGTACCGCCAGATCGAGAAGCTTCAGATGCGCTCCGGTTCGGGCGACGACGTGCTGTGGGGCGGGGCGGCGGTCAACGAGATCGACGCCGGCGGCGGGAACGACCGCGTCTACGGCTCGGTCGGGGCGGACCTGCTGAAGGGCGGCGACGGGGACGACTTCCTGGCCGGCGATTACTGGTGGTGGGCGGGCGGCGACGACCGCCTGTTCGGCGAGCGCGGGCGCGACACCCTCATGGGCGACCTGGGCGACGACCTGCTGGACGGCGGGCGCGACGACGACCTGCTGATCGGCGGCGGCGGGAACGACACCCTCGTCGGCGGGCACGGTCGCGACGTGGCGGCCTTCGCCGGAAACCGGGCCGACTACGAGGTTCGCGCCGACGGCAGAGGCGGCTTCACGGTGGTCGATCTGGTCGGGACCGACGGCGCCGATCGCCTGAGCGGGGTGGAGACCCTGCGCTTCGCCGACGGCGATCTGGACGTGGTCGGCGCGAACCCCGGCGCCGCTCGTCCGGGCCGCGTCGGATCGTTGCAGGCGAGCTTCGACGACTGGCTGTTCTGAGCGAGGCGCTTGCGCGAAGCGGCGCGGATGAGTAGGTAGCGCCTTCGCTCGCCCCAGGCGGCTTTCGAGCAGCGCGGAGAGGTGGCTGAGCGGTTGAAAGCACCGCACTCGAAATGCGGCATACCTGCAAGGGTATCGTGGGTTCGAATCCCACCCTCTCCGCCACTCCTCGCCCGAGCGCGCCGCCACCCTTCGGAACAGCCCGACGGCCTCCGTCGTTACGGTCGTGGCCCAGCTTCGGCTCGGTCGCCTCGAACGAGGCTTCAATTCTCAGGGACGGGCTTCGGCCGAACGTCCGAAGTGATGAGGAAAGTGGGAATGAACATTCGTACCGCGAGCTTGCGAACCGCCGCCGTCGTCGTCTGCGGGGCCCTGGGCCTCGGCGCCTGCGCCACGCGCGGCTATGTGGACGAGCAGATCGCCGCCGTGAACGCCCGCATCGACGGCGTGGACGCGCGCGCGCAGGACGCCGCCCGCCGCGCCGACGCCGCTGGCCAGGCCGCGCAGGCCGCCGCCACCGACGCACGCTCGGCCAACCAGCGGATGGACCAGATGGGCGGCCGCATCGACCGTCTGGAACAGGCCCGGGCCCGCACCCCCCGCGGCTGATCCACGATCGCGACAGGAGAGGGGAGCCGCCCGACGCCGAGCGGCTCCGCCTCGCTTTCAACCGAGTATCCCCGTGCCGTACCGTAACCGCCTGCCCGTAGCCGCGACCTGCCTGGCCCTGCTGTTCGCGGGCGCCGGCCTGCCCGCCGCCGCTTTCGCCGCCCCTTTGAAGAAGGCCGACGCCGCGAAGCCGGCGAAACCCGCCGAGGAGCCGCTCGCGTTCTCGGAGGCCGCCGTCCAGGTGGCCGAGTGGGCGGTGGCATCGGGCGACAACCGGGGCCTGCCGTTCGCCGTGATCGACAAGAGCTCGGCCCAGGTCCTGGTGTTCTCGTCCGACGGACGCCTGAAGGGCGCCGCGCCGGTGCTGCTGGGCTCGGCGGTCGGCGACCACTCCGCGCCGGGCGTGGGCGAGCTCGAACTCGCGAGCATCCCGCCCGAGGCGCGCACTACGCCGGCCGGGCGCTTCCTGGCCGGGTGGGGCCCGGCGACCGGAGGCAAGACCGTCTTCTGGGTCGACTACGACACCGCCGTGTCGCTGCACCCGGTGGCCGAGACCAACCGCGAGGAGAAGCGGGAGCAACGCCTCGCCTCGCCTGGTCCCGACGACAACCGGATCACCTACGGCTGCATCAACGTCTCGGCCAAGTTCTACCGAAAGGTCGTCCGTCCGACGTTCAAGGGCACTTACGGCGTGGTCTACGTCCTGCCCGACACCATGCCGCTGAAGCGCGCCATTCCCGGCTTCAAGCCTCAGCGCAAGGCCGAGGGCCTGCTCAGCCTGACGACGGCCGCGGCCGACTAGCCGCCCCGCGCCCGCCACGGAAAGGACTCGACCGCGCCGCTTCGGCGTGTACGCTTCCCTGTGCGCGAGGCGAGGTGGATTTCGATGTGGCGTCAGTCGGTTCTGATCGCGGCGGCGGTGTTGTCCGCCTGCTCCACCCGGCCGGTGCAGTCGACCCAGGCGACGCCCAAGGCGTCCTACGGCGCCCAGCGGATGACCTACTACAATCTGCCCAAGGCGTTCATGGAGGCGGAACTGATGGTGTGGGGCACCAGCCGCTACGCCGTGCGCCTGTATGAGCCGGTGCTCTATCCGGACCCGGACCACCGCTACTTCCTGACCCTGAACCGCTCCACCTTCGCCAACGAGTCCTTCCGGGTCGAGGTCGATCCGCGCACCGGCCTGCTGCGCAGCCTGAACGTCGTCACCGACGACCAGACCACCAACGTGCTGGCCCAGATCGGGGCGGCGGTGGGCGGGATCAGCTCGCTGAAGCATAATCCGAACGCGCCGGGCGCGGTGCGCGACTTCGGCGACGAGCCGCAGGGCTACTGTCCCGAGGAGGCGATCGACGACTGGGAGGCGCCCTCGGCGGTGCGCTCGGTGCAGTTCGATCCGCTGAACCCCGCCAGCGTCGCCGCCGCCAACCGCGTCCTGCGCGACGCCATGACCGCCAGCGTCGATCCCGGCTGCTACCGTGCCTCGCCCGGAGACGCCTTCATCGTGGTCGAGGCGCTCGGGGCCGAACGGCTGAAGCCGCCCCCGGCGCCCCCGCAGCCGGCCGACCCCGCGGACCGGGGGCGGCCCTCGGCCGAGGTGCTGTGCAGCCGCGCGATCTGCGTGCCGGCCATGACCTCGGTGAAGGTCGCGGTGCGCGCGCCGGCCGGCGCCCGGCCGGGCCTGAGCGCCGCGGAGGCGATCGTCAGCCTGCCGGACAGCTCCACCCTGGGCGCCGTCGACATCGCCCGCGCCCGCTTCGTGCGCACCGAGACCCGCGCCACCTTCTCCGGGGGCATGGTGCGCGAGGTCAGCGTCTACAAGCCCAGCGAAGCCCTGGCCGTCGCCTCCCTGCCGATCACCGTGATCCGCAGCACCTTCGGGGCGATGAGCGAGGTTCTGCAGCTGCGCATCAACCTGGGCGCCAAGCAGGAGCAGCTGAAGCGCTACGAGGACGCCGACGAGCGATCGGTCGAGGGGCGCAGCTACGAGGCCGAGGGCGTCGACGTGGCTTCGGACACGGGCGAGGGCTTCGCCGCCGGCTCTTCCATCCTGTCCGCCGCCCGCAGGCCCAAGCCGTTCCTGGGCGCCTCGGGGCCGGGCGTTCCCGCCACGGCGGTGATCCCGGACGAGGACGACGGCGGCGGCCAGTAAGCTCCCCGGCGCGGAAACGGAAACGGGCCCGGCGTCGCCGCCGGGCCCGTGCCGTTCAGCCTTTCAGGGCCGGATCAGTACCCCTCGGCCCAGTGCTGGGCCATGGTGGTGAAGATCCAGTCGTAGTAGTTCGCCACCTTGGCGTAGACGCCCGGACGGTTCGGCCGCGCGCAGCCTTCGCCCCAGCTGACCACCCCGATCAGGGTCCAGCCCTGGTTCGGATCGCCCGCGACCAGCGGACCGCCGCTGTCGCCCTGGCAGGAGTCCTTCTGGCCTTCCATGTAGCCGGCGCAGATCATGTTGTTCGTGATCACGCCGCCGTAGGCGGTCGCGGCGTTGCAGGCCTCGGGCGTCACCAGCGGCACCTCGACCTCCAGCAGGTCGGTCGACAGCGGCCCGCCTTCGGAGATCGCGCCCCAGCCGAGCACCTTGGTCACGCCGGCGTTGCGGGTGGCGTCCTCGCCCGGACGAGCCAGGCGCAGAGGCTCGACGCGGGTCACCTGGCGCACGGCCGACGGCTTGCCCAGCCGCACCAAGGCGATGTCGTTGTCGTTGTTGGACGGGTCGTAGGACGGGTGCACGATCACGTCCATCACGTCGAAGGTGACGCCGCCGTAGTTCAGCACCTGGGTGCCGGCGTGGACCTGGAACTCGCCGCCGCCCATGCAGTGGGCCGCGGTCAGCACCCAGCGGGTGTCGATAAGGGTGCCGCCGCAGAAGTGGCCGTCCACCGGCGCGTAGCCCTTCTGCACCAGCGACACGGTCCAGGGCGCGGCGCCCGGCGCGACCAGCACGCCGTTTACGATCCGGCCGGCTTCCTTGCGGGCGGGCTTGGAGTCCATCGACTTGGCCGCGGGCTTGGCGGCGGCGGTCTTGGTCGCCTCCGGCTTGCCCTTGGCCTTGGGCCAGGCCTGGGCCGCGGCGGGCGCCAGGGCGAGCGCGGCGACGCAGGCGGCCGCCGAAAGCATGTCACGTAGTTTCAAGGGTTTTCCCTCCCGTTGAGTTTGCGCAGTCTTCAAGTTCACCGAACCGTCCTCAGCGTCACGAGGCCGGCGCTCCAGGCCGCGTCCGCCGCCGCGGGCGCGCCGCGGGTGCCGGACATGGCCGAGTCCAGAAGTCTTCCGAGCGGGTCCGCGGGTTGAACCTCCCGCAAGCTCCGCTTCACCGCGTCCTGCTCGAGCACGGACAGGTCGAGCGGCGCCTCGGCGCCGATCAGCAGCAGGTGGTCGCGCGCCTCCCGCTCGTCGAAACGGAGGGGATAGGGGATGGTCAGCGACCGGCCGGGCCGCAGCGCGCCCTCGGCGTCGCCCTGCGGCGGCCAGACCGGGCTGATCGAGTAGTCATGACCGAGATAGACCAGATGCGGATACAGCGGCTTAGAGCCGGTGTTGCGGATCTGGACCAGCATCACGTCCTTCCCCCGCGCCACCACCTCGCCGTCGGCGCCGCGCTCGACCTCGCCGGCCATCGGCGTGGCGGCGTTGCAGCCCTCGTCGGCGCAGGCGGCCTTCTTCAACGTCAGCTCCAGAGCCGGCGCGCCGCCGCCCGCGGGCAGGTTCAGCAGGGCGTGGTGCTGGGCCAGCTTGCGCAGAGTGTCGGCCAGCCGCGCCTGGTCGGCGGCGGGGAAGCTGGCGACCGTGCGGCGGTCGGAGTCGAGCAGGGTCAGGGTGCCGCCCTTCTCCTCGATGCCGTAGTGCGGCCCGTCCTCCACCACCTGAACGAAGCTCAGCGGCTTCAGCTTGGCGGTCAGGCCCGAGCGGCTGACGGGAGAGGCGTTCAGGAACTGCACCCGGACCAGGTTCGGCTCGTAGCCGCGCGCGGTCTCGCGGGCCTGCAGCCGCTCCGGCAGGGCGGCCCCGTTTCCGGAGAGCTTCAGCTTTGCGGAGAAGTCGTCGCGCTCGATCACCGTGGCGGTCGCCAGCGGCTTGGCGGCCTCGTCGATCGCGTCGCGGGCGCTGGCGTACAGCGCGTAGGTCGCGCCCGGATGAACCCCGCCGAGGCGCCCCGCCTTCAGCGTCACGACGCCCTCGGCTGAGACCGCGTCGAACACGCGGCGCTCGACCGTGTCCTGGCCCAGGAACCGGCGGTTCAGTTCGCCCTCGGCACGCGGGGTCTGGTCGGTGCCGAAGGCGGTCAGCCGGCCGCGCACGTCGGCCATGACGTCCTTGTAGGTGACGCCGGCCGGCGCGTTGGTCAGGGTGGCGATCAGGGCGTCGGTGAAGTCGCCGCGCCACAATCCGTCCACCTCGGCCTCGATCGCCTGCTGTCCGTCCAGGGCGGCGGCGAGGTGCACCGCGTAGGCCGAGCCCGCCGGGGCGCCCGTCTCGGCGCTCAGCGCCTGAACCGCGGGGTTGGGTGCCGGGGCCTTCAGCCCGCCGAGTTCGGCCGCGCGCACCGCCACCTGGCGCAGACCGGGGCCGCGCGTGGCGCTGCCGGAGTTGCAGCTGTCGAAGATGGTGACCACGCTGACGCCGCGCTTCACCGCGGCGGAGATCAGCACCCGGATCTCGTCGTCGACGATCTGCTTGGGGCCCTCGGGCCCGCCGCCGTCGTGCGGCAGCAGCGCCTCGTCGCGGCCGTCGGCGTCGTCGCTCGACGCGTCGCCGTACTGAATGCCGTGGCCGGAATAGTAGAAGATCAGCTGGTCGCCGGGTTTCGCCCGCCGCACCGCCTCGGCCAGGGCGCCCAGCACCCCGTCGCGCGTGGCCTGCTCGCTGACCAGCACCGTGGTGTTGGCCGGCTTCAGCCCGTAGCGCTGCTGGAACACCGCGGTCAGGCGCTTCACGTCGTTGGGCGGGCCGTTCAGGTCCTTCAGGTGCGCTGCGGAGTACTTGTAGTCGCCGACGCCGACCATGACCGCGTGCACCTCGGCCCAGGCCGCGCCGCCGCACAGCGCCCAGCCGGCCGCGGCCAGCGCCAGCACGCGCCCCCGGCCGAGCCGCTCGTTCGACGAATTCCCGCGCATCCCACTCCCCCGGGGCACGAAACCATCCGTGCGGAACCGCGCGTGCAAGTCAAGCGGGGCGGGGAGCCGCAGCCGGGTACGCGCGTCACATACCAGAACCACGTCCGCCTCCTGCAGGCTCTCGACGACGCCGCATGAAGCGCAGCCGTTCTGACCGAACCGTGGCCGTGCGCGGGCGACCATACGGCCGGGCGCACACGAGATCGCGAGAACGGCGTTACCCCGCGCCCGTCCGCGCAGGGCGGGGGCCTAACAATAGAGAATGCCGGAACGCCTTGTGGGTGCACGCGTTTTCGCAATCCCACGAGGGATTTGTAGATCGTGATCGAAGTCGCCAAGCGTCGGTACATGGTGGTCCCGGACGAGGACTGCTGGACCATCAGCTACCAGGGCCACAAGGCGGGCCGGTTCGACAGCCAGGACGAGGCTCTGGACGAAGCGGTGAAGCTGGCCCGCGAGGCCGAGGGCCTGGGCTACGACAGCCAGGTGCTGGTGCAGAGCGAGGAAGGCCGGGTTCGCGAGGAGCCGACCGCGCGCGACCGCCGCCACTGATCGGGCGGTTTCTAGAGCCCGCGCAGGAACGCGATCAGGGCCGCGTTGACGATCTCGGGCTTCTCCTGCTGGATCCAGTGGCCGGCGTCGGGCACGACCACGTGGCTCTTCAGGTTCGGAACCCAGGTTTTCAGTTCCGCCGCGGCGTGGCCGGTGTAGTTGCGCACCGGGTCCTTCTCGCCGACCATGAACATCCCCGGCACGATGATCGGCAGGTCCTGGGCGAAGGCGGTCAGCGCCCAGTTGCGGTCGAGGTTGCGGTACCAGTTCAGCGGGCCGGAGAAGCCTGACCGCTCGAACGCCTCGACGTACGGTTTCAGCTCCTCCTCGTCGAGCCAGGCCGGCAGGGTCTTGGGCGTCCACAGCGACTCCAGGAAACTGATGTCCTCCGGGTGAAAGCCGGTGGAGCGCTCTGCGTCGGGCGTGGCGCCGTCGTAGGCGTAGAAGGCCTTGCGCAGGGCGCCGGGGACGTCGGCCATGAACTCGGCCTCTACGCCCTCCTCGAGGAAGCTCAGCATGTAGAACTGGCCGAGGTTCTGGGCCTTGACGATGGAACGCCAGGTCGGGATCGGCGGGCGCCCCGGCCGGCGGGGCGTGAACGGCACCGACAGGCCGGCGACCCCCCGGAACACGTCCGGGCGCAGCAGGGCCGCGGCCCAGGCGACCGGCGCGCCCCAGTCGTGGCCGACGATCACCGCCTCGGTCTCGTCCTGGCTGCGGACCAGGTCGATCATGTCTCCGACCAGATGCAGGATGGTGTAGGCGTCGATCGCCTGGGGCTTGTCGGTCCCGCCGTAGCCCCGCATGTCCGGCGCCAGGGCGCGGAAACCGGCATCGGCCAGCGCCGGAAGCTGTCGCCGCCACGACCAGCCGAGCTCGGGGAAGCCGTGGCACAGGATCACCAGCGGACCCTCGCCCGCCTCCCACACCTGCTGGCGCAGGCCGTCGGTCTCGACCAGGCGCTGTTTCATGCCGCTCCCCTCGCGATGCGCAGCCGAGCCTAGCGGGCGGAGTCCGGCTTGTCCCGTCCCGGAATCGGCGTGTCCTCGCCCAGCACGTCGCGCACGTACAGGATCTTGACCATCACGAAGATCACCACCGCCAGCGGCACGGCGAACAGCACGCCGAGCGGGCCGAACAGGGCGGCGAACACCACCAGCGAGAAGATCGTCAGCAGCGGCGGCAGGTTGACCATGCGCTTCTGGATCAGCGGCACGATGAAATTCGATTCCACCTGCTGCACCCCGATATAGACCAGCAGCGCCCAAAGCACCGCCTCCGGCCCCATCGACAGGGCCAGCAGCAACCCGGGAACCGCGGTGATCGCCGGCCCCAGCAGCGGCACGAACTCGCCCAATCCCGCCAGGATCCCGAGCGCTATCGGCGAGGGCACGCCGACCGCCCACAGCCCCAGGCCGATCATGACGCCGATGATCAGCATCGACAGCAGGGTGCCCAGCAGCCACCGGTTCAGGGCGCCGCCGGACGCGTCTATGGCGTCGGCGATCCGGGGCCGCTCGCCGCGCGGAAACAGCAGCAGGAAGCCGTCGCGATACCGCCGCGGCCGGATGGCCAGGTACACGCCGCCGACCAGCACCAGGATGAAGTCGGTCAGCCCCCCGGCCAGGCCCTTGAAGAAGGCCCGGGCGGCCTCGGCCGCGTTCTTGGCCGCCTCCATGCCGCCGCCCTGCACGGTTTCGCCGGCGCGCAACGCCTCTGCCCGGGCGACGATCTCCTTGCCGAAGGGCAGGCCGACCAGCCGCGCCTTGGCCTGCTCCCACGCCTGCGGCAGGGTGCGGGGCAGATCCTCGAGCTGGGCGCTGACCGCGTTTGCGAAAAGCACCCCGGCCAGGGTCAGCACGCCCAGCACCACCGCCACCGAAATCGCCATGGCCACGCGGTCGTGCAGCTTGAAGCGGGCCTTCAGCGGGTCGGCGATCGCGCGCAGCAGCACCGCCACCAGCACCGCGGCGAACAGCATCAGCAGCACGTGCTTGAGTTTCACGAAAAGCAGGGCGAGCGCGATCACGCCCAGCACGAACAGCGCCCGACGGACGAAGACGGCGTCGAGGCCGCGGGGCGGTGTCCAGGGCGTCTCGTTCACGGCGGCTGAACGCCCGGCGAAGGTGGAAGGTTCGTTGCGGCTTGCCGCTCCCTGCGGCGCGCCGTAAGTCCGGACCATGACCGCGCGCGCGCCCTTGATCTGTCCCTCGATCCTCGCCAGCGATTTCGCGCGGCTGGGCGAAGAGGTGCGGGCGATCGAGGCGGCGGGCGCCGACTGGGTCCACGTCGACGTGATGGACGGCCGCTTCGTGCCCAACATCACCATCGGGCCGGAGGTGGTGAAGGCGCTGCGCCCCCACGCCTCGATCCCGTTCGACGTCCACCTGATGATCACGCCGGTGGATCCGTTCCTGGAGGCGTTCCGCGCCGCCGGGGCCGACATCCTGACCGTCCACCCGGAGAGCGGGCCGCACCTGCACCGCACCCTGCGCCGCATCCGCGAGCTCGGCGCCAAGGCGGGCGTCGTGCTCAACCCCGCCACGCCGGTCGAGGTGCTGGACTGGGTGATGGACGATCTGGACCTGATCCTGGTGATGTCGGTGAACCCCGGCTTCGGCGGGCAGAGCTTCATCCACGGCCAACTCAGGAAGGTGGAGGCGCTGCGCCGCCGCATCGACCAGACCGGACGCGAGATCGTCCTGCAGGTCGACGGCGGCGTGAACGCCGAGACCGCGCGCCTGTGCGTGGACGCCGGCGCGACCGCGCTGGTCGCCGGCACCGCCGTGTTCAAGGGCGGCGCGGGCGCCTACGCCGACAACATCCGGGCCCTGAAGGGCGGATGACTACACCCCGATGACCGACGCGCCGCTCCTCGGTCCGGTCCGCCTGCGCCTGGCGCGCCCCGCGTGGCTGACCGCCGCCGGACGGGTGGCGGCGCGGCAGCTGGCGGTGGAGGGGTTCGGGGCGCCCGGTTACGGCCTGACCCTGGCGTGGCCGTCCGTCGAAGGTCTGGCCGCCGCGCCCAAGGACTTCCGACCGACCGACCCCGCCGCCGCCCGACACGCCCTCGCCGGTCGCTTCGCCTACGCCGGCGCGGTGCTGGAGACCGGGCGCGGGGGCGACCCGTGGAACGTGCCGGCTCCCTCGCGCCCGTTCGCGGTGGAGCTGCATCGCTTCGCCTGGCTGCCGCACCTGGCCGGGGCGGGCGAGGTCGCGGCCTTCGAGGCCCTGCGGCTGACCCGCGGCTGGCGCGAGACCTTCGGGCGCTGGTCTCCCTTCGCCTGGGGACGCGAGGTGCTGTCGCGCCGGGTGTTCAATCTGGCCTGCGCCGCGCGGCGGCTGGCGGACATCGGCGGCGAGGGCGCCGACCCCGAGGTCGCCGAGCTGCTGGCGCGCCAGGCCCGTCACCTGCTGCGCCTGCCCGACGACGCCGCCTGGGCGGCCGAGCACACGACGGCCGCGGCCGTCGCCGGCGCCGCCCTGGCGGGGCGCGCGGGCGACCGGCTGCTGGCCCGCGCCCTGCCGCGCCTGACGCGGGCGCTGGCGCGCACCGTGCCCGCCGACGGCTGCCACGCCTCGCGCAGCCCGGAAGCGGGGATGGAGCTGCTGTTCGACCTGCTGACCCTCGACGACGCCCTGCTCCAGCGCGGGCGCGAGGCGCCGCCGGAGGTGGCCCGCGCGGTCGATCGCCTGACCCAGGCGCTGCGTTTCTTCACCCTGGGCGACGGCCGGCTGGCCTGCTTCCAGGGCGGGGAGTCCTCCTCGCGCCGTCGGGTGGACGCCGCCCGGGCGCACGACAACGGCGACGGGGCGGTCCCGACCTCCCTGCCGGACGGCCGCTACCACCGCCTGCACGGCCAGCTCCTGCAGGCGATCGTCGACGCCGGCGCCCCGGCGCGCGGCCCTTACGCCGTGTCCGCCTGCGCCCAGCCGCTGGCGCTGGAGGTGGTCTGCGGCAAGGACCGGCTGATCACCAACGCCGGCTGGAGCGAGCGCGAGCCGGACCGCCAGGGCTTCCGCCTGACCTCGGCCGGATCGACGGTGACGCTGGGCGAGACCTCGGTGCTGCAGCCCTTGCAGGGGCGGCTGGCCGAGATCCTGGGCGCGCGCCTGGACGGCCCGCCGTTCCGGGTCGAGGCGCGGCGGCAGGACCCCGAGGGCGCGGTGCTGGTCGAACTGGCCCACGACGGCTGGGCCGGCCGCTACGGCCTCAGCCACGAGCGGCGTCTGTACGTGGACGTGCGCGCCGACGAACTCAGGGCCGAGGACCTGCTGAGCCCGGCCGAGGGCGCAAAGGCGCGGGCGCTGGCGGTTCCGTTCGCGGTGCGCTTCCACCTTCACCCCGAGGTGCAGGTGTCGCTGGCGCGCGACCGCCGCAGCGTGCTGCTGCGCGGGCCCTCGGGGCGCGGCTGGTGGTTCCGGAACGACGCGTTCGAGGTGCTGCTGGAGCCTGCGGTCCACTTCGAGGACGGATCGGCCCGCAAGACCGCGCAGATCGTGCTCAGCGGGGTGGCCCGCACCGACGCGCCGACCCGCATCCGCTGGAAGATCGCGCCCGCCGGCGGGCCCGGCGACGCGAAGGGCTGACGCGTGCGTCCGCGTCCGCTAGACCCGCGCCCATGACCGACGCCTCCGCGCCCAAGAAGGGCTGGTTCCAGCGCCTCACCGACGGGCTTTCGCGCTCCTCCAAGCAGATGACCGAGCAGGTGGTCTCGGGCTTCGTCAAGAAGCCGCTGGACCAGGCGGCGCTGGACGAGCTGGAGGAGCAGCTGATTGAAGCGGACCTGGGTCCGACCGCCGCCGCCCGGATCACCGAGCGGTTCAAGGAACTGCGCTTCGGCAAGATCTCCGACGAGCGCGAGATCAAGGAAGCCCTGGCCGAGGCGGTGGCGGCCGAGCTGCTGCCGCGCCAGGACCGCTTCGATCCGCTGTCGGGCCCCAAGCCCTACGTGGTGCTGTTCGTCGGCGTGAACGGCTCGGGCAAGACCACGACGCTGGGCAAGATCGCCGCCGACCTGACCCGCCGCGGGGCGAGGGTGATGGTGGTGGCCGGCGACACCTTCCGCGCCGCCGCGGTCGAGCAGCTGAAGATCTGGGCCGAGCGCGCGGGCGCCGCCTTCGAGGCGCGCGGGACCGGCGCCGACGCTGCGGGCCTGGCCTACGACGCCTACGAGAAGGCCCGCGCGGAGGGCTACGACGTGGTGCTGATCGACACCGCCGGGCGGCTGCAGAACAAGCAGGCGCTTATGGACGAACTGCTGAAGGTCGTGCGGGTGCTGCGCAAGATCGACCCGGACGCGCCGCACGAGGTGCTGCTGGTGCTGGACGCCACGGTGGGGCGCAACGCGCTCGCCCAGGAGCAGATCTTCGGCCGCACGGCGATGGTGTCGGGCATCGTCATGACCAAGCTGGACGGAACCGCCCGGGGCGGCGTGCTGGTTCCCGTGGCCCAGGCCTCCGACGCCCCGATCAAGCTGATCGGGGTGGGGGAGGGGATCGACGACCTCCAGCCGTTCGACGCACGCGCCTTCGCCCGATCGCTGGTGGGGCTGGACGCGGCGTGAAGGAGCCGAACGAGTGAGCGCACGCAACACCCGCCAGTGGGTCCGCGCCCTGGTCGACTACGGGGCGCCGGTGGCGTTCGCCGTCGCCTTCTTCGGCTCGGGCAGGGATTTCATGCTGGCCACCTGGGTGCTGGTCGGCGCCTCGGCGATCGCCCTGGCCTTGGGCTTCATCGTCGAGCGCCGGGTGGCGCCCCTGCCGCTGTTCGCAGGGCTGCTGGCGCTGATCTTCGGCGGGCTGACCCTGATCTTCCACGACAAGAGCTTCGTGAAGTTCAAGGTCACGGTGGTCAACGGCCTGCTGGCCGGCGTCATGCTGGTCGGCTGGGCGCTCAGGAAGAACTGGATCCAGAAGCTGTTCGGCGAGGCGATCCGCCTGCCCGATGCCGCCTGGCGGGTGCTGATGATCCGCTACGGCCTGTGGTTCCTGGTCGTGGCGGTCGCCAACGAGATCGTCTGGCGCACCCAGTCGGACGCGACCTGGGTAACCTTCCGCACCGCCCTGCTGCCCGCCGCCATCGTCTTCTCCCTGCTGCAACTGCCCTTCATGATGAAACACATGGAGAAGGACGCCCCCGAGCCGCCGGAGCCGGGGTTCTAGCGCGCCGCCGGGCCGACCCAGCCGCCGCCTTCCGGATTGCCGAAGGGCGCGAACGCAGCCTGTTCGCGGCTTTCCCGCCAGGCTTCCAGCGCCCACGACACCGAGTGGAAGGCCAGCGCCGTCCAGGGGATGTCCGCCCAGCGGAACAGGCCGACCTCCAGGCTTTCCGGACCGGCCGCCACGTCGAGCGTGACCAGCCGGGCGCGGTGGAAAATCTGCACCTGGCTGCGGCGGGGGATGTCGTAGAGCGCCAGCAGGCCGTCGAGCCGGAGGTCGGCGCAGGCTTCCTCCTGCGCCTCGCGGCGGACCGCTTCGGCCACCGTCTCGCCCTCCTCCATGTAGCCCGCCGGCAGGGTCCACCAGCCCTTGCGCGGCTGGATGGCGCGGCGGCAGAGCAGGATCAGGACCTCGTCCAGAGGAACCGCGCCCGGCCCGTGCGGCGGCCCGTTCTCACTCCAGGCGGCGACGGCGCCGACGACGATCTTGGGGTTCACGTAATCGACGAAGCCGCAGCGGTCGCAGACGCTGCGCTCGCGGTCCTCGCCGGGCGGGACTCGGAGCGAAAAGGCGGGTTCGGAACCGTCGGACATGGCCCTAGCTTGGGGCGGCGGGCCGGCCGGGGCAAGCGCGCCGGGCACGGAGCGTCTGTCGTCAAACCGACGCGAATCCGGTGCTAGGTACTTACGTCCGAAACGGGGGCGCACGGATGGCCAAGGGCAAGAAGAACGCGGCGAAGACGCCGGAAGGGCCGCTGGACTCCTCGCCCAGCCACCTGCTGCATCGGGTGCTTCAGATCGCGCTCGACGTCTACGCCGAGGAGACCGGGCCGGGCGCCGTCACCCAGCGCCAGTTCGCGGTGCTGACCGCGGTGTCGCGCAACGAGGGCCTGACCCAGACCGACCTGGTCCGCGCCACCGGCATCGACCGCT
>Ga0196964_10000608_pt1 | contig 20541 bp, 18 predicted proteins | sample S1_10metaG_FD_148615 | JGI IMG/M metagenome (GOLD analysis project Ga0196964, IMG submission 148615) | Soil microbial communities from Anza Borrego desert, Southern California, United States - S1_10 | ecosystem: Environmental > Terrestrial > Soil > Desert | place: USA: California | collected... | reverse complement strand
CTTCATTGAGCACGGAAGCGATGATATTGCACATCAGCGGGAATTCGTGAACGATTAGGATGTTGATCATATTTACCTGTCCAACCTCTTAGTTGAGCGATCAGCGTCGCACCGCGATGAGGTCCTGAACTGAGCGAGCCAATTGCAAGGAAATTCATCTTATTGTATTTAACGTGACAAACGTTCGATTCGCCACACAAATTTGTATCTGAAATTGTATCCTCAGGCAACACGAGGTACATGACCACGAATGACTGTTCGTGTTATCGTGGGGAGGTGCTTTGTTGCAAGCGTTATTGCCTGCACTTCCATAGGATGCCGGGACGGTGCAGCCGCAAGCACACATGCGAGTGACTGAGAGGAGCGAAGCAATCTCGTCCAATCTTCAAACAATTGTTTAACAAAATACACTCGATTGCTTCGCCGCTAAGAACGCGGCTCGCGATGACATCTATCGTGTTTACCCTATTCTCCCAAGGAGGAAGAATGAAAACTGTGACACAACTCACCGCATTGTTCATAATTGCGGGACTGCTTATTACCGCCTGCGGACCGGCAGCCACTTCGACACCGCTCCCCACGGTCCCTCCCGAAGGCCCAACTCCGACCGATCAGCCCATGGAAACATCCGAGCCTATGGAGCCAACCGCCGAAGCGACAGATGACGGCACCGGGGCGGCGGAAATCGACTGCATGGGTGCCCAATCTGGCGACGAACTGACCATGCTCTACCAGTGGTCCGCGACCGAGGAAGAGAACCTGAACCGCATTCTGGCGCCGCTCGTGGAGGCCTGCGGCATCGTCATCAAGCCCGAATCCTCCCGCGACCAGGCCCTGCTCGATACCCGCGTCCAGGCCGGGACGCCGCCCGACGTCACTTTCTGGAACGTGACTCAGCTTTCGCAGTACGAAGCCCAACTCAAGCCGATGACCGACCTGGGCGTCAACGCCGGGAATTACGCCGATTTCTGGAAGAGTATCGGCACGGTCAACGGGAAATGGCTGGGTCTGCCGGTCAAAGCTGACCCCAAGACCCTGATCTGGTACAGCCCGGTCAACTTTGAAGCTTTTGGCTACGAGACGCCGGCAACGTGGGCTGAATTGGACGCGCTTGTCGAGCAGATGGTCGTCGACGGCAACATCCCCTGGTCGATGGGCCTCGAATCCGCTGACGCCACCGGCTGGACCGGCTCCGACTTCATCCAGGATATCCTGCTCGTCACGCAAGGCCCGGACTACGTCAATGGCATCATCGACGGCTCGATCCCCTATAACGACGCGGGCGTCAAGGCAGCCTACGAAATCTACGGCAAATGGGCCAAAGACGCCAAATACACCGTCGGCGGCGCGCAGGGGACACTTTCGACCGGCTTCAACGACGCCATCCTGAAAGTCTTCTCCGACCCGCCCGAAGCGATGATGGTCAAACAGTCCGGTTTTGCAGGCGGTACGATCCTTGGCCAGCACCCCGATTACGTCTATGGCACCGACTATGACTTCTTCATGGTGCCCGAAGCCAAAGGTCTGCAAGGCGGCTCAGACTGGATGATGGCATTCAACGACACGCCCGCCGTTAAAGCCCTGGTAGCTTACCTGAGCAGCGAAGCCGGCGGCCAGATGTGGGCCGAGGTTGGGTTCGACCTGAGCACCAACAGCGCCGCGTCCGCGGGTTATACCGATCCGGCCCTGATGAAGAAGGCCCAGATCTTGGCCCTCGCCAGCGACTTTACACCCGATATCGGCGATAGCATCCCCGGCGGCTTTGGCAGCGCCGAGTGGAAGGCGATCATCGACTACCTGAACGGCGCCGACCTCGATACCGTCCTGCAGACCGTTGCAGACGTACAGCGCGAAGCGTTAAATAAATAAAGTCTCTAAAACCACGGAGAAACGGGAAAACGAAAACCCGTATCTCCCCGGCCTGATGCCGTTGCAGGCTGTGTCTCCGTGGTGTCTAAGGGAGCGCCTTTGTCGGTGATCTGGAGGCAACATGGCAGCCAAGGCATTCGAACCACCCAAAATCATGAAGCAGGGACGTCTCGTCCCCTGGCTGTACCTCCTACCTGCCCTGGTGGTGATGTTCTTCTTTATCGTTTACCCCATGCTCACCACCATCGCGCTCAGCTTCGGCAATGGCAACGGCACCGCTCCGGCAGCGACGACCTGTATCGAAGGTCGTCCCTGCTGGGGCATTTTCGAAAACTACCGCTATGCCCTGACCGCCGAGTTCGATTTCAGCTCTCCCATCGCCTTTTGGAATTCATTCTGGGCATCCTCCTACGGCAACAACATCAAATGGATCGTCCTGATGGTCACCGGCACGGTCGGCATCGGGCTGATGTTTGCCGTGCTGGCTGACCGCGTCAAATACGAAGCGCTGGCCAAAGCCATTATCTTCATGCCGATGGCGATCTCCTTCGTCGGCGCGGGCGTGATCTGGAAGTTCGTCTACGACTATGGTACCCAGCAGACCCAAATTGGGCTGCTCAACGCCGTCATCCAGGCCCTCGGCGGCCAGCCGGTGGCCTGGCTCTCCATGCCGGGGATCAACACCCTGGCCCTGGTCGTCGTTGGCATCTGGATCTGGACTGGGTTCTGCATGACGATCCTCTCTGCCGCGCTCAAATCCATCCCCGATGAAATCCTTGAAGCCGCGCGCGTCGACGGAGCCGGCGAGTGGGCCGTCTTCCGACACGTCATGCTCCCGCTCATCATGCCGACCATCGCCGTGGTCGTGACTACCATGGTGATCAACATCCTGAAACTGTTCGACATCGTCTACGTCATGACCGGCGGCAACTTTGGCACCGATGTGATCGCCAACCGCATGTACGCCGAAATGTACGTCAATTTCAACACCGGGCGTGGCACGGCGATTGCCGTGATCCTGATCGTAGCCATCATTCCGTTTATCTACTACAACATCCGCCGCTTCATCGAACAGGAGGCCATGCGATGAAGAAAAAGATGAACCGCGAGCGCATCAACCAGCTTTTGGAAAAAGTGCCCCTGCACTTCGTCGTCATCCTGACGATGATCCTTTGGCTGCTCCCCACCCTCGGACTCCTCGTCACCTCCCTGCGCCCGCTCCAGGCGATCAACACCACGGGCTGGTGGACGGCCTTCGCCCCCGGACGCGAAGCCGAAGCGTACACCGTCCACTGTGCGAACTGCCATGGGGCAGACGGGCGCACCATCCCGCAGGCCGATCTCTCCAACCCCGAAGTCGTCAACCGTACCCCGCGCTCGCTCCAGCTCCTGGCCCTGCTGCGCCGCGAAGTTGACGGTCGCCCGCACATGGGCGGCGCGCCCCTCCCCAGCCCGCAGGAGGCCGCCGAGATCGCCGCCTATTTGAAAATCCTATCGGGTGTTGAAGCACCACCGCGTTTTACGCTCAATAACTACATCGACGCGCTCGTCGGCTACCGTGGCACCCAGACCTACCTGCAAGACTGCGCGGAAGGACAGCAAGCCGTCGATTTGCAGTGCACCCCCGCCGACCTGCTCAACCCGCGCGGCATGGGCCGGGCCTTCATCAACAGCCTGATCGTCACCCTCCCAGCCACGGTGCTGCCGATCCTGTTCGCAGCCTTCGCCGGCTACGCCTTTGCCTGGCTGCACTTCAAGGGCCGCTTCCTGCTTTTTGCCATCCTGGTTGGTTTGCAGGTCGTCCCCTTGCAGATGACGCTCGTACCCATCTCGCGCCTGTACGCCGACCTGGGGCTGAACGGCACCTTCCTGGCCGTCTGGCTCTTCCATACCGGTTTTGGGATGCCCTACGCCATCTACCTGATGCGCAACTTCCTCGGTTCGCTGCCCACCGAGTTGTTCGAGGCCGCCTACCTCGACGGCGCCTCACACTGGACGATCTTCTACCGGCTCGTCATCCCGCTGGCGATGCCCGCCATCGCTTCCCTGGGCATTTTCCAGTTCCTGTGGGTCTGGAACGATCTGCTGGTGGCGCTGGTCTTCCTGGGCGGCACAACTCCGGTGATGACCTATCAGATCAGTAATATGGTTACTTCGCTTGGCGCGGGCTGGCAGTTGCTCACGGCGGCGGCATTCCTCTCCATTATCCTTCCAATGATCGTCTTCTTTGCCCTGCAGCGCTACTTCGTGCGCGGTATGCTGGCCGGTTCGGTGAAAGGATAACCATGACAGACGACACCCTCTGGTACAAAGACGCCATCTTTTACGAAGTTTACGTGCGCGCCTTCCACGACGCCAACGGCGACGGCCACGGCGACCTGCGCGGGCTGATCGAAAAGCTCGATTACATCCAGGGTTTGGGAGTCACCTGCCTGTGGCTGCTGCCCATCTACCCCTCACCGCTCAAGGACGACGGCTACGACATCGCCAACTATTACGACATCCATCCCGATTATGGCACGCTCGACGATTTCCAGGATCTGCTCGACGAAGCCCACGACCGCGGCCTGCGCGTCATCACCGACCTGGTGCTGAACCACACATCCGACCAACACCCCTGGTTCCGGGCCGCGCGCGCCAACCCCAACTCCATCTATCACGATTATTATGTCTGGTCTGATACGACCGAGAAATACGCCGACGCCCGCATCATCTTCCTCGACACCGAACCCTCCAACTGGACCTGGGACGAGCAGGCCGGGCAGTATTATTGGCACCGTTTCTTCGCCTCCCAGCCTGACCTGAACTATGACAACCCGCGCGTCCAGCAGGAAATGCTCAACATCCTCAGCTTCTGGCTGGATCTGGGCGTGGACGGCTTCCGCGCCGACGCCGTCCCGTATCTCTTCGAGCGCGAGGGTACCAACTGCGAAAACCTGCCCGAGACGCACGAGTTCCTCAAGAAAGTACGCTACTACATCGACCAGCACTATCCGGGGCGCATCCTGCTGGCCGAAGCCAACCAATGGCCTGAAGACGTGCGTCCCTACTTCGGCAACCACGCCCGAGAATTCCACATGGGTTTTCACTTCCCGATCATGCCGCGCATTTTCATGTCCCTGCGCCAGGGCGACCGTTCCTCGCTGGAATGGATCCTGCGGCGCACGCCCGAAATCCCGCCTGACTGCCAGTGGTGTATCTTTCTGCGCAACCACGACGAACTGACCCTCGAGATGGTCACCGACGAGGAGCGCGACTGGATGTGGGATGAATACGCCCCCGTAGAGCGGATGCGCCTGAACCTGGGCATTCGCCGCCGCCTGGCACCCCTGCTCGACAACGACCGCCGCAAGATCGGCGTGGCCTATTCCCTGCTCTTTACCCTGCCCGGCTCCCCAATCATCTACTACGGCGACGAGATCGGCATGGGCGACGACATCTGGCTCGACGACCGCAACGGCGTGCGCACGCCCATGCAGTGGAGCGGCGAGGAAGCTGCGGGGTTCTCGCAGAGCGCTGCGGGTTTCCTCTACGCCCCCGTCATCGGCGACGACGTTTACGGCCCGGCGGGCGTCAATGCTGCCTACCAGGAACAGGACCCTGGCTCCCTGCTTAACCAGATCCGGGGGATGATCGCCGTCCGTAAACAGCACCGCGCCTTCGGCTGGGGCGCCTTCCGCTGGGTGGACGTGGGTGTCAATGCGGTTGCATCTTATTTACGGAGTGAAGAAGATGAGAACCTGTTGATCCTGAATAACCTGCACAATAGTCCGCAAGAGATGTCCATCCCGCGCGCGCTGCAAGGACAGTACAGGAATTTGTTTACCGGAGAAAGCCTACAACTGGCCCACCAGCTACAAATCGAAACTTATGGGTTTCTCTGGCTCCAAAAGGAGGATCGAAATGGGTAGTATCTGGGGCCGTCCCAAAAGGTTTTTCGAGACCCAGATACTGGATAGACTGGAAAAAAAAGATGAGCGACCACCAAATACGTTGGTCACTCATCTTTTAAACACCTTTTGAGACTGAGACAGTCCCCAAAATAATACCTACGCATCAACCCCCCACAGATACGGATCAATCAACATCATCATCACCCCCCAGACCGAACCGAGCACCGCGCCGCCAAGTACATCGCGCGGGTAGTGCGCCCCCACGTAGATCCTTGTGAAACCAACTAATAGGGCAACGATATACAACGCAAGCGCCTGCCCAAAGTCAGATTGGAGTTGGTAGCGCAGCAGGGTTGCCATAAAAAATATTTGTGACGTGTGGCCGCTCGGGAACGAACGGCCCGATTCCTTGCGACCAATGATATGTGTCCCCTCCAGCACCAGGAAAGGCCGCGATCGGTCGGTAAGCATTTTGACCATTTCGACAAACAGCCACAACGTCATTGTGCCGAGAACGACCTCCACTGCAAGATGGCTGTAGCCAAACACGAAAAACACGGGGGTGATGAGCAACGCAAACCACATGCTCCCAAGCTGCGTCAATGCCCACATCACTTTGTCCAAGCCAGGTGAATGGTAGATCTGTCGGTTCAGGAACACAAAAGCGGATGCATCCACGTGCTGCCCTCCCGACCAGAGCAGGGATAGCGAAATTAACACAAAAAAGAAAAGCAGGCTAACAAGCGAGCGTTGAGCGCTCAACCCGGTCAACAATGCCTCGCGCATCTCGGCAGGCAGCCAGGCAAGGAAAACCCCAAGCCCAAGCGCAAGCGTGAGCAGGATTAAGACGCGCTGGAACACCAGGGGCATCACTTTAGGATCGCTATCCACCAACGATCACCTTGTTTTCCATTACAGAAGGATAGATTGCCGGTACTCCAACAGGATTCTTGCCAGCCATGACTCGCAGGGCGTTTGGCTGCACCGTGATGGTTGCCGAACCCTGGCCCAAAACGACACCGTCAGCCAGCACCGGCATTTTCGGTGTGGAGACGATCTTCAAATGTTTAACGCGGTAATGCTTGACGTCCGGGTTCGTCACCAGGCCTGCCAACGACTGCATCAGGTAAGACACCAGGTTCAACTTGCTCATATCTGAAAAGGTGAATACGTCCAGGCGGCGGTCTTTGAAGGATACTTTGGGCGAAATCTGGAAGTTTGGGCCCAGGAAAGACATATTCGCAACCAGCATCATGTGCGCTGTGGTATCAAGGTGCTTGTTCCCATCCATCACCAGGTGCAGGCGTGAAGGAGTGGCGGCAAAGAATGTGGAAAGCAGGCTGCCGATGCGTGCCAGATTGCCGTGTTGGAAGTCGTCGGCCATGGGGTACAGGTCGGAGATCAGACCCATCGCGGTGGCTTCCAGGAACCAGCGGCGTACACGTCCGCTGTGGATGCAGCCCACGTCGATCTTCAAGCGGCGTCCATAACGGAGAAGCTTTACAGCCTCGGCGATATCCCCGCTGCGGATGCCCAGGTTCAGGGCGACGTTGTTGCGCGTCCCGGTGGGGATAATGCCCAGGGTGGCCTCGCTCCCAACCATCGCCCCAACGACGCTGTCAATGGTCCCGTCGCCGCCTGCCACAACGATCAGCTTGATTCCCGATTTGATCGCATCGTGGACGACTTCTTCGATGTGATTCTCGGGTCGGGTGGTGTAGACTTCGGGCAAAATATGGTTGTTCTGCATTTCCGAAAGTATCGTGGCAAGCTGCTGGGGGGAATCCACGGCACGCCCAGCGCTCGCATTAAAGATAAGTTTTGCCCGAACTGGGCGGTGAGCAATGATTCTCTTGATCAGGTTCGGTGTATCCACTTCATCTCCTTATTGATAATCTGATTTTAGGGAAGAATAAAATTTGTAACCAACCTTTCCGTGACCTAATCTCTAATATCTCAATCTTGCATACCTCCTGGGCCGGAAATAATCCGTCAGCACGAAGCCCGCCAGGAACCCACCGATGTGCGCCAGATAGGCGATGCCGCCTTCCTGGTCGGCGGTTTCGCTGATGGAAGCCGCACCGTTGAAGAACTGCAAGATGAACCATAACCCAATCACCAGGAACGCCGACATAGGAATGACGAACAATCCCATCAACACGTCGACCCTGGCTTGTGGGAACATAATCATATATGCGCCGAGTACCCCTGCAATTGCGCCCGACGCTCCCAGGTTTGGCACGCTTGATTCCATGCTGAACGCAAACTGGGCAAAGGTTGCTGCAACGCCGCACAGCAGGTAGAAGATCAGGAAGTTGATCATCCCAAAACGGTCTTCCACATTGTCGCCGAAGATCCACAGGTAGAGCAGGTTGCCTGCCAGGTGCACCCATCCGGCGTGCATGAACATCGATGTGAAAATGGTCAGGAAATCGCCCTCGGGGTTGGCCAGGAAGCGGCTGGGGACGAAAGCCCATTTCATCACAAAAGCATCGCCGCCATCGAGCTCTAAAAAGAAAACCCAAATGTTGGTGGCGATCAAGGCGTAGGTGATGAGCGGAAAACTTCGATTTGTGCTGTTATCGTCGCCGATGGGGATCATATCTTTTCCTGTAAGGATTTAAACAAAACCACCCAGCCGCTCGGTCGGGTGGACAGGTGGCTTCGCCATAGTTCTAACGACCAATCAGAATGAAAATTCCGGCTGCGATGGCGAGGATTGCAAGAATTGGTCCCAGGCCCGAGATGGCCGGGATAAATGCTGCAAGACCGGTGACGATCAACCAGATAGCCAGTAAAAGCATGCCTGTGTTCCTTGTGAATCTCATTGTTGTATTCCTTTCAGGGTTCTTATGCGGCTCTGATCTGCCAAATTACTCGGGAAGACACTACCTGCTCTGCCGGATGAGCCCAGAACAGAGCAGGTCAAATCCTGGCAACGATCTTACGACCTCGTATAAACATCGGCGCTTTTGACCGCCATTTTCATTTTCCCGGCCTGGGCAGCAGAAGAGACGTGATCCAACTGTTTGACCAGGAACTCTCGACCAGACTGCTCAATCTCTTCAGCCTTGGCATGGATGCCATCTGTGATTTCGTGGAAGCGGAAGTTGACCGATTCAACAGCATGATCGATGGTGTCAAAGGCATGGTCACGCAGATCAACACTTACCTGCTTGATCTGGGCCCTCGTCTGTCTGCCCGACTGGGGGGCCATGAGCAGGGTCGTGATCGCACCCGCCAGACCGCCGAGCAGTAATCCGGCGAAAACACTCCTCGTGATATGTGGTTCGTGGGTATGTGTAACCATAGTTTTTTCTCCTTTTTGAACGGCCTTTTACGGGCGATAGAAAATCAGCCAAACTACTCTTGCTACAACCCAGGCGATCAAAGCGTAGACAAACATAGCGATAATGGAGGAAATCTCAAAGACCATACCGTCAATTACCGGCGTAAAGGTCAGCCCTGTAAAGGGGACAAGAAACAGACTGGTCAAGTCGTAAACCATGGCTCCAAATGGGCTGTTGGGATTGGCTCCCACCAACTTCAATGCCACTCGCCATGCAAGAAGCGCCTCAAGAATACCGAAAAACAGCCAGATAAGCTGGGTGGCTTGAAATGTAAAAATACGCTGCTCACGATCTATCTCTCTATAAACTGTTCTAATGTATGCCATGACAACCTCACTTGGGTAAAGGTCTTCTATTAAGACAAACGAAGGTTTTGGGGCTGTGTTATGAACAGGAGGGCCAAAATAACAAAACAGAGTCTAAATGATGGCTAAAAAATTTGACTCTTAATGAATTTAAAAACAATTTTCCTGGTATCGGTCCAGAAATTTTGCTGGTCACCTATTGCAATAAAAAAGCCTTGTACGAAACAAGGCTTTTTCGAAAAATGAGCGGGGATATCCCTACACGCCAGACTTAATCCTCCGGCGCTTCGCGGACGATATACAGCGGGCGACCCTTGGCCTCGTCGTACAGGCGGCCAACGTACTCCCCAAGCACCCCGAGCGAGATCAACTGGACTCCGCCCAGAAAGAGCACCGCAACGAGGGTTGTGGCCTGCCCCTCGAAGAAATGCGCGCCGATTGTGCGCAGGATCGCCACCACGGGGATGGCGATGATTGCCAGCCCGGCGGAGACAAAGCCAAAATAAGTTGCCACCTGCAAGGGGAAATATGAAAAACCGGTGATGGCCGTCAAGGCCAGCCGCAGCATCTTTTTGAAGGGATATTTCGTCACCCCAGCATGGCGGGCCGCGCGCTTATACGAGACGCCAATCTGTTTGAAACCCACCCAGGCGGCCATGCCGCGCAGGAAGCGATGCTTCTCGCGCATGGTATTCATCACGTCCACCACTTTGCGGTCAATCAGGCGAAAATCGCCGGTATCAAGCGGGATTTTTACATCGGTGATGCGGTAGATCAGGCGGTAGAACATGGAAGCTGTCACGATCTTGAACCAGCTCTCGCCCTCGCGCTCCGAGCGCACGGCATAGACCACTTCGTAGCCTTCCTTCCACTTTTTTGCCAGCTCCAGGATCATTTCAGGCGGGTCTTGCAGGTCGGCGTCGATGATGACGATGGCCGCGCCGCGTGCATAATCCAGGCCGGCGGTGACGGCGATCTGGTGTCCGAAGTTGCGCGCAAAGATCACGGGGCGCACGATGGGGTTTTTTGCGGCCAGTTCGCGGATGCGGTCGGTGGAACCGTCGGAGGAACCGTCGTCGATCAGGATCAGTTCCCAGGATTCTCCGGTCGAGTCCATAACCTGTTTAACGCGCTCCCAGAGGACTGGGATGTTTTCGAATTCGTTGTAGATTGGGGCGACAATTGAATAGGTGATTGACATGTTAATTCCTGTTGAGTTTTTTGAGAATTGGGCGCGCCGGTACTCGCAAGGCTCGCGAGTTTGAGTTCAAGATGCGCCTGAGCAAATAATTAATGATGATCAGCGCTGAAGCCAATACCGGGACAACCAGCAACGCACCGATGATTCCATTCAAGATGGTGGCAATCAAAATGCCTACCAGCACTACGCCTTCGTTCAGGTGGACGCTGCGCCCCATGATGACCGGCCTGATCCAGAAATTCTTAACGCCGATCAGGAGCATATATACCACCAGCACCAGGATCATGACCCAGAAGTTGGGCAAGTCGATCCAGCTTGAGCCTTCGAGCAGCACAACCGCCATCGTCAGCACGATGGCTAGGAAGGGGCCCACGTCTGGCACCAGGGTGAACAACCCGGCGATGACACCCAACACCAGGGCGCCCGGAATGCCCATAATGACCCAGGCGATGGTAAACACGACTCCCACAACGAACATGAGCAAAAGCTGCCCGCGCAGGTAGCCCATCCAGACAGCGCGCACGCGCAGGTAGACATCTTCCACTTCGGCGCGGTAGGCGGCGGGCGGCAGGCCCAGCAGCCATTGGCGCATCGACGGCCATTTCGAAAGAAATAAATAAGTGCAAACAACCACGACGATAAACCAGACCGCGCCCAGAGACGTGGTTTCGAGCACCAGGAAGGCCTGTTCCGGCTCCAGGGAGCTGAGTCCGGGCCGCAGGTGCATCAGTCCCTCGGAGAGCTGCTGCAAGTCGAGGGTTGTTCCGGCAAACTCAACCGGTTTCGATAAGGCCTCGCGTGCCGAATCCAGCCCTTTCAATAAATCCTGGGCGACGTCTTTCAGTTCATTGAAAAAAACCGGGATGAGCGCCGCCGGTGTAACGATCCATAAAGCCAGTGTTGTAAAGTAGACCAGGTTGACCGCCGCAGGCCGCGAAAACCCGGCGCGGTTTGTCAGCAGCGTCACTGCCGGGTTGATCAGGTAGGCAATGAACGCCGCGATCACCAGTGGTTCAATCGCCACGCGGGCGTAATACAGGAACCAGACCAGGGCCAGGAAGGTGATGATGCCGATCAGGTAACGGAAGTGGAGGCTCCAGGGACGGTTCATGGGCGATTTTTATCAAATTTATGGAATTTCACCAGGGATTTTTCGCCCAAGGTCAGTGCGAGTGAAATCATTGTCAAAACTTATAATTTCGGCTTGCAAAGTAGATGCAATTGCATATTGATAAGCATCATCAAAATCGAGTCCAAATTTTGTTCAGCATTGATAACGCTTTTCGAACTGCTAATCTCAATCGAAACCATAATTTTATAGTTTTAACTTCACAGCCAATTGATTTGGCAGTATTGAAAAAGGGATAAGGCTTGGTAAAATTGTATCATATTGGTATTGCCTCTCTCAACCAGCGTTCTAAGGTATCCCCAAATATCGCCTTTATCAAATTTACATTGGTCGAACGCGATTGAGTTGACTGTAAGGCTGGTTTTGGGACAGGGAATATAAATCGAAAGCTGGTTTCTAACAAGGACGATAATTAAAGAAGTTATGTAATCAAACAGGGCAGGCTATCAAGCCTGCTGTGTTATTTTAGATTTATCCATAAGCAGTTGTGAGGATGAGAATATTATGCCAGAGAGCTTTCATAAAATGAAATGGGCTAAGATAGTTTGCAAGGGGAAAATGAGAAGCTATTCTTGCGTAGCGGAAATCGTTTTATAACTACTTAGGCTATAATATTTATTAGATTAACAAATTCACTTTCATTCAGGAAGAACGATATGGAATTTGTGGCACAACCAATGGGTGCATTAAGGCTAGGCGATTATTTGATAAGCAATTTTCGTGAAAAACGATGGTCGCTTTTTCGGGCATCTGTTGCTTTTGTAAAAAATTCTGGTGTGAAACACCTTTACAGCTTATTATTTGATTTTCGACAACATGCAAATATAAAAATTTCGGTTGGCATAGACAGCAATGTAACGACCTATGAGGGGTTGGTAAACCTTCTTGACGCTATTGGCTCTCAATCAGAACTCTGGATATTCCATAATGAAAATTCGTCGTCTTTTCATCCCAAAGTTTATCTATTTGCAAATTCGGGATATGCAGATTTAGTAGTAGGTTCGGGTAATTTAACCGAGGGCGGATTATTTACCAATTACGAAGCTTTTATACATGTAGAACTCGATTTGCAAAATATCGAACATTTAGAACAATATAACTCAATTATTCAATATTTAGACTATTGGGCTGAGCCATCCACAAATTGTGCTATCCAAGCTACTACAGAATTTCTAGAAAATTTAAAAAGTAATAACTATCTACCAACCGAAGAACAAGTAAAACGACAACGCCGTGAGCAAGTTGCGCAAGCATACCAACGGGTAAAAACAAATAGCCAGTTTAAACCATTTGGTCGAAATCCTGTTCCCCCAGCTCCACATCAACCACCCATTCCAATCCGTGTTCCAGAGTTTATTTCCGGGCTGGAAGAACCTAATATTCCTACTTTAGAACCGACTGAAGGACAAGATGGGCTTTTTAAAGGTTTTGTAATGACTCTACAGCAAACTGATGTAGGCTATGGACAAACCACAGTAGGAAAGTCTAGACGTTCACCAGAAATTTTTATTCCGCTCAAAGCAAGGGATAAAGACCCTATATTTTGGGGATGGCGCGCATTATTTAAACAAGATGTGAACAACCCTATCAAGTATGATCGATGGGGCGTGAATATGTTGGTGCGAGGCAACTTAGAAGTTATCAACATGATGACATGGCCTATCAAACATGATTTTCGCCTTAGAAGTGAAGCCTTGCGACGCGGCGCTAAACCTGGAGACATTCTCAAGATCGAACGTTCTGACGGAACCGCAGGGTATCAATATACTGTTGAAATTATTTCGACTACAGCACCGGATTACCAATTTTGGCTGGCTCGCTGTGACCAAGATACAGGAAGGCCCAACTCTAAAAAAAGATGGGGTTATTACTAATAGGTTAAGTAAGGAGTAGGCTCTGCATAAACAGAGCCTACTCCTTTTATATTGGCTTCTCTAAGATTAAGATTGATTCTGAAGCCACTGCATTTTTTTTGAATATTTCTCTTGAAACCAACATTTCCATTGAAATACTAGGATGGTCAATAAAACCTAGTTTGGTTCCAATCTCAGCTAATAACTCAGGCGTATGAATTTCAATTCTTTGACCCCCAGCAATTGTATGATTACTACCAACCACTACAAAAGCTTTTCCACCGGGTTTAAGCACTGCTAAAATTCCATTCAACACAGTACGCATGTCAACAAAGTACTTGCCAAGCAAGGCAGATAAATTTTTTCTCCTGAAACCAACGTCGGATTTTGCATTCAATTGATCTATAGTTTCTATGACGGAAGTAACAGAACTAGGTAACAAAGAGTTTTCCTGTTTGTAAAATGCCCAGATATTTTTACGAATATTTTCAGTAACTTCCCGATTTCCGATCATCTCTAAATTACGTTTAGCTTGGTCTGGGCGTGAAAGTAGTCCAAGATAACAAAGGCTTAATCTATCTGTATCCAAATAAGGTAATGCAGTAGCATAGGGAGGAGAGGTAATAACAACATCTACCTTATCTTTATAGCCATTCCACAAAGTTGGTATATCTAATGCATTTCCCTCAAAAATATGGTATTGGCCTAAGCTAATATCTCTATTCTGATAAAGAAATGCTAGCACTATTCGCACTGACCTACCTAGTTCCTCCAAGAATTCCTTTATTGGATATAAGTCAGTATCATTTTTCATTTCCTTGCGTACTCGTAAATCAGCCTCTTTCTGATAAGAAACTTTTCTTAGAATATTACTAAGAGCAATTAACATGAAATTTTTAATTTTTCTATTTATTACAGAATCGATCTTTTGTCTTATTTGATCGAGGTCTAAAAGAACCTGTTCAGAGAACCAAAGAGAAACATAGACTTGATCTTTTTCGGGTAAAGATAAGAAATATGCGAGTCTACTTTCTCCCTTTTCAGGTTGAATCGTAATTAGGTCTGTATGTATCTTTTGATATTCATTGACCAATTCAGCAGGTTCTACAGATAAAATGTCAATTTTGGTACGACTTATAAAAGCCGATAATGGATTCGTATCAATTCCAATTCCTGTATTTCCTCCTAAAACCGCCTCAACTATGGTTGTACCACTTCCACACATTGGATCGGCAACAATTCCCTTGTCTGGTGTATTCCCAATATTAATTAGTGACTTAACTAATTGCGGGAAAAATTTTCCTCTATATTCATGGATACCATGAGAGGCATATCTCAATACTCTACGATTAGGTAATTGGACAAAGCCCGTTAGAGGAAGTTGTTGCTGGATTTGTTTAGGCGAGATGCTATTTCGTACAATATTGACTGTAGCTTCTCGTAAAACTTGCATCGTAGATGCTCCATCAACAGCTTCCCAATAACCTAATTTACGAATCAGATATTCATTTTTTACATTTGTTTGAATAGTGTAATATTCGCTGCTATTGCTTGATTGTGGCGTAGCGTTACCAAGAGCAGATAATTCTGCTAGAGCAAGTTTTTTTTCAAAAGGTTGGATATAAGATTTGATTTTACATTTCAAAATATCCAAACTAACCTCCCTTTTGCAAAATCAAGATACGTTCATCTTTTATCTTGCCAATCACAGGATTGAATGCTTTTTTTGTTGTCTGCAAAATCCGAGAAAGTCGTGTTATCTCAATAAAACCTGTCTTGTAAGCAATTTCTGAGAGAAGTTCTGTATTATTAATTTTCTGACCCCTTATAGTCGAATCTCCAATAACAAAACACGCAAAGCCTCTGGTTTTCAAGTGGCTGTATAACCATTCAAAAATGAGCGCCATTTCATCTCGAAAAGTATCAATGGATGCCCCTACTTTGCTGTACTTTCGATGCGACCCAATCTCTCGTTTTTTAAAATCAAGGTAATCCATTCCGAGCCAAATCATCCTAGTCATATGATAAAGATGGTAACTATAAGCGTTTGGGTACGGAGGCGAACAAACCATCAATTCAAATTCGCCCACATTGGGTGTTGAAAGAATATCAGAATGAAAGATTCTACAGGAGATTTCTGCCTTTGCTTGGCTTGAAAACTCAGAAACTGAAAGGATCGCTTTTGAGAGAGTGTTAGCAAATTTTGCAAATATATCACCTGCCTGGAGGCTTTTTTCGCGGCGGACATATCTTGTATCAGAATCTTGTTTTGATACACTCACAACAATCGATGAAAAGGCTGTAAGAGCAACTTGGCGGCTAGATTTTGTGGGCATGGAATTGCACCAGGATAATATTTCAGCAAGCTCTTCAATAACAAACGGTTCAAACCAGAAAGAAATTGCTTTATTTGATGGGCGGTAGGCTTTCGAAACAAAAATTTTTTCCTCTGGCAAGCTGCGTATATCGTTAGCCAAATTTTGGGCTTTTTTAACTGCCAGGGTAAGTGCCTCTATATCACCATATTGGAATCGTGTAGTTTTTGCTTGTGAAATTAAAGCAGCTAAGGGGTTAGCATCAATCCCGATTGTGTTTCTATCAAGCAAATTAGCTTCTACTAAAGTTGTTCCACTACCACAAAAAATATCTGCAACAATGTCACCAGGATTGGATAATTCTTTGATAAGGGCATGTGGAATTTGTGGAATATATTTGGCAGGATAAGGATGCAAGCCATGTGTAAGATACGCGGTCTTGGCAGAATTGAAATTCCAGTCAATATTTAACAGAGATTCGATAGTCATTTTCTTTCCTCAAAAAATATAAACGAATTATAGCGCACAACCGTTCTATATTTGATTTTTTAATCTTGACATCAGTCCTATGTTAGTAGGTAAAATATAGATACTAATTATTTTGTATAATGGGCAAGCAAAAAATTGGCGAAATCATACACTTCGTCTTGCAATTCTAGTGGCAAGGTGCGAATTAAGTCTTGTAATGTGTCGCGGTCATTGAGCGATCCTCTCACTATTAAATAAACGATGGGTTCTAATTTTACTCCCTTTCAAACGGCGTGCCCAGCGCTGCCGGGGGCGTGGCGCGCAGCTTTCGCAAGGCGCGGGCCAGCAAACGGCGTGTGGGCTCGGGCAGGCGCGCCAGGGTGCGCTCGACCCATTCGGCGTTGCCCACGTTGACCAGCAGAAGGGTCAGGATCATCAGTGGGAAAGGGGCCACCTGGAGCACCTGGGCCGGGATGCCCGGCAGCAGCGGTTGGAGCGCCAGCCCCAGCCACTGCAGCAGCGAAAACAGGTACGCGCCAAACGCCGCGCGCAGCGGGCTCCAGCCGCCAAAGATGGTGATCGCCAGCGCAATCCAGCCAATGCCGTCCAGGCCAGAGATGGCGCCCTTCCACCCGGCCTTGACCGAGAGCGAATAGGTCGGCCCGGCCAGGCCGATCAGCGCCCCGCCCACAATGACGTAGAAATAGCGCAGGCGGTTCACATCCGCGCCGCGCGCAAAGGCCGCCGCAGGCCGCTCGCCGATGCCCTGCAGCACCAGGCCGGGACGGGTGCGGAAAAGAAACACCCACGCGGCGACGATCAGCGCGAAACTCAGGTATGTCACCACGTCGTGTTTGAAGAACAGCGGCCCCACCAGCGGGACCCCGCTCAAGAACGGGATTGGGGTGGACGACAGGCGCGGTCCGCTCTCGCCCATCACCGGGTTGCCCAGGAAGTATGACAGGTCGCGGCACAGCAGGGCCAGCACAAACCCGACAGCCACCTGCGATTGTTTGAGCGTGATGCTCGCAAACGCCAGCACCGCCGCAACCAGCCCGCCGACCAACATCCCGGCCAGGAAGCCTAGCGCGATGTTATCGGTTGCCAGTGCAACAGCAAAAGCGGCCATGGCGCTAAGCAGGATGTTGCCATTCATCGAAAGGTTGATGACCCCGGCCCGCTCCGAGATCGTCTCGCCGATTACGGCAAAGACCACCGGCGCGGCAGCGGCCAGCACGCCTGCCAGGCTGACGAGGAGAATGTCGATGTTCACGCGCTCTCCCCCCTCTCTGCCGTGCCGTCTTCGGACCGAAGCGCACCCCTCATCAACTTTTGCTGCACGCCGTCCGCCATCAGGACGAACAGCACCAGCGTGCCCTGCAGCACGCCCGCCAGCGCCGAATCCAGCTTGAGCACCACCGGCAGTTGAATGCTGCCAATGTTGAGCGCCGCAAAGAACAAAGCCACCGGCGCAACCCACGCAGGATGGAAGTTGACCAGCATTGCTACCAGCAACCCCAGGAAGCCATACCCGCTCGAAATGGACGGGATCAAACGGTGATAAACCGCCGTCACCTGCATCGCTCCGGCCAGGCCCGCAAACATGCCACACAGCATAAAGGACAGCATCGTATACTGCCAGGTCGGTACGCCCAATAAATAAGCGGCTTTGGCATTCTTGCCAATCGCTTTCAACCGCAGGCCGAAATACGTACCCTTGAGCAGGAAATAAACCAACAGGATCGAGAGCACTGCCAACCCCACCGCAACCAGGCTCAGGCGTGAACCTGGCAGCGTCGGCAGTGAAAAGGCCTCGTCGAACGGCACCGTCCCGGACATCGAAGCAACGCCGGGGCGCTTCCACAGCCCAAAGATCAGCCAGAGGTTCAGGCCGGTCGCCACAAAGTTAAGCCCCAGGCCGCCGAAAATCTCGTTCACCCCGCCGAAGGTTTTCAGCGCCCCGGCCAGCGCCGCCCACAACGCCCCGCCCAGCATCCCGGCCAGCATCGCCAGAGTGATGACCAGCGCCGGGTTCCAGCCGCTCTCTTGCAGCGCAAACAGCGCCCCAGTGGTGAAGACCGCCCCAAGCGTCACCTGGCCCTCGATGCCGATGTTCCACAACCCGGCGCTGAAGGTGATCAGCAGCCCGGCTGTCACCACCAGCAGCGGCGACCAGGAAACCAGCACGTCTGAGAACTTGCCCCATGAGCCTACCGAGCCAACCACGATGCTCGAAAAGGCCTCCAGCGGCGGCGCGCCCGTCGCCAGCAGCACCAGTGTGGTGGACAGCAGTGCCAGAAGCACCGCGCCCACCTGCACAAGCAGGCCAAAGCGGCGGGCGTCAGGCACGCGTCACCACGTCCGAAACCGGCAAAACGGCCGCGGGTGCGGTCGGCCAACCTTTCCCCCCGATCATCTGCCCAAGCCGGTCCGCGCTCAACGTCGCGGCATCGAGCGGCGGAGAAACCCGGCCTGCGAAGAATACCAACACCCGGTCGCTGTATTGTAAGATTTCATCCAGGTCAGCGGAGATGAAAATGATCGCTGCCCCCTCAACGCAGCGTTCTTTGAGCTTGTCCCAAATGTAGATTGTCGATTCGATATCCAGCCCGCGTGTGGGGTGTTCGAGCAGCACCAGCTCCAGGCGCTGGCGTAGGAGCGCCAGCAGCGCGCGCTGCTGGTTGCCGCCCGAAAGCGACTCCACCGGAGTGGCGGGCGCGCCCTTGATGTTGTAGGTCTTGATTTGTTCGCGCGCCAGCGCATCGGCCTTTGTGTGATCGATAAAGACGCCGGGCGTCTCCCCGGCCAGGATGAAATGGTCGCTCAAGGATAAGCTGGGGACGAGTCCCTGCTCGAGGCGGGCTGCCGGCAAATAGGCAACGCCGCAGCGATAGAATCTGCGGTACGAAGCCCCGGCCAGATCAGACTCCCCGAGGGTGATGCGCCCGTTTACGGGCCGCCGCAACCCGGCGCAGGCTTCCAGGAAAAGCGCCTGGCCCGAGCCTTCCATCCCGGCCAGGCCGATCACCTCCCCGGCGCGGAGCTCGAGGCTGAGGCCTTTGATCTGCAACCGGGCATCTTCCAGCGCGAGATCGTCGAGGCGCAAGATGGGTTTCCCCAGCGGGCGGCCTGCCATCCGTTCCCCAATCGGGATGGCTTTGCCGAACATCATCTCCACCAGGTCGGCGGTGTGGTAGGGCGGCTGCGCCGTCCCCACCAATGCCCCGTGGCGCAAGACGGCCACGCGTGAGCAAAGAAACTCCACGTCTTCCAGTTTGTGCGAAACGAAAAGGAGGGTTTTGTCTTGGGCGGCGAGTTTTTTTAACGCCACGAAAAGTTTTTCCTTTTGCGGCAGGCTGATGCCGGTGGTCGGCTCGTCGAGGATCAGGACCTGTGCTCCGCGCCATAGCAGGCGCAAAATCTCCAGTTGCTGGCGCTCGCCCACGGTCAGGGTGTCCACGTGCGCTTCGGGGTCGAGGGAAAAGTCGAACTGCGCTGCCAGTACACGCAGCTCGCGCGCCGCCGCCCGACGGTCCGGGAACAGGCCGCCGCCGCGTCCCAGGATGAAGTCGTCGACCAACTTGAGGGGTGGGAAATCCAGCGGGTCCTGGTGCAGCATCCCCACCCCGTGGCGGATGGCGTCTGCCGGGGAAGCCAGGGAGACCTTCTTCCCATCCAGCAATATCTCGCCCCGGTCGGCAGGCTGGAAGCCCGAAAGGATCTTCATCAGGGTGCTTTTGCCCGCCCCGTTTTCGCCCAAAATCCCCTGGATCGTCCCTGCCGGGACGCGCAGGCTGATGCCATTGTTGGCATGCACAGTGCCAAACGTCTTATGGATTTCGCGCAGTTCGACTTCCATGGCATCCTTCTGGGTGAGAAAGGGAATAAGCATAGATGAATAAAGAGTAGAGACTACTCTCTACTCTTTATTCTCTTTTTTTCTTTTATTCTGAAGCGCCTTCCATGCCTTCGAGCAATTGCGGCAGGTACCAGATCTCCTGGTCGGTGGCAACCGCGCCTGCTTCGATGTAGGTGGAGCCGTCTTGCAGGTTGAGCGGGCCGACCCACAGGTTCATGCCGCCTGAGAGCCGGGAGATGAAGCGTCCCAGGCCTGCGCCGGCATCGGGAGAGAGGGCGCTGCCGTTGACGAAACCGACC
>Ga0196964_10000607_pt1 | contig 20542 bp, 32 predicted proteins | sample S1_10metaG_FD_148615 | JGI IMG/M metagenome (GOLD analysis project Ga0196964, IMG submission 148615) | Soil microbial communities from Anza Borrego desert, Southern California, United States - S1_10 | ecosystem: Environmental > Terrestrial > Soil > Desert | place: USA: California | collected... | reverse complement strand
CGGACCGTCCCGCGGCGAGGGCCGCGGCGCGGGCGGGGGAAAGGGCGCGCTGTGTCGTCTGTGCCATTGCTCGATCCTCGTTACGGTTTGAGTGAGGGTGTCCGTTTCCCTGTGTCCCGCTGCCGTGGGGTTGGGGCTGTTACTGCTCGAGGACCTCGCCGGGCGCGGGGGGGGGGCGAGGTCCTCGAGCTCGAGGCGCTACTCGAAGTCGTCCTCCTCGACGAGCTCGCCGAACGTGTCCTCCTCGACGAGCTCGCCCATCCCGTCGTCGTCGTCGCCGTCGTCGAGGTAGTACTCGCCCGACCTCTCGTCGAGGACGTACACGCGGCCGTCCTCGCCCACGTACGCGCTCGGCTCGTTGCCGTCGAGACCGTAGGCCGCACGGTCGGTGCCGGGGGAGAGGCGGTTGACGGCCAGGCCGAGACCCTGCCGCACGGTCTCGGCGGTGCCACCGACGGCGAACGCGAGGCGGTCGGTCGGGCTGCCGAGGTTCGCCTTGCGGGCGATCCGCTCGATGCCGAGGATCGCGATCTCCTGCGCGACGACGCGCACGACGTCGTTGAGGATCGCGCGCCACGACGACGGGTCGGCGCGGCCCTCGTCGCCGAGGACGATCGGCGCGACGTACTTGTTGTACAGGTAGCCGGCGATCCGGCTGGTGACGATGCCGAGGCCGCCGGCGATGCCGATGCGGATCACGCTCGCCACGCCCATCGGCATCGCGCCGGGGTTGCTGCGGCGGCGGCGGAAGTGCGTGCGCAGCTTCTTCGGGTTGCCGCGGCGCACGCGGCGGCGCCGCTTGCGCTTGCTTCCCATCATCCCGGCGACCATGCCGCGGATCTTCGCCATGCTCGGGTTGCCGCGGCGGGCCTTGCGGCGGCGCCGGGGGTTCGCGAGCAGCACGGGCACGCTCGGGTTGCCGCGCCGCACGCGACGGGCGCGGGCGCGCTTCGGGTTGCTTCGGGTACGGCGGCGGCGCTTCTTGCTCATCGGGCTTGCTCCTCGTCGGAGTGGGCGATCCCTTCGGGCTTCACTCGGTAGGGGCCGGGCGGGATCCAGTATTGACCGCCTCCGAGGTCGAAAATCTGCGGGTACTCCGGCCGATCGCCGGGGCGCTCGAAATAGTGCTCGTACTCGACGACGCCTGTATCGAGGCCGTCCTCGTCGTCCTCGAGGTAGTCCTCGGGCTCGATCCGTTTGTCGCTGTGGTAGCGAATGATCACGAGCTCGCCGGCGAACCTCGGGCGCTTGTACACGGGGCGGGGAACGATCGTGTTGACGAACGCGTCGGCGTCCCTGTGCGAAAATCGCTCGTAAAGGCGCGCGGCGCGGATCGCTTGGTCTGTGACCTTGACCTCGGCATCCCTGACGCGCGGTCGGAGGATCCAAAGCTCGGTGCCGCGATCGTTGCTGCACAACACGGCTCCGGCGTCGAAGTCGAGGCCATAGAATCGCCCGCGGCCTCCTCGCGCGTTCGGGTCGTGGATCACGCACGGGCCGATCTCGCCGAGGAAAGCGAGGGCGCGCGGGATCGTGTATCGGTTCGCTCGCAGCATGACGGGTCAGAACGTCTCGAGGTCCTCGTCGAGCTCGTCCTCCTCGGCGAGCTCCTCGAATGGGTCGGCGTCGAGCTCCTCGCCCTCGAGCTCGAGCTCCTCCTCGCCCTCGAGCTCGAGCTCGAGCTCCTCCTCGCCCTCGAGGTCCTCGAGGTCCTCGAGCCATTCGGCGCCGGCCTCCTCCTCGAGGAGCTCCTCGCCGGGGGCGTCAAGGTCGAAGTAGAGATCGCCCTCGCCCTCCGGGTCGGAGGGGTCGTAGGGGTCGGCCGCGTAGGGGTCGGCCGCGTAGGGGTCGGCCGCGTAGGGGTCGGCCGCGTAGGGGTCCTCCGCGTAGGGGTCCTCCGCGGGCGGGGCCTCCTCGTCGAGGGCCTCCTCGTCGGCCGCGGCCTCGCGATCCAGTTGCGGATCCCATGTCCTCGAGCCGTCGTCGGGAACGAGCTCGGGCGCGACGCGATCCACGTCGTAGATGATCGCGAGCATGGAGTCGCCGCGGGGGTCGAGGATCAAGGGCGCCCATGCTGCGCCCTCGGGCGTCTGCAAGAACGCGCTGAGGGCGGCATGGTCGAGGACCTTCCCCCCGCCTGCTCCCGTTTTCACGAGGATCGGGAAACCGTGCGCGCCGGTCTGGATGGCGTCGAGGAAGTCGAGGGCGAGCCACGCGAGGGGCGGGAGTCGCGTCGGGTCGCCGGGCTGCAAGTCGTACCGATACAGATCGGCGGGCATCTTCCGCCACGTGATCCACTCGGCGCCGTTCGCGACGTTCAGGTAGAGCCACGGGTACGCGCGGATCGTGGGGTTCTCCTTCGACCAATCGAAGGAAGCGAAGAGGCTCCGCAGCGTGCCGCACTTGTCCTGTGCGGCGTACCCTCGGCCGTGCGCGATCTCCTCGCGCCACGCGAGGCCAGGCCACGCGGGCGGGTTCGGGTTGCCCGCCTGCGCGCCGACGCCGCCGGGGCGGCACCATCCGGGAATGACGTACGACCACGCGCGCCCGCCCCATGCCTCGGACGCCGCTTGCGAGTCGCTCCACCCTCCGCCCCACGTCGATTCACTCGCGTACCGCTGAACGCTGTTCCTCCACTCGGCCAGCCACGGATTGACGCCGCGGGCGTACTGCACGGGATCGAAAAAGTCGGCCATGTTGACGGCCGGAAGCCAGATCCGCGACCTCGCCGGCGTCCCGTCGGGCCACGTCAGCGACGGCCGTCCCCCCCGGTCGTCGAGGAAGTACATCGGCCACTGAAGGGGGACGGCGGTCTCCGTCACCCATACGAAGCCGTTTCCAAGCTCGGGGCCGGTGGGCGTGTTGGTGATCGCCTGCTCGTCGCCGGCGTCGCCGGCGTCGCCGGCGTCGCCGCTCTGGAACATCTGCGCCGGATCGTCGTAGCCGGGGGGGAGCGGCCCGCCGAGGGGGTCGCCGAGGAGGCCGGCGAGGAGACCACGGGGCATCGGCGCGCGCCGCTGTGCCGTTCGTTCGATCACGCGCCGGCCGACGCCGAGGGGGACGGGCGCGCGCCGCTGTCCGCTCGTGTCGCGCCGGGTGAGGGCGGCGCCGCGGCCGGGGGAAAGGCTGCGCTGCGACGGCGAGGACCTCACGGGGCGAACGATCGCCGCGCCGCCGCCGGCTTGGCGCTGCCAGTTGCGCGCATCCGTCGTGATCTGCTGGATCGCCTTGTCCAGCTTCGCGCCGCCTAGCTGGCGCTGCCAGTTGCGCGCATCCGTCGTGATCTGCTGGATCGCCTTGTCCAGCTTCGCGCCGGCTAGCTTGCGCTGCGTCGTCGTCAACGCGAGCTCGGTTGATCGCCGGCCGGGCCTCAGCTTGCCGCGGATCTTCGGCGGCTTGAGACCGATCGGCCCGTCGAGGCCGTGCCCGTCGTTCTCGAACGCAAAGCGAAGGAGGTCGCGGATCGGCACGTTGCTACCTCAGCAGGGACCGCGCGAGGAGGCCGGCACCGATGCCGAGGGCGACCTTTGCGCCGGTCGAGAGGCCGGGCCGGCGCGAGCTCGAGCTCGAGCCGCTCGCCGGGGCGTTCGGGTCCTGCGTCAACGCCTGCGCCCTCGAGGGGGAAAGCGCGCGCTGCGTCGTCGAGGGCCTCGCGCCGGGGCGCGCGTACCGCAGGCGTCCGCGTCCGCGCACGATCCCGTCTGCGCCCTCGATCGGGCCGGTCGGTACTTGCGGGCTCCCTTGCGTGCCCTCCTTGAATGCCTGGCGCGCGAGGGCGCCCGCCTGATTGATCGTCCCCCCGTACTCCGGCACGACAAGCGACGCCGCGCCGCCAACGCCGCGCGTGAGGACGTCGATCACGTCCTCGAGGTTGACGTCGCCGAATGCGCAATCTGCCAGCGTGCCGGGTCGGGGCATGACTCGAGCTCCGTCGAGGCTCCACGCTCGCGAGGGCCAACCGGGCCGCTCGATGGTGTCGCCGAGGTTCCACTCCGCGAAGCGTTGCGCCGCGGTCGGGTCGAACGCGATCCGTTCTCCCGTGGTCGGGTGGATCGCGTACATCATCAGGTGCCGGAAGTGCTCCGGCTTGCGGGGGTCGTAGCCGATCGCGACGAGCTCGCTTTTGATCCCTGCGGCGGCGAGGAGGGTCGCCGCATACAGCACGATCGATTCGCAGTCCTCGGCGGCGCCGCCCTCGTCGATCTCCCGGTCGAGGCGCTCGGGCGTCGTAATGTGCTCCACGCCGACGGGATCGCGCATGTACCGCAGCACGCGCGGATCCGTCACCCATTCCCATACGGCGCGGATCTCGCCGTCGAAGTCCATCGGCTCGAGGTCGGCGAATAGCTGGCGCGCTCGAGCTCGGATCCGGGGGTGGGTGTACTCGCGCCGCAACGTCGCGAGGAGCAGGCGGATCGTTCCCTCCGTCAGGGGCGCGCCCGCCGCGAACCGGAAGCGGGCGATCCGCTCCGGCTGCGATAGGGCGAGCTCCTGTGCGGGGGCGTGCATCCGGCTACTCCGGCGCCTCGACGGCGGGCGCCTCGACGGCGGGCGCCTCGACGGCGGGCGCCTCGGCGGCGGGCGCCTTGACGGCGGGCGCCTCGGCGGCCGTGCGCAAGGTGCGCGCGGCCTCGAGCTCGAGCTCGAGCTCGAGCACGAGCTCGCGCGCCTTGTCCCGCATCTCGACGGCGAGGCGGCGGCACTCGAGGACCGTTTCTACCTCCTCGGCGGCGATGCGGCGCGCCTCGCGCGCCTGCTCGAGCTCCTTCGCGAGGTCCTCGGCGATGCGGCGCGCCTCGGCGCCGGCGCTGCGCGCCTCCTTCGCGAGGTCCTCGCCGGCCGGCGTCGCGTTCGCTTGCGGCTTGCGGGGCGGGATCGGCGTCGCGGTGAGCATCTCGCGGGAGAGGGGCGGCGGGCCGGCGCGCCCGCCCGTGCGGATCGCGTGCGGGATCGCCGCCGGCTGGCGCGTGAGGCTCTCGACCGACAGCGGCGGCGGCGGGCGGCGGGGCGGCGGGGCGGCGGCGACCTTCGCCATTTGCGGCGGCTTCTTGTCCATCTCAGGACCTCTCGGGCGGGGGGTCGGTGGCGCGCGCCCGTCGGCGCGCTCGGATCTGCTCGAGCTCCTCGGCTGTGAGGGGCCGCGCACCGGCCGGGACCTTGGTCCGCGCCGGGGCGGGCTTGCTCGGGGCGGGCTTGCTCGGGGCGCTCGAGCTCGAGCTCGAGCTCGAGGCGGCGCTCGAGGCGGCGCTCGAGGCGGCGCTCGAGCTCGAGGCGGCGCCGGTCTCCTCGAGGGCGCCGTCAACCAGCTTGCTTGCCAGCTTCTCGCCGACGCGATCGCACAAGCGGGTAAGGCCACCCTCGACGACGCGCTCGCCAAGAGACCTCGCCGGCGTGGTCTCGGCGGCGGCGGGCGCTGCCTCGGCTCGGATCTCTCGCACGAGTGCGATCGATTTCTTGATCTCCTCGAGCGGGTCTTTCGCCTTCGCCAACGCCGCGCCGGCGTCGGCGGGGCGACCCTGCAACACGGAATAGAGCGTCTTTCGGGTCTCGGCGAGCTCGCCGAGGACGTGCTCGAGGAGGCGCTCGGTTGCCGTCGGGCCGGCGGCGGGCTGCGCCGCCTTGATCCGCGCCTCGACGAGACGCTCGAGCCGCGCCATCTCGTCGAGGGGATCGCGCCGCGGCTCCGTTTCCTCCCTCCGTCGCCGCTCCGGCTCGGATTCCTTGGGGGGGAAGATCCTCGGGTCAACGGTGACGGTGATTCCGACGACGCAACGGCCCTTGGCAAAGCCTTTGACCTGATAGCGTCCCCCGCCGAACCTCTCGGCGAGGACCTCCTCGAGGGCGCCGATCGTCTGATCGTCGCCGTTCAACACGCCGCAGTAAGACTCGGGGTCCTCGGGCGTGTTGCGGTACACCTTGATCCGCTCGGCTTGTCCGAAGCGGGCGAACCTCTCGGCCAGGCGCTCGGCGGCGAGCTCCTCGGGTGTGGGCTGCTTCTCGTTCCGCTTGCCGTCGCCGTCGTCGGCCTTTCGGGCGACGATCGCGACGTCCACGCGGGGGCGGCGGCTGCCTTTCACGTTGCTAGGTCCTCGGATCGGATGGGGATCCTCGTCGGATCCGCGGTGGATCTGACGCTGGATCTGCTGGCGATCCACAGCCTACCGCAGGCCAGCCAACCCGCGGATCCGATCCGGTACAAGTGCGCGCGCGGACTAGAAAACCAGCCACGCGACGACGCGAAACCTCGCCGGCTGGCGCGCCCTCGGCGGGCGCACGGTGCGCGCCTCGAGGGCCACGATCGCGCCTCGCGATCTTCCCGTCACGCGGGCGACCTCGGCGAGGAGCTCCTCGAGCACGCGATCGCGGTGCGTCCGCAGGCTGCGGCGGCTGGTGTGGAGCTCGAGCACGAGCTCGAGGCGCGTCACGCGTTCAACGTATCATCTGCCTTGCCGTTCCGCGCGTGTGCTGGTAGCGTGTGCGGTAACTGTTCGCCCTTGGCGGCGGCGCGCGCTCGTCCCCCCCCGTGCTCCGCGCCGCTGCCTTGGGTGAGCGCGTCGAGGTCCTCCTCGGCGGCGCGCGCCCTCTCCTCGGCGTGCATCGTCGAGGACACGAAAAAAGGCGCGGCGTCAAGCGGCGCCGCGCCTTTCTGATTCACGCTTCCGTCAACGCGTCAAGTGGTCTCGCGCGCGGGCAAGGCACGTCTCGCCCTCACTGTCAACCCTTCCTCGGCTCGCCGGCGAGCTCCTCGAGGACCTCGAAGCCGTATCGGCGCGCGGCGCGTCGCCGGCGCCGGCGGTCGGCGAGGGCCTCGGCGCGTCGCCGGAACGTGCTCCGCGTCTCCTCGGACCATTCCGGGTGGCGCTCGAGGACCTCGACGATCCTCCGCTCGAGCTCGGTCACGGCGCGCGGCGCACGGCGAGGGCCGTCGCTTCGTAGCGTCTCGCCTGCCGTCCCGTGTCGCTCGCCGGGTAGGTGAGGGGCGCGCCTCCGGCCGGGACGCACGATCCGTCCGGTCGGAGGATCGATTGCGCCGGCGAGCTCGCGCGAACGCCTGCGGCTCTGTAGAGCCTGCCGTTTCCCGCGATGAACCTCGACGATCCGAGGACGGTCACGCCGTCGGGCACGTACAGAAGGGGCGAACCTCCGCAGCCGGCGCGGTCGAAGTACACGGATACCGGCGTCGAATAGGCGATCTGGATCCCGTCGGCGCCGTCGTCCACGTGGGCCACGTCGCCGGCGATCCACGTGCCGAGGTCCTCGCCCATCGGGCCGAATAGGTGAAGGGCGCCGGCGGCGGGCCTCCGCTCGAGCTCGGCGAGGCGCGCCTCGAGGGCGGCACGGGCGCCGGCCTCGCCGGCGATCCTCTCGTCGGCGTATCCCTGCGCGGTCGCGAGCGTGTCGAGATCCGCGCCCTTGCGCTCCGCGGCCTCGCCGGCGAGGCGCGCCTCGAGGGCGGCGATCGTGGCGCGCACGGGCTCGAGGAAGGGCTCGAGCTCGGCGGCGGGGTTGTCGGCCGTGCAGCCGGCGAGGGTAAAGATCAACAGGACGGCGACGATCGTTGCTGGCGCGTACCTCATGGGGCTTCCCTCCGCGGTGGTGGTGGCGCTCGGACGGCGGGCCGGCGCCCGATCTTCAAGCGCCGGCCTCCCGTTTCCCTGTCCTCTTGTCGGCCAGGCGCCGGCCGGGCCTCGAGCGTACCGCAGCGGGCGCCCGTGCGGCAATCGTTCGATTCCCGCACACTCGCCGCGGCTCGAGCTCCTCGTCGAGGTCCTCGAGCTCGCCGCGCCCTCCCTTTTCCGCACGCTCCACGTGATCGCCGGGCGATCATGTGATCCGCGCGCGATCATCTGTGCGATCGCGTCTTGCTCGGTTGAATGAATCGTGCTAGGGGTCGTCTCTCTATCCGCACACTTTACGCACGGGGGTTCGCATGGATGATCGGAAGCTGGTCGAGTTGCTCGTCGCGAGGCTGACCTCGCGCCCGTTCGGCGTCGGGGACGTTGCCGGGCGCCTCCTCCTCGAGGGCCTCGAGGTCGACGTCGAGATCAAGATCCGCCACAGGGCGCCCGATCGCGAGGCGTTCCGCGCGCGGGCGATCGCCATTCTCGAGGAGCAGCCGGGCCGGGCCGCGGCCTCGTGCGGCTGCGATACGTCGAAAAAATCGCGGTGGTCGGGGCGCGCCTCGTCCTGTACCAAGCGGCGCACGCACGCCGTCGTCTCGAGGTCCTTCTACGGCGGCGGGGAGTCGTTTTCCTTCGTGTGCGCGCACCACGTCGACGCCTTCAATCCGGCGCACGTGCTCGCCGTGCTCGAGTTGCCGCGGCGCCTCCTCGAGGACCTCCGCACGCGGTACGAACGCGATCGCGACGCCGCCGTGGCACGCGAGCGGGCGCTCGAGCTCGGAATCGAGGGCCTCGGCGCGTTCCTGCGCGCGGCGCACGCGTGGGACGATCCGCGCGACGAGCTCGCCGCGCGTCGCCGGCGCGGGGGTGTGTCGTGAGTGGGGCCGGGCGCCTGCCTCCCGTGCGTCCCGATCGGCTGCACGCTGCGATCGATGTAGTGGATCGCGCCCTCGATCCGCTCGAGCTCGCGCACGGGGAGCGGGCCACACTCGGGGCGCTCGAGCTCGCGTACCACGCGCGCGAGGAGGGCCGCACGCTCGAGGGGGCGATCGCGATCCTCTCGGCGATGTGGAACGCCGCCGGGCCTCCTCGCCGGCGGGGGGGTTGATCGTGGGTCGCTGCACGTTCTTGGCGGGCGGCGTTGGTCCGCGCTGCTGCGTGGAGCTCCTCGAGGGCGAGCTCGAGCACGCGGGGCCGCATCGGTTCAAGTGCGCCGGCGCCGCGTGTCCTGGCCTCGTCTGGCCTGCCTCGGTCATGCCGCACCCTCGCTGCTGCATCGGCGACGACGGACGCGCCTTCAACGTCGCCGATCGCGTCGAGGGGGAGTAGGTGCGCGCGGCTCCCGTTTCCACGGTGGCGCTCGCCCGCGCCGGCTGGCTTCGCATCGACGGAACGCGGCGCAAGTGCCGGGCGGTGTACGCGCGGCGCGATGGGTGGCGCGCGGCGCATTGCGGGCACCCTACCGCGCTCACTCCGTGGGCTCTCTACGATCCGACGGGCGCTCTCGTCCTGAACGGCAACGGGCGCGCGTTCCCTGACCTCGCGTCAGTCGCCGCGTTCGTCGAGGACCTCGGCGCCGGGCGCGTCGAGGTCCTCGAGGAGGTCCTCGAGGGCCAGCGTCGCCGGCGCGCCTCCCTCGGCTACCTCCACGGGCGATCGGCTCCGATGGTCGATCGCCGGCGCCGGCGCGCGTAGGTCCTCACGCGCGCGACGAGCTCGCGCGCCCACCCTCGCAACCCTTCCCGCTCGAGGACCTCCTCGGCCTCGAGCATGCCGCGCCGGAAGGCGGCGAGCTCGAGCTCGAGGCGCGCGCGGGTCGTCACTGGATCCGGCTCCACCGTCGCACCGTGAGGCGGCGGGCCGTCGCTATGTGCGCGCGCCGGTACTTGGGGAACGCGACGGCGAGGCCGGCGATCGCGCGCTCGAGGGCGCCGCGGGGCTCGGCGAGGGCGCGCTCGAGCCTCGCGCCGGCGCCGGGGGCGAGCCTCGCGAGTAGGAAGTCCTCGCAGTCGGCGAGGTCTCGCTCGAGGCGGTCGAGGAAGGCCTCGCCGGCGAGGAGGCTTGCGCCGGCGAGTGTGACCTCGAGGCGGCGGCGTAGCGTCGGGGTGGGGCTTCGCTTCATGGTGGCGATCCTCCTGTCGCCGCGGCGGCGATCTTGGCGCACTTGCGCGCCTGCCACAGTGTCAACCCGTGGGTCCGCATCACTTGGCGCAGCGAGTGTCCGCTCGCGAGGTCCTCGGCGGCTGCGGCCTCGTTTGGGATCGTGACCTCGGGTCGGCCAAGTCGGACGCCGCGCCGGCGGGCGACCTCCAACCCTAGGTGCGTCCGCTCGATAAGGATCCCTCGTTCAAACTCGGCCGCGGCGCCGAGGGTCTGTAGAAAGAACCTCGAGGCCGGATCGGGGGGCGTGCGCGCGCTGAAACCCTGCGCCGCGAAGATGACCGTAACGCCGCGGCTATTGAGCTCGTCGACGACGGCGAGGAGGTCGAGGAGCGATCGGGCGAGGCGGTCCAGCTTCCAAACGAGGAGCACCTCGAATCGCCGCCGGCGGGCGAGCTCGAGCACGCGCTCGAGGCCGGGCCGGTCGCTGCGCGCGCCCGATCCCGTTTCTGTGACCTCCTCGAGGACCTCGAGCCGCTCGGCGGCGGCGGCGGCGGCGAGCTCGCGCATGGGAAGTGACGGATCTTGATCGGACCGGCTCGCGCGGTTGTACAGAACGGCGGCGCGCGTCCTCGAGCTCGCCCTCGGCGGTCGCTTGGCGATCGCCTTCGCTGCGGCGCGGGAGAGGCGCACGTTGCCGTGCGGCTCGAATGCCTCGGCGAATACCTCCGGCCGGCTGCCGTAGTACAGAAGGGCGCTCGGAAACTTGGCGCTCGTCGGGCGTCCCTTGCCGTCGAGGATCGGCTTGCCGGTCTCGCCGTCGAAAAAGGCCAGGCGTCCGCGCCACTCGCAGATCGCGTCGGCGTGCGCCCGTTGATACCATCCGGCGTCGGTGCGGGCGGGCACGAGGGCGACGATCTCGGCGCCGCGGGCGCTCTCGGCTCGCATCTTGGCGATCCATTGCCCGATCACGCGCCCATATGGGGGGTTGACGAACGCGAGGCCGCCGCCGGCGCGGGCGATCGCCTGCGTCCACGATCGGGCGAGTCCGTCGTCGCGTCGGCCGCGGCCCTTCCACGCGATCGCCGCCCTCGTGAGGCTGTGATCGTTGCTGCACGGGTCGAGGGCGATCGGACCCATCCGGCGCACGATCTCGAGGAGGGCCTCGGGCGTGTTGCGGTGCTGGTTCTCGTTGGGGACCTCGCCGGGGTCGGCCATGCCTCCGACGGTCGCACGATTTCCGCACGGCGACAAGTCGCCGGCGAGGTCCTCGGGCGCTGGCTCGAGCTCGAGCGGGGGCTACAGCGCGCGGCGCGCGCGGGCGATCCGGCACGGCGCGCACGTCGAGCTCGCGCCGCGGCAGCCGCACGCCGCGAGCTCGAGGAGCTCCTCGAGGTCCGCGTCGAGGATCACGGCGACCGTGCGGCCGTCCTTGAACCCTCCGCGCGCGAGGGCCTCCTTGATCCTCGTCGAGCCGTCGAGGGTCCGCAGCGAGATCGCGCCGGCGAGCTCGCCGGAAGCGACGGCGAGGAGGCGCGCGAGGGGGCCGGCGGGCCGCACTAGAGCTCCTCGACGCGCGGCGCGACGAAGTGGCGCGCGCTGTCGTCGCGGTGGACGCGATCAACGTGGGCCTCGCTCATTCTGAGCAGCGGCACGCGGCAACCCTCGCAGCCTCCGTAAAAGACGCCGCACGCGCACGCGGCGCTGTACCGCCTCGGTCCGTTGCTTCCGCACCATGAACACGCGAGGGGCGGCTCGCTGTTGAACGCCGCCGGCGGCGCCGGCGGTAGATCGATCGTCGTCTGCTGGCTCATGTGTTCCCCCGTGAAAAGAGGTCCAGTTGCGCGCCGGCGGCGGCGCCTCGTTTCCGTTTTCGCGACCTCGGCAGCGATCCAAGCGGCGGCGCCGGCTTCGGCGAGGAGCTCGCCGGCGCCTCGAGCTCGAGCTCGAGCTCGCCGGGCAACGGCAACCCGTGGGCGTTGCAGTATCGCACGGCGCACGGGTGACACCGGAAGCGGTGCGCCGGGTGCGTGAGGCTGCGGCGCCGGCCTCGAGGCTCGCCGCAGTCGACGCACGTTGCTTGCTTGGCTGGCATCTGTCCCCCGTTCGGCCAGGCGATCGCCGGCGGCTACCTTCGGCGCCGGCGCTGTAGTCCGCGGGCGATCGATCGCGCCGCGCGCACGGCGAGATCCTCGAGGGCCTCCTCGTCGAGCTCGCCCTCGTCGTCGTCCTCGTCGTCCTCGTCGTCCTCGTCGTCCTCGTCGTCGTCGAGGAGCTCGGCCGTCGTCGACGCGATCGATCCGATCAAGCAATGCAAGTGAAAGGGGTTCTCTACGGGCCGGATCGGCTCGGGCCGCATCTCCCTACGGTTGCGGGGCTCGCTGTCGTCGTCGTCGGACGGCAGGGCGAGTGCGGATAGGAAGGGCTGCCCCGGTCGGATCTTCTTTTCGCAGAATATGCAGCGCACGCGACGTCCCTCCGAATGTGATCCCTAGTCGGGCGAGCTCGAGGAGGACCTCGACGGCAAAGCGGCCCGCGGCCTCGAGCTCGAGCCGCGCGACGGCGACGCCGATCGGGGCGTCGCCGTCGCCGTCGCCGTACGCAACGCGAACCTCGAGCACGCGCGCGGACGGTTGCGCCCGCGCGCGTGCGGTCGAGGGTGGGACGGTGCTACGGCCCACCGTCGGCGCCGTCGTCGCCGTCCTCGCCCTCCTCGAGCTCGCCCTCCTCGCCCTCCTCGCCCTCCTCGAGCTCGCCCTCCTCGCCCTCCTCGAGCTCGCCCTCCTCGCCCTCCTCGAGCTCGCCCTCCTCGTCGGGGTCGGGTAGGCACTCGAGCTGCGATCCGGCGAGGACGGCGGTCTCGATGATCACGGGCTCGCCCGCCTTCTCGCTGCACGTCGGGCAACCCTGCGCGCCCTCGCAGATCACGTCCGCGGCCTCTGCCATCTGCTCGGCGGTCGGCTGCCCCGGCAGGTCGGCGAGGGCTGCGTTGTAGCACTCGAGGATCAACGTCGTGCCGCAGCCAAGGCATTGCACGGTGATCGCCGCCGACAGCACGATCGCGTCGGTGTGCCTGACAGTCGAGAGGCCGGCGCCGCCCTCGTTTTCGTTTTCGTCGCTCATGGTTCGATCGCTCCTGTTGGGGGTCCTCGAGGGCTTACCCTCGCGCCGGCGGCAGAACGCCGCCGGGCACGAGCTCCACGCGCCGCCCCCCGCCCTCGAGGGCCTCGCGCGCCGCTGCGATGCGGAGATCCTCGGCGAAGTCGGCGAGCAACGCGAGGGCCTCGCGCGGGGGGAGGTTGCACACCTTGAAGAGGGCGCCCTCCTGCTCGACGATGCCGACGCGGACGTTGGCGTTGCGGCGGGGGTCGAGGGTCGGGCGGGCGATCGTTCCGGGATTGTCCATTGCGGGCCTCCTTGCGGTTGGGGGGTCGTCGGGTGCGGTCGAGGTCGAGATCGGGGCGCTGAGGGCACGCGGGGGGCCTTCGGCGCGATCGTGGTAGCCGGTCGGTCGGTCGGTCGGTCGTGCGGGCGCTCCCATTAGCCCGTCGGTCGGTCGTGCGGGCGCTCGTCGGGCGCGTCGGGCGCCGAGTGAGGCGCGGCGGAGACGCGCCGGATCATCCATCGGGCGGGCCGCGCCCGCCCGATTCCTTTCCTCCCTGCTCGAGGCTTGCGGCAAAAGCTCGAAATGTCTGGATTTCCGGATAGGCTGTGCCGGGATCAGGGGTGGGGCGCGCGGAAGCAGGGGCGAGGGCGGTCCCGTTTTTCGGCACGTGTGGCTTGCCGTCGCTGTCCACGCTCCAAAAGCGATACAGGTTGTACGCTTGGTACTCGTGCGAGCCGTCGGCGAGGTAGAAGCGGGCGCCGGGCAACCCGCGCCGGGGCACGGTCTCCGGCTCGGGCTGGTGGATCGTGAGAATGGAGGCCAGGCGCGCGCGGAGTGCGGATAGCGTGCGGGAAACCGTGTCCTCGTGTATCGGGCGTCCCTGTGCGTTGCGCGCCGGCGACAGTCGCGCTAGCATGCGACGGGAAAATCCCGTCACGGCCCCGATGTACCCTAGCCGTCCCGCGTCGACGGCAACGGCCAAGTGCCACAGTACGAACGCGAGGGCGCGCTCGAGGAGGGGCGCGCCGGCGACGCGCCTCGCGATCGCACGCTCGGTCAGGTTCGGCGAAGTCACGCCGCGGCGGATCCACGCGTCGAGGTCCCGCAAGCTCGCGCCAAAGTCGAGCACGCCTGCGTCGGGGTGGGGGTGCGTTGCCTCGCCGCGGCGCTCCGCGCGGGCCGCTCGTCGCTGCCTGCGGCCTCGAGCGGCGAGCATCTTCGGCGGCTTGGCGACGCGGGGCGGCTGCAAGTGCTTCGGCAGGGCGGCGAGGCTCGCCGCGTGCCTCTCGAATCGATCGCGCTCTGCCTCCTCGAGGACGTCCTCGACGCCGCGGGCGTCGTCGCCGATCCGGCCGGGCGTCTTGCCGCGGCTCGTGCTTCCGGGTGGCTTCTCGCTGCCTCGAGGCCGCGGCGGGCCAAGTGCGCGGATCGCTGCGATCTCGTCGTCGCTGAGGCGGTAGATTTCGATCGTGATCTCGGGCCGCTGGTAGTACATGCGGTGGATCGTCTCGATCTCGTCGTCGATCGCCGCGAGTAGGTCGGCCTCGTCGGGGCTGATTCCGAGGGCCGCGATCGCGCGTCCTCTGTCCTCGCCGGCGGCGATGATCGCGCGGCGCGCCTCGAGGAGCTCGCCGCCGAGGGCCTCGGCGAGCTCGCGTAGGTTCCTACCTGCCACGCGAGGACCTCGCGCGGGGGCGGGGCTCGAGGATCACGCGCTCGAGCTCGAGGCGCGCGGCCTCGAGCTCTCGGCGCGCCTGCTCGAGCTCGAGCTCGAGGCGCCGGCGCGTCTCGAGTGCGTACGCGTGCGCGGTCCTGAGATCCTCGAGCTCGCGCCGCAGGCGTCCCGTTTCTGTCTGCTCCTCGAGCTCCTTCGCGAGGTCGCGTAGGGCGCCGCGCGCCGCGAACCTCTCGAGGAGGCGCCGCACGTGCTCGAGGCGCGTAGCCTCGGCGAGGGTGAGCTCGCCGCGCTCGAGGCGCGCCTCCTCTTCCGGCGTCGGGTTGCGTAGCAGGTTCAAGGCGTCCCCCCTTGCTGCTACCTGCGCCCGCGCGCCGGTAGCCTTCGCTCTATTGCCTCGAGGCGCGCCCCGACCTCCTCGCGCATGTCGCGCACCGCTTCGATCGTCTGTTGCCTGAGCTCGCGAACGTCCTCGCGCATGTCGTCGCGCATGGCGTCGAGGTCGGCGCGCGTCGCCGGCGCCTGTGCGGCGGGCACGGCGAGGACGGGCGCCGGCGTGGCGTGCTCGCCGGCGGGGTACGCCTTCGCAACGGCGAGGGCGGCGCCGAGGAGGGCGGTCGCAATGACGCCGACGATCGCTGAGAGTCGCCGGCTCGAGGGGTTGGCGGTCTCGGGTAGGGGGAGCGGTGTCGGGTTCATGGCCTGGCGTTCTCCTCGGTCACGCGGCGCGCGCGACGGGCGCGATCGTGCGAACGATCCGCACCGTCGGGGCGTCGCCTCCCGATCGCGTGGTACAAAAGGGGCATGCCTCGAGCGGCGGCTCGAGCACGGTCGTCCGGTACGGGCCGCACGCGTCGCAATGCACGAGGACGGCGGGCGCGCCGGCGGCGAGCTCCTCCTCGAGGCGGCGGCGGGCGGTGTCGGGGATCACGGCGCTCCGCTCGAGCTCGGCGCGACGCCTGCCACGATCGCCGCGGCAAGCGACGACGCGCCGGCGAGGGCCGCGGTCACGATCGCCCACGTGCTCGAGGGGCCGCGGGGCGGCGGCTCCCTGTCCACCGCAGCGGCGCACACCTTGAGCGCGTGGGCGAGGTCCTCGCCGGGCGAGGGCGGCGCCGGCGCCGGGCTCGAGCTCGAGCTCGGGCCGGTCGTGTTGTTGACGATCACGATCGGCGCGCGCCTCGTCGAGGCCGTCGCCGGCGTCGAGGCCGTCGCCGGCGCCGTCGAGGACCTCGCCGGCGAGCTCGCCGCGGGCTGGTCGAGGTAGTGCTCGCCGGCGGGGGGATCGTCGGCGCGGGCGGCGCCGGCGAGGGCGGCGAGGAGGGCGAGGGCGACAAGCGGGCGGGGCGTGTGCATCGGCGGGAGCTCCGGTCAGAAGGGTTGATCGTCGTCGTCGGGCATGTAGGAGCGTCCGTTTTGCTCGTTGTCGAGCGGCTCGCCGGCGTCCTGCGCAAGCTGGATCGCGATCGCCTCGAGGATCGGGGCCTCCTCGTCGCTGCAAAGCAACACGCGGCACTCGCACCACGTCGGATCGAACGTGCGATTTGTCGGGGATGCCCACGATTGCCAATGCCGCGTGATCGTCGAGTACAGGCGTCCGGTCCTGCTGTGCCCGATGTAGAAGATCCCGTGAGTCTCACGGTCTCGGAACGCGTAAACGCCTGACTCGCCGTCGAGGGCGCGCAGCCATTCGGCCCAGTCATAGGCGGGCTTTTTCTCGAGGCGGCGCTCGCGTCGATTCCAAAAGTCGACGCTGCGCACGCGCGCGATCGGCTGCCTCCACGGCGACCACGTTGCCGCGCTCATTTCTGCGCCCTCCGACGCGCGGCCTCGAGGGCGCCGGATCGGTCCGCGGCGCGGTACATGCCGAGGAGCACGTTGATCGCGTCGCCGGCGATGATCGCGCGGGCCTTGGTCTCGAGGTCCTCGGCGAGGACACCGATTACCATCACGCGGCGGCGGGCGCCGGCCAGGCGCTCGAGGTTCGCCTCCGGCGTCAAGAGGCCGAGGTTGCCGAGGTCCTCGGCGAGTCCGCGCGCGGTCTCGTGCGCCATGCACGGGCGATCGGGCGCCTCGCAACGCTGGTACTTGGGGCACCTACGCGCGAGGACCTCGCCGGCGAGGCGCCGCGCATCGTCGAGCACGTGCGCCGCGAGGGTCGCTGCGGCTTGTGCGTCGAGGGTGAAAAGTGCTAGCGTCTGCGTCGCCGTCATGGATCGGACCCTTGGCGGTTGGGGCCGTAGGGATCGCCCTCCCTGCGGCCCTTCGTTTATCCGCCGAACCGCTCCGGCGGTCAAGTTGCGTGCGGAAAGTGTGCGCTACCTCCGGCGAGCTCTCGCGAGGAGGGCGGCGCCGGCGGCGGCGAGGACGACGCCTGCGGCGATCGCGCCGCTCGAGCTCGAGCTCGAGGACCTCGGCGCCGGCGGGCCGGGCGGCGGGCCGGGCGGCGCGTCGGGGCTCGGGGGCGGTACTTGCGGCGGCGAGGTCCTCGGCGAGGTCCTCGGCGCCGGCCCGACGGTCGCCGCATCGATCCAACCCTCTTCCGTGCGCCACGCGTCGAGGCTCCACCGCACGCGCGCCCACCCTTGCCGCTTCTCGAGGACCTCGACGGGCGCGCCGGCGAGGAGGATCCGCACAACAGGCGAGATCCGATTCGGCATCGCGTGTGCCGCGGTCTGCGTGTTGGTCGTCGTCGTCGCCGGGACGTCGCCGAATGCGAGCTCTCGTAGAGTGAGCACGTCGCCTCCTTCCCGTTTTCAGGCTCGCCGGCGACGGTCGAGGAGGCCGGGCAAGGTCGCCGCGGCAATCGCGCCGACGGCGGCGACCGTGGCGACCTTGATCACGGTGTCGACGGGGCTCGAGCTCGGGTCGAGGTTGGGATCCACCGTCGGCGGGGCGATCTTCTTGCCTGCCCTCGAGCTCGCGTCGGCGATCGCCCTCGTGAGGGGCTCGGCCCGCTGCGCAAGACTCTTGAAGTTGCACCAAAAAGCAGGATTTGCCCTCGAGAGGAACGAATCGATCCGCTGCTGCTCGAGTGCGTTCCACGTCGAGAGGAGCGCGTTTACCTGCGGGCGGTAGGCGTCGCGCACCGCTGCGTCTGCCTGCTGCATCGTCGCGACGAGAGTCCCGATCGCCGCCGCCGCTGCCGTGTGCTCCGACGGCGTGCATAGGACGTCGCCGAGGGCGCCGCGGTCGTCGCCGAATGCGAGCTCGCGCCATCTCATGACACGCGCCCATCCCATCGCGAAAAGCCAAGCGGCGCGGCGATCTGAGCAAACACGTCCCACGACCACGCGCCCGTCGGACACTTGCTGTGCGTCGTCGAGGGGTCGGCCTCGTTGTGTCCGATCACGGTCTCGCGATTGAACGGCAACGCGTACCTCGAGCAAAGCCAGCGGCAAAGCTCCGCGGTCGCCTTGTACTGCGCCGGCGTGACGGGAAGTCCGGGATCGCTCGCCGTGGGCCAACCCGGCTGTCTCGCGTTGTGCTCGATGCCGACGCTATCGGCGTTCGCTCCGCGCGCGTGCCATGCCTCCTGTGAGTCGGGCCGCACGCATTCGACTACCTCGCCGCCGCGGCCCACCACGTAATGCGCTGACGCCTGCCTCCCGTCGGGCATGGTGGCGAAGTACTCGACGGTGCGGCGGTAGTCGGCTTGTCCTGCGGTGATATGCACGACGATCCGTTTTACGCGCCTCGACGGCGCGGAGGTCCAGAAGCGAGCCTGACGGAATGCGAGGGCGCCGGGGTACGTCGGCGAGCTCGTCGCCGGCGGGCGCCGGCGACCTCCGAGGGCGGCGCCGAGGACGGCGGCGCCGATCGCCGCGAGTCCCCATCCGAGGGCGCGCGCCGCCGAGGTCACTTGCTCGCCGCCTTTCGATCGATCGGCCACGCTCGCCGGAAGTAGCCTCGGAGGCGGCAGCCGATGAAGCCATAGAGGGCGCCGGGGTCTTGGTATGTGACGGTGACGGTCAACGTCAGTTGCGAGGGGATCATGATGAAGGCATCACCGGCGCCGGGGTTGCCCCATTCGGCCGTTATCCATGTGACGTTGCCGTGATAGGGGCTCGGGCGTCCTCCGATGTTGAGCCTCCACGTGATCACGCTTCCTGCTTGGTTGGGGATTCGGCCAGGCGCTCGAATGACTCCGGCCGTCGTCTCGAGGTACGTCGCGTACTGCGTGACGATTCCAACGAAGCCGGCCGGGGGGCGCTGTAGCTGCGCCGGCGGGATCGTGCCCACGGGGCCGTTGATCAACGGGACCGTCGCGCCGTTGGCGGGGACGGCTCGAATAAGGCCAACGTCGAAGGGGATCCGCTCGGTCGACGCGAGGTTGGTCGGGACGCTCTCGTTGAGAGGGCGCCCGATCTGCGGCGCGCCTTGCGTTGACTCGACAGCGCCGGGCCGCGCGTACTGTGGAAGGTACGGCGCGGGGTGCGGCGGTATTCCGCGGCGGCGAGGCATCCGTTTTCGGCGCCTCGGCTAGCGGATCTGATCGAACGCGACCGACGGCATGGGGAATGTCCTCGTCCGGACCTCGTATCCCCACAACATCGCGTCACACTGGATCGCCTCGGCCGGGTTCAACGTGTTGTCGACGGTGAGTGTCAACACGTCGTTCTGCGCGCATTCCCGCGGGAGCCTCCAATCGTAGGCGGGAACGAAGCCGGCGTTGCCAGAGTTGCCGACGATGATCGCGGAAGCGAAAACTCCCGAGGTCCAGTTGTTGCCGTTGGTGTACTGGATGCCGATGCGGACCGGAAAATCCGTCGGGTCGCCGTCGGACGTCTGCCACGAGACGAACGCCAGTCGGAAGCAGTAGAAGGGCGCCGGGAACGCGGGCCAATCGACCGTGGCGACCGCGCCCATGTTGACCTCGAGGGTCACGCCGTACGCTTGCGGTTGGATCACGTACTTGTTGGGCGGGAAGCGGGACCAAATCCACTCCTCCCAAAACTGCGGCGTCGAGGGGAGGGCGGGGCGGCGGATCTTCGTCGGCGTCGGCATGGCAATCCTCGAGCTCGAGCGGGCGGGGCTCGCGCGGCCTCTCGGCGCGCGCGGGGTTGCAGGGCGCGTCCCTTCCCCCCCCCCGGCCGGCGAGCTCGAGGACCTCGAGCGTTTGCAGGAGGCGCCGCGTCGGGCTCGAGTGAAACCTCGAGCTCGCCGGCGGGGGGGGTTGGGGTTCTTCTACCGGCGGCGGCGGCGGGCGGCGCCCGTCGGCGTGCCCTCGAGGAGCGGCTTGCCGGCGACGCCCTCGAGGTTGACGCGGATCAGGGCCTCGAAGTCGCCGGCGAGGGGCTCGAGCGCGTTAATCCGCGCGAGGGCGCCGGCCGGGAAGAGGATCGCCAGCGTGAACGCGATCCCCCGCCGGAAGAGGATCGGCTCGTCGAGGACGCGCCGCGCCTGCGAGGTCTGGAGGCCGTTCGTCGCCGAACCGCTCTCGGTGTCGGTGCCCGCGGCCTGCGTCCGCACCTTGGTCTGCGCGACGACGCCGCCGCCGCTCGGGCACTTGATCACGGGCGTCACGTACTTCACGTCCTGCCCGAACGAGATCGCGAGGACGCCGTACGCGACGACGGTCTCGACGAACGCGGGGGCCGTCGCGACGCCGCCGCCGGCGGGCGCCGCGGTGTCGGTGTCGCAGTGGACGTCGACGCTGATCGTCGTCGCGAGGAAGTCCTTGTCCATCTTCCCGACGTCGGTCATGTTCGTCACGGCGAGGCCGACGTTGCCGGTGGTGCGCGCCGACATGAACGGCAGCGGCGACGGCACGTTGGCGAAGTTGACCGCGCCGGCGCCGCCGGAGAGGATCTGCGTGTCGTAGTAGGTCCACGGCTCCGCGTTGCGGTACTTGCGGAGCATCTGGGCCACGCTGCGGGCCGTCGACGCCTGCCCCGCGGAGAGGGCCGCGGACCGTCCCGCGGCGAGGGCCGCGGCGCGGGCGGGGGAAAGGGCGCGCTGTGTCGTCTGTGCCATTGCTCGATCCTCGTTACGGTTTGAGTGAGGGTGTCCGTTTCCCTGTGTCCCGCTGCCGTTCAT
>Ga0196964_10000606_pt1 | contig 20572 bp, 38 predicted proteins | sample S1_10metaG_FD_148615 | JGI IMG/M metagenome (GOLD analysis project Ga0196964, IMG submission 148615) | Soil microbial communities from Anza Borrego desert, Southern California, United States - S1_10 | ecosystem: Environmental > Terrestrial > Soil > Desert | place: USA: California | collected... | reverse complement strand
TCCTCATACCTATGCGTTAGCGCCTGCTTAGAATATGTAGCATGCCTTGGTGCTGTTGGCTACGACGCCGTCCTCTAACGCCATCACACGGATGTGATCAACGTTACCGGCAGCGGCAGCTTGTAGAGTGCCTGCGGTGGCGCTTGCGCCAAGCAGATCCTCAGCAGCGACAGCATCGAGAATCAGTACCGACACCGGCCCGCGGGTCGTGATCCAACCGTACTCGCCAGAGGCAAGTGCGACAGACTCGGCGACGCCAAATATCGGATCGGCGACAGCTGCCGTTTTCTTAACGGTACCGCCTGTGGTGTCGGCCGTATCCAGCTTAACCGCCTCGTTAATGGCGATGGCGGCACCGGCCTTCATGTACGTGTACTCTTTGCCGTTCTCCATTCGGCGGAAGCCGAGCGGGAATTTTTGTGTGGTGTGGGCCGTAGTTACCGGCTCGTAAAAATGAAATGATGTTCCTGTAGCCATGTTTTTCTCCTCTGCATGGCAGCGCCCGGGCCGCCCTCATCCTGTCTTTAGGCGGTCATACCGGTGATCAGCCCCTGGCGGTTCGGCCGTTTGCAGATCAGGTTGCCCATCCAGTTGATGTGCTTGATCAGAGTGCGCTGGTTAGGCGGCTTTCTGAATTCAGTCGCATCGAAATTCATGTCTTTGTGCGGCTTCAGCTCAAAGAACTTCAGGTTAAGGTTGTACCAATAGCCTGTGTTGTTGATGTTGTCGCCGACGATTACTGGGGTCGAGTTAAACATGAGGCTAGAGAAGCCAGCCTTACCAATCTCGTCGTCAGTCATCTGGCGCTGGATTGCGGTTAGCAATGACCAGTATTTGTCGTACAACAGCTGCGAAGTCACGATCAAGTCGGCACCGCCGCAGACACCAAAGATGGCTTGCAGTTTTGCCAAAGTCATCACCGCGGAGTTGTCCATGGTGACATCGTTCTTCCACAGCGTGTAAGTCTGGTTGCCGTTTGCGGCTACCACGTTGGCGTTCCAGAACGCGTTGCCGGTTGGGCTGTTTTTAGAACCCGAGGCACCAACCCTGGTGATGCCACCATAAGAGCCTGGCGTTGGGTTTGCTGCCCGCGTGCAAACTGCTGCCAATCCGTCAATCCCGATTCGCCCGTTAGAATCCGCCGCACCGTCCTTGTACAGGTCGATGTCGAATTGATCAACGATAGTCTCTTTAGCGTTCTCAACTTCTTCTTCTAACAGATTGAAGATTCGGGACTTGCCCATGTTTCTAAGGATCTTTGTTTCCGGCAGCGCCACTGACGCCTTCAGATAACGGAACTCAAATACTGCCTGCGTAGCAAACTCTTGGCCGGCAGTGTCGAGCAGATCGTCGTCACCATTCCATCGGCCAGTGTTAGTGTTGCCCTGATATTTCACGGGTACGCGAATATCGTCGCCACCATCCACGGGGCGCTCGCGCTTCTTCAGCTTGACGTTAAACGCGCGGCTGAGGAAAAATTGATCGTGCAACTCGTGAATAAAATTCTTGTCGGTTGCAGCGTCGAATGTATTAATTGAAACCGAGACGGCCATTCCTTACCCTCCTGCTAAGTCGGCAAAAAATGCCGCCTGTTTGTCTTTGTGGTATGTGGGGCTATTAGGGTCGAGCTTCTTGCTCGGCGCCTGATACTTCGCCCCACCGGCGCTGATCGCGCTGCTTTTCTCGCGCTTTTCAGCCCGCTTCTGACTCACCTCGTCCTCGCCCTTGCCGTGAGCCTTGAAATATTTGTCGTGTGAGAGCAGCTTGTACGTCCTGCTGATCTCGCCCTTCCAGTCAGTGTCAAACGCCTCATGCTTCACAGCCTCTCTGTAGGCGTGCTCCATGCGCTCGGCTGGAATGAATTCGTGGATGTCTGGGTACTGCTCTTTGATTGCAGCCACCGACCGCTCAAACTCTTGTTTAAACAGCTTCTCTGCAGCAGACTTCGCGCGGGCATTTGCTTGCTCTTGCTTTTGTTTTAGCTCCTCTACTTCGCGGTGGAGCCGCACCATTGGGTCCTCAAATTGCGGCTGCTGTGCCTGCGGTGCCGGCTGATGCTGCGATAATTTTTGCTCGACGAATTGCTGTAGCTGATTGAGCGTTTGCCTGGATTGCTCGGCATAGATGCGCTCATAGTCCTTTGCGGTGGGCTCGTCGGATGCTGGTGCGGCTGGCGGCTCTGGCTGCTGCGGTTGCTGCTCTGCCGGTTCCTGCTCGCCCTCGTCCTCGTCGTCGCCCCCGATATTGACGCCGTCGTCGGTCAGGTCATCCTCAAACTTGGCCTGATCGAATGTCCGCGAAGTGACCTCGCCGTCGCCCATCTCTTGTAAGAACTTTGCTAAATCTGGCATCTTTCCTCGTCCTATCCTGGCGGCAGCGCTGCCGCTGCCATGTGTTGCTGGTAAACCTCATTGGCGCGTCTCAGCTCGTCCTCTTCGCGCAGCTTCTCTTTAGTCACCTTGGCGCCAAACGCCTCGACCATGGCCGCGATCTTCTCTTTGTTGAGGGCGCGGGCGCGGTTTGCAAACTGGCGCAAGACCAGAGTTAAAGTGCTGTAATCCTCCTCTAGAGGATTGACTGCCGGCTGTCCACCGCCTGGATTCATCAGGGACGGCGCGGCCGGGCCTGCCATTGCTGGCGGTGGCGTCGGACTCATCATGGCTTGCATTGCGTCAAACATATGCACACGCTAACGCAAGCTGTGTGCGGCTTGGAATGAGATACAAGAGATACTTTGAATACTTAAGAGGGGAAAGGATTGATTAGGGCTTTCGCCGCACGGTCGCTATGTCTCCTCAATCCTTTTACCGAAACCGATGTGAACCCCTTAGAGCCGGCGACAGGATTTGAACCTGCAATCTACTGCTTACAAGGCAGCCGCATTACCGTTGTGCTACACCGGCGCGTGAGCGCTAGCTTGAGCTGCCCGCGATCCCTATCTGCAGAAAGCACTTGCTCGCGCCACTCTCGTTATCCAGATACAACGTCGGCGGCGCCACGCTGCTATTCCACCGGATACACATGGCGCCATTAGCCGCTATCCTAAACTTTGTCCCGCCTGCAGCCAAGCCCACCTTGAGGCCAATATTGCTGCGATCCTCAATTGTGATCGCATGCAGTGTGTCAACATACGTCGAGAGGTCCACCGTCTGATCGGTCGCGCCGGCGGCCAGCTCTTTGCTAATCACATTGCCCTGCGTCACCTCTGTGGCGTCAGGCTCTGTGTAATCCAGCAGCGGACGCTCACTCCCCAAGGTCGAGCCGTAGCTCACGGCTAAGCGGACATTTAGCTGCTCTGCGGTTGGGACTGCCATTTATGCGCTCCTCTTACTCGATGGTCGTATCTTCTTCAGCTCAGCCATCATGCCGAGCTGGGCCAGCTTCTCCTCCTGCTTACGCATACGCTCAATTAGAGCGTCAGCGCCAGGCAGATCAATCATGCGGATCGTGTACTCGCGATCAGTAATACCGTCTTTATACAGGTCCCTGGCCAAGCTCTCTTTACCTTGCTTGGCGCCTGGCATGCTTGAGCCGGCCTCGATCTTAATGCTGTAGTCAGCCTTGGCTGCGTCGGCTGTCCACTTATAAATCTTCTTGCTACCACTGCGCGGATCCATCAGCTCCACCTGCATCTGGTCAGGATAAAACTGCCGGATGTTCCACTGCAACAGGTGCGCCACGTGCTTGAGGAATAGCTCAAACATGCGCTGCCTGAGCCTCTGCCGAGCCATGCTTGACTGTTGCAGGTTGGCGATGGCCTCAGCTGACAGCTGACTACCTTTCTCTACCCGGCCGGCAGCCACAGCGGCGCGGCCCAGGATGTTGTCAAACTGCGACTGCATCCAGTCCATGAACATAAAGTAAGACTGTGGCAGCTCGGCTGGAGGCAGGCGCTCCACGCGCGCGCCGGCTGTGACCGGCAAGACAATGCCGGGGTCGTTTGTTAACTGGTGGAATTTGTCCGGATCTTCAAATGCGTTGCGGTCGGCTACCCATGGACTGTTACAGCCCACGCGCAAATTTCTGAAACCGTCTTTGCCAAGCTGGTTGATCTTATCGGCAATGATGCCGATCAGCCGCACTTGTCCCTTGCCCATGAGCCTGTCGATCAGTCCTGGCAGGAAGCTATACGGCGGCTGCCCGTGGTCAAACGGGTTGGGCACGTCGGCCAGCAGGACACCATTGGCGGTGATAACCACGCGGCCGTAAGGATATTTTTTCTTCCACTTACCGAGTGGTCGCCCCTCGCTGTCCTTGACTTCCTCACATGTGTTGGGGTCGCGCATGGGCTCCCACACACGCCGGCCGTCTTTAATCCAACACTCTTTAACCACGGCTCGGTGGCGCTGACCGACAGTATAGCCGTCGCCCACCTCTTCTGAGACACCCAGCTCAAGCTCATTGCGCTTCTCTGAGTAGTCGCCCTCGGGCTCGACAAGATGACCTTGACCGGGCCAGCGCTCGCGGATCTCTGACAGGTCCATAGGCTCAGCCACGATCAGATACCGCATGTCCTCCCAGCGCCAGCTCTTTGCCTTCGGATCGGGCCAGACGTGGCGGGGGTCGATGTTTTTGAAGATGACCCGACCCATCTGTCCCAGCGGGCCGGTCTGCTCCATGTCGACGGTTTGTTTTATACAACCGAAGCTAAACACGAGCGCGTCAAACACGGCGCGCCAGGCGACAGCGTCAAAGTCGTTGGAGTCGTACTCCTCCTCCATGAAGTAATTTAGCGCGCCGGCAAAGTCTTCCTGTGACGACTGCCTTGGCGAAGCATTGCCGCGGGGCAAATTCTCCACCGACATAGCAACGGCGTCCTCCACCGCGGGCGGTATCAGAGGCAAGTCAGTCCTGCTGACCGTGCCCTCTAAATCATCCTCCTCCATGTGGACGCGCTTAAGGTCCTTTAGCCAGCGCTTCTTTGTTTTGAGATAAGCGCCCTCGGACTCGGCCAGCAAGTCGTCAACAAGCCGGACGTATTTCTCCTCGTACTCGTCACGGCTGTTGCACCCCTCAAATTTCCACTGAGGCGTGTCGAGCGTCTTAAGCTCCTGCTCCAACTCGTCTACAAGGTTTATTTCGCCAGCCACTTACGGGCCTCCTCCTCGTCATCCATGTCGTCAAGGATGTCGTCGTCGTCAATCTTCTCTGCACGCGCAGCGCCAGTGGCGTCAATCTTCTCGCGCAGCGGGCCAAGCTCTGCGCTGGTCTGTCGCACTGTCTGACTGAAGGCTCGCGCCTCGGCCTCAAGAAAGTTGGCGAAGCGGTGATTGATACTGGCGCCGCTTATACCCACATAGGCGGCAGCGCCCACAGCAATGAGCGTGCAGAACGTGCACATGAGCAGGCAGGCCTCGATCATATCGCCCCTCTGTCCAACGCAGCCTCAATGCCCGCAGCGAAGCCCTCTTTATTGGGCACGCCATAAGCACGGCACGCAGACGTCACCTGCTCGTACTTGTCGGTAACAAGTGAGCGCAGGCGCTTGTTGACATACCAGTGCTCCACCTCGTCGTGTCCGGTACGCTTGTGCTCTTTGGCCGCCTCGCAGACAAAGCCGCCGATGTCAAAGCACATCTGCAAGCCCTGATCTAACAGGGTGCCAATGCTGACACCGCGGCCGGTGGCGAGTAGCTTAAAGCGTGTAAACAATTCTTCGCCGAGGAAAAATCTGGCCAGCTCGTCGCGCTCGGGGTCGACGTCTAGCTTCTTGACGTTTGGCTGCTCCTCGGATTTGATCTGCACGGTCAGCGGATCGGGCTCGGGCTGCTCTTTGGGGAGCGCTGCGACGTCGGCGATGTCTTTATGTATAACAGGCTCTGGCGCGGGGGGCATCGGCTCGGGCTCTGGCACCACCAGCGGAGGCCCCAGCAGGTCCTCGTCATCCAAATCCTCATCGTCCGGATCGGGCTCAGGCGGAAACAAAATATCCAGTGCCTTGTCCTTGTCGTCCTTACCTACCATTCGTAGTCTCCTCCCTCAGGAATAATGGGGCCACCCAGGTCCCCGCCGCTAACCATTGATTGCCCGTACCACCGAGGGTCCTTGACCTTACGCAAAACGTCCTCTGGCTTTACGGTTACCACCCTAGCATCGCCGTCCTCAACTTTGTTGAGCACTCGCAAAATTTCGGGCCGAATTTTGATCTCCTCAAGACAAGTCCACTGACCTATCGCGTACGTCATGACGCGGTCGTCGTGGAAGCCCTTCTGAGCCTGCGGCTTGCCGTCCTTCTCCACGAATACCAGCAGCTCCTCAAGCAGACATTTGTCTGGGCAGAATCCTTCCTCTGCCTGCCTCTCACCTAGCACGTGGCGCATATTGGCGACGATGTTGGCGCGCGTCGACGTTGACGTCTCCCAGCCGATCTTATGCGTGACAGATGTTGCAAAGCCGTCGTCTTTGCGCTGCTGGTACATATGGTGGTAGACATCTTTTGCATAGCTAAGTGTAGTCAGCCCCAGACCGTCGATCTCAATTACCAGAATCGCGCCGTTGTACACACGCCCCAGCTGCGGTACCAGTTCCTTGCCTAAAAGTTTAGGCTCGATCTTGCCATGCAATTGAGCCACCAGTCGCTGCGTGGCAATGTCAAACACAAGCGCACACGAGTAGTCACCCTTCTCTGTGCCCTGCGCCGTGTCTACCGCAATTAGATAATGCCGCCCCGGGATCGGACGCTGCCAGATCTCCAGATACGCATGCTGCTGGCGCACCAGCCATGGTGCCTCATCCCACTGATCAAGCGCAGACTTGCGCGTCAGCGTCATGTACGGGTCATACAGCTTGCCCGGCTTGGCCTTCTCGACGTGCTTCATGATCACACGCGTCGGCACCACAGTGCGCCCGCTAGCTAACCACGCCTCTTGCGGCGTGCATGGAAACTCCTGCTGTATATACTGCGTGTCCCAGTTGTATTGCTTGAGCATAAGCCCATAGAAAGCTATCTGCTCGGGCGCCAGGTTAAATGCCTGCTGCCTGTCTTTTAGCTCGGGGCACTTGCCAAAGAGCCAGTCTAAGTGCTCGTCCCGCTCGCGGTCACTGTTAAATGGAAACCAACATTTGCGATCCCTGAACCACTTCAAAAACAGCGGGAAGTAATCAATCTCGCCGGCCTCGGCCAGCACCCACAGCGTATGGAAGTCAGAGCCCATGCCGTTGGCTGTGGACTCGCCGATGATCATAGTGTCGCTTGTCACCGGCACAGAGGCCTCGGTGGCTGACTTGATTGTTATAAAGTCGTCGTAATAACCAATCTCCGTAAACAACACGTTAGTCAGCGTGTTTGATCGCGTGGCGGCCAACGTGCCGGCTGTTGCCAGCGTGATACGCCAGTTGAGCAGCTTGCAGTACAGCTCCTCGGTGTTGCCGCGCTCAAGCGGGAATTTTATATCTGGTTCTAAGTGGTCGTGAAAGTATTGCTGCTTCTGGAAAAGGTTGGCCGTGGCCTTCTTATGGTGGCCAATGATCATGCTGTTCGTATTAGGCCGCGTAGTTGTGCGCGCATACAGCAACCCCGAGGAGCTTGTCGATATGCCCACCTGGCGACTCTTAAGTATCAGTATCCTGAGCAGCTTGCCGTCGCGCGTCAGGACATAAATGACCTCCCAGACGTCGTCCTGGCTGTCATTGAAGGTAAGCAGCTGCTTCTCGCCCTGCTTGTTGGTGATATATAAGTGGCGCTCCATGTAGCCGCGCGCGCAAACATGTGGTATTTTCCCGTCCCAGTCCCGGCCCGCCTGGCGCGCTGCATACCACGACTGACACGCAAGACAATTGCGTGGGCTTGTTGCCATTTTCTGCAGGTACGCTATCCGCTTCGATTCTTCATCGCGGTTGTCATGCCTGCGACTATCCCGTATCGCCACCCGTCATGCCTAACAGTTCGTCCAAGCGGTCCTTCCTATCCCCTTTGGAGGTCCGCCCCACGCCCCGTCCCGCCACCGTCTTACGAGCCCATTTCTCCGGTGCCAGGCGCTCAACTACCTTGATCACATCCCCCACATCTGTCATGGCTTTTAGCTCAGTCAGCAACCGGCTGGTGACTAAATCCAGCGTTAGCTGCTCGCCTGAGCGGATTAGCTTGTCCCACTCGTCAGCAAAACTCGTCATCCCCACCGCGTATTGAGCCTCTGTCAGTGACGGGGCCTCTTGCCTGCGGACATTTATCTCAAACAAAACCTCGCGGCGACGCTTGCCGGCGTGCCTGTGCAGAAACTCGTCCAAGTCACCCTGGCATGCGCGCAAGTCGCGCAGCAGCACCGCGTTTGGTGGCAGCTCGTCGCCGTATTTTACGTACTCTGAGCGGTCGATCTCTTGCGGTGGCGGTGGGAGCTGGCGTTTACGTGGTGGCACGGTACACTCCTTGGTGAATCGGGCAGCATGTACACCTTAGCGCTCTGTCCCTCTCCTGCATCTCTGTGACTTCCTGCGCTCGTTTGAGCGCGTCTATTATCTCGTCCGCGTGCTTATTGCAAAACTTGTGCACCAGTCCACCCGCGTCGTATGAGCAATGCAGGCATTTGTTACGTGGTGGCATTTACCGTCACCCGTCTTTCGTATTGCGGCCTCTCCTCGCGCGTGCCCGGCTTGACGCAAACCTGCTGATCTGTCACCTGCAGCTTGTGCCCAAGCAAATGCAGGATCTCAGTCAGAGCCTCGTCGGCATTGATAACCCCGCAACAGCCGCAGCCGGAATAGCGGCCGAGCACTTCCAGCATTTTTATTACGTTGTCGACAGTGAACCTCGGATCTTCAAGCTTAGCCTTGCAGCAATACGTCTGCCCGAGCCCATCCACCCATGGATACTCCATCTTGCAGGCGCTGCACCTCACTCTGTGACCCTCCGCCCAGTACCATCAAACCGCGCCGGACTCAACCCGCGCAGCTTGGCAGCCTTGCACCACTCAATGATATTGCGCTCACGCCGCTCGGCCCGGCTGTCTGTCTCGTCGCCGTCGCCGTCCACGACAACCAATTGCCCGCCAAGCTCGGCGTCCTGAAAGCACTCTTTGCACAGGCCAAATATCGCCACGTCCAATGGCGTCATGTCGATCTCAGGCATGGGCTGCAGGAACATCTGCGGCCCGACTCTGAAGTCAGGCTTTTGCTGCGTGCAGTCCGCGCACCAGTTTGGGCCCACGCGCCAGGCTTTTATGTTGGCCACGGCGTCATTGCTGTTCATGTCCTGCGCGCGCTGGCTTGGCGCGGTGCCCTCGACCAGTTGGTTAGCCTTGCGCTGCACTCTGCGCTCGCCCAGGCTCAGCCTGTCCTGGAATTGCCGCTGTGTTTCCTGGGTGTTTATTATCAGGTTATGGCCTTCGCCTGGGCGTTCCCAGGGTTTTGTGATTAGGGAGTCGTCAGTCATAACTCTCCTCGATTCGCGGAGGCGGCCCGCAGCTCAGCCAGCTCAGCCTTTAGCTTACCGATATACTCCCGGTCACGCGCAACCTGTTCCTTGAGCTTGGCGATAGACTTGCGGTGTATGGCGTTCCACGCCTTAGTGTTTTCCAGTTTGCGCAGCAGCTTAAACACCTCACCGTGCATAGCGCGGCAGTCGGCGTAATTCTTATCGGCGCGTTTTTCCTCGCGATCAGCACGTACTTTCTGCAGCTGGGACTCGCGCACCAAATGCGCCATCATGCGATCCGCCCAGTAACCAAACAGCAACTTGCGGATACCGCGTGGTAAGTAGCCCTGGAAGCCTGTCGGTGTCCTCATGCGCTGTTACCGCTAGCTAACAGCTTATGCGCCTCCTTCGTGGCAAGCTCTCGCAAGCCTAGTGGCAAATCACGCCACCACCGGCGAAGCCTGGCGCGCTGTCCTGCAGCGTCGCCGTGCAGGCCTGCATTAGCGGTTCGGTGCTGGTCCTCAAGCCGCCACAAAAGCACAATCCCTTGCATGGCACGCTCTAGCTCTTCGTTGCTAATAGGCGCATTTAAGTCACCTTCGGTTAAAGCCTCTTGCGCGCTTATTGCTGCCAGTGCTTCTGAGTTCGCGCGTAGGCGGCCATAATCAGCCTCAGAGATGAGTAAAGCAAGCTCCCCGGGCTGCAAGTTGCTAACCGACGTCCCTGCGGGCGGTGTCGCCCCTTTCTTGTACGCCTCAACTAGCGCGCTGTGGATCAGTCCGCGCTGCAACTCAATCCTGAACTCGTAACTCAGATCCGTTATCAGGCGCTCCTCAATTGCGAGCACCGCTTTATCTATCGCTGTCATCCTGCCTCCCTCGGCACCCGCCGCAGCCCCATGCGCGCCAGGTCGCCATCACTCAAAAACTCCAGCTCAGCACCCTGCGGCAGCACCAGCACGGAGTCACACTTGTACTCCTCAAGCAAGCCGTGCAGCGTGCGCACCACGATCTCGACGCGCTCCTGCGCCCAATCCTCGGGGATCTTGGCCAGGAGCAGTGAGCGTGGTGGAATCTTAACTACACTGAGGTGCATGCGGGATTTAGTCATTAGTCATAGTCCTCATCCGCGCACAGGTCCACGTCGTCATCCTCGTCGTCATGCCCCAGTAATGCTACCGGCGCCCGCGTCGGCTCAGCTATACGCCTGGCCACTTCCTCTGTTGTTGGCGTCACCCGGTAAACAGAATTGCCGCCGAAAAACTGCGTCACAACCTGCTCGCCGCTGTGCACGTCAATTCGCCCCAGCTTGGTGCCAAAATGCTCCTCTTCGGTCACGTAGCCAGCAAGGCGCACGTGGCCCATAAGCTCGACTATTGCCCATCCTGCGAAATCAGTCATTGCTAAAAATCCCCGCCAATAATGCGCCAAACCCTGCCAGTACAAACACGACCAGTCCCAACAGGAAAGGGACCAGATACCAGGCGCCGATCACGGCGACGGCTACGGTTATTATGTCTTGTGGTGTCATTGCGCCTCCATCTCGAACCCTGGCATCGCCTCGAACCGGGCGGGCCGGCGTGAGCCTGTGTCCACCCAGTCCACTAACACCCGCCGTACCACGCTGCTCAGCGTCCACTCAATGCCGTCACGGTTTGTCCGGCGCACGGCCTCGGCCTCCAAGGCCTCGACCACGCGGGACTCTACGCGGGCATTTATGTGCTGGAGTTTGTAGGGGCGGTCGGTCACTTATTTCACCCGCTTAAACCTATTCCTGAGGTAGTCCTCGCGGGAGCTGTCTACGACAACCTCAAACTCGTTGAGTCCAGCAAGGTTCTCTTTCTCTTTGCGCTCCCAAACCTCATAGCCCTGAGTAGCACACTCGTCGATCAGCAGCTTAATCGACTCCTCGGTCAGCCCTCGCGTATAAAGCGAGCCAAAGCCATGCTTAAGCAGCCCCTCAGATATCGTCGCTCGCTTATTCGCGATCAGCGACTCCTGCACCTGCTCTATTGTCGGTAACCCCATGTCGTCCTCCTCGTCCTGACGCGCCCTGGCCTACTGCCCTGGCTGTAACACTATCTCCCACGCGATCCTGACCGCCACGTCCGGCGTCACACGGCACCTGTTTATAAGCAGCAGCGTTAGCTCCTGTACCAGTATTGCCCTCTCCGTGGCACGCTCGCGCTCTGGCCGTGCTGGCATTACCTCACCCTCTCCGTTGCTACCACAGTCAACTCAGTCACCTCGGGCGGCTTGTAGTCCGGATGCTGCCGGAACGGGTTGCTTGCCCCCTCGTGCCAGTCGGCCAGCTCTAATGCTGACGGCAGGCTTGTGCGCAGGCAGTCCACGGCGCCGGCTAGTGTGTAGTATCTGACGTTGTATATGCGCTCTGGCATTTTTATAAATCCATGACCCGATACACCAGCTTAACCACCGCCGAGCCGTTGCCCGTGGCAAATGCCCCCGTCGCGTTGGTTATGTTAACGGCTTGATTGACCACTGAAGTCCGCGTGTTGCTGTTATTGCCGTTAGCAATCGACCAGCCAAGCCGGTCAGTCGTGCCGGTCGTAAACAACGCACCGCCCATGGTGCCCGAGGCGTTTGAGCCCGAGGTGCCATAAACAAAAGATATAGTGCCGCCGCCCGTAAAAGCAGTACCACCATACGTGTAGTCAATAACGACAGCCTCGACGACAATAAACTTGTTTGCGCCTGGCGCCGGGATCAGCTCCACAGGCGTGGCGAACATCCCCGTTATAGCGGCGGTATTTAAACTCACTGACCGATACTGCAATGTAGCAGCGTTCTGCGTCAGGTTGACGTTCACAAAAGTCGGGCTCGCACCCGTGTGTATATCCTGTGGCAATGCCAGCGTCACGTCTACCGCGTCGGCACCCGGCAACACGTTGTCGCCGCCAGTGACAGTGACCTGATTGCTCGTGCCCAGTATGTCGCCTGCTGTGCTGACATCCAGCGTCACGTCCACAGCGTCGGCGCCAACCAGCACGTTACTGCCACCCGTGACAGTCAGCCTATTGGCCGTGCCCAACACGTCGCCTGCGGTGTTGACATCGGCCGTCGGATCACCGGCAACGCCGTCCCCCTGCGTCACCGTCAGCCTGTCGGCCGTACCTGTCAGTGTGCGCGTGGCATACGTGGCTGACCCTGTGCGTGTCACAAGCCCGGTCGTGCTCAGTCCTGCTAGCGCCGTCAAGTCCGCATCAGGCGGCTGCGCAGGCGGAATGTATAAGCTCAGCGCTGGCGGGGCCGCTGCGAACAGCAGGCAGATTATTACCCACAGCACGGTGCTTGCCGCGTGCCGGTCCTTAATTGCCGACATAGTTATAGCTCCCTGACGCGCTGGCGCCGATAATCTCTATCTCTGACACCGGCTCGCCCTCATAATGAAAGCTGCCCCCGGCCTCAATGCCCGGGTCGGCAGTCGTCGCTGTGTTGCCGTTCAAATCCACGTGCAACACCGCACCGCCTGTGGTGGTCCAAATGTCTATATGTCTGACAGCCGGGCTGAATGTTATCGCTGTCGTGGTGCCGGGGATGTTACCGCGGCCACCCTGGATGTGGCCGTATGGCACACCCGCTGGTAAGCTGGCATTTAGGGGTTGGGCTTGGCATGGGGACAGCGACAACACGACTGAGACTAATAGCCCTAAGCAGGCCCACCGTGTCCGTCCCTGTCTATCCCCCATGCCTTTGCCCTCCCTGTGTGCCCGTCAAGAAAAATTTGCGGCTGCCGGAGTCGCACCGGTCCTCGGGGTCTATGAGCCCCGCGTGCACTATCTACACCACTGCCTGATTTCAACCACCACTTTATAGCGGGGTGGGCGCATTTTGGTTCTGAGAGACAATGTATCTCTGCGCGAGGTAACTTTGTTGAGGGTTTGCTTAAAAGCTCGCTCACCCCTTGCACTTTGAGGCTGGCATTTACCTGCACCACCTGCGGTGTCATGCCGGTCCCGGGAAATTTTTGGGGAGGATTTTTTGGAGTGGGGGTATTGCGATGATTTTTCGCGCGCGCCAGGGGGTACCCTTCACTCGTTTTGGGGCAGGGTACCCCCGGCAAGGGCGCCCGGGTCGAGGGCGCCAGGTAAGTGCCGGCCTTGTAGCCTGGCGGGCGAGAATGACACAAAGGGAATGGTTTGTGTCATTTGTGTTTCCAAGAACGCGTGAACACACTCGGGAGAGAGGTTGTCATACTTTGCGTTTTTCGCCCGAGACGCTTGCTGCTAGTCCGGTGACGGCGATTATGAGAATTCTGTCAGCAATACGTATTGTCGTATGTCTGACAGATTCGGGTAGTTGGAGATACCCCAAACTACCCGATCAACCAACCCCCATCTCCCGATTAAATTCAGTCGTCAATCGCCCCAGTGAATGACAACCCCGCCGTAGAGTTGCCCAGTACCAGAGGCTTATATTTGGGTGTGTATATGCTCTGTCTATATTTGGGGTACTCTATTATGTAAAATACCCAAAAACACCAATTCATTGCAAAAACCACCAGAACCATACGCAAAACCCGGGACAGCCTGAGCCACGGCACCGGACCCGGTTGTATGATAATTCGGGTAGTTTGATCTCAATAAGCACGGTGGGACACTGGCTGTGTGGGCATTTCCGGCGCACCTTTGCAACGGGGTGTTGCAGCTGCGCTAATTGTTCGGGTGGCCACTGGACATGCTGTGGACATACAGGCTGTCAAGCACGGGTCGCCAAGTGCTAGCGGGCAGTCTATTAGTGTCATTACTACACGGCACAGTGCTTTTCGCGCCCGTGATACCGCTGCCAGCAAGCGCCTCGCAAACTTTTAATCTTTCCAGTGTTGACAGATTCGGTAAACCGCAGTAATCTGAAATTGTGAGCGACGGGTTAAACCCAAAGTTCACTCGACAACCCACTAGCAAACCTGAGGTATTGACATGACAATCCAAGATCTCAAGCGCTACAAGCTTGGAACACATGTGATTTATACGTGCAAAACACACAGCAAGCCCTACACTGTCTGCCCTGACTGTGAGCATCAGTACTGTGAGATCTACTGGCTCCGCTGCCCTAGCTGTGAGCGCTACGCCACAGGCACCGAACGCGGTGCCCTAGCATAAAAAACGGACGTCCGGTGACCCGGACATCCGCCGTCAATAACACCCACTAGCAATGAGGATTACGACAATGGTTAATGTAACACACATCCTGTACATTGAGGACCTGCCCGCTGAGTGCATCGCTGATTGCAGCGCGTCCGGTGACGTGAGTGAGGCTGTGATTCACTGGGCTGAAAAGTTGAATTTTACTGTGGATATTGAGCGTGCCAAGCGCTATCTGAAAAGCACAGGCGGCTGGACAGCAACTGAGCTTGAGGACAGCACGGTAGCTGAGATAACAGAGCGCGTGCTATGGCTTGCCTGCTGCGACTTTAATGAGGGCTCTGACATCTTCTGTCTTGAGGCCTAACCACACTGCCCGGTGACGCGCGGTTTGTCCAGAGCATACCGCGCCACACCCGGCAGTGACACTGACCGGTAATTCCCACTAGCAAAACACTGAGGTAATGCAACATGAGCATCGAGACAATACAAGCCAGCATTGAGCAATGGTCAGTCAAGCTCGTCAGAGAGCGTAAGCGCACATACGTGGCACAGCGCGTGGACGGGCCTGACGCGCTACATCCGCTGTTGTCATGGATGTGTGACGAGGCAGAGGAGAAGTTTGTGGCGGTGTACCTAAATGCCCGCTTAGAGCCGATAGGCATGAGCGTGGTATCACACGGCACGGCGACGTGCAGTCTGGTGCACCCACGTGAGGTGTTCAAAGGGGCGATCTTGGCTAATGCGTATGCCGTGATAGTGGCGCATAACCACCCGTCCGGTGACACGACTCCCAGCGAGGACGACGACAAGACCACAAGACAACTGATCCAGGCGGGAGCGCTTCTGAATATACAAGTGCTTGACCACATAATCGTGGGCGACAGGTACTATCACTACCGCGAGCGCAAGGACTGGATGTGGGCGGTATAACCGCCCCTCGTCTGCGGCAAAGCACCGCACTGATGAGCCCCAGTAATGTATGACGGGCGAAACGAGGGTAAAGACAATGAGATACACAGAGGCACTTGAGAGACTGAAAGCGCTTGGCTGCGTGGCAATCGCCACCAATGGCGACGATCTGAACCTAAAGGACGCGCTACAAGTGGCGTATGAGGCGGCGCGTGACGACGAGATGAATGATCTTGACGAGTATGAGCTTGACGAGGACACGCTGAAAGTGTGGAAACTACGGGGCGATGGTTTCCGCGAGAGCGTCCCCTCTTGCACCGGCTTGCTTGAGGTTGAGGAGGGCGTGTAATGTTAGACAAATACACGAGAGAGCAATTCTTAGAGAGGCTGGAGGGATCGGACAGTGACTGGCCGGCTCTGCTGCCTGAGGAACTGATACGTAACCACCTCAAGGAAGCGTGGGAGTCAGTAATTTTTGACGGCGGGAAGATATACGGGGACGGGTACGCTGGTCCCACACTCAGCGCTCTGACCTTGTGGTTTGATAAGCCAGTTGATGGGCCTAGAGTCCGCTTGGATTTTTGCATGGTCACAATCGGCTATTCGGAAGGCTACCAGTGCACATGCTTTGAGACTCTGAAAGACGCCCTTGCCAGCAGTGGGCGCCTGCGTGCTGCTATAGAGGCTCTGCATCTTCTCTCGGAGCGAGCAAAGGAGGGCGTGTAATGCAACGCAAAAACAAATACACATTCTACCTCGACGACGAGGTATGCAAGGCAGTGGAGGCACTGCCCAAACAGACACGCAGTGTGCGTGTCAATGAGATACTACGGGCGGTGCTGCTGCAAGCGACAGACACTGTAGAGGGCAGGCTGCGCGCGCTTGAGCTGCGTGTGGCGGAATTGGAGGAGCGAGGGCACGTGCCTAGCAGCTGCACGCGGGGACCGTGGCATGCGAGTATCCAATTGGTTGGAGATACTGAATACGAGGAGCTTGAGCACTACTACGGCGCCACGCGTGAGGCATTGGACGACATGGTTGAGCGTGCTAAGCAAGTAGCGGAGGACCATCAGGACCCAATCCTGCTGGAAATATGGCAAGGCGATGTTAAGCCCGAAAAATGGTCCGGCTGGCGCTCAGACGAGGGCTGGCAAGAGTTTGAGATATCATGAGACACACCCACTAGCAACACGAGGTAATGACAATGGCAAAACAGACAGAGCTTATGTACCAGGAGCGGCTGACTATCAGGCGGGCGCTTGAGTATTACTCACATCATGCGGTTGGGCGGTGGCCGGCTGCGGCTGGGCGTTGGCAGACCGAAAAAAAAGAAGCCGAGCGCCTGCAATGGCTATTCAAAGACGCCATCAAAGTCGTCGTGTGGGAGGAGGACTAGCCATGAAAAAACTCGTCCTAATCGCCCGCGTCAGCACCGCGGATCAGCCATACAGCCTGACAGTCCAGGCAGAGAAATGTCAGCAATGGTGCGCGCAGCGCGGCTATGAGCTGGTCGTGCTGGAGTCCTACCCACCTGTTTCAGGGGCGGCAAAGCGCCGCCCCGACATTGAGCGGGCATTGGAGCTGTGCCGGCTGGGGCAGGCTCACGGGATCATCGCGCTGCGGCTTGACAGGCTGGCAAGGTCACTGAGTCGGCTAACCGAGCTTGCGCATGAGCTGGCCGCAATGGGCGCAGACTTAGTGTGTGTTGAGCAAGCCGTCGACACCACAACGCCGGCAGGTAGGCTTGTGTATCACATGCTTGGTGCGGTGGCTGAGTTTGAGCGGGACTTGATAGCGCAGCGCACGCGTGAGGCTATGGCTGTGGCGCGTGACGCGGGTGTGCATGTGGGCCGGCCTGCGGGGGCGGGACTGGTGGCACAGCGTGAGCGTGTCAGAGAGCTGGCGGCAATGGGCTGGTGCACGGCGGACATAGCGCGTGAGACGGGACTGCACAGGACTCAGGTGGTCAGGTTGCTGGGACTGCTGGGACACCCAGAGCCGACGGTCCCCTCACACCACCACGGCGAGGTATCGTGAAACCTCTCGTTGTAAACGTCCTCCTGCTGTTGGCACGCAAAGAGCTGGACCTTGTCCGGCTCTTCCCATTTCAAAGCTCTGAGGTAGGCGACAAAGTGGCACAGATCGAGCTTGTTGAAAGCCCCCACATAGGTACAGCGCTCAAGGTACTTATTGCCGCCGTAGTTGTCATCATTGTCTTGAAAGCCACAGTCGGGACGGTAGTAGTGCTTAACAAAGTATTCGTTAACCTCAGTAAGCATGTCGCGGTCAGAGAGGCTGTAGGACAGTATCAGATTTGTGACCACACTCATATCGCGTAATAATCCTCCGGTAACGACTCCGAGGGGCGCCAGTCAGGACCATCCTGCTGGGGGTCGTAAAAGTATAAGAGCGAGCGCAGCGCCTCAACCATGATGTCACCTGCTATCAGCTCGGCGAGTACGGCGGCTTGTTCAAACAGGAAGTCCGTCGGCAGGTCCCTGAGTGCTTCATGCGAGCAAGACATATTGCGCTCAACAAAATAGCCTCGGCTGTGTTTCCCTGGCACTAGCACGATGCCCTGACCAAACTCATAATGCGGCTCTGGCGCGTCCGCTTTGCGCATGATCGTGACGCCGGCTAAAATGTCGTAGGCTAGCCGGTTGGGCGGATTGATAATCTGCCATTGAATCCAGTTGGCGATCTCTTGGAAGTGCTTCGCAAATTGTGGCGGGGCTAGCTTGGCGTCAAACACCACCATCACGCCGTCCTCCAAGAATCCCCACGCAAGATGCGCGTGATCTGCTTCTCGCTAACGCCATAGTCCAATGCCAGCTTAGCCCGCGGCACGCCGTGCTCAGCCTCTTCCCGTATGCGCAGCACTTGCTTCCAGAAAAGCTTTGTGTGCTTGCGGTCACGCGCAATGCAATCGGCGACATTGTCAGCCTGATCGCCAGGCTCAAGGTGTGTGGGATTGACGCAGCGTGCAAGGTCGCATTTGTGCCGCACCACCTCGGGCAGGTAGCCAAAGTGGTGCTGGAAACTCCAGCGGTGTGCCTTTACGCGCTTTTCGCCGTCCCAGAACTCGCCGTGAAAGGTGAGCTTGTTGATGGCGCCTGTCCAGTGCCAGCAGTGTGTTTGTAAATCAACCGCGACGTGGCGGAAAAATCGTGTTGCGGGGTCAATTCGGGGTCGCATATAACTCCATGGATACTCCCATAGCGTGGTGAGGATGCTTTGATGCCTGGCCACGTCCGCGCCAGAATTCATGTGGGTACACATGCCACGGCGTGGACCATTGGTCCTCAAGTCTGCTCATGCTGCATCTCCTCCACACTCAGGACCACACGATATGTCTTCTTGTTTGTGCCGCGCAAAGTCCCCTTCGGGCAGCTCGTCTAAGAAGATGCGCTTGCCGGCGAGCCGGACCAGTCGACAGCCGATCTCTCGTGACTGTGCAGCAAGCTGTGCGAACCTTGCAGGGAAAAACTTTCTGACAAGTGCCCAATAAGCGGGGCTTGTCGCCTTGACGCAGCCAATACAGTTGTTGTTTTTGAACCCCAGCGAATAGAGCACCGGCTGTGCAATGCCAGCAAATTTGAGAATCCCGAAGCAGTCCTGCTTTGTGATGCCGGCGTCGGCCAACAGCCAGAGCAGGCTGAGGTCGTGGTTGCTTGCCGCAAACGACTCAATACGATCGTGTTCGTCAGCGGTAAAACCGAAAATGTGAACATCGCCTGGGCGCTGGTAGTTAAAGCGCAGCTTCTTCTTCATCTCCACCGTGCATTTAGCGCCACCGATACCGCTCATGTAGCGGTGGTATGCAAAGACATCGGTGATAGACTCAAACTTCCCTTTAAGGCGGATGACTTCCTGCCCGATCCACTTTTCTACGTCGCACAGAAAGCGCTCGTTATCGGGGTGCTCATCACGCGACATGTCGCAGTAAAGAACCTCGACATTGTCGAGCTGCATAACGGCCAGCTTGGCGGCAACCGCGCTTGCAGCGCCGCAACTAAACCAGACTAGATGGCGGCTCATGGTTCTCCTCCCCAGGCAGAGGCATACGCCCGCCGTAATAGTGTTGGATATAGTCTCGGATCGCCTCCCGGTAAATGCCCGCTACCGTCTGGCAGCGCACGCGTGCAACGCGCACCGCCAGATCGTGGAGCAGTTCGGGGACGAGAAAGAGCCGGCGTGGCATGCGGCTCATCGGTATTGCCGCCTGTCATGCACCGCATCTGGTGCTATGCGGATACGGATGCGACGGCAGAAGTCGCAGGGATAGTCGCGGTACTCTTTTGCCGTGGGATCATATTTGTTGACAGTGCCTTTGTCCTGGCAGTGCGTGCAATTCATGATACTTTCCTCTTCGTGTAATATTTCCACTTTTCCAGGTACTCAGGGGCGGCCTCACTGGGCCAGCAGGACTGACATTTAGCGGCGTAGTAGGGCTCGCGCTGTGGCTGCAGCCATCGCTGGCAGCGCTCACACATTGCGGCATAGCCCATCTCGCTGGCGCGGGGTGCGGTGTCTGCTGCGGGCTTGGAGGCCTCACGACAGACGCCGCATATCCCACGCCGGGATATGAATGAGGCGAGTTTGAGACGCTGGCATTTGATGCAGCGCTTCTCGGGCTCATTCTTGGTAGTGACGTGGTGTTTCACTAGAATGGGATCTCGTCGCGGCTTTCAAACAGAGAGTCAATGTCCGCTTCAGACGCCGCAGGCGCCGACGGCTCGCTGCTGCGCTGGCCGGTGGTGTTGCCTATGAGTGTGACCTCACCGACGACAAGCTCGATCTGGTACTTGCTCTCACCCTGCCGGCTTGTCCACTCAGACACATCAAGCTTGCCAGCCACACCGATCTTGTCGCCTTTCTTGACGTACTTGTCGACGATCTCAGCCTGCTTGCTGTAGGCACGACAGCGCACCCAGATAGGTTTTTTATCGTTGCCATCTTTGTCTTTGCCGAAGCGATTGAGCGCGACTGAAAACGTCGTCTCTTGTTTGCCACTCTGGGTGGTGCGCGTCTCAGGCGCTTTGCCCACGTTGCCAATGATTGTCAAATTGTTCATCTCTACCTCTTAGTGCTATGTCGTGATAAATTGCGCGGTCCTTGTTGGGGCCGCTTGTTCCTGTGGTCTTACGGATGCCGCGCTCGGTGAGCTGGCGGCCAAATCTTGTCTGGCTCATGATGCCGTGGCCGGT
>Ga0196964_10000605_pt1 | contig 20617 bp, 18 predicted proteins | sample S1_10metaG_FD_148615 | JGI IMG/M metagenome (GOLD analysis project Ga0196964, IMG submission 148615) | Soil microbial communities from Anza Borrego desert, Southern California, United States - S1_10 | ecosystem: Environmental > Terrestrial > Soil > Desert | place: USA: California | collected... | reverse complement strand
GAACCCCCGCAAAGAACCTCGGCGGATCAAGGCCTTGCGGCCCCTCTCCCCCTTCCCGCCGCCAGCTCCCCGAGGGGTCCCCGTCGGCGGGAGCGGTTATCTACGCCTCCAACCGACCCAGCTCAAGAGGAAAATGAACGGCGGTTCAAATTTCTTCTCCAGCGCCCGGTCCGAGGCGCCCGGTGGGGAGGGCCGAAGGAAGAGATCCTCAGCTGGATGAGCGGCGCCATACCGCTACGTTCGGCCAATTCGCCCATAGGGAGCGTCACGTCGCTTGGCGGCCGCGGATGGGTCGGCGCAATCGCGGGCGTATCGCCGCGTCCGACGACACGCGGTGACACTCTATATATAGGGTGCGCTGCGGAGCCTTCCGCATAGGACTGGCGATGGAGTCTGGATCAGGCGGATTTCGGCCCCTCCCTGCCCTTCGGCGGAGCCTCTCCGACGGCCGGGCGAAGCGCCGCCGCACCACTCCCGGAATCTCGCGCAATCGGGGGAACAAAGAAGGCGCCTGCGGGTTATCGGGACGGCGCAGCCGGACCGATACGGCCGGGGCGCCACGGGCGAGGCAGTACGGAAATCCGGGACCAGTTCGGGCGTACGCGGGATGTTCCCATTGACAGTGGTAATCCCGTCACGCCAGGATCGGCGGTGAAGCAGGCCGGGCGGTTCCGAGCGATCGGACATCGTCACAAGGCCGCCGGGAAAGCGAACAGGGTCGCCGCTTCAGCCAGGGGATCGGGCCGGAGCGGACTGGGGTCCGACGATCAGAGGGACTTGCGGGATTGCTGAGCACGCTTGAGGGGACGCTGACCAGGGGTGCGGCGTGCTGAGGCGCATCGGGGTCACGACGGCCATCGCCGCCGCGATCGGGATGCTGGCCTCCTTCGCCGGCCAGCCGGGCCTGACGGGTCCGGCCGCATCGTCGCGCCTATCCGACAACGTCGCCAGCATCTCCCCCTCGGTCGCCCCCGTCGATCTGGAAGGCCAGAGCCTGCCAGAGCTGGCCGGCGCCGGCTGGAATGACGGCTGGGGCGATGCCGAGCGCGCCGCCGACCCCATGGAGCGCCGCACCGTCGCGCTGGGCCGCGGCGATAGCCTGATGGAAGTGCTGACCGAGGCGTCGGTCGAGCGCACCGAGGCCCATGGCGCCATCCAGGCGCTGAAGGGCGTCTACAATCCCGCGCGGCTGAAGGCCGGCCAGGAGATCACCGTCCTGTTCGACCGCACCGAGGGTGAGGGCCGCTTCGTCGGCTTCGAGTTCCAGCCCGAGGTCGAGCGCGCCGTCTCCGTCAGCTACAATGGCAGCCGCTACCATGCGACCGAGGTGGCGAAGCCGCTGCAGCGCCGCCTGGTCGCCGCCCGGGCCCAGATCCGTTCCAGCCTGTCCGAGGCGGGTGCCCAGGCCGGCATCCCCTATACGGTGCTGAAGAAGGTCATCGACACCTACGCCTACCAGGTCGACTTCCAGCGCTCCATCCAGCCCGGCGACCAGGTCGAGCTGCTGTTCGAGCGCTATTTCACCGAGGAGGGCGAGGCGGCCAAGGACGGCGAGGTGCTCTACGCCTCGCTCACCATTTCCGGCAAGAAGCTGCAGCTCTACCGGTTCGAGACGGAGTCCGGCTCGGAGTTCTTCAACCGGCTGGGCGAGAGCATCCGCAAGGCCCTGCTGACCACGCCGATCGACGGCGCCCGGCTCACCTCCGGCTTCGGCATGCGCCGCCACCCGGTGCTGGGCTACAGCAAGATGCACAAGGGTGTGGACTTCGCCGCCCCCACCGGCACGCCTGTTTATGCCGCGGGCGCCGGCACCATCGTCGAGATCGGGCAGAAGGGCGCCTACGGCAACTATGTCCGCATCCGGCACAACAACGAGATATCCACGGCCTATGCCCATCTCAGCCGCTTCGGCAAGACGGCGCGGCCGGGCGCCCGGGTCGCCCAGGGCGACATCATCGGCTATGTCGGCACCACCGGCCGCTCCACCGGCCCGCACCTGCATTACGAGATCCTGCAGGGCAATAAGCAGGTGAACCCGCAGAGCGTGAAGATGCCCACCGGCCGCACGCTCGCCGGCAAGGAGCTGAAGGAGTTCCAGGCCCGCGTCGCCCAGCTGGACCGCGAGTTCGAGCAGTCGCTGCCCGGCGGCGTCGCCCTGGTCTCCGCCCCCGGCGATCTGGCGGTCACGCCCGCCAAGGCCTGCGCCGGCCCCAAGGGCTGCTGACATCCCGCCCCGAGGGGGTGAACGCCCGCGCGACGGGGGACGCATGCCCTACGCCTCCGCCGTCCCACTCTCCCTCGAGGAGCGGCTGGCCCATATCGACCGGCTGGCCGGCAGCGTCGCCACGGCCATGGACGGGGTGCTGACCCCCGGCACGCCCGTCCTGATGCTGGACCTGCTGGTGGTGGGCGCGCTGAACCGCACCGTGGCCCAGATCGCCGGCTTCGCCCAGCTGGTGCGCGCCCGTAACTTCCTGTGCGCGGCGTCGCTGCTGCGGCCGCAGCTGGACACGGCCATCCGCCTCTTCGGCATCTCCCTCACCGACGACCAGGAAGCCTATGCGCGGCTGGTCCTGGCGGGTGAGAAGATCACCGGCTTCAAGGACCGCAAGGGACGGCGGCTGAACGACGGCTATCTGGCGGAGCGGCTGTCGGAGCATTTCCGCTGGGTGAAGCCGGTCTACGATGCCAGCTCCGGCTTCATCCACCTGTCCAGCCGGCATGTGCAGCAGGCGATCGTGCAGGAGACGGGAGCGGCCACGCAGCTGCGCATCGCGCCAATCGACAGCTTCACCGACGAGACGCCCTACTACGAGCTGGTGGACGCCTTCATGGCGGCGACCCGGGCGGTGCTGGAGATCGTGCAGGCCTATGCCGCCACGCGGGGCGGCGCGCCGGTGGCGCCGCCGTCCTGAAACGGCAAAGGGCCGGGGGTGTAGGCCCCCGGCCCTCGCCGTCACGCCGTCGCCACGCTCAATGCAGCGTCGCCGGCCGGTCCGCACCCCATTTGGAGGCGCCGGGCGGGGGCGAGGCCACTGTCGGCTCGCCGTCCAGCACCAGCCCGTCCGGCCCGGCCGAGACCGAGACGGTCCGGCCGTCCTGGATGCGGCCGTCCAGCAGCCGGGTCGCCAGCGGGTTCTGCAGCTCGCGCTGGATCACCCGCTTCAGCGGCCGCGCGCCGTAGACCGGGTCGTAGCCGGCATCGGCCAGCCAGCGCAGCGCCGCCTCGTCCAGATCCAGGCCGATGTCGCGGTCGGCCAGCATCTTGCGCAGCCGCCCCAGCTGGATGTCGACGATCCCGGTCATGTGGCCGCGCGACAGGCGGTGGAAGATCAGGATCTCGTCCAGCCGGTTCAGGAACTCCGGCCGGAAGTTGGCCCTGACCGCCTCCATCACTTCGGCCCGCGCCAGGTTGGCGTCGTCGCCCTCCGGCAGGTTCGCCAGCGCCTCGGACCCGAGATTCGAGGTCATGACGATGAGGGTGTTGCGGAAGTCCACCGTGCGGCCCTGGCCGTCGGTCAGGCGGCCGTCGTCCAGCACCTGCAGCAGCACGTTGAAGACGTCGGGATGCGCCTTCTCGACCTCGTCGAACAGCACGACCTGGTAGGGCCGGCGCCGCACCGCCTCGGTCAGCGCCCCGCCCTCGTCGTAGCCGACATAGCCCGGGGGGGCGCCGATCATGCGGGCGACGGAGTGCTTCTCCATGTACTCGGACATGTCCAGCCGGACCATGGCCGTCTCGTCGTCGAACAGGAACTCCGCCAGCGCCTTGGTCAGCTCGGTCTTGCCGACGCCGGTCGGGCCCAGGAACAGGAAGCTGCCGATGGGACGGTTCGGGTCCTGCAGCCCGGCGCGGGCACGGCGCACGGCGTTGGAGACGGCGACGATCGCCTCCTCCTGGCCAATGACGCGCGAGCCCAGCCGCTCCTCCATGCGCAGCAGCTTCTCCCGCTCGCCCGTCAGCATCTTGTCGACGGGGATTCCGGTCCAGCGGCTGACGACGGAGGCGATGTCGCTGTCGCGGACCTCCTCGTTCAGCATGCGGTGCTGGCCCGCCTCCTGGGCGGCGGCGAGCTTGCGCTCCATCTCGGGGATGACGCCGTAGGTCAGCTCGCCGGCGCGGGCCCAGTTGCCCGTGCGCTGCGCCTGCTCCAGCTCGGCCCGGGCCTGCTCCAGCCCCTCCTTCAGCTTCTGGGCGCTGGTCAGCGTCTCCTTCTCCGCCTGCCACTGGGCGGTGAGCTCGGCCGAGCGCTGCTCCAGCTCGGACAGCTCGGCCTCCAGCTTCACCAGCCTTTCCTTGGCGGCATTGTCGGTCTCGCGGCGCAGCGCCTCGCGCTCGATCTTCAGGCGGATGATCTGGCGGTCCAGCTCGTCGATCTGTTCCGGCTTCGAATCGACCACCATGCGCAGACGGCTCGCGGCCTCGTCGATGAGGTCGATCGCCTTGTCCGGCAGGAAGCGGTCGGTGATGTAGCGGTTGGACAGGGTCGCAGCCGAAACGATCGCGCCGTCGGTGATGCGTACCCCGTGGTGCAGCTCGTACTTCTCCTTCAGGCCGCGCAGGATGGAGACGGTGTCCTCCACCGTCGGCTCGGCCACGAAGACGGGCTGGAAGCGGCGGGCGAGTGCCGCGTCCTTCTCGATGTACTTGCGGTACTCGTCGAGGGTGGTGGCGCCGACGCAGTGCAGCTCGCCCCTGGACAGGGCGGGCTTCAGCATGTTGGAGGCGTCCATGGCGCCGTCCGCCTTGCCGGCGCCGACCAGCGTGTGCAGCTCGTCGATGAAGACGATGACCTCGCCGGCCGCCGCCTGGATCTCCTGCAGCACGGCTTTCAGCCGCTCCTCGAACTCGCCGCGGAACTTGGCGCCGGCGATCAGGGCGCCGAGGTCCAGCGACAGCAGCCGCTTGGTCTTCAGCCCCTCCGGCACGTCGCCATTGACGATGCGCAGCGCGAGGCCCTCGACGATGGCGGTCTTGCCGACGCCGGGCTCACCGATCAGCACGGGATTGTTCTTGGTGCGGCGGGCCAGCACCTGGATGGTGCGGCGGATCTCCTCGTCGCGGCCGATGACCGGGTCGAGCTTGCCGTCGCGCGCCGCCTGGGTCAGGTCGCGCGCGTATTTCTTCAGCGCGTCGTAGCCCTGCTCGGCCGAGGCGGTGTCGGCGGTGCGGCCCTTGCGGACCTCGTTGATGGCCTGGTTCAGCTTCTGCGCCGTCACGCCGGCATCGGCCAGCGCCTTCGCTGCAGGGGTGCCCTGGCTCATCGCCAGCGCCAGCAGGATGCGCTCGGCGGTGACGAAGCTGTCGCCGGCCTTCTGCGCCAGCTGCTCGGCCTGCTCGAACAGGCGCGCCAGCTCGGGCGCGGCATAGACCTGGCCGGCGCCGGGGCCCTCGACCTTGGGGATGCGGTTGAGCTCGCCCTCGATGGCGTTCAGCGCCCGGGCGGGGTCGCCGCCGGCGGCGCGGATGAGGTTGGCGGCGAGGCCTTCCTTGTCGTCCAGCAGCACCTTGGCGAGGTGCTCCGGGGTCAGTCTCTGGTGGCCGCTCCGCAGAGCCAGCGTCTGCGCCGCCTGCACGAAGCCACGGCTGCGCTCGGTATATTTCTCGAAGTCCATTCAACTCTCCTTGTCTTGCCGGATCGTCCGCCAGGCAGCCCGATCCGTCCCGATCCACGTCATGTGCGATCCAGGAGGATGCAGTCCCTATATTGGAAGCGTCGTCGATGCCCGCAAGCGGTGCGGGGGCACTCGCCTCATTGCGGCGGCAGGAAGCGCAGCGTGCCGTAATAGGCCGTCGCCTGGCCGTCGCTGTCGTCCGTATCGGTCATGATCGAGATCGACTCGGCGATGTCCAGCCGGAAGCCGAAGGCGCGGTCCAGGTCCTGGCGCAGGTCGCGCCGCACCGTGACCCACTGCCCCCGCTTGTCCGCCGAGGTCGCGACGATGGCGCGGCTGCCCTCCCAGTAGGGGCTGGTGGAGATGGTCTCCTCCGGGTCGGTGCCGGACCAGACATAGTTCAGCACGATGTCCTCGCGCCCCGCCGGCGCCCCGTCCAGGGCGACATAGATGCGGGCCGCGAAGTCGTTGCCCTGCTTGGTCCTCTCGTCCAGCCCCAACGGTCCCTCCTCCACCTTCCAGGAGAACTCCAGGATCGGGGTCTGGCGCAAATCGACATGGACGGCGCGGGTCAGGATGCTGGCGCTGTCGCGGCTGACGGCCTTCAGCACCCGGCGGCCCTCGTCGCGCACCACCTCGTACTCGGTGCGCTCGGTCATGGTGCGGTGGGCCCAGCCGACCAGTTCGCCCTCGAAGTCGATGCGGACGGTGCCGGGCGCCTCCTTCTCCTCCGCCTCGCCGCAGCCGCCCAGCGCCAGCAGCAGCGGCAGGAGCAGGGCGGCCGGTCGGTTCAAGAGCACGCGTCTGGGAGTGCGGGCATCCATAGGAGAGCGTCTGACCGACCCTTGGTATTGCTAATGAGCAAATCTGAGGGAGAGGCCCGCGCCCGGCAATCGGATTCTCGTGCCCGGCTGCTGTCAGCGCCTGCCGTTCCGTGGTAACTCCCGCCCATGAAGCTCAACTCCCTGCTGATCCGGCTGGCCCGCCCGGCCCACCTGCTCCGCCTTGGCCTGTCGCGGCTGCACCATCCGCTGACGCTGGGCGTGCGGGTGCTGGTGCGCGACGGCGAGGGCCGCGTGCTGCTGCTCCGCCATTCCTACGTCAAGGGCTGGCACCTGCCGGGCGGCGGCGTCGACCGGCGCGAGAGCGTGCCGGCAGCCGCCGCGCGCGAGCTGCGGGAGGAGACCGGGCTGGTGGCCGAGGGCGCCCCCCGCATCCTGTCGTTGCACGCCCGCCTGCGCCCCTGGGCCAGCGACCATGTGGCGCTGGTGGCGGTGGAGCGCTGGTCCGGCACCCTGCGCGTGGACGGGCTGGAGATCGCGGAGGCCGGGTTCTTCCCGCTGGACGCGCTGCCGGCGGAGACCACGCCGGCGACCCTGCGCCGTCTGGCTGAACTCGGGCGGAATAGCCCGGCGGAACACTGGTAGGATCTGCCTATCGCGCCCGGGTGCGTTGACATAATCCTTAACGCCGCCCCAAGATCGGGCATGAGCATCCGCATCCACGCCATCCACCGCTATCCCGTGAAGGGCCTCTCCGCCCAGGAGATGGACGCGGTCGACCTCGCCCCCGGCCTGGGCCTGCCCCATGACCGGCGCTTCGCCATCCTGCACGGCGCCACCGGCTTCGACCCGACGGCCCCGTCCTGGAAGCCGAAGAGCAATTTCCTGATGCTGATGCGGGACGAGAAGCTGGCGACGCTGGAGACCTCCTTCGACGCCGACACCTGCCAGCTGACCATCAGCCGCGGCGGCAAGCCGGTGGCGCGCGGCCGCATCGACACGCCCACGGGGCGCATGCTGATCGACCAGTTCCTGGGCGCCTACATGGCGGGATCGGCCGCGCCCGGCCCCTACAAGATCACCGAGGCGCCCGGCCACATGTTCTCCGACATCCAGGAGAAGGCGGTCTCGCTGATCAACCTCGCCAGCGTGAAGGACATCGAGCGGGTGGCGAACGCCCCGATCGATCCCCGCCGCTTCCGCGGCAACCTGCTGCTGGAGGGGCTGGAGCCCTGGGCCGAGAACGGCTGGGTGGGCAAGCGCCTGACCATCGGCGGGGTGGAGCTGGAAATCTTCAAGACCATCACCCGCTGCGCCGCGACCGAGGTGAACCCCGTTACCGCCGACCGCGACGTCAACATGCTGAAGGTCCTGCGCACCGGCTTCGGCCATGTGTTGTGCGGCGTCTATGCGAGGGTACTGACCGCCGGCCGGGTGGCGCGCGGGGATGGGGTGGCGGTCGGGGAGTAGCCGCACCTGCCGGCGCCTTCCTCCGGTGCTTCGATCACCCAAGGCCATACTCTCACCCGTCATCCCCGCGGAGGCGGGGACCCAGGTACTGAGCTTGCTATTGGCATGTATGAGGGCGCCAGCGATGACGTTGGCGCCCTTTCCGTTCGGCGCCGGAGCAAGCGGAATGCCTGGGTCCCCGCCTCCGCGGGGATGACGACGGAGAGGGAACCGGCCCCCACACAGCGCGCAGCCAAAGAAAAAGGCCGGGAGATCGCTCTCCCGGCCTTCATCCTTACTCACATCACCCCGAGGCTCACGCCGCGGTGCGGATGCCGGCGGCCTTCACGTTCGCGTCCACATGGTCGGCGAACTGGGTGAAGTTGGCCTCGAACCGCTTGGCCACCTCGCGCGCCGTCTCGTCGTAGGCGCGCTTGTCGGTCCAGGTGTTCTTCGGCTGCAGCACCTCGGCCGGCACGCCCTCGCAGCCCTCCGGTACCAGCAGCCCGAAGTTCGGGTCCTGGGTGAAGGTGCCGGTGGCGAGACGGCCGTCCAGCGCAGCGCGCACCAGGGCGCGGGTGTGGCCGATCTTCATGCGCTGGCCCGTGCCGTAGGCGCCGCCCGACCAGCCGGTGTTCACCAGCCAGCACTTGGAGCCGCGCTTGGCCATCTTCTCGCCCAGCAGCTTGGCGTAGACGCCGGGGTGCCGGGGCATGAAGGGGGCGCCGAAGCAGGTGGAGAAGGTCGCCTGCGGCTCGGTAACACCCTTCTCGGTGCCGGCGACGCGAGCGGTGTAGCCGGACAGGAAATGGTACATGGCCTGCTCGGGCGAGAGCTGGCTGATCGGCGGCAGCACGCCGAAGGCGTCGGCCGTCAGCATGATGATGTTGTCGGGCTCGGCGCCGACGCCGCTGTCGCTGACGTTCGGGATGAACTCCAGCGGGTAGGAGGCGCGGGTGTTCTCGGTGAAGTGCGCGCTGTCCAGGTCCAGCTCGCGCGTCTCCGGGTCCATCAGCACGTTCTCGAGGATCGTGCCGAAGCGCTTGGTGGTCGCGTAGATCTCCGGCTCGGCCTCGGCCGACAGGCGGATGACCTTGGCGTAGCAACCGCCCTCGAAGTTGAAGACGCTGCCGTCGGCCCAGCCATGCTCGTCGTCGCCGATGAGCGTGCGGGTGCCGTCGGCCGACAGCGTGGTCTTGCCGGTGCCGGACAGGCCGAAGAACACGGCCGTGTCGCCCTTCGGGCCGATGTTGGCCGAGCAGTGCATGGGCAGCACGCCCTTGGCCGGCAGGATGAAGTTCATGACCGAGAAGATCGCCTTCTTGATCTCGCCGGCGTAGGAGGTGCCGCCGATCAGGACCAGGCGCTTCTTGAAGTTCATGAGGATGAAGACCTCGGACCGGGTGCCGTCACGCTCCGGCACGGCCTTGAAGTCCGGCACCTGCAGCACGGTGAACTCCGGCTCGAAATCCTGGCGGTCGGCCAGGTTCGGGCGGATGAACATGTTGCGGGCGAACATGTTGTGCCAGGCGTGCTGGGTGACGATGCGCACCGGCAGGCGGTAGGCCGGGTCGGCGCCGGACCACAGGTCCTGCACGAAGACCTCGCGGCCCTGCAGATAGGCCTGGACCCGGGCGAAGAGACGGTCGAACGCCTCCTCCGAGATCGGCTTGTTGACGTTGCCCCACCAGATATCGTCCGCGGTGGTCTCCTCCTGGACGATGAACTTGTCGTTGGGCGAGCGGCCGGTGTGCTGACCGGTCAGCGCGACCAGCGGACCGTCCTTGGCGAGCGCGGCCTCGCCGCGGCGGATGGCCTGCTCATAGAGCCCGGCGGTGCCGAGGTTCCAGTGCGCGGCCTTCAGGTTGTGCAGGCCGAGATAGCCCAGGCCGTGCTTGCTGATCACGGGTCCGGTTTGTTCCACGGTGACGTTCTCCCTAGAATTATGCCCGTCATGCGGGCTGTTCGTCCGTCGCTTCGAGAGCAGTGCCTTCCGGGCTTCCCTTCCCGGTTCCCCTCAGGCCGTGGCCGTCGGGGACAAGGCGCTCCTGGCTTCCCTGACCAGTCGCACCAGCTCTGCTCTCGCCGCCTCGGCGGTGCCTATCCTCCGCCCGAACGCGAGGCGAATACTTACCGGCCCCATGGTGAGGTCGCAACCGTCCGGATCGATGCCGGACATGCGCCACTCGCCGGGCTGAGCGCCCATCAGGACCGTCGCGTAGAGGGCCAGCGCGTCGGCATGGTCCTCGTTCATGTGGGCGATGATGCCGTCGGCGGCCTCGGCGAGCGGGCGCCAGACGGACTCCTCCGCCAGCAGGGCCGATCCCTCGACCCAATGGATGCGGCCGAAGCCGGCGACCAGGTGCGCGCGCTGCGGCACCATGCGCCAGAGCCGGAAATCGCCGAACCCGGCATAGGCCGCGGCCGAGGGATGGCGGGCGAGGTACCGCGCCAGCAGCGCCGGCTCCTCCACCACTTCCATCCGGCCCAGCACCGAAAGCCGCGCGCCGGTCAGCGGCTCGTCCAGCCCGGCGGTGCCGTCGAACAGCAGCCCGGCGCGGGCGTCGGCGAACAAATTCCTCGTATGGTCGGCCAGGCCGGAGATCAGCAGCAGCGGGCAGCCGGCGTAATCGGTGGCGACCAGCACCAGCGACGGATAGGGCCAGCCCTCCTCGTTCCAGGGCTCGGCGTCGCGCTGGGATGTCGCCAGCGTCGCCTGCCTGGCCGAGCGCATCAGCCGGCGGCCGGTCTCCGCCGGGCTCTCGGCGCCCGACTCCGTAACTCCGCGACTTGCCGCCATGCTTGCGCTAGTCTCCCCACGCGCCTAGACCGGTTCAGGGACAGCGGCCGCGCCCACGGGCGCCGCTCTCCCGATGCGCCGCAATCGTGCCATACTGGCCCTCTAGCCATGGCGAAGCAAACGGGTGAGCCCGGGTCTCGTCGGTGGTGGCGCCGAGAATGGCGGATTAAGCGCAGGTGCTTCGGCGAACAGTGGGTTGAGGAACTAGGAGAGAAGAACAGGTGGCCCAGACGATCGCCCTGGTCGACGACGACCGCAACATCCTGACCTCGGTCTCCATCGCGCTCGAGGCCGAGGGCTACGAGGTCCGCACCTACACCGACGGCGACGAGGCGCTGAAGGGCCTGACCTCGCGTCCCGTCGACCTCGCCGTGCTGGACATCAAGATGCCGCGCATGGACGGCATGGAGCTGCTGCAGCGGCTGCGCCAGACCTCGGCCGTGCCGGTCATCTTCCTGACCTCCAAGGACGACGAGATCGACGAGCTGCAGGGCCTGCGCATGGGCGCGGACGACTATATCCGCAAGCCCTTCTCGCAGCGCCTGCTGATCGAGCGCATCCGGGCGCTGCTGCGGCGCGAGCAGCTGAAGGCCGGCAAGGGCGCGGCCGAGCCGGGCTCCACCCTGGTGCGCGGCGACCTGGTGCTGGACAGCGCGCGGCACAGCTGCAGCTGGAAGGGCCAGGAGATCGACCTGACCGTGACCGAGTTCCTGCTGGTCAAGGCGCTGGCGCAGCGGCCCGGCCACGTCAAGAACCGCGACCAGCTGATGGACGCGGCCTATGGCGAGCACATCTACGTCGACGACCGCACCATCGACAGCCACATCAAGCGGGTGCGCAAGAAGTTCAAGGTCGCCGACCCGGACTTCCAGCAGATCGAGACGCTGTACGGCGTCGGCTACAAGTACAAGGACAGCTGAGCGCGGCATGGACGGCGACGGCACCCTGCGGGCCCGGGCGGGCCGGACGGCGGAGGCGCCCGCCGAGGCCAGCCGGGCGCACGCCTCCGGCCGGGCCCCGGCGGAGGGCGTCATGGCCCGGCTGCGGCGCAGGCGCGCCTCCCGGCGGCGCCGGGCGCTGGCCGTCTCGCCGCTGACGCTGCGCATCCTGGCGGTCAACATGCTGGCGCTGGGCCTGCTGCTGGCCGGCCTGCTGGTGCTGCGCAGCTACCAGGACCGGCTTATCCAGAATGAACTCGCCAGCCTGACGACCGAGGCCCGCATCTTCGCCGGCGCCCTGGGCGAGGGCGCGATGGTGCCCAGCTACGACGAGTTCAACGAGCCCTCGGCCGAGATGAGCCACGAGCTGGCCCGCCAGATGGTGCGCCGGCTGGTGGAGACGACCGACACCCGCACCCGGCTCTATTCCGCCAAGGGCACGCTGGTGGCCGACAGCCGCATCCTGGGCGGGCCGAAGACCCGGGTGCAGATCGAGGCGCTGCCGCCCATGCGCGACGGCAACCGGCTGACCGAGATCGGGATCGAGGTCTACGACTACATCGTCAACCGCCTGCCCGGCCGCGAGCACCTGCCGCTCTACCAGGAATCCGCCGGCGGGCCGGCCGACATCTCCGACGTGCAGCGGGCGCTGGCCGGCGAGATCGCCACCAATGTCTGGCGCTCCGGCCGCAACCCCGACCGGCAGGACATGCTGCTGACGGTGGCGGTGCCGATCCAGCGCTACAAGCAGGTGCTGGGCGCCGTCTACATCTCGCGCGGCGGCGCCGAGATCGACCGGGCCGTGCGCCAGTTCCGCTGGGACATCCTGAAGGCCTTCGGCGTGGCGTTGCTGGTCACGGTCGGCCTGTCGCTCTACCTCGCCGGCACCATCGCCCGGCCCATCAAGCGGCTGGCGGCGGCGGCCGACGCGGTGCGCTACAGCACCGGCCGGCAGACAATCATCCCCGACTTTTCCCACCGCCGCGACGAGATCGGCGACCTGTCGCAGTCGCTGCGCGCCATGACCTCGGCCATCTGGGAGCGGATGGACGCCATCGAGCGCTTCGCCGCCGACGTGGCGCACGAGATCAAGAACCCGCTGACCTCCATGCGCAGCGCCGTGGAGACGGTGCAGCGGGTGAAGGACGAGAAGCAACTGCGCCGCCTGCTGGACATCATCGCCCACGACGTGGAGCGGCTGGACCGGCTGATCAGCGACATCTCCAATGCCAGCCGCCTGGACGCCGAGCTGTCGCGCGCCGAGGCCGCTCCCGTCGATGTGGGCCGCATGCTGACCACGCTGGCCGACATCAGCGAGGGCACGCTGGAGCGCCAGGCCGAGCGCGCCGGCGAGGAGGCGGCCCCCCGCGCCCATGTCCGGGTCGAGCTGCCATCCCAGGGCGATCTGGTCGTGCCCGGGCTGGAAGGGCGGCTGACCCAGGTCTTCCAGAACCTGATCGGCAACGCGCTCTCCTTCTCGCCGCCGGGCGGCACGGTGACCCTGTCCGCCCGCGCCTTCCCCGACCGGGTCGAGGCCTATTGCGAGGACCAGGGGCCGGGCATCCCGGAGGGCAAGCTGGAGGCGATCTTCGACCGCTTCTATTCCGAGCGCCCGGCCGGCGAGGCCTTCGGCAAGCATTCCGGCCTGGGCCTGTCGATCTCCAAGCAGATCGTCGAGGCGCACAATGGCCGCATCTTCGCCGAGAACCTCCAGGCCCCCAGCGGCCAGGTGAAGGGCGCCCGCTTCACGGTCGTGCTGCCTCGGCGCTAAGCCGGGCCCTGCCGTTTCATTGCAAGTATTTCAGAGATGTGATATCCGTTACATGGTCACCACGGCGATATCTCCGACGTTATTCTACCATTTGCGCAGTTGCAGCGATTATCCGCTGGGAGCACAAGCCCCGTACGAAGCTCGACTTCAATCGGGAGACCGCAATTGTCCAAGCTCATCACCGCCGCCCTCCTCGCCAGCCTCGGCTCGCTGCCGGCCCATGCCGCCTCCCAGGCGGAACTCGAGCGCGGCCGCTATCTCGCCGCCATCATGGATTGCGGCGGCTGCCACACGCCCGGCGCCGCGATGGGCAAGCCCGACACGAAGCGCGCCCTGGCCGGCGGCGACATCGGCTTCGCCATACCGGGCATAGGCACCTTCTACCCGCCCAACCTGACCAGCGACCGTGAGACCGGCCTGGGCGCCTGGAGCGCCGAGGAGGTGGACCGCGCCGTCCGCAAGGGCATGCGCCCGGACGGCCGCGAACTCGCCCCCGCCATGCCCTGGCGCGCCTACGCCGCCATGACCGACGCCGACGCCGCGGCCCTGGCTGCCTACCTCAAGAGCCTGCCCGCCGTCCAGGCCAGGACGCCCGGCCCCTTCGGCCCGACCGAAGCGCCGACGGCCCCGCACTTCACGGTGCAGATGCCGAAGTGACGGGCGGACTTTTTGGCCGCCACCCGCTTGTGTAGTGTCCTGCGGAGGAAACGCAATCCGCAGGACGCTATGCCCGCCCGCCTCGCCGCGCTCCTTCTCGCCGCCTTCCTGATCACCCAGCCCGCGTCCGCCGAGCAGATCGGCACGCTGGTGAAGCACGAGGCCTTCCCTTCCGCGCATGTCGAGCCGCACAACGTCACCGTCTGGCTGCCGCCGGGCTACGAGGGCGGGACCGAGCGCTACAGCGTCCTCTACATGGCCGACGGCCAGAACGTGTTCGAGGACGCCACCTCCTTCATCAAGAAGGAGTGGGGCGTCGACGAGGCGGTGGCCGGGCTGATGGCGGAAGGCAAGATGCGCCCGACCATCGTCGTCGGCGTCCGGAACACCGCCAATCGCCGGGGCGAGTATTTCCCCCGCGCCGCCTTCGACCGGCTGCCGGAGGAGGTGCGGACCATCATGCTGCCCCGCTTCGCCGGCAAGCCGCCGGTGTCCGACGATTACCTGCGGTTCCTGGTGGAGGAGGTGAAGCCCTTCATCGACAAGACCTACCGCACGCGGCCCGATCGCGAGGACACGATGGTCATGGGCGCCAGCGCGGGCGGGATGATCTCGCTCTACGCCGTCATGCGGCACCCCGATGGCTTCGGCGGTGCCGGCTGTCTGTCGACGCACTGACCGGCGGGCGGCACCCAGTCCAACGGCAAGCCGGGCGAGCTGACCGACCAGCAGAGGTCCCTGGTGCCGGCCGCCCTGATGTCCCTGGTGGCGGAGCGGCTGCGGCCCGGGAAGGCCAAGCTCTATTTCGACCATGGCAACCGGACCCTGGACGCCCACTACGCTCCCTACCAGGCGCTGGCCGACCGGCTGCTGGTCCAGGCCGGCTTCACCCCGGGCAAGGATCTGCTGAGCCTGCGCTTCGAGGGCGAGCACAATGAGCCCGCCTGGCGCTCACAGCTGGCGCATCCGCTGAGCTTCCTGCTGCCGCCGCGCTGAGGGGCTTACCCCCTCGCGGGCATTGCGCCGGGCGCCCGGGCGACCGACCTTCTGCCGGCATGCCGCCGATAGGGAGCCTGCCCGTGCGACGCCTGGCCCTTCTCCTCGCCCTCCTGCTGGCGCCCGCGCCCGTTCTGGCGGACGCGCTCTGCCCCGCCGACACGATCGCGCCCGCCAAGGTGGAGCGCGCCAGCCTGCAGAGCGGCGGCCGGACCATCCCGGTTTCGGTGCGCCTGCCGGCCGGCGGGGCCAAGGCGCCCGCCGTCCTGCTGCTGCACGGCCGCACCGGCCCAACCTTCTACGCCCAGCGGCTGGACGGCGTGGCGGACCGGCTGGCGGCGGCCGGCATCGCCGCGGTGACGGTCGACTATTTCGGCGCCGACGTGCCCAAGGACCCTGCCGTGACGCGTGAAGCCTTCCAGGGCTGGCTCGCCACGCTGGACCGAGTGGTCGCCTGGACGGCGGCGCACCCCCGTATCGACCCCGCCCGCATCGGCATCGCCGGCTTCTCCCTGGGCGGATTCCTGGGCCAGGTGCAGGCGGCCGGGGACGAGCGCATCAAGGCGCTGGCCGCCTACGCCGCCGGCCTGTCCGAGAGCTTCCCGGCCGACGCCAGGCGCCTGCCGCCGCTGCTGCTGGTCCATGCCGACATGGACCCGATCGTGTCCCCCGGCGACGTCATGGCGCTGGAGGACAAGGCCAAAGAACTCGGCGCGCCGGTCGAGGTGAAGAGCTATCCGGTGGCCGAGCATATTCCCACGGGCGACACCTGGTGCGACAGCGCCCGGGTGCTGGCGGCGTTCTTTGAGCGGACGCTGATAAAGGGACCCTGATCCGCGCGCCCCGAGGCTTGGAAATCCAGGGGTCCGCCGCTATCCTCCCCGGCTTCGCGCCGCAACCTGGGCGGCGCCGGGAGTGCTGGCATGACACAGAGCTTGAACACCTACCGGGCGGGCCCGGACGAGCATGGCCGGTTCGGCCTCTATGGCGGGCGCTTCGTCGCCGAGACGCTGATGCCGCTCATCCTGGAGCTGGAGCAGGCCTACAACGCCGCCAAGGCCGACCCGGAGTTCAAGCGCGAGCTGGCGCACTATCTGGCGCACTATGTCGGCCGCCCCAGCCCGCTCTACTTCGCCGAGCGGCTGACGGCGGAGCTCGGCGGCGCCAAGGTCTATTTCAAGCGCGACGAGCTGAACCATACCGGCGCGCACAAGATCAACAACTGCATGGGCCAGATCCTGCTGGCCAAGCGCATGGGCAAGAAGCGCATCATCGCCGAGACCGGTGCCGGCCAGCACGGCGTGGCGACGGCGACGGTGGCGGCCCTCATGGGCCTGCCCTGCGTCATCTACATGGGCGAGACGGACATCGCCCGGCAGCAGCCCAACGTCTTCCGCATGAAGCTGCTGGGCGCCGAGATCCGCCCGGCCACCTCGGGCGCGCGCACCCTCAAGGACGCCATGAACGAGGCGCTGCGCGACTGGGTGACGAACGTCGAGGACACCTACTACATCATCGGCACGGCCGCCGGCCCGCACCCCTATCCCGCCATGGTCCGCGACTTCCAGTCGATCATCGGCGAGGAGGTCCGCACCCAGATGATGGAGGCGGAGGGGCGCTTGCCCGACACGCTGGTCGCCTGCATCGGCGGCGGCTCCAACGCCATCGGCCTGTTCCATCCCTTCCTGGACGAGCCGTCGGTCAAGATGGTCGCCGTCGAGGCGGCGGGCCACGGCATCGCCACCGGCGCGCATGCGGCCTCGCTCACGGGGGGCCGGCCGGGCGTGCTGCACGGCAACCGCACCTACCTGCTGCAGGACGAGGACGGCCAGATCGTCGAGGGCCACTCCATCTCCGCCGGCCTGGATTATCCCGGCATCGGCCCGGAGCATGCTTGGCTGCACGATACCGGCCGGGTGAAGTACGTCCACGCCACCGACCTGGAGGCGTTGGAGGCCTTCAAGCTGCTGGCCCGGACCGAGGGCATCCTCCCCGCCCTGGAGCCCAGCCACGCGCTGGCCGAGGTCACGCGCCTCGCGCCGACCCTGCCGAAGGACAATCTGCTGGTGATGAATCTCTGCGGCCGCGGCGACAAGGACATCTTCACCGTGGCGCGCGAGCTGGGGGTGCAGCTGTGAGCGCCCGCATCGACGCCCGCTTCCAGGCATTGAGGGCCGAGGGCCGCGCCGGCCTGGTGACCTTCGTGTCCGCCGGCGACCCCGACCACGAGACCTGCCTGGCGCTGCTGAAGGGGCTGCCGGGCGCCGGCGCCGACCTGATCGAGCTGGGCATGCCCTTCACCGACCCGATGGCCGACGGCCCGGCGATCCAGGCCTCCAGCCTGCGCGCGCTGAAGGCCGGCGCCGGCATGAAGCGGACGCTGGAGCTGGCCCGCGCCTTCCGCGAGACCGACGCCGACACGCCGCTGATCCTCATGGGCTATTACAACCCGGTCTATGCCTATGGCGTGGAGCGGTTCCTGGCCGACGCGAAGGCCGCGGGCGTGGACGGGCTGATCGTTGTCGATCTGCCGCCCGAGGAGGACCAGGAGCTGTGCCTGCCCGCCGTGAAGGCCGGCCTCAGCTTCGTGCGCCTCGCCACGCCGACGACGGACGAGCGGCGCCTGCCGGCGGTGCTGGCGAATACCACGGGCTTCGTCTACTACGTCTCCGTCGCCGGCGTGACCGGCGCCGGTTCGGCGACGGACGAGGCCATCGCCCTGGCCGTGTCGCGCCTGAAGGCGCAGACCGACCTACCGATCGCGGTGGGTTTCGGCATCAACACGCCGCAGGCCGCCGCCTCCGTCGCCCGGGTGGCCGACGCCGCCGTGGTCGGCAGCGCCATCGTCCGCCGCATCGAAGCCAACCTGACCGAGGAGGGCATCGCCCGTCCCGAGCTGGTCGGCGACGTGCTGGCCTTCATCGGCCAGCTCGCCCAGGGCGTGCGCGGCGCGCGGAAATAGGGTAGACAGGCGCCCAATCTTTCCCGGCATTCCCGGGTCTGCACAGGAAAAAGGTGGCAAGCCCATGAACTGGCTTACCAATTTCGTCCGTCCGAAGATCCGGGCGCTGGTGTCGAAGAAGGAAGTGCCTGATAATCTCTGGCACAAATGCCCCTCCTGCGAGGCGATGATCTTCCATCGCGACCTCGAGGAAAACCTGCATGTCTGCCAGCATTGCGGCTTCCATATGCGCCTCGACCCGGCGCGCCGCCTGCAGATGCTGTTCGACCCGGGCTATCACACGATCGAGCTGCCGAAGCCGATCGTCGACCCGCTGAAGTTCCGCGACCAGAAGCGCTACACGGACCGCCTCAAGGAGGCGCAATCCAAGACCGGCCGCAACGACGCCATCGTCGTGGCGCACGGCAAGATCGGCGGCCATCCCGCCGTCGTCGCCGCCTTCGATTTCGGCTTCATGGGCGGTTCCATGGGCATCGCCGTCGGTGAAGGCCTGCTGGCCGCCGCCAAGCTGGCGGTGCTGCAGCAAGCGCCGCTGATCGCCATCCCGGCCTCGGGCGGGGCGCGCATGCAGGAGGGCATCCTGTCCCTCATGCAGATGCCGCGCACCACCATCGCCGTGGAGATGGTGAAGGAGGCCGGCCTGCCTTACGTGGTGGTGCTGACCGACCCGACCACCGGCGGCGTGACCGCCAGCTTCGCCATGCTGGGCGACATCCATATCGCCGAGCCCGGCGCGCAGATCGGCTTCGCCGGCGCCCGCGTCATCGAGAGCACCATCCGCGAGACCCTGCCCGAGGGCTTCCAGCGCTCCGAATACCTGATGGAGCACGGCATGGTCGACATGGTGGTCCACCGCCGCGAACTGCGGGGCACGCTGGCCCGCATCATCGACCTGCTGCGCCGGCCGGGCCCGGGGGCGGAGATCGTCCGCATGCCGATCGGCGACGACCATCCGCGCGGCGGCCGTCCCATGCCGGTGGCCCTGCCGGGCGGCCAGGGCTGACCTGACCGCGCCATGGTGAGCAGCATCCAGCCGGCCGATGTGCCGCCGGAACTCGCGGCGGTGCTCGACCGGCTGATGCGGCTGCATCCCAAGCTGATCGACCTGTCCCTGGACCGGGTGCGGGCGCTGCTGGCGACGCTGGGCCATCCGGAGCGGCGCCTGCCGCCGGTGATCCACGTCGCCGGCACCAACGGCAAGGGCAGCACGGTCGCCTTCCTGCGGGCCATGCTGGAGGCCGCCGGGCATCGCGTCCACGCCTACACCTCGCCGCATCTGGTCCGCTTCAACGAGCGCATCCGCCTGGCGGGCGAGCTCGTATCCGACGACATGCTGCTGGACCTGCTGCGGCGGGTGGAGGCGGCCAACGACGATGCGCCGATCACCTATTTCGAGGTCACCACCTGCGCGGCCTTCCTGGGGTTCGCCGAGGTGCCGGCCGATTTGGTGCTGCTGGAGACCGGGCTGGGCGGGCGGCTGGACGCCACCAACATGGTCGCCCGCCCCGCCGTCACCGCCATCACCCGCATCTCGCTGGACCACACCCAATTCCTGGGCGACACGGTCACGGCCATCGCGGCGGAGAAGGCCGGCATCCTGAAGCCGGGCCGGCCCTGCGTGGTGCAGGCGCAGCCCGACGCCGGCGTGCTGGGAGTCCTCGAGGCTCGCGCCGCCGCCCTGGGCTGCCCGCTGTCTCTCGGCGGCCGGGACTGGCGGGTGGCGCCCGCGCCTGGCGGCTTCCGCTACGAGGGCACCGGGCGCGCGCTCGATCTTCCCGCTCCCGCCCTGCCAGGCGCGCACCAGCTCGCCAACGCCGGCACCGCCATCGCCTGCCTGGAGCATCTGCCGCTGACGGTTCCGGACGCCGCCGTCGCCGAGGGCATGCGGCGGGTGAGCTGGCCCGCCCGGCTGCAGCGCCTGACGCGCGGCCCGCTTGTGGACTTGCTGCCGCCGGGCTGGGAGCTGTGGCTGGACGGCGGGCACAATGACAGCGGCGGCGCCGTGCTGGCCGAACAGGCCCGGGACTGGGCCGCCGACGGCAAGCCGATGCTGCTGGTCTACGGCATGCTCGGCACCAAGCGCCCGGCCGACTTTCTGGCGCCCCTGGCACCGCATGTGGCGGGGCTGGCCGGCATCGCCATCCCGGACGAGGACAAGACCCTGTCGGCGGAGGAGGCTGCGGCGGCCGCGGCGGCGCTGGGCATCCCGTCGGTCGCCGCCGAGGACGCGGCGGCGGCGCTGCGGCGCCTGGTCGGGGAAGCGGGCGGACCCGCCCGGGTACTGATCTGCGGATCGCTCTATCTGGCGGGGACGATCCTGCGGGAGAACGGCTGACCTGGGGCCTGTTGGAGAACCGTCCGTCGAGTTCTCACCGGCCGTTCCCACTCTCGACCGTCATCCCGGCGCAGGCCGGGACCCAGGGGTTGCAGCGGGATGCGCCGAACGCTGCCCCTGTAGGTCGCATGGAGGCGGAGCCGCAATGCGACGCCCCCCGCAGGAGCATGTCGCATTACGGCTGCGCCTCCATGCGACCTTGTCTGTTGCGAGTTGAGTAGAGTGGCTGGGTCCAAGGGAGAACCGGGCTGCCCCTAGGGGCCGCCCGGTTCGCGGGGTCGGTGACACCGTATGCGACCCCGGCGTTGCCG
>Ga0196964_10000604_pt1 | contig 20632 bp, 17 predicted proteins | sample S1_10metaG_FD_148615 | JGI IMG/M metagenome (GOLD analysis project Ga0196964, IMG submission 148615) | Soil microbial communities from Anza Borrego desert, Southern California, United States - S1_10 | ecosystem: Environmental > Terrestrial > Soil > Desert | place: USA: California | collected... | reverse complement strand
GGTCGAGCGTGGATCACCGGCGTAAATGTTGTTCGGAAGTTTCACCGATCCCTGCGCCGGGTCCTCGCCGGCTTGCAATTCTTTCTTCCAGGCCTCCGCCAGCTTTTCTTTCGAGCCATAGCGCTTTAGCAGCCAGGCATTCCAGGCCTGATTCCACTCGGGAACTTTCTTCATCCGGTCCACGAAATTGCCGAACGTGCCCTCGTTCACCATCGAGAGCCACGCCAGCGCCGGATCGTCAGCGTAGCGCAGCTTGGTGTACGGGTTGACATGGTCGAGCAGATTCTTGCTGAACGTCTTCCAGTTCTCCCATGCCTTTGGAACGACGGGGACGAGAATTTTGAAGGTGTCCATCTCGACGTTCCCCGGTGCGTTGATGCCCACTTCCTTGTTCGGCACGGGGCGTGAAACAAACAGGTCTGTCGTGATGTAAAGGCCGCGTTTGGCGCACGCGGCGAGAAGATAATCCAGCTGGTCCAGCTTTTCGGGATTTAGCGTCGTGGAATCTTTCTGCTTGGAGACCAGTTCCCATTCATGATGGTGCACGCGTATGGCATTGTATCCCAGGCGCATCAAACGGTCCGCGATCCGATCGGCCTCCTCCTTCGAAAGATAATGCGCGCCGAAGCAGAAGTTTACGCCATAGAAGCGGCGGGGAATGTCGGGGCTTTTCTCGAATGCAAAAAAGCCGTTTCGCGCAATCACGCGGCCGTGCTTGCCGGCCGGTGCGTCCTGGAAACCAAAAGACGAGAAATCCAGCGCCGAGTTCGGTTCGATATCCAGTTCAAGGTTAAGCGGAATCCATTCGGGGCCCGCGGTGATCGTGACCGGCCTGTCGATAACAAGGTTCATGCCGCTCGATGACGCAAGCGTAAAGTTCAGCGCACTTGTCTGGTTCTTTGCCAGCCCTTTGACATGCATGCGGACGGAGACTGACGGGCCCCACTGGCGGTTGTCCTGCAGCAGCACATGAACCGGCTCGGGGAACGACCATGTAAGCGACTCGGCGTTGGCCAAATCGATTTTCAGCGATTTGATTTCGCCGGCGAAAAGATGCATGTCTTTATAGTCAGAAGGAAAAGAGGCGGACTTGCCGTCTGCAGTCCACTTCGCGCCCGTGAGTGTCTGAATCGCAAACTCGGCGCTGACGTGCACGCCGTTGAGCTTATCCATTGCCACCGGCGTGAACTTGTAGGCGGCTTTGACTGCGCCGCCCTCCTCGCTGAACGCAACTTCGCCGTTCACCCGCGTGCCGCCGGGCGCGGAAATGGAGAACTTCCGGTTGTCGCTGGCCGGAGCCTTTTCCGCGGCCGTTGCCTGGCCCTGCTTCCAATCCTTCTCAAACAGACCGATGGTAAGATCGCAGAGTTTCTTTGCGCCGCTCTTCAGTTCCAGCGTTCCGCTACTCGAAACGCTGGCCTCCATCTTTGGAGCATTCTCGCCACCCACTGCGCCCGTTGAGAGGCACGTAAGAAGTACGGCGAACATGAAATACAGAAGGGGCATTGGTGGACTCTCCGATGCTGCATGCGCCATCAGTCTTTAAGCCACTTGGCGATATCGCCATTGCTCAGCGCCTTTGTCTCGCATTTCAGACTCGCGCCGGCGCGCGTGGCGAGGCTTTTGATTTCATCAAATTTGAAGGCGCTGCCGCCGTTATGCAGATAGAGCGGCTGCGGCGCGATCAGCAGCACGGCGGTGCGCAGATCGCCTGCTCGCCGAAGGCCTGGTGAATAGAGCTGCGTGGCGAAGGATTTTTCGTTGCCATTGTCGAACGCATTCACGTCGATAAGAGTCCGGCCTTCACACGCGACAACGCCTCGAGCCAGCAGCGTGGGAAGACCAGCCGTGCCGAGGCCCGCGACATCGATCTTCTTACATCCCATACGCTTTAGGTGCCGGATGGCATTGGCAACTTTTCCCGCGCGTGCGGCGGTGTTGGTGCGGTTGTATGTGGGATAGAACTTTCCAAATTCAGATTCCGGAAGATCGCTGAAATTCGGCAGCACCAGTGAGTATACGTGCGAATCTTTCAGCTTTGAAGCGACGTCGGATACCGCGTCGGCTGAATCGCCGCAGATCAACACGGCGTGTTCGGAGCGGATCGTCACAGCCGGCACGTTCTCTGCGGCGGCATCATCGGAGACAATTCCAAGCGCATGCTGCAGGGCCGGCCTCATCTTCTGCTGAAAATCGGCAAGGCCCGCGGCATCGTTGGGCCAGAGGCTTTCGAGCTGCCGCGAAAAATAAGACACCAGGTTTTCAAAGAGCTGCGTTTCGCTGATCGCATCGGTGGGGCGGGGATTCTTTTCGTTCCACACGCGCATGGCTTTCACGTCGAGCTCGAACGGCTTTTCTTTGAAGCGTTCCTTGTTTGTATCTTTCAGCAGCCACTTGCCGAAAAACGCATACATCGCTTCACGGCTTTCAATGTTGTAATTATGGCCGTAGTTGAAATGCGCTACTGCGGCTTTGTCGGCAGCGCCGTAGAGCTCATAGATTTTCTTGAGGGCCGGAAATTCCACACTCGGGACATTTTTTGTCCAATCGCCCGTGCAGGAAATCAGCAGTAAGGGCTTTGGCGCCATTAGTGAGGTGATCTCGACATTGTCTGTATCCAGGCGCATGTGGGGGCCGTTCTCACACAGGCAGCCGCCCTGCATGAAAGACGAAACCATGTTCACCGGCACGGCCGCCTGGATGCGCGGATCAACCGCGGAGAGCAGAAAGGTCTGAGTGCCGCCGCCTGACGCGCCGGTCACGCCGATGCGCTTCCCGTCGACATCGGGCAGGCTCTCGAGGAAATCGACGACACGGATGCTGTTCCAGAGCTGCAGTCCGGCGATGGAAATATTCCAGCTCCAGGAATGCTGCGTATCGGCGAACTTGCGATGATTGATGATCTGATTGGTGTCGTTGTAGCCGACCATGTCGTAGGCAAAGACGACAAAGCCCTGGCGGGCGAGATTTACACCGATGGAAACGAGATTGGCTTTGCCGGGCGCGGGCTTGGCGTCTCCGGGTGCTGCGGGCGGAACATCGGCCTCCACTTCGAGCCGGCCATTCTTCCAATGCCCATGCGGGTTGGCGATGCCAGGAAACGGGCCGGTCTTACCCTTGGGCCGGTAGAGATTCCCGCACAGGAAAAAGTTCGGAACTGTTTCGATGGCGACGCTGTCGACGAAGTAATCAGGCCCCTCGATCGTCCCGGTGATCCGCGGATTGAGCGGAGTTTTTTCAGGCATCGGATAAAGGCCGAGGCCGAAAAGGAGCTGTTGCCGCAAAAACGCAGCGCGCGTCTCCCAGGCCGCTTTGGTCTGCGGCGGCGTGAAGAGATGGTAGGTATTTACATCGCGCGGCGTTGCGCCATAAGCCGCGGTAATCAGCGTGCAGGTTAGAACCGCCGCGGCCAGCAGTGTTGATCGGAACATGCCCGAACCCTCCATTTCAGAGATAAGTACACCGGTGCGAAAAATTTACCGCGCGCCTTTGCGGGCTTCGTCAAAGTTAGATTTTCAGCGTGCCGACCAGCTGGCGGATCGACGAAAGCTTCTCCTGCTCCAGCCAGCTGTCGAGCTCGCCGGAAAAACGGTTCAGAAAATCTGGATCCAGGTAGTTGGTCGTGCCGACTTGAACAGCGCACGCGCCCGCGATGAAAAATTCCAGTGCATCGGCGACCGTGCGAATGCCGCCAATTCCGACGATCGGAGTACCGGGGCAGGCCTTGGCCGCCTGATAAACGCAGCGGACCGCCACGGGACGCACTGCCGGGCCCGACAGTCCGCCCGTGACGTTGGCAATGCGGGGCCTGCGGCTGCGCACATCGATTGCCATGCCCACCAGCGTGTTGATCAGCGACAGCGCGTCGGCGCCGCCTTCAACGGCTGCGCGCGCGATTTCTCCGATGTCCGTCACGTTGGGCGAGAGCTTGACCATCAGCAGCTTTTTTGTCGTGGGGCGCAGCGCCTTGATCAGCCGCAGGCAATCGCTCGGATCGCTTGAAAACTTGCACCCATGCTTCACGTTCGGACAGGAGATGTTGATTTCGAAACCGTCGATGGCGTTCTGCTTGTCCAACGCCGCGCAGATCGTGGCGTAGTCATCGACGCTGTCGCCGACCACGTTCACCAGCACCGCCGTCGGAAGTTTATCGAGCTCGGGAATTCTGTTCTCGATGAACGACTGCAGTCCGCAGTTCTCCAGTCCGATGGCATTCAGCATCCCTGAAGGCGTTTCCCAGATGCGCGGGGAAGGATTGCCTTCACGCGGCTTAACACTCAGGCTCTTGGTGATGACGCCGCCTATGCGCGAGAGATCGACGATCGGGCTGTACTCGCTGCCGTAGCCGAACGTGCCGGACGCGCCGAGCACGGGAGATTTGAGCGTCAGAGGGCCGAGCGTGACTGAAAGATCCGACATGTGCTGCTCCGGGTTGAACTGTTGAGCAACATTGTGTTCAGAAGCGAAAAAAAGGAAATCGCAAATCGATGCTTCTGTTCCGCCTGAACGTCACGCCGTCGGTGTTGTGCCGGCTGCCGCGTTCTTCTCACCGGGATCGCTTTCGATGAACCATGCGCAGAACAGATAAAGCAGCACGCCTGTAGTGATACACATATCGGCGACGTTGAAGACGGCCCAGTGCCCAATCAGCGGAATTCGCGGCACGAAGTCGATAAAATCCCGAACATAGCCAAACGCGAGGCGGTCGAAAAGATTTCCAGCCGCGCCAATGAGTATCAGCGCCAGCGAGGTGAGAAGATATAGCGAAGCCGTCTGGCGCGACCGCCAGTAAATTGTCCCGAGTGCGGCGATGGCAAGAACCGAAATCGAGAGGATCACCAACGGGTAATCCTTGAGCATGCTGAAAGCAACACCGCGGTTTTCTGCCTCGGTGAAATGCAGCACATTTGGAATAACCGCGTACGATTCGCCTGCGTTCAGGTGTGAAAAAACATACCACTTTGAAAGCAGATCGACGGCAATGCCCGCGCAAACAACGACGGCGAAAACGAGAGGACGGCGCATAGATGCGATTTTAGTTTGTGTGGCGGCGCATTGCAATGCGGACAGAGCGCTCCGCAAAAACAGGCGCGCCGCTGACGATAGAGTCAGCGGCGCGCATTTAATACGTTCAGAGTGAAATCTTATGCCCGATCTTTGTCGTCGCCGATGAGCGCTTCTTCATTGTCGTCTTCCATTTCAAATTCCAGGTCGTCCGAGCGGCGGCGCAGCCCACGCTCTTCGAGCTCCTGGCATTTGACGCACATCGTTGCCCAGGGCAGCGCTTCGAGCCGCTCCGGATTGATCGCCTGCTGGCACTCTTCGCACGTGCCGTAGGTGTTTTCGCGGATGCGTGTCAGCGCGCGGTCGACCTTGCGCAGCAGATCCTCTTCGCTTTCCATGCTCATGAAAGCAAAATCCTGCTCGTATGTGTCGGACGCGTTCTCTGCGCTGCTGAGCGGAGACTTTGAATTCTCCGTCGCTTCGGTGGATTCCGCTGCGTCCTTGGCCAGGCGTTCGACCTGCTTGGCCAGGCTGGAGCGTTTTTCCAGGAGAATCTCGCGAGACCGTTCCTGCTGTTCCTTGCTTAATGCCATGTGTTTTATTCCATCCAGCGTTTCAGTTGTCGTCGTTCTTCGAGCCGCAGCGCTTTTTCGTTGAGTGCTGTCAGCCGCGCGGTAATCCTGAGCTGTCCGCGAGCTCGTTTAACGGGTTCGTGTGCAGTGGCGTAACGCACAACGGAATAGAGTCAACAAATTTCTAAATGCAGAACTAAAAAATTTGTATCGTTTCTGACTCCGCGCGTTCACGTTGACGCCAGCCTCGCGTCAACTCAAGCATTCGGTTCCCTTAGAAAGCCGCGTGCCGATACTGGAATTTCTTGACAGGTAAAAAACGGTCGCTAGAACGGTTCTATGGAAGCAAGCACTCATCTCGCCCTGTACTCTCAATCGCATCTCGAACGCCGTAGCGCGGCGCGCGTGCGGGCGTTTGCGAAGCACTCGGTTGAGTGCTTTTCAAATCGAGAATGGCGATGAACTGCACACTTGCGGCAACACTCACGTGCGCGCCGGTATGCGGCGGTAAGTAAAGCGTTACAGAAGGAGCCTTGGATGAACGGCAGCAGTGCCACCTCTTACGGTCGCGGTTTTGAAGATTACGGCATCACGTTCGACGACGTGCTGCTGCTGCCCTGCCGCAGTGATGTGCTGCCGACTGAGGTCGATACGGCTACTCAGCTGACGCGTAAAATCAGATTGAAAATCCCGCTCATGTCCGCCGCGATGGATACGGTCACTGAAAGCCGCCTGGCGATCGCCATCGCGCAGGAAGGCGGCATCGGAATCATTCATCGCAACATGAAGCCTGAAGACCAGGCGCGTGAAGTGGTGAAGGTCAAGCGCAGTGCCTCGGGCATCATCACCGGCCCAGTCACGCTCACACCTGATCACTCCATCGCCGAAGCCAAGACACTGATGACGCATCAGAACATCTCCGGTATCCCGATTGTCGAACACGAAGCAGGCGATCCGCCCGGAATGGCGCGCAAAAACGGCAAGGTCGTCGGGATTCTGACCAAGCGCGACCTGCGCTTTCAGCGCAACAACGTCATCAAAGTTAAAGACGTTATGACACGTTCACTGGTCACGGCGAAGCCGGGAACCAGCCTGGAGCAGGCGCAGGAAATTCTGCACAAGAATAAAGTCGAGAAGCTGCTGCTTGTCGACGAGAGTGGCCGCCTCGCCGGGCTGATCACCATCAAGGACATCGATAAGACGCTGCGCTATCCGTTCGCCTCGCGCGATGACAAAGGCCGTCTGCGCGTCGGAGCCGCGGTTGGCGTTCACGACGAACCGCGCGTTGAGGCCCTGCTGAAAGCAGGTGTGGACGTGATCGTCGTCGACACCGCTCATGGACATTCTTCGCGCGTTATTGAAACCGTGAAGTGGCTGAAGAAAGCGCACCCCTCGCTCGAAGTGATCGCCGGTAACGTCGCAACAGCCGAAGGCGCGCGTGCACTTGCCGACGCGGGAGTCGATGCTGTGAAGGTCGGCGTCGGTCCGGGTTCGATCTGCACCACCCGCGTAGTCTCCGGTGTCGGCGTGCCGCAGATCTCCGCGATACTCGAGGCGAAGAAGGGCCTTGAAGGCACCAATGTGCGGCTGATCTCCGACGGCGGCATCAAGTTCTCCGGCGATCTGGTGAAAGCACTGGCAGCGGGCGCCAATGCCGTGATGGTCGGCAATCTTTTCGCCGGAACCGATGAATCACCGGGACGGGTAGTGCTCTATAAAGGACGCCAGTTCAAAGCCTACCGCGGCATGGGTTCGCTTGGCGCAATGGTCGAAGGCGGCGCGGCCCGTTACGGGCAGGAAGGTTCAGCGCCGGACAAACTTGTTCCGGAAGGCATCGAAGGCCGCGTGCCCTACACCGGTCCTCTGGCCGCGTTCCTGTATCAGCTCGTTGGCGGGCTGCGAGCGGGCATGGGCTACATCGGAGCGGCAAGCGTGGAAGAGCTGCCGGTGAAGGCTCGCTTTATCCGGCAGAGCAGCGCCGGTCTTCGCGAGAGCCATCCGCATGACATCCAGATCACGCAGGAAGCCCCGAACTACCGCGTTGAAGATTATGATGACGGCCACTAACGAACGCTGTCGCGCGAGCCGCCGTTGATCAAAGCTGCAACGGTATGGTCTGTTCGGTAGCACCTCAGTTTCAGCGCGTAAGGAAAACGAGAAGCAGAAATGAGTCACGAAACAGTTTTCGTCGTCGATTTCGGAGCCCAGTACGCACAGCTGATTGCACGTCGCGTGCGTGAGGCGCAGGTCTTCTGCAAAATCGTGCCCTACCATCGCGCGCTCGAGGCCGCCAAGGCGGAAAAACCAAAAGCGCTGATCTTTTCAGGCGGACCCTCATCAGTTTATGCCGACAAGGCTCCGCGCATCGAAAAGGAAATCTTCGAGCTGGGCATTCCCATCCTGGGCATCTGCTATGGCGTGCAGATCACGGCGTTTACGCTCGGCGGAAAAGTCGAGAAGCAGGACCGCCGCGAGTATGGCAATGCGGTGATCGAAATCGTTGAACCCAACGCCTTGCTCACTGGGGTGGGGGAGCGCACCGACGTCTGGATGAGCCACGGCGACGCGCTCACCGTGCCGCCGCCGGGATTTAAAATCCTCGCGCGCACAGACAGCTGCCCGCTGGCTACGATCGGCGATTCGCAGCGCAGGATCTATGGCGTGCAGTTCCATCCGGAAGTGACGCACACGCCTAAGGGCCGCCTGATTCTGCGCAATTTCCTGTATGAGATCGCCGGCTGCAAAGGCGACTGGCGCATGGCCAGCTTTATCGACACGCAGATCAAGTCGATCCGCGCGCAGGTCGGCGACGCGCGCGTCATCCTGGGCCTCAGCGGCGGCGTCGATTCGTCTGTCGCGGCCGTGCTGATTCACCAGGCCATCGGCGACAAGCTGCAGTGCATCTTCGTCGATAATGGTCTGTGCCGCAAAAACGAAGGCCGCCGCGTTGAGACGACGTTCCGCGGGCACTTCAAGATTCCGCTCTGGTGCGTCGACGCCGGGAAGCAGTTCCTCGACAACCTCGCCGGCGTCGTCGATCCCGAGCAGAAACGCAAGATCATCGGACGCGAGTTCGTCCGCGTCTTCGAGACTAAGGCGCGCGAAGTCAAAGGCGCTCGCTTCCTTGCTCAAGGCACGCTCTATCCGGACGTGATCGAATCGGTTTCCGCGCATGGGGGACCGACAGCGACGATCAAGAGCCATCACAACGTCGGCGGGTTGCCGGCTGATCTGGGGCTCGAACTTGTCGAGCCATTCCGCGAGCTATTCAAAGACGAAGTGCGCCTGATCGGCACGGAACTTGGAGTGCCGGAGGAAATCGTCTGGCGCCAGCCCTTCCCGGGCCCGGGGCTTGGTGTGCGAATTGTCGGACCGATCGACGCTTCGCGCGTGGCGCTTCTTCAGGACGCCGACGAGATCGTGCAGGAAGAAATTCAGGCCGCGGGCCTCAGCCGGCAGCTCTGGCAGTCTTTTGCTGTACTGCTGCCGGTTCGCAGCGTGGGCGTGCTGGGCGACGAGCGCGCGTATGGTGAAACCATCTGTCTGCGCGCCGTTGAATCGAAGGACGGCATGACCGCCGATTGGGCGCATTTGCCGTACAACGTGCTCGGCCGCATCTCGAGCCGCATCGTCAACGAAGTGCGCGGCGTCAATCGCGTGGTTTACGACATCTCGCAGAAGCCGCCTGCAACAATTGAGTGGGAGTAACCGATGATTCGACCGGAGAAGTTTGCTAACGCGATGTACGCGTTTCAGTGCATTCTTATTCGGGCAAGATTCATGGCGTACACAAATGAGCCGCACGAACGAATTGCGGCAATTCTAGACACAGCAGAATATCTTCCACACTACTTTGTGTGTTCGGAAGACAAAACAGAAGAGTTTGAAATGTGGCTCAAAGATACTGCTGAAAAATTTTCTGACGCTGCAATAATCGACAAGTTTTACGAAGCTAACCCCCGACCTTGTTGAGTGGAGCGCGCATGGCTGACTTCATCGAAACGTTTCTCGACGAAACCGCGCAGATTGCGAAAACGATCGACCGCAAGGCCATCGCCGGCGCGATCAGCGAACTCAAGGCCCTCAAGGCGCGCGGTGGCCGGCTGTTTTTGATCGGCGTCGGCGGCAGCGCGGGGAACTGTTCCCACGCAGTGAATGATTTTCGGAAGATCTGCGGCATCGAAAGCTACACGCCTAGCGACAACGTCAGCGAACTTACCGCGCGCATCAATGATGAAAGCTGGGAGATGTGCTACGCCAACTGGCTGAAGGGCTCGAAGCTTTCGAAAAACGATGCCGTGATGTGCTTTAGCGTGGGCGGCGGAAGCGCGACGACATCGCTGAATCTGGTGCGCTCGATGGAGCTGGCCAGAGAAGTCGGCGCGCCGATTTTATCGGTGGTCAGCCGCGATGGCGGCAAGGCCAAAGAACTTTCGACGGTCTGCATTCTCGTGCCGGTCGTCGCCAAAGAACGCATCACGCCGCACGCCGAATCCTGGCAGGCCGTGGTGTGGCACCTGCTCGTGAACGCGATTTAACATCGATGCGGCTTCTGATCTACACTGCCGAATCTCCCGCGGCTGACATCGCCCTGGAAGAAGCTCTTCACGTCGCACTCGAAGAAGGTCGCAGCGAAAACACCTGGCGCTTATGGCAGGCGAAAGCGCCCGCGGTGATTCTCGGCACGGGCCAGGAAGCCGCGCGCGAAGTGGAACTCGATGTCGCCACGCGTGAGAACGTCTCCGTCCTTCGGCGCCACTCAGGCGGTGGCGCCGTCGTGATCGGACCGGGCGTGCTGAACTTTTCCGCCTTCTATCGCTTCGCAGACCTTCCGGGCTCGGAGACAATCAGGGGCGCGATGGCTGCGGCGCTCGCGCCCGTCCAGCGCTGGCTTAACACGGAGGGTGTTGAGAGCACGCTTGCCGGGCTTTCTGATCTGGCCGTCGTCTGCAGTTCTGGCGCATTGAAGAAAATCGGCGGCAATTCGCAGGCGCGTAAGAAACACAGCGTCGTCATTCACGGCACGCTGCTGGCCGACCCGGACTTCACGCGAATTTCGACGCTGCTGAAATTCCCATCCTCGGTTCCTGATTACCGCGCCGGCCGCGACCACCGTTCGTTTCTGACCAGCCTGCAGGAGCTGAACATCCCTCATGATTTTTCCAATTTTTCGAAAGGATTGTCCGGGGCGCTTTCATCTGGTATGAATATACAGGAGATGCCGCGCCAGGAAGAGCTATCGCACGCGGCGGAGTTGCTTAAGGAGAAGTACGGCACGGCCGGCTGGAACTTCCGGCGCTGAAACGGAACGCGTGATCAAAAAGTTTAAAGCTGCGAAGGGTGCGAAGGATGGAGGGGATCCTCGCTTGAACAAGACGGTGGTTCTGTCCGACCTGCACCTGGGCCGCGTGACAACCTACGCGCGCGCGCCCGAGGTCATTGAACCGCTCGTCGAAGGCTTCGACCGCGTTCTGCTCCTGGGCGACATCATCGATCACTGGTACACACGGCCGCAGCAGGTCCGCGAACTGGAGCAGCGCATCTTCAGCGTCTGCAAAAAAGCCGGCGTGCGCCAGGTGATGTACTTCCGCGGCAACCACGACGCCTGCACGGAGACTGGCGAAGAGTTCGCGCTGATCGACGGGATACTTTACCTGCACGGCCATGCCGTCTACCACCGACTGAAAGGTGACGGCTGTCCGGCGACGCGTATCAAGAATCTTAATTCAGAAAAATTCGGTTCGTTCCGGCTGGGCTCGCGGGTCGACCGTCACGTGTGGACCGTAATCGACCGCGTGTACGGCAGCATTCCCATGGCGCTGCTTAGTCCCATCGCCTGGCCCTGGCCCGTAACGCAGCGCATCAAGGCGCTGGTGCAGGAGATCGCGCCTCACGGCGGTGTGCGCGGCGTGGTGCTTGGCCATTCTCACCGGCCGGGCGTGCGCAAGCTTGGCGATCTGACGCTTTTCAATCTCGGCGGCTGGATGAAAAACACGCGCGCGTACGGCTTCATCCGCGACCACGAGAAGATTAAACTCGTTCATGTCGAGAACCGCAGCCACACGCTCCGCTGGGGCCATGTGCTTCACGAAGGCGAACTCCAGACGCCGCTGATCGGTTCCAGATCCGGCGTGCTTGACGCTGTGGCCAAATCGTCCCGCTAGAAAGCTCGCCGCGCATGTCTGACTTCCTGCTGATCGGCGAACGGCTCAATACGCACCGGGAAAGTTTTCAGAAGATCGTTGCGGCGCGCGACAAGAAAGCGCTGCTGCGCGAAGTCCGCAGGCAGCAGCGTGCAGGCGCGACGCATCTGGATGTGAATACGAGCGCGAGCAAAGATACCGAAGCGGCGGAAATGCTTTTCGTGATCGAAACCATTCTGCCGGCGCTACGTTCCGACGTCGGCATTGTCATCGATTCAGCGTCGCCCGAATGCCTGGTGCAGACGCTCGACAAACTCGCCGGCCGCACTGGCACAATTATCAACGCCATTTCGCATGACGAAATTCGCGCGCAGAATGTTCTCGAACTGGCGGCTAAACATCAGTGCGGCGTTATTGCGGTGCTCTCGTCGCCAGCCGGCGCGCCGCGCAGTGCGGATGAGCGTATCAACCTCGCTGTGCAGGCGCACGCGAAGATGACTTCCGCCGGAATTCTCGAGGAGAAGCAGTTCCTCGATCCGCAGGTGCTGCCGCTTGCGTTCGATCCCCATCAGCCGCGCGCCGTGCTGGAGACAATCATGGAACTTCGCCGCCGCTGGCCGTCGGTACGAACGCTCGCGGGGCTTTCAAACATCTCGTTTAACATGCCCAACCGGCGATTGCTCAACCGGACGTTCCTGGCGATGCTGCTGGCCAGTGGGATCAATGGCCTCATCGTGGATCCGTGCGACAAGCTGCTGCGCAAAACACTGCTCGCGTCCCGCGCGCTGCTCGGGCAGGACGATTTTTTAACGAGTTATTTATCTGAAATCACACCGGACGGTTGATCCTGGGCGGCTCAGGCCAATCCGAATTCTGGTTCTCCGCCTCTTGGCGGTTCAGTGAAAGCCGTTAAACCGCGCCAAACTTCTCGCCGCCGGGGAGGTCTTCGCCGAGGCGGCCGCGCAGGTAGTCAAGAATCGCGGGCGTGTCGGTGAGCGTCCGGACGTGCGCGGCGATCTGCTTGCACTTTTCGTAGCTGACGTTGCGGATGATCTTCTTGATCTCGGGGATCGACGGAGGCGAGATCGAAATTTCAGTCAGACCCAGCCCGAGCAGCAGCGACGTGAAGATTGGATCGCCGGCCATTTCGCCGCACATGCTCACCGGAATTTTCGCCACTCGCGCAGCTTCGATCGTGAGGAAAATCAGGTCGAGCACCGCCGGGTTGGCCGCGCTGTATAGATTGGCGACCAGCTCGTTTCCGCGGTCGACGGCCAGCGTGTATTGCGTCAGATCGTTCGTTCCGATCGAAAAGAAATCCGCTTCCTTTGCCAGATCCGTGGCTCGCAGCGCCGCCGACGGCACCTCGATCATGATGCCGACTTCGATTTTGGCATCAAACGGCTGGTTCTCGCGTTTGAGCTCCTGCTTGGTCTCATCGATGATCCGCTTGGCCCAGCGCAGTTCTTCGATTGCCGTGATCATCGGCAGCATCAAGCGTACTTTGCCGAGCGCCGAGGCGCGGAGGATCGCGCGCACCTGCGTGCGGAATGTTTCGGGATATTTCATCGACACGCGGATGCTGCGCAGTCCCAGGAACGGGTTGCGTTCATGAAACGCGTGCGTCGAAATTACTTTGTCGGCGCCGAGGTCCAGCGAGCGGATCACCAGCGGCCGGCCGCCCAGGCGCGTAATGCAGCTCTGATAGGCCTCAAAATGCACGTTTTCATCCGGCATGATGCCGCTGGTCAGGTACAGGAACTCGGTACGGAACAGCCCGACGCCTGCAGCGCCATGTGTAACGGCGCTATTGACTTCGTCGGGAAATTCGATGTTCGCATGCACGCGGATTTCGCGGCCGTCGGACGTAACGGCGGGCAGATCCTTTTCCTTGATCAGGGTCTGCTCGAAGGTCTGGAATTCCTGCTGCAGCTTGCGGTAGCGCGCCAGCGTGCGCTCGTCCGGGCGCAGGATGACGATGCCGCGATTGCCGTCGATGATGATGGTTTCGCCGCCGGAAATGTCGGTGGAGATGGATTCCAATCCGACCACGGCCGGCATTTCAAACGCGCGCGCGAGAATGGCGGTGTGGCTCGTGCGGCCGCCGACGTCGATCGCGAAGGCCTTCACCTTTGTGCGGTCCAGCGACGCAGTCTGCGAGGGGCCCAGGTCATGAGCGATCAACGCGACCGGCTTGTCCAGATGGCCCACGCCGCCATGCTGCGCGCCAACGAGGACTTTCAGCAGGCGTTTCTGCAGATCGTAAATGTCTGAATCGCGGTGCGCCAGCATCTGATCGCCCAGACCGGCAAGGCGCTTGGCGATAATCTTCAACGTGGTTGCAACGGCGTGCTCGGCGCTGTAGCGCTCGTTCCTGATCTTTTCAATGATTTTCTGGCGCAGCGACTCGTCTTTAAGAAGCTGCGTTTGAACCATCAGGATCGCACCGAGGCTGTTTCCGAGCTGATCCTCGGTCTGCTTCCGGATTTTATCGATATCCTCGATGACCTGGCGCGTGGCATCCTCAAAGCGCCTCAGTTCAGCCTCGACCTGTTCAGGTTCCACAAACTGATGTGGGATCCGAACTTCTTCGCTGTGCTGAAGAAAGGCCTCTCCGATGTAGACACCGGGCGAGACCGGGATGCCTTTTAATATTTCCATAGGGTTGATTTAACCACAACAGTCCCGAAAACAAGTGACGAGCAGCTTGGCTTCAGCGCGGACCGGCGGCGGCGACCTCCCCTGAAACGCTTGCGGCATACTGCTCAAAGTTTTTCTTGAACTGTGCAGCCAGTTCCTGCGCCTTCTTGTCGTATGCCGCCTTGTCCGGCCACGTCTCGCGGGGAACCAGCATCGCGGACGGCACGCCCTCGCACGAATTGGGAATCTGCAGACCGAAGACCGGTTCTGTCGTGTATTCCACCTTGTCGAGCTTGCCATCCAGTGCAGCATTGAGCAGTGCGCGGGTGTGGCTGATCTTCATGCGCTTGCCCACGCCGAAGGGTCCGCCGGTCCAGCCGGTGTTCACCAGCCAGCATTTGCATTTGTGCTGATCGATCTTTTTGCCCAGCAGCTCGGCGTAAACGCGCGGTGGCAACACCATGAACGGCGCGCCAAAACAGGTGCTGAACGTCGCTTCCGGATCCTTGCCCAAGCCGATCTCGGTTCCGGCCAGCTTCGCCGAGTAGCCGCTGATGAAGTGATACATCGTCTGCTGCGCCGTAAGCCGTGAAATCGGCGGCAGCACGCCGCTGGCGTCGCAGGTGAGCAGAACGATGTTCTCCGCGTGGCCGCCAACCGATGGCCGCGCGGAGTATGAAATCAGCGCCAGCGGATAGGCGGCGCGCGTGTTCTCGGTGATGCTGGCGCTGTCCAGATCGAGCTTGCGTGTCAGCGGATCCATGACGACGTTTTCGAGAATAGTTCCAAAGGCCTGCGTGCGTGCGAAAATCTCCGGCTCTTCTTCGGCGTTAAGGCGGATTACTTTCGCGTAGCAGCCGCCTTCGTAGTTGAATACGCCCTTGTCGCTCCAGCCGTGTTCGTCGTCACCGATCAGCTTGCGCGAGGGATCGGCCGACAGCGTCGTCTTGCCCGTTCCTGAAAGTCCGAAGAAGACGGCCGTATCGCCGCGGCTGCCGATATTTGCTGAGCAGTGCATCGACATGATGCCTTTCCGGGGCATCAGGTAATTGAGGATCGAGAAAACTGCCTTTTTGATTTCGCCGGCGTAAGCCGTACCGCCGATCAGGATCATCTTGCGCGAGAGATGAATAATAATGAACGCGTCGCTACGCGTGAAATCCAGATGCGGCACGGCGTGGAAATTCGGCGCATGCAGGATAGTGATCTCTGGAACGTGATCGTCGAAGTTCTCGTTGTCAGGACGGATAAACATCGTCCGCGCGAACAACGCGTGCAGAGCAGTTCCCGTGATGACGCGCAGGGGAACGTGGTGCTCCGGATCGGCTCCGGCGTAGCAGTCCTGCACGAACACGTCCTTATGCTGAAAAAACGCGCTCATCCGCGCGACCAGCGTCGAGAACGCCGTTTCACTGATGGGCTTGTTCGTTTTCCCCCACCAGACATTCGCGGAACTGCCGGGTTCTTCGACAACAAAACGGTCAGCGACCGCTCGGCCGGTGTGCTTGCCGGTATTGATCACGATCGGACCGCGAAACGCGATATGCCCTTCGCCGCGCTGAATCGCTTCTTCGTAAAGAACGGGCGTCGGCAGGTTATAGTAAACCGACTTTGGAAAGGTAATGCCGATCGTTTCTAGCTGGGGAAGGCTGGGGTAGATTCCGGGGGCTGGCATGATTCCTCGTCGATGTTCCTGCGTCTAGGCATGTATTCTCTAGCCATGCTGCTCAGGATGCTTGCTCATTTCAGCATAAAGCGGTTCGTAGTGCGCTGAGGCCTTTACTGCCAGAACCGGCATTGTGGCGCGGTGAACGACCTTGCTTGAAATGCCGCCGATCAGCAGCGCTCCCAGTCGTGAACGGCCGTGTGTGCCGACAACCAGCAGGTCCGCCCCAACACGCTCGGCAAAGCTGAGGATCGTGGGAGCCGTAGGGCCTTCTTCGATTGTGACATCGATTGCAATGCCGCAGTCTTTGTACGGCTCGATGAACTTTTCCATCTCCGCCTTCTGGATGGACATCACGTGGTCGAAGGCGCTCTGGTAGGCCATGCCCGCCTCGATGTAGATTATCGGGATTTCAAAGACGTGAATCAGCTTCACTGCCTTCACTTTGTCCTTCACCGCCAGGTCCAGCGCGCGCTCCAGCGCCTGTCGCGAAGTATCCGAGAAATCAACTGCGCACGCGATCGTATAGAAATCCGGATTCTTCGGCGGGCGCACGACCAGCACCGATGCCGGTGACTGGCGCAGCACGCGGTCAGCGACGCTGCCAAGCAGGATGCGATCGATCCCTTTTCGGCCGTGGCTGCCAATGACAACCAGGTCCGGCCGCAGCGACTTCACGGCGCTTGATATAGCCGTGTAGCCGTGGCCTTTGACGACCTGGACTTCCACCGGAACCTCTGGATTGGGTCCCAGGTGTGCCAGTTCGGCCTGCACCTTTGCCCGCGCCTCCAGCTCGATGCGGCGCGCCATTTCTTCGACGACGAAATCGTAGCGCCGGTCCCAGATTTCCACGGCATGCAGCACAACCAGTTTGGCGCCATAAGCCTGTGCGACTTCGGCGGCGGTCATCAGCACGTGCGGCGTCAAGGACGAGAGATCAATGGCGCACAACACTGTTTTAACAGCAGGAGCAAGGTCTTGGGTTGGCATGTGAGTCTCGAGTGAACCAGCAAAAAACGACGCCTTTAACGAGAATAACCTGAGTACCAGCGAGTGCCAGGCATTGAACGATTGAGTCGCGAATAATAGTCTGCAGAAAGCGATCGCTGCCACGGCGCAATCGGCGTTCTTAAGCGCGGCTGTGGCGCAATGAACGTCCTTTCACACGGATCGGCGTAGAACGGGAACAGTGGCGCCGAGGTGTATACGTACCGGGGCCTGCTGCGTTCAGCCTCCAGAGCCGCGCGCTGCGATTCGATCAGGCGCCGCTCGGCTTCAAGTTTTTCGGTTTCCGCTTCCTTGCGCCGGATGTCGGCTTCGTCGTCACGCTCCTTCTGCTCGCGTTCTTCCTTTGCGCGCCGCGCTTCCTCGCGCGCTTCGCGCGGCACCCAGCGGCCCTCATGCAGCACCAGGCCCATGCGCTGGTTGCGTTCCACAAGCGTGATCCAGGCTCCGTCGTGCTTGACGAAGCCCAGTCCCGAGCGGGCCCGCGCGTGGTCGGGGTTGAGTTCCACGGTTTTCTTCAGCGCTTCGTCGCGGTAGCGCTGCAGATTGCGCTCCGCAGCCCACTGCGAGAGCTCAAACCAACGCTCCGCCTGCTCGGTGGCGCTGAGCTTTTCTGCTGCGGCTGCTTTGCGGATGTCGGCGCTGCGCTGAGCGAACTCATCGGGAACAGTGATCTTCGGCTCGATGGCAACGACGCGCGATTTGGCAATCTTCACCACACCCTGCGCCAGCTCGATTGTCACTGTCGTGCCGTCGTCGCTGACGCGGCCTTCCAGCTCTTTTCCGTTGTCGAGTATGACTGTGTCGGCGCAAAGCGGGGTCGAAACAAGTGCGCTCAGCACAGCAGCCGTCCCGAGAATGACCGTGCATCTCTCGAGGCGGCTGTGCGTATGCATGACATGTTCCCTGTTACTTTGCGGGCGCGTCCGGCTTGCGTTCCTTCGCGGCTCTCAAGACGTTGTCTTCGGTGGCCTTCACCAGTACAGTGATTTTTCCGCCCAGATTGGCTTGATCGCCCTGCTCAGACGGAATAATTTTTTCGGCCCAGACCAGCGGAATGGACTTGTTCTCGGCAAAACCGTACGTCACACGGACTTTGTTCATTTCCGTGCCTCTGTCGACGCGTTCAATGCGATTCTTATCGGGGAACATAAACTTCTGGTCAGTCTTTTCCTTGGCTTTCTTGTCCTTGTAACGACGTTCAAACAGAACGTTGTAGACCTTATCGTCGCCTTGGAACTGGCTGAAAAGCCGGCTGGCCAGTTTCTGCTCGTCGTTGATAATGTCGTCCTTCTCCCTGCCCAGCACGTACGGTAGGCCGGAGTTCTCCGCTTTCATGTAATAGTCGAAGCCAAGCTTCATGTTATTATCGAACAATTCCTGCTGTTCGCGCTTGCCGCTCTCAACATCGTTGATTTTCTTGCTCTTGTTGACGTAAATGACGGCGGCGACAATTCCCAGCAGCGCGATCACGCCGCCGGCGATCATCAGCTCTGGTCCGCCGCGCTGTTTCTTCTTGATCGGACGCCCTCCGCCATCGCCCTGGTCGCGGCGGCTGATGCGCGCGGAAGCTCCCGAAGCGCGCGGCGCCGGCGAGGCGGCGGTCATCTTGCTGCGTGAAACGGGTGCGGGAGCGGCGGGTGCGCGTCCGCTGGTGGATGCCGGCATGCGTCCGCTGCCGCTGTTCTGCGGCGCCATCCGGCCGCTGGTGCTGGTTGCCGCAGGCGCCCGGCCGGATGTCCCGGACGGCGCTACCTGCCTGCCGCTGACGCGCTTGCTTTCTGCCATTCCAACCCCCTGCAGTTAATCTCGTTGTGTCGAGCGATGCCCTGACATGTTGACCCGCACTGATCTTGTAACTCTAGCGAAATATACAGCTTTTCACCGGAGAGATACAGCAGAAGCTGCAAAAAATCTGCCCCAAAGTACCGGACGGGGCACTTGTTCTCACACGTGGGTAACGGTGCAGGCAATTCTTTCTTGCAGAAATGAACGAGGCAACGGCTTAAACGCCCGTTGCCTCGTGAAAACGCTGACTGCCTCTGCGGCGCTTAGTAGCTGGCGCGGTAGAGTTCCCACATCTCCGGCCGGCTGAGCCAGCTCTTGAGGATGTGACGCACGTGGAAGACGCTCGGGTAGCGCTGAGCCGGGTCGCGGGCCAGGCACTTCATGCAGAGCGCTTCGAGCTCCGGCGGCACGCGGCGGCGCGTGTAGTCCGACGGCGCCGGCACGGGGCTGTGGCGGAAGTACGGATCGAGATCGGTCGGGCGCTGGATCTGGTTCGGGGCCGTTCCCGTGAGCAGATAGAAGAGCACGCCGCCCAGGCCGTACACGTCCGTGCGTTCGGTGAACGTACCCGGATCGCCCGCCCACTGCTCAGGCGAAAGATACGTGGGCGTACCCACCGCGCGCACATTCGGATCGCCGGCCACCATGCCGACCATCGTCGTGTTCAGCGACGGCGCGGCGGATCCTTCCGTGGAGGCATAGCGCTTGGGCCATTCGCTGGCGTTAATCGGCTGGGCGATGCCCCAGTCAACAACCACGACCTCGCCTTTGCTGCCGACGACCACGTTCTGCGGCTTGAGGTCCAGGTGGAGCAGGCCGCTCGCGTGAGCGTGCTCGACGCCGGCGCAGATCTTATCGAAGAGCTCGGCGACGGTCGTCATCGCGTAGCCGGTCAGGCCCGGGATGCCCGCGTCGGAGATCTTCTTGAGCACCTGATCGAGACTGGAGCCTTCGATGTAGGGCATGGTCATGAAGACCTGGTCTTTGCCGAACGAACCCAGTTCGAGCAGGCGCGAAACGTTGGGATGGTTCAGCTTGGCCGCGTAGCGCGCTTCCTTGATGATGCGCTCGCCATTCCAGCCGCCCTGCGGAGAACTGGTCTTCAGGATCACTTCGCGTTCGGCGAGCTGGTCAAAGGCGACTTTGCAGGCACCCTGTCCGCCCAGCGCGATATCGCGGCGAATCTGATAGCGGTCAGCGGGGACCGAATTGATTGACTTGAGAACCTCCGACGCCGGTACGCCTTCGTTCTTGACCGGTTCAGACTTCACTGCAGCGGGCGGGGCGGCGGGTGCGGGTGCGGCCATTTCATTTCCTCCAGTAAGGATGCTGTTGTGACGCGTAACTCCAGTAGTGGATTGATCAAAAAGTTTTGAATCGTCCTTCTGCTGTTTGAGCAGATCCTGCCGTTCTTTTTCGCGGCGCTCGTTTTCAGCCCGCTCTTTTTCAAGTCGTTCCCATTCCAGCTTCGCGGCCTGCGCCGCATCGCGCTCGGTCTGCTCGCGCTTTTCGCGTTCGGCGATCTCACGTTCATCGCGTTCGCGTTCGCGCTTTGATTTTTCCTTCGTATTAACAGGTGGCACGACAACCCTCGCCTGTGCACAGGTTCAAAAATGAAAGGAGCACGGGACCTTTTAACCGCACCCGTAAAATTTGCAAATCCGAACTGGTGAAGGATTCGCTATAATCTTTCGAGCGGTCGGTAACAATGTCTGGAGAGGCAGAAACGAAAACAATTATATGAAACTTGATCCTGAATTCCTGAAGCGCTCCGTCCAAAAGTTGATCCCTGACTTCCAGGCGCTGCACGCGCT
>Ga0196964_10000603_pt1 | contig 20640 bp, 15 predicted proteins | sample S1_10metaG_FD_148615 | JGI IMG/M metagenome (GOLD analysis project Ga0196964, IMG submission 148615) | Soil microbial communities from Anza Borrego desert, Southern California, United States - S1_10 | ecosystem: Environmental > Terrestrial > Soil > Desert | place: USA: California | collected... | reverse complement strand
AGGCGAGTATCTGGAAAAGCCATATAGCGATCGCGAAATTTTGGACGCTTTGAGGCAGTTAAAGCAACTTCAGTTAATCGCCGTTAGTAAAACAGAAGTAACGCTAGAAGCTTTACCCGTAGATATTCACAGTCTGAAGACGCAATTACCAGATGAGGTATTGCCTGAAGAAAGCGATCGCCCGAACCGATTTATGCTAAGGGCGCGGATTATTTCAGGCTCTTTAATATTGAGTTTGGCTTCTGTTGCTTTGGGTTTAGCCTTGGTACAGACACAACCTGAAGTTTTAACCACTCCTAACCCTTGGAGTGTCTTGGGCGAGAAAAATATTGGCTCAGGAAATTGATTTTAATTTACATTTTGTATCATTTTTAGTGACAAATTACGTCCGTAAATTAAGACAGGCGTTTAAACCCCTGTCTAATAGCTAAAGTCGTCTTTACACGACTTGATAAGTCTTCTAGTCCATTTTAATGGACTTGAGCTATTAGCCCGGAGTTTGAACTCCGGGCGGGTTTTCGGGTTTACTGAGAATAGTGCAAGATGTCAACCAATTTTTAATTTTAGATTTTAGCTCTTGAGGGCGTCAGGTATTATAGGTCTAATCTCTGGCAGATGCCCAGTTATGATCTGTTGTCTAAATCCCCTATGTCACAATCCACCAAATCCTGACGGGACAAAATTTTGCTTCAACTGCGGCATAGCGTTAGTCATGCTACGGCGCTATCGCCCAATTCGGGCATTGGGCGACGGCGGATTTGGTAAAACCTATCTAGCCCAAGACGTTGAAAAGTTTGATGAAATATGTGTAATTAAGCAACTTGCACCTAATTTACAGGGAACTGCGGGACTCCAGGTAGCGGCTCGTTTATTTGAACAAGAAGCAAGGCGACTGCAACAACTGGGAGAACATCCACAAATTCCTACTCTGTTGGCATATTTTGAGCAAGATCAGCGCTTGTATTTGGTGCAGCAGTATATTGAAGGGCAGAATTTATTACATGAGTTAAACGATAAGGGGGCATTTAGCGAGCCAAAGATTCGGGAATTATTGCTCGATTTGTTAAATACCTTCAAAGTTATCCATCAGCAGAAAGTTATTCACCGAGATATTAAACCAGAGAATATCATTCGTCGCCGCAGTGATGGCAAATTGGTACTGATTGATTTTGGTGCATCTAAGCAGTTGACGGCGACGGCTATGGCTTCACCTGGAACGGTGATCGGTTCTTTTGGATATGTGCCGATGGAACAAATGCAGGGGGGTGAAGCGTATCCAAGTAGTGATTTATATAGTTTGGGTGCAAGTTGCTTTCATCTGCTGACCGGGATTCATCCTTGGGAACTTTGGAAGACACAAGCTTATGGTTGGGTGCAAGGTTGGCGACAGCATTTGCAGCAACCTGTGAGTGAGGAATTGGGACGTATTCTGGATAAGTTGTTGCAGGAAGACTACGAAAAACGTTATCAGTCTGCTGAGGAAGTTTTAGCGGATTTGAATCGTCAACTACCGCAGCCAAAAGTATCTCCTACAATTCCTGTACAGCAGCCAGCGCTTATCCGCACCCTCACTGGACATTCCGACTCGGTTTTTTCCGTCGCCATTAGCCTGGATTGTCCATTAAAGAATTAATTTCCCTTTTAAAGAATTAATTTCCCTTTTATTGTTCAAAATTTTAAAAGCTGAAACCCTTTTAAATTAAGGTTTCCAGCTTTTTATCTGTCACCAATTTTCCTCTTGTAACTTTTAAAGTAAACCACTTCCAAAATTTGTCTTCACCATAATATTCTTTAAAGTAAAAGGCTTCACTTTTCACAGCAGTCGTTGGAGGCTTACTATGAAGACAAGGGAGACGGCGTTGGACAACAGTTTTTCCGGTCAACAGGCAGAACATTTACAGGGAGGGCAACCGAAGCCACTTACTCTCCTTCAGGAGATGACGCCACAGTTGGAGCAGAAGATAGACCTGATTGATGCTGTACTCCAAGCTCCTGATAGAAGAAGCCGAAGCGAAGCTATTCAAAAAGCGTCTGAGGTACTAGGCAGAACTCCTCGCATGATTCACATGATGGTCAAGAGGGTCGAGAGTGAGGGAGTTGCCACTCTTGGAGTTGGTCGAAAGGACAAAGGGCAGTTTCGCATTTCCGAGCAGTGGTTCAAATTTATTATTGCCATCCATGACTGGGGAAAGCGAGATGGCTCTCGGATGAATCACAACCAAGTTCATGTGCATCTCATCGCTCTTGCATCCAAGGGAGAAGGACTACTTGAGAAACAATATGCACAGCGGTTCAAGAATTACCCAGAGGTATTGTCGGACTTAGTAGTGGGGAAATATCCATCGCATCCGACTGTCTACAAAGTCATTAATTTTCATCTGGCTCAAAAAAACAAGAAGGTTCGTCATCCGGGTTCTCCGGCTGAAGGGCAAATAATTCAAACTACTGAAGGGATTTTAGAAATCACTCATAGTAATCAAATTTGGCAGTGTGACCACACGAAGCTCGATGTCTTTCTGGTTGACGAGCAGGGTGAGGTGATTTTTCAGTTAGACGATAAAGGGGAAGAGATCATTGGTCGTCCTTACATAACGCTAATTATGGACAGCTATTCTGGCTGTGTTGCAGGCTTTCACCTGGGATTTGAAGCAGCAGGATCGCATGAGGTGGGTTTAGCGTTGCGTCATGCAATCCTGCCCAAGCAATATGGAACCGAGTACGAACTCCAGGAAAAATGGAATGTTTTCGGAGTTCCAGAGTATTGGGTAACTGACCGTGCTAAGGAGTTCAAGTCCAATCACTTGAAAGAAATTTCAATGCAACTAGATTTCAAGCGCCGTCTACGTGCGTTTCCCTCAGCGGGTGGCCTAATTGAATCGATTTTCGACAAAATCAACAAAGAAGTTTTATCACTGCTTCCCGGTTATACAGGCTCAAGTGTGGAAAAGCGTCCAGACAATTGTGAGAAACACGCCTCTCTAACACTCAATGAGCTAGAGAAGATATTAGTGAGATACTTCATCGATCACTACAACCAGCATGATTATCCGAGGGTGGCAACCCAGAAGCGAAACCAACGATGGAAGTCAGGATTGCTAGTAGAGCCAGAAGTGGTCAATGAACGTGAGCTAGACATCTGCTTGATGAAAGTGGCTCATCGTAAGGTGGAAAAGTATGGTTGTGTCAGGTTTGAGGGTTTGGTTTACCAGGCGGATTGCTTAGTGGACTATCAGGGCGATCCGATTTCCCTAAGATACGACCAACGCAATATCCTTGTCCTTCTGGCCTACACTCGCCCAAAAGATGGTCAACCCGGAGAGTTTATTGGAGTTGTTCGAGCTAGAGATGCCAAAGAAAAGCAGATGTCTCTGGAGGAGTTGAAGTGGCGCAAGCAGAAATTGCGCGAGCAAGCATATGAGATTGACAATAGTTCAATCCTCAACGAGCGTCTAAAGTTGTATGAAGTTGTGGAACAGAAGCGTAAATCCAAGCGGCAGCGTGGCAAGAATGCCCAAAAACGGCATGAGCAGCAGACTAATCAATCTAAAGTAGTTGAATTATTTCCTCAAAATGCTACTGTTGGTGATACTGTAGTACCACTAATGGCATCGGACTTAACTGTGGAGCAGGCTCAGATCATCGCTGTTGAGTCATTAGATGAATCATCTAACGAGTACACCCCACCAACAAAGATTGTTGCCTACGACTGGAATCAACTGATGGAGGAGAACTGGTAGGTCGAGATGGCACAACCCAACCCAGCATCACAGCCAATCGATAACCAATTAAAGCGATCGCCCGAACAAGAATTAGAGGTTAACTCTAAGCGATCGCCCGCACAGGAGATTGACCATATTCGTAATAGCGACATCTATTGCCCTGTTCAACGAGATGAAGCTCTGTTCAAGTGGTTCAACACGCAACGAGATGCCAGATGTAGTGGCTATATTAAAGCGCTCAATGGTGCAGATTTGCGGAAAGCTTGTCAATTTTATCGAATGAAGGAGGCAAAAAGGCGGGGAGTTTTGCAAGCCATTCCCATGCCAGTGGCCTATGCAGAAGTCAAGCAATACGGTGCCCCAACTGACTTATTCCTGTCAATACTTGCCGCCTTGGGGCATCCTCTGGCTGGAGTCGGTCCCCTGAAAGATTTGCGATCGCGCACTTGGGGAACGCTCAAGGCTTTTAGTGTGAAGTTACTGATTGTTGGCAACGCACACTATCTGCCCTATAAGTCTTTTAATGAGCTGGTTGAGATTGTTCGCAGCTTAAAGGTTGCTGTAATTCCAGCAGGTTCTCTGTATTTAGATGAAATTCTCAATCGCCCAAGTAAAAGATATACAGATATTTACAATACGTTTTTGGATAGTCATGAGTTTGTTGCTTTCTCCAAGAAAGAGACAGTCCAACTGGTTGCCAGTTGGGAGGAGCAAGTGCTTGTGCCTTTAGAGCGGCAACTCAATTTAGCATCCATGTCTGGGTTGTGCGATTCTCTATATACGCGCTGTAATGGACAAGCGGAGCCACTTTACGAGTGCCTTCGCCAAATTGCGATTTATATGTTGGAGAATTCTGATACTCAGTTGAATTCGTCTAGTCTCGATGTGATACTGGCAACGAGAAGACCACCCATCAATGCGTCTGTGCTTAGAGCCTGATTGTGTCGTTGTTTATGGAAACTGAAGCCCCCCAACATCCACCCTGGTATCTTGAACCGTTTGAAGGAGAGAGCATCAGCCACTACTTCGGACGCTATCGCCGTCAGGAAATTATCAGTGCATCTACTCCCAGTAGTTTGGGCAAGGCAGCAGGAATTGGGACGGCTCTATCTCGCTGGGAGAAGTTTCACTTCAATCCGCGCCCGACTCTGAAAGAATTACAGGCAATGAGTAAGCTAATTGGTGTAGAAGTCAGTAAGCTTGAAGCCTTGTGTCCGCCAAAGGGTGTGCTAATGGTGACTCGCTCAACTCGACTATGTGCAGTGTGTTACTATGAAGCTCCCTATCACCGCAGTCATTGGCAGTTCCAATCAACGGCAGAGTGTGAGAAACACCAACTACCACTGATATCACGATGCCCTGCCTGTGATGAGAAATTTTCGTTGCCATCGGAGTGGGAACAGGGTAGCTGTAAGCGCTGTGGTATGAAGTTTACCTCTATGAAAAAGCGGCAGATAAAGGCAAAGGAAAATCGACAAGAACAGACCCGAAAAGCACAAGAATTAGGCAGTAGCCCTGACTGGAAAAGCGTCTAGCCTAGCTTTAAAGAACTAGAACTAGCAAGGGAAATCGATGAAAAGCCCAGTGATGAATGAGTAGCGCGATCGCATCCAACAACTACAACAGTAGATTGAGGCGTGGCAGGCAATGCGGCCGAAGTTGGGAGGGATTGACGGTGAATGAGCGATCACATCTCCTCATCGTGCTAAAACACGATCGCCAGCAGTTACGCTTGTTATCAGAATGCCCAAATTGCCGTGCGAGGTTCAAGATTCCGGCTTTATTGGTGGATGGGCATCGCCAACGGTGTTTTATGACGTTTGCTCAGATGACAGAGTATCACCAAGCCTATTTTTAGTTGATCTGAGTTGCTCTATAAGCTTGGTGAGGATCGCTAGGATTCTCTTGGTGAATATATTGGAGCTTACCTGATTTAATCAGTGAGTTGAGATATTGAGTTCGTAGATAAACTTGATTTCGTCTCAGAATCGCAGCAAGTTCTGAAGATGACAAGTATCGCCAAGAACAAAGTTCTAAAATAACAGCCTTGACCTCTTCAGTTGTGGCACGCTGTCCCACTTGTTCAACCATGTCTCTCAAAGGCTCAGGCATTTGCTGTAGATAACTCTGACGTTGGTGACTATCGGTAGAGTTACCCGCTAGATTAGAGCTATCTTGTTCAGTGAACTCGCTAGATAAGCCTTTATCTATAGGGCTACCCGCTAGATTAGAGGCAACTTGTTCAGTGAACTCACTAGATAAGTCATTGTCCAGTAAGTCCGAATGTAGAGTGTAGTAGGTTGCTGAGCCTTTACCTTGCTGTTCGAGCAAACCTGCATCCCGTAAGCGTCTTAGGTGTTGACTAGCTGTAAGCGGATCGACACGGTTAATCTGACGATAGAAAAGATTATTGATTCCTCCGACTTCTCGCAGGAGAATCAAGGCTCTTGCTTCATCACCACTCAGAGAGCAATGCTTAAACTGGGCTAACCACTCTATATCTTCTGAGCCTAGAAAATGATGAACAAGGAGTTTCGCAGTAAAGCTGTCTTTTTCTTTGCTCGATTCAAATAAAGGAATAGTTAGATTGGCTTTCCGCATTTCATCGAACATGACTCGAATCCCTGAGCCTTTTGTCTCGGCAATCCCGATTTCATGTAAGACAGCGGCAATCTTTTCGTTACGAGTGACTGAACCCGGTTCTCCAAGGGAGTCAATGGGTTTGAGGGAATGACCGGGGTTACGGATTTCCAGGCGATTGGAAAATCTGATAATCTGTACTGGCTGGCGGATGCGATAGTTACGGTGCATTAGGGCATTAACGATCGCTTCTCGAATGACTGTGCGGGGAATTAGAGGAACTTCGCTGCGATGAATGCCGTTTTCCCCAAGGGTAAAGGCTTTGGGGATATCGTTGAGGATGAGGGTAACTAATTTAGGTATTGCTATCAGTAGGGGTTCAAGGATTTCAATGGTTTGATAGCGATGAGCTGGATCGGGAATCCACTCGCGTCCCTCGACGATAATATAGTCAACGCGATTCATCGGAAAGTGACGACGCAAAGCCATTGATTTCCCAAAGAGCATTAATCCGGCTAGAGTGGGACAAATTTCTTTTTGATGTTTGGTGGTTGCTGCCAGAGCGTAGAGTAAGTCTTCATCGGTGTAGTTTAATTCAGCAGCACTGGGGTTAACTTGGCTTCTGGCTCGTCTGTATTCGGCGATCGCGTTGGGGTCGAAGTCATCTAAACTGGCTTCTGGTAAGGGGGTTTCGTCGTAGGTGCGGTGGCTGCGGAGTTGATAAAATAGGGCGATGTCTTCGTCGGTGCATTTTTGATCGGTAGAACCAATGCGACGAAAAGCGCCTTTAGGAAGACCTCTTTTTAGAAGATAGACGGGTTTTTCAGACGGTTGAGCTTCTGGAATAAAGGCAACAATCAGCGTTTTGCTATCTTCTGTAGAAACTTCGATTTGGGGACGAATAGGGATATTAAAGACTTCACGACATTGAGTTGCTAAGTCTCGTTGGATTTTATCAGGGTCGGATACACCTGTAATTTTGTATTCGTTGAGGGCGTTATCTTCTGAACTTTCAACGCCTAAGATTAGATAACCTCCGCCTCTTCCAGGTTCATTGGCAAACGCTGAGACGGTTTCCAGGATGCTTTTACCGATGTCTGAAGCACTTTTAGCTTCAATTTCAACGGTTTCATCTTGGCTGACTAATTTTTCCCAGAGTTCGGTGAAGGTTAGCATGATGAGGCGTTAAAGTTCTCCCTTGAAGGCTTTGTCTAGGATGGAAGGCAGCAGGGCATCAAGTTCTTGGAGTGCCTGTTCTCTCAAATGTTTCATTTCTTCTACTTTGGCTTGGAGGTTGTCGAGGTAAGTAACGATACGGCGTTGTTCGGGGAGGGGTGGGACAGGAATCTTTGCAGAACGTAACCTTCCAAGGCTTACGTTATACTGCCCCGCTGTAGTTCTAGCAAGGTCGAACAGTTGCCCATCTGTTCTCAGATGTGTAAGCATCAGTTGCAGATAATCAGAATCAACTATTTGACGATTACATCGCAGTCGTATTAAGTATGAAGCAAATGCTGTTGGCTCAGGTAAAGTAGATACAACAGAACAACGACCTACTAAATCAGCACTGCCGTTAGTGCGAACTACAAGTACATCTTCCTCTTCAAGCAGAACTTTTTCTAGTTCTTTATCTCCTGGAATTCCGTACTTAATATCATCTAACTCAATACGTCCAGATGCTACATTTGGAATCCGTAACACAGGAACTGAATGTTCTATACGCTCGTAGTTACATTTTGCAGATGTTCCATAGCCAGCTTCTAGGATTAGCTCGTCTAACAGATAGTAACTATATTTTTCGATAGACCTATTGAAAATTGCTGCCAATTCGCTATTTGGAAGTACCTTTGTTTCCTCAAGTGCTTGTTGACGTAGCGATCGCGCCTCCTCAATTTTCCCCACCAGTTCCTCAACCCTTGCCACAATCCGCCGTTGTTCCTCTAGCAGTGGAAGAGGAATTTCTATAGACAGGAACAAATCTGGTTTAATCCTGTTTTTGCCACTGGTTCCTTGCGAAAGCCGATCGCATTTCTCCCAAAACTCTTTTGTCTTAGTCTGCCAATGCAACCAACGTGGCAAAACTTCGGTTAAATCAAGAGCAAATGTGGGAAACTCTCCAGAGGCAGCACATCCATCAACATCTTTACCTGCAATTGCTGTAGAGCCATGTCTGACCCATATTTTGTTAATTATTAGATCGCCTTCTCTAACAATAGATAAGGTCTTAGCTGCTGTCTGAGAACCGTCGATAGTTTCTCGTTCATACGCACCTTCTCCCCACCACTTAACCCCAATAGTGCGATAGGAAGTTCCAGGTAATACATCTACAGGTCGTGAAATCGGTTTTGCAATCTTACTCAAAGGTACTGTTGGAATTATCATGCCTCCGTCCTTGCCAAAACCTGCTCTATCTCCGCCATAATCTCGGCAACACGTCTATCTTTCTCCAAAATATCTGCCACTAACTTCTCAGGCGGCAAATGCTCAAAATCTTCCTGAGTGTTGGGGTTTTTGCGGTCAAGATTATAAATCGGCCAGTAGATAGCATCTCCCTTCCCTTGCTCCTCTTTAGCAATCTCGCGCTGACGTTTCTCCTCAGCTTGTACCCCTTTCAACTCATCTTTAACTACCTTAATCTGTTTCTCAATCGCCTTCTTTTCTTCCGGTGGGGTAAAGTCCAGAATCAAATTCTGCAAACTCCCAATTTTTTCCTCTAACTCTTTCACAGAGTTGGCGCACTCACTTGCCTTTGCCTCAGCATTCCTTGCTGCATCCCAATAGGGTTGTGCTTCCGCTTTCGCCTTGTTGTATGCCTCCCGAAAGTTATACTTCCAAGCGCGTTCATTCTCCTCTTGATTGTTCCACCATTCCAGACACTCACCAAACTCCTCATCCTGGATTGGCTTGGTTTTGGTGTAAGTCTTCCGTCCCTCTGGCAAGGGTATCTCGTAGTACCAAATCTCTTCTGTAGCCTTTGAACGGTCAAAAAACAGCACATTCGTAGGAATACTCGTATAAGGAGCAAACACCCCATTGGGTAACCGCACAATCGTATGCAAGTTAAAATCCTTAAGCAAATCTTCCTTTAGCTTGGCGCAAACCCCATCCCCAAACAGCACCCCATTGGGAAACACCACCGCCGCCCGTCCGGGTTGAGGTGCTTGCCGCAGCCGACGCATAATCAACTGGAGAAATAACAAAGCCGTTTCCTTCGTTTTCCGGTTTGGGGGAAAATTCTTTTGAATCCGGTCTTCCTCCTCACCCCCAAACGGTGGATTCGTTAAAATCACATCTACCTGAGATTCCACTCCCATCTCCGAGAGGGGAAACCGCAGACTATTCCCATCATCAATATGGGGATATTCAAACCCGTGTAGTAGCAAATTCATGTGTGCCAACATCAACGGCAGAGATTTTGCCTCCCCTCCCGTAATGCTCTTTTGCAGAACCTTCCACTCCTGGGAACCGCACTGCTGTTTCAGGTACTCATACGCCTCTACCAAAAAACCCCCAGTCCCGCAAGCTGGGTCAAAAATCGTTTCGCCCAGCTTGGGTTCAATCGCCTTCACCATAAACCGCACCACCGGAAGCGGGGTATAAAACTCCCCCGAATCCCCCGCCGCGTCTCGCATTTCCTTTAACATCGACTCGTAGAGGCGGCTGAGAAGATTCATCTCTTCCGACTTATCAAAGTGAATATCATTCACCTTCTTCAGCACATCCCAAAACAACACCCCACTCGTCATGCGGTTGGTGACATCCTTGAACACCTTAGCAATCACGTCTGCGCGATCGCGTCCCGTCTTGCTTTTGAGATTCCGCAAATAGGCAAGTAACCCTTGCCCCCGTTCCCCATCCGGTCGAATTGCCTCATCATTATTGACGAAATTCTTCAAGCGATCGCCCGTGAAGTTCTCATTTGCTGCCCAATCTCGCCAGCGATAAGGCGGTTGAATCGTCTGCTTATAGGAGATTCCTTCTAACTCTGCCTCAACTTCCCGCAACTTCTCGGAATCATCCAGTAGCTTGAGAAACATAATCCAGGTCAACTGGGGCAAGCGGTCTAATTCTCCATTCAACCCCTTATCCTTCCGCATGATGTCACGCGAGGACTTAATCGCGCTACCTAGCTTTTGGGCGGTGGTAACGGGTTTATTGCTTTTCTTAATGCTTTTTTGGGGCATTGGTAGAATTTTTTTAGTTAAAGATTAGAGTAAAACGGTTTCAATTGATACTACTTAAATACTCTAAAACGTATTTATCTGTTTTTTCTACGATTTTTGTAACGTGATTAATAAAATCTTCTACTTGAGCCTTTTTGATTGTTTCAGCATTCTTTCCTCTGTGAGCTATCGCACCCCGGAGAGTAACATACTCATCTAATTTTGTTTTAGCTTGATTAGATGACATTTTTTGCCAATACCATTGCTCTGAGATATCGGGTATTCCTAAATTTTTATCAAATAAATCCTTGATAAAATATGATTTTGGAGTATTCAGTTTTAGATTCCTTTCTTCTTCTAATTTTCTATGCCTTTCCCTGATAAAAGTACGCCAACCATTATCTGCAATTTCACAAACTATAAGCTGATGTGGGTTGTCTTTAATTTCTTTAGCTATTTTTTGTTTAATTGTTATACCTAGAATTTGGGCTGAAGAAGCATTTGTTACTATATGCTCTATAGCTTCGCTAACAATATCTTCACAGTATGCTTCCCAAACTGCACAGATTAAAACTATAGCTGATTTGTTTAAAACTTCAAGGTCTTCGCTACGCCGACCTCGATCAGTTCCACCTTCTGATTGGTGAAAATACATAAGCCTAGTTATATCTTTACAATTATCATCAAACCCTTGTTTGGCTGTACTTTTTGAGTTTATAAGCATACATATTTTCCTTAATCATGCTGAATACAATAAACTTTGTAATTGTCTAACCGCGTTCCTCAATTGCTGAACCCCTCCAAACCGCCCTGCAATTTCAGCCACATTCCCATATTCATCAAACTCCCGGTTTGCCTTAAACGTGGTCGGAATCTCAAACTCTTCAACACCCTTCTGGGCATACTTATCCAAAAGAATCTCTAAAATTGCCCTCGCCTCTTCCCCATACTGGGCAAAAAAGTCAGGATTCCGCTGCCGCAACCACTCCGCCCGTTGCTTACAGGTCAACACAGGCGCATCAAAAGCAATGTGACAGAGTAAATCGAACGGATCAGCGTCCGGTTGGTTAGTCAGGTCCTTCAAGTCTTCAAAGTCTATCTCCCGTTCTGCCAACAAATCAATAATTTCCGATCGCTGTTCGGGGTCAGCCCAACGTTGCTGCACTTCCAGGGTAGAACGGTAGAGGGTGCGGACTTGTTCTCGCGTATGGTCAATTAACTTAGATAACCGCAGTTGATTCTCTTCATCGGGTTCATAAATTTTCTCCTCAACAACCTCTTCCGTTCCCCCATCAACGTAATATTTCCGAGGCGGCGCGTCATCATCCTCATCTGGCAAACCCCGAAATCCAGATTGGTCATCCTCCTCTTCGAGTTCCTCCTCTTCCTCCAATTCTCCAGATTCTAATTCTTGCTCATTCTCCTCCAGAACTTGCCCCTCATCATTAATTTCCGATTCGTTGATTAGGGCAGGTTCACCATCAAACTCTTTATCCTCAAACAGAACCGTGCTATTGGTGTAGTCAAGAATATTGAAAGCAATCTTACCCCGTTCCTCTCTGACGCGGGTTCCCCGTCCGATAATCTGCTTAAAATCGGTCATTGAACGAATGACACGGGCAAGGACAATATTCTTACAAGTGGGAACATCAACCCCGGTTGTCAGCAACTTGGAAGTCACGGCAATAATGTGAGTCTCGTCCAAGACATCCTTAAACTTGTAGAGATGTCCCTTCCCCACATCCCCAGCATCGGAGGTGATGCGCGTAATGTAGTCAGGATTATTCTTGGTGATATCGCTGTTGAGGTTGCGTAACTCCTTGACCATTGCCTTAACGTGTTCCTCATCCACGCAAAAGACAATAGTTTTGGCATGGCGGTCACTGCTTTTGAGAAAATCAGTAACGTGTTTTGCGATCGCCTTTGTCCTAGCCTCTCGCACCAACCGCCGCTCAAAATCTGGGGTTTGATAGACTTGATCTGCAATCGTTCGTCCGTAGCGGTCAAGTTGCCCAGCACTCGGTCGCCACCCTTCCTTATCAGAACGGGTCGTAATCCGATAGACTCGATAAGGCGCTAAGAACCCATCCTCAATCCCCTGTTTGAGGGAATAGATATAAAGGGGATTACCAAAGTATCGATACGTGTCAACGTTATCATCCCGTAGCGGTGTCGCCGTCAGTCCCAACTGATAGGCAGGTTCAAAATACTCCAGAATTTGCCGCCAGTTGCTCTCATCCTTAGCACTTCCCCGATGACACTCATCGACAACAATCAAGTCAAAGTAGTCAGGGCTATATTCCTTGTAGAGTCCAAAGCGCGATTTATCTTCCGTAATTGCCTGGTAGATAGCAAAGTAAATATCGCGTCCCTTTTTCGCCTCCCCCTGAATCTTGTAAATTTTCTCCTCATCAAAGGCAGAGAAATCCTTATTCATCGGGTCATCCACCAGAATATTGCGGTCTGCTAAAAACAAAATCCTGGGGGAACGCGCTTCCCCAGAAACATTCCACTCAATACTCGAAAGCTTCCAGCAGATTTGGAACGCCACAGTAGTTTTTCCCGTTCCCGTCGCCATCGTCAGCAACAGCCGCTTTTGACTCCTGAGAATTGCCTCCACTGCTGCATAAATCGCGTTTCTCTGATAATAACGAAGCGGCTTGCCTGGAATTGGATAAAACGGCGTCAACAGCTTCTCTGCCACATCCTCTCTTATCTGTTCCTTCCCTTCCCCTGTCAACCGCTGCCAAAGTCGATCGGGGCTGGGAAAGGAGTCCATCACCTCAGACTGCTTTCCTGTGGTAAAGTCATACTCCACTATCCCTTTCCCGTTTGTGGAGTAGGCAAACTTTACTTTCAAAAGGCTGGCATAATCTATCGCCTGCTCAAGCCCCTCATCGGGCGTTTTATGCTTCCGCTTCGCCTCGACTACTGCTATAGGAAACTCCCCGTTATACAGCAGCAGATAATCGACGAAATTCCGCTTCCCCCGAACTTTCCGATTATTCTTGGGTCGAATCTTGCCATCGGTGAAGTAGTATTGCTCTGTATAATCGTGGGGTTCTTTTTCCCATCCCGCATCCTCTAACTTGGGTTCTACATACTTGCGGCAAGTATTGGCTTCATTGCTCATCAATCTTCAACCAGCTTCCTCTAGTTTGGCTTTGCCAGAAGTCTTCCCTTGCCGATGTATTTATCGCACTTTACTTAGTGTTCCCACACCAGAGGCGCAATTCTCCTCAACCATTCTGGCATTGCCAGTTGACTGTTAGCTCAAACCATGATGGGTTGCTCTGAATCAAAGTCTACGTACCATCTCTTTCGACTCAGAAAACTGGCTAATACTTTTTACAATTTTGTACTAATCGTCGTCACCTTAAAAATCGCATACAAGCCCTTGTTCTGAGTCGAAGAAATTCTATCATGAACCGAGCCAATGCCTTCCTGGACTTGGGTGATCATCGGTTCCTCTGGTTGAGTTCAATTAATTAGCGAGATCGCTTCTGCTGCCGTCTCCGCTTCAAATCCTCAGCCAGTCGAATATCCACCAGTTCCCCCTCCTCCCACGCTTCACCATCCGGTTTAACCAACTGTTGTGCGAGTTTTTGGAGTTCTGCATCCGAGGGGCGATCTGCTGCTTGCAGCAGCGCTAGGCTAACGCCTCACTGACGCTAACGCTATCGCCAGACTAAAAGCGGGATTTAGCTCAATTCCCCCATCCCATTGTGCGAATAAAATCCATTTCGCTATGCCTTGCCATTTGCCTACCCTTCAGACGCCTCTAGAGTCGAACTCTTTCCCATCGCCTTACCCATCATTGCCAACAACCCCCCTGTCCGACGATCGAAAAACGCCTCAAAGTCATCATTCCGCAATGTCTCTGGCTCAATTAAGTGCGAGCGCAGAATCTCATCAATCCGCTGCCTTGACATTCCCTGTGCTTCTAAATGGGCTAGATACGCCGATGGAGCCTTGCCCCCTAGCAAATTATTCGTCTTCGCCGTCAGGGGAGTCTTATTAACAATGCTGTTATAGCGCGATCGGGAAATGCCCTGCCGCTTGCACCACTGCTGGGAAAAGATGTGATGGTTCTCAATCCGTTCTTGGAAGTACCGCACTGCCGTAATTGATTCGCCACTGGAAAAATCTAACGCCCCATCGCGTCGCAGCAAGGCAGTAATCGCTCTGTAAGTCGCTCCACCAGAATTAACCAAACTTTCCAGCCGTTCCGCAGGCAAATGTGCCTCCTTAATCGTGGCAGGTATTTCCCCACCATTGAGCCATTGGGGAATTTCAATTAAATCCTTGGCGGCAGTCGATTCCCGCGAACGCGAATAAATCCCCGATGCTGCCCCACAGTAAAACCATTGCTCAATACGTTGTCGCACCCAGTCGAGCTTCAGCGTTTCGCCCAAGATAACAAACAGGGGTACCATGACCACTAATTGCATCGGGTAGGGAACATCATCCGCATCAAACATCGCTTGCGTATGGAGAAAGCGAGCCACTGCCTCAAATCCTTGAGAAATCGGTTCCACCCAGCGCAGATACTGAGATAAATCCAGACGCAACACATCCTGGCGATTGCATACCACTGCTGGCAGTCGATCCAATTCGCTCCCTTGGTCGAGGGCTTCAGTTCGCCGTTGGTAGTTAACCATGAGAGCGATCGCTTGTAAAAAATCTGTCGGCTTGAGCAGGCGCAACGCCCGATGTGCAGCCAAACGCTGTTCCCGTTGCGTCCAATCCTGTCGCAAATCAAACTCAGTAGCCGCAAAGGCAGAAGTTAACAGGTCAAAGTGGGTAAGTTCGCACTGTCGCTTGTTGTTTTCCTCGAAGATATAGCAAACCGCTTCTTTGGGCAGTTCAGCTTTCAAAACAAACAACCCCATCTGATAATGCTCAAATTTTTTGATGACCGTTGCTGCAAACTGTTCGATCAGGGCTAACTTCTGTCGGTCGTAATCCCAGTATTCGCAGTATTGAGTGCGCCATTGAGCAAAGTTAAATACCTGAGAGACTGGAAATAAGCCAGATTCAAATTCTTTTTCCGGAGTCGAGCAATCAATCGCCGCTTCTCCCGGTCGGTAGAGCTTTCTGTCAACCGTCAAGCCGAAGATGGCATCACGACGGTCAGTGTAGGGATAGTTTAGAGCTTTGTCGATATCGATGTAATACCAGCGCTGTACGGGTGAATAGCGCTTGCCTCGGTCAATCCAAACAGGTTCATCGGACAACAGAGACATGAACAAACTGGTGAGGCGCTGCTGTCCATCGAGAATCAGGGCAGCAGGCGTCGGTGGGTGGTTCAGGGTCGTCCCTTCAACCGGACGGGGTTTAAACTTTACATCTGGGTTGCCTTGCTGGAGAAGCATCACAGCTCCGACAGGAAAGCCTAAAGAGACGCTAGCGATGACTCGTTCAATACGTTCTTCGTCCCAGCACCAGGAGCGTTGGAAATCCACCAGTTGGATTTTGCCCTGCTTGATGTCCCGCAATAAATCGAGTAAGGGTTCTTTGTTGATATCAAAAGTGCTAATGGAGTTCATGCCGGAGATGATACGAGTCCTAGAGGCACGTTACTCCCTGGCTTTGATGCGGGTCAATACGCGACGAAAAAGTTTTGTCAATTTGCAAAAACCTTGCGCTAGCTCGAACGATTTCGGCTCTGCCAGCTCTCTAGCAGAGGATAGACTTGCTCAGCATTTTCCAATAGCAAATCAGCAACTGCCATAATGCGTTGGTAGGGCAAACCTGCTGTACGACGACTCGCCTGACCAGCAAGCCAATGATAAGTAGTGGATTTGGACAACCCGCACATCTGAGCAAGAGTTTCATAGTCAATATTCCAGCGGTAGCTGAAGTCTTGAGGGCATAGGAACATTTGGTTGTGCAGTTCGAGAACTCGGCACTGGGGGTCGGACTCAATCATGGTTTTGCGCTCAAACTTGCGCTAGCGGTTGGATGTCGTCTTCAAAGGCAAAATCGTGGGCGCAGATGGAGCGGGAGGGGCTATTCTCATCAAGCAGGATGAGATAGTGCAGTCCAGTTGCCTGACAACTAGCCTCGTGGGTGTACATGACGCCAATGACACTGCCAAAATCTGGATTGGGAACCTGCGACCAAACCACACGCTGTCCAAATCGAAATTTGGGCTGGGGAAGTAATGCTGGAATGGTTTCTGGCAAAGCAATAGGAGGCATCTGGAATGTTCCTTCAGACACAAACTCTAATCAAAATTTCCAAGCTAGTACGCAGAATAAACCTTAGTTTGCCAAATAAACAAGAAACTCTTGCCAAATGACAAACACATTTAGGCTACAAAATCCGTTTTCGGTCTTTGTTGTACATTTCCCTGAGAATCTGTAAATATTCTGGTTCAGTTTCGACTGTAGTCCAGATATGATGGGCAATTGCCAGTCTTTGCTTGTGTTTCTCACTCGGTACTCGACGATGCTCACCTTGCGAGAACCAATGATTAACGGTCGTGAGAGAGCAATCGCAGATAAAAGCTAGCTCCTCACGCGATACATTCCAATGTTTAAGAAACTCATCGAGTTCCATTAGCTGCTCACCAAGGGGCTTTAAGTGCGTCTTTAACGCATCCCAGTGTCCCTGAGCAGGAGATTTTGGAGCAATACTCATAGTCAAGCTACTTGTCATGGTGACAAGATACAGAGTTATAATATCCTTATGTGTAAAATCCATCGCCCTGCTAACTTCGATCTCAGTTCTCGCTGGGTAGCAGGAGCAGCCTGAGTTCTGACTATTAGGGTGCCTACCATCATGGGTCTGTCAATGTTTACCCTTCAATGCTGTCTTAGTGCCGATGAGGAGACACGTCGAGACTTTTGGCAATGGATGGAGAAATACACCCTTCTCGTCAATGAACTGCTAGAAAAAATTGCTCAACATCCCCAGTTTCAGGAATGGCAGAAAAAGGGCGATATTTCTCGCGAAGCGGTACGAAAAATTCTCAATCCTCTGAAGGAAAATCCGCAATATGCGGGACTGCCAAAACGCTTTTACACTTCTGCTGAGTTGATTTCCTGTGACACCTATAAGTCTTGGTTAGCATTACAGCAACAACGACAGTTTCGACTACTGGGCAAGCAACGTTGGTTACAGGCAGTAGAAAGCGAATTTGACTTATCAGCAACCACTCAATTTAATTCAGAAGAGATTCGAGCTAAGGCTCACACCATTCTGGAAGAGGCGATACAGGAGCTGAATCAGCAAGGCAGCAGGCCAAAAAATCTAATGGGAATTTTATTAAAAAGGCATGAAAAAACGGCAAAAGATTCTCTAATCTGTCGTGCCATTAATCATCTACTGATCAATAACCTTCAAGTTAGCGAACAAGACCAAAATCTCAACGAGCTTTCCTCCCGGCTAGACAAAACAAGAGTAGAAATTAAGCGGATTGAGGAGCAACTCAGTAGCAGACTTCCCAAGGGAAGAGACCCAACCGGACAGCGATACTTACAGATTTTGAGCCAAATAGCTGCTCTTCCAGAATTGAGAGATGACTCCCAGAAGCTGGAAGCGGAACTAGATAGACTGACTATTCAACAACAACTGCCTCTGTTCAACGAATTGCCTTACCCTATTCAGTTTTATAGTTCGGGTGATTTGTATTGGTCGGTTCAGTCTCAAGATGTATCAAATCCTTCTGACCCGGAAAAGGGAATTCATAGAGAGTTGCCCAAGACTCAGAAGCGTCAGAAGAATTCTTGCAAGCGACCGACCGAAAGAATCTGCGTTCAATTCAAAGGAGCCGAACCCAAGGAAGCCAAACAAAAAAAAGATAAATCTGAGGGAGCCAAAGACTATACCTTTAAAATTCAGTGCGATCGTCGGCAGCTACCAGTATTTCGGCAGTTTCTCACTGATTATCAGACTTACACTCAATTGCCCGCAGAAGAACGTTTCTCTGAAGGACTCTTTGCTCTGCGTGCAGCCTGCCTAATCTGGCGTAAGGATGAAAATAGACACAGGAGCAAAAAGCACAGAGCGGCAGACCAACAAGAGGACCAACTAAAACCTTGGAATACTCATCGTCTTTATCTTCATTGCAATGTAGACAGACGATTGCTCACAGCCGAGGGAACCCAGCAGGTACGAGCAGAAAAGAAACAGGTCATAATTCAAGAACTCAAAGGTAAAGAGAAGCTTGAACAGACAGAACTTCATGAATTAGGGCTGAATAAGAATCAGATTAGCTCCGTTAAACGCAAATGCTCCACATTAAACCGTCTGGAGAATCATTCACCCCCACCTCGACCTAACACCGTACCTTATGAAGGGCAACCTGAGATCATAATTGGAGTCAGTTTCAGTCGTCATGAACCTGTAGCGATTGCTGTTGTCGATGTCAACAAACAAGAAGTTTTAGAGTGCCAAAGTGCCAAGGAACTCTTAAACAGGGGAGAAGCCCAATATTTCTGGAGAAACGGCTTGAAGGAATCATTGGCAAGAGATGGCACCGAAAGGCGGCATCCCAATGGCGGCAAACTCTACATCAGGAAGGGCAAACGCATTCGATGGAAACCCTATCGCTTAGTTGAGCGACTCCATCGACGACATCAGCACCATTCTCGACAAAGGGCACAGGAACAAGAACAAAATCGTTATCAACAGAGCGACTCGGACTCCAATCTAGGACTCTACGTTGACCGACTGATCGCCTCTCGGATAGTCAATCTTGCACTACAAAGAAAAGCAGGAACCATTGTCATCCCGCAACTCAAGGGCATTCGTGAAAGTGTGGAGAGCGATATTCGAGTGCAAGCAGAGCGACTGTTCCCTAATGAGAAGGAACGCCAGAAAAAATATGCCTTACGTTATCGAGCCAGCTTCCATCGTTGGAGCTATGCGAGGCTATCCCAGTGCATCAGAGAGTGCGCCAAAAGAGAGGGTATAACCGTCGTCGAAAGGAAACAGTCTTCCCAAGACGATTTGGAGCAAAAAGCCATAGCCATTGCTCTATCTGCGCGCAATCTCAAAACTTTATGACTTCAGCAATACAGTATTTGTACCTTGAAAATATAATATTTATTTAATAGCGCTTCTTGTTCCCCGTGAACAGATGCAAAGTGTGAGGGCAGTTTAATTGCTTTCCGTCCTTGGTAGTTGTCCGCTTCTCTCGCTTAAATTGGAGAGAGACGTTTTTTACAAAGCTTGCTCTGTAAGGGACGTTCCTTCTACGGGACTTTCCCGTAGATACGGTGCAGGGTCGCGCCTAGCATCAAGGAGCTATGTTTTTATAATCAGTGGTTCAGTGCCTCTGATTAGAAGGATACAGGAGTACGTGTCGTGGCAGCTACCCAATCGCCTTCAAGCAAGAAGGAATCCTCCCTAATCTTTTTTTGACGGGTGAAAGCGGGGGCAAAAACTCCAGGCAGCCGTCAAAACTTTAAAACCCTTGGCTAGTATTGGTTTGAGCCTTCTCAGGAGTCAGCGTTTTTCTTGGGAAAGAGCTGAAATGAACAATTTAAAATCAGCCGACAGAAATGTATTTGTCAGGCTGTGGAGACAAGGGTTTCAGCGGGCGCGGTTTCATCAGCCCTCCCGCCTGTGGGTGGGTTGAAAGACAATCCCATTATGTCAGATATCAACATTCGGTCAGGTTTCATCAGCCCTCCCGCCTGTGGGTGGGTTGAAAGAAGTCATCATGCCACAGATGACTTATAAATATAATAGTTTCATCAGCCCTCCCGCCTGTGGGTGGGTTGATAGATCCTCCCAACCCCAACAGAATTTTGTTAAATTGCTATGTTTCATCGACCCTTCCGCAATAGGGTGGATTGAAAGACATTTGGGTTGGTCTGAAGGTTGTTAGCAAGGGTTCGGTTTCATCGACCCTTCCGCAATAGGGTGGGTTGAAAGGAGAGATCCCAGATTTTGATCGTCCCGTCCCAAGTTTCATCGACCCTCCCGTAATAGGTGGGTTGAAAGGTTTCAGGATGACACCAGCATTGCTACCCGGCAATGGTTTCATCAACCATCCCGTCTCTGGGTGGGCTGAAAATATGAAGGATTGAAAGTGAACGTTCAAGTCCTTAGTAAAGCTGCATATCAAGTTTCAAAACCAACTAGATTCATTCCTTGAATTTGATTGGCTTTGAATCACCCCAAATATAGTTCATATGTACTGCATTCCTCCAATTTTTGGAAAC
>Ga0196964_10000602_pt1 | contig 20670 bp, 20 predicted proteins | sample S1_10metaG_FD_148615 | JGI IMG/M metagenome (GOLD analysis project Ga0196964, IMG submission 148615) | Soil microbial communities from Anza Borrego desert, Southern California, United States - S1_10 | ecosystem: Environmental > Terrestrial > Soil > Desert | place: USA: California | collected... | reverse complement strand
GCCCACCGACACGAACGGGAACTCGATCTCCGCGCCCTTCAGCCCGCGCGGCGCCTGGGCGAAGACGTAGCCCTCGTGCAGGTCGATCTGCGCGCCCAGCGCCTCCAGCGCCTTCAGGTGCAGGTCCACCGGCCGCGCGCCGATGGTGCAGCCGCCCGGCAGCGACACCTTGGCCTGGCCGGTGCGCGCCAGCAGCGGCCCCAGCACGTTGAACGAGGCCCGCATCTGCCGGACCAGGTCGTAGGGCGCGAACGAACTGACGATCTCGGCGCCGTGCAGCAGGGTCTCGGGCCCGTCCGCCCCGTCCTTCTCCTCCAGCTGCACGCCGAGCCGCTGCAGCAGCCGCCCCAGGAACCGCGTGTCGGCCAGGCGCGGCATGTTGGTGAGCCTCAGCGGCTCGTCGGTGAGCAGGCTGGCGGCCATCAGCTTGATGGCGGAGTTCTTGGCGCCGCTGATCGGGATCTCGCCCTCGAGCCGTGCGCCGCCTTCGATGGCGATGCGGTCCATACCGGTCCAGAAATGCGCGGTCCCGAACGCCGGGGCCGACGAAGCCGCTATCTACGCGCGCGTGCGGGGCGGCGAAAGGGGCCTAGCTTTCCTCCTGCGCCGGTTTGACCGGCGGCGGCGGGGCGGGCGCCTTGCGCCGGCGCAGATTCTTGCGCAGCGCCTCGGCCAGCCGCGCCTCGCGCTCGGATTTCGGGGACGGTTCGCGGTCGCTCATTGGTCGACGAAGCGGTTGTTCCAGCCGCGGCCGGGCCGGCCGTCGCGCAGGTCCACGCCGTACTCCGCCACGCCCTTCAGCACCAGCAGCCAGCTCACCCAGCCGGCGTGAAAGTCGGCCCATTCGGCCGGATCGCGGCAGTCGCAGACGACCGTCAGGATCGTCCCCTCCCCGTCCGGCTCCAGGCGCAGGTCGCAGTCCGCCCCGAAGTAGAGGATCCGCAGCCGCTCCGGCGCGCGCCGCTCCAGCACCTCCACCACCCCCACCGGCCCGAAGCCGAAGGTCAGCTCGAAGCGCCGCTCGTCCAGCGTCCGCGACCGCTCCGCCCAGAACCGCTCGCGCCCCGCGTCGGTGTCGAGCAGCGCGAACACCTCGGCCGGCGGCCGGCTCAGCGATATCCGCCACACGATCGGGAGAACGGCGTCGACCTTCATAGCGACCGACTGAAGCATGTCGAGAAGACCCCTTCCACCGCCCGATGAACCCCGCTATATGCCCGCTCCTCAGTCGGGGCCGCCGTAGCTCAGTGGTAGAGCGCATCCTTGGTAAGGCTGAGGTCGGCAGTTCAATCCTGCCCGGCGGCACCACTCTTTCAATCACTTAGCGCCAGCCGAGCGCCGCTTGCCCAGCTGGGGCAAGCGGGAGGCAAGCGCCAGCTCGCGAACTCTTGGTCGCACGGCACGCTCGTTCCGCCGCTCGCGCGCCGGGTGTATAGTCAGGCCTCCCGAATCGGAGGTGGTGATTGGCAAGGTCCGCGGCGGTTGGCACGTCAAGCGATGAAATTCGGAACCCCCTGGTGTACCGAGCCGGCTTCCCATCGGAGCCAAGCGGCCTGGTGGTGTCTGATTTCAAGCGGTGGGTGAAAGAGACCGGCCGGCCTGAGGATTTCCCTAGGATCAGCACGACAGCTCCACCGAAGGATAAGGCGCTAAAGCTCCTTTGGGAGTTCAGAGTAAATACAGGTCTGCGGCCCGGCAGGACCTTAGTACCATGCCCTATATGCTTGCCGCATGGGCAGAAATACGCTCACGGCTTCCTAGCATGGAGCCCAGAAGCGAAAGCTATATACGCCATCGGCATTGAATGCGGCCGCAACCACTTCGGCGTCCGCTCCTTCGCTCAGGCTGAGGAAGCTCTGCGCAGGCGAAACAAGGCACGGGAGATCGAGGACACCCTGCTAGCCCGCCTTCCATCGATCCCAGTACTTCTTGCATGGGCCGAGCAATCCGCGTCGGCCGCAAACGAGTCTGACCGTCTGGCCCGGGAGTTCCGATCACAATGCAAGACCTTGTTCCTGCGCTTGAGGTCCGCACAGCATTCAGGCGGAGTGCTTGGAATTGATGTAACCGGAACGGCGGATCATCATCGGAAGGCCACGGGGTTACAAGCGATACATCAACTCCGTGGGGGAAACTGGCTTATCGGTGATCCCGACCTCGGAAAACGCACCTCTGCGCTTCACGCGCAGCTGAGCTCCCTTAATATGGGAGAAGACCCAGAAGAGATATTCCTTGCAGTAGCTGATTTTGGTCCGACGGACCTCACCCGGGCTGATCGCTTTCTCAAGGCCTGTATCGACAGCATAGGCTATCTTCGGCCACGATTGGCAGCCGCCTCGCTCTTCTTGAGCCACGAGAACCTGATGGGCATAGAGCGGTGGGCAAACCATCCTCAGATCAACCTGAGACTTAGGGCTCAGAGGGCGGAACGAACCATAACGATCAAAACAGGGCTTTCGGGTGGGTACGACTGGTACTCACGCATCCACCACATCGACCAACCCCCGCCATTCCCCGAGATATCCTGGCTGTCGCCTGATAGCTAACTACAGGCTCTGGTGCGAAGATTGCCAATCGCTTCGATTAGGAGGTTGCGCCATGCCCGGTAGGTACTTCTCCGTCCCGGTGGGCGGAAAAATGAAATCCGACGTGACCACCAGCCCCACCGCGGTGATCGGCGCGGTGGAGCTCGGGATCGCGGACCTCAACGCGCCCGGCCAGTCGAAGATGACCGTCCTCCAGGCGATCGAGGCCATCCGGCAGAAGATTGTCGAGGGGAACTGGCCGCCGGCCTAGTCGGCCTCGCCGATCAGATCCCTCGTCATCGACCACCAGGCCTCCTCCGCCTGGTCGCCGAACTCCTCCAGCTTCGTAGGCAGGTAGAAGCGCGCCACGCGCGCCTTCACCTTCAGACCTTCCATCGTCCTCGCCCGCGCTTGGAAGATCGCGGCTTCGCAGCGGGACAACTCGCGCCCGATCTCCAGCACAGCAGACCTCGCGTCTTCGTAACCGCTTGCGGCCAGCGCAGCCGCGTAGCGCTCCTTCCATGCCCGGTAAGCAGCAACGACGGCGGCGCCCTTTGCGGCTACCCCGCGGTTGAGGCCGAAGTGCTCCTCCGCATAGGCGTGGCCGGACAGCGACGCCTCGATCCGTTCCGCGTCAGCGTCGTCCAGGTGCTTGCCGGTGGCGTGGAGCCCAAAATGAAATTGGTCGTCGCCCTCCAACTCGGGTCGGGGGCCCGCCGCAGCGTATGCTCGATCCTCCGCGTCGTCCTCAGCTTCGCACGCCCTCTTCCAACGTTCGGCGGTGTCGCTCCATTCCCTGCCTAGCGCCAACAAATCGGCGTCGGGCTCGACCGCCGCCGCTTGCCGTTCCGTACCAGTCATTGCCCTCTCCAGTGCAATACGTTACACCTGAGGAGTAAGCAATGCCGCGACGGGGCGTCAACCCCTCAGGCGTGTTTTTTTCATCCTGAGGGGGAATATGATACTTACTGGAGAGCAAATCCGGGCTGCGCGAGCGCTTGCTCGGCTGGAGCAATCTGATCTAGCGGCGGCGTCAGGCGTGTCGCTGGACACGATCAAGCGCCTGGAGCGCATCCGCGGTCCAGTGTCGGCCAACGTCTCGACCGTGGCGGCCATCACGAAGGCGTTCGCCGCGGCCGGCGTGGACATGATCCCGGAGAACGGTGGCGGCGTGGGGGTCCGGCTGAGGAAGCCGAGCTAGGACCGCAGGCGCTCGACGATGCGACGTACCCGCATCGCCATTTCCGTGGGCGCCAGCGCCTTCCTGACTATGGCTTCCGCCCCGGCGTGACGGTCTTGAGGCCCGGCGGCACGGTCGATGCCGCTGAGGGCGTCAAGCACCAGATCGAGTAGATCCCGGTCCCAGCGTGCACGGCGCCCCGTTCCGATTGGCGGCGCGAAGCTCGCAGGGTCGAGGCCGCCGAGGTAAGCGCGGGCTGCAGCGCGTGTGAGAAGGCGAGGCGCTAGCGGAACGTCCACCCAGCGCTCCGACCGCGGCGCTGCACATCCTCCACCTCCTCCTGAGCGTCTTCGGCGACCTTCTCGGCCGCATAAGCGGCGTCGTTTTCAGCCGCGTCCGCCACGCATCGCAAGTACCGTTCGTAGGTGCGTTTCGCGCTCTCGACGGCGTACTCGTCCGCGTAGCTAAGCATCGGCCAGGAAGGCTTTGTGCAGTCGGACTCCCACTCAAGCTCGAGGAGCGCCTTAAAGCGACCCTCGGGATATCCGGCCAAGGCTGATCCGCCAGCCCCGAGGAACAAGCCAAACGCCAGCCAGAGCGCCTTCGATTTCATGGCGGCCTCCACGTCCGCCAACACCATCGCTCAGCGTTGCCGTTCGGGCAATCCGGCGGCGTCGCCGGCGCCGTCCTCGGCCAAGTCGAACAGCCACCGGAGGGCGAAGTGGTTCTGGTACGGCAAGAGGGTCCGCATCTTGTGCAGGTCGGAGCGGGACAGCTCGCCGTCGGTGGCGGACGCGCCGATCTGGCCGGCCGCGCCGACGGCGCCCGCCGACGGGCCGAGCCCCGCTTCCCACTTGTCCCGCTGGGCGTACTTCGAAGCCCGGGAGCCTGTGAGCGTGTGGATGCCCGGCGCGCCCCACTTCTCCACCAGGTCGTTCGCGTCGAACAACCAGCCTGTCAGGCCGGAGCGCTCCACCGCCTGCACCGCCCATTCCTCGGGGTCCTTCGGCAGCGGCTGGCCCGATAGCTTCGCCTTCGCCCAGACAACCATCAAGCCCAGCGCCAGGCACGTGAAGATGCCTGCGACGGCGTCAGCATCCCGCTTTTGGAGGGCGCGGATCGTCAGTCGGCTAAGGGAGGAGAAGGCGAAGCTCTTGAATTGGCCGACGGTCTTGCCCCACTCCTGCGACAGCCACAGGGGCTTTTCCGCGCCGGGCGTCACGATCGTCACGTCGGTTTCCTTCAGCACCGCCGCGCGGAAAGCGGTCACCGCGTCAACGTCGGTCCAGTTCTCCGTTCCCGGTATCCACACGGCGCCGTCGGCGTCGCCGTGGCGGCGGAACTGCTCGCCGATCCGGTGCGCCATGCCGGCGTCGATGCCGAGATAAGCCAGCCGCCGCGCCTCGGCCGCAGGCACGCGCCGGCCAGCGGCGAGCGCGTCCGCCGCCTCCAGCATGCGGGTCTGGGTGATCAAGCCCGACACTCTCTTCATGGCGTCCGTCCAGGGCGACAGACCGGAAAAGACGCTGAACCCGTCTGCGGTGCGCTGCAGCACCCGCTCGGGCATGCTGTACCGGCCGAACTCGTCCAGCGTGTCGCCCAACTGCATGGCCCGGGTGTTCAAGGTCATTTCCAGGGCGACGGCGGCCCGGGAAAGCTCGCGTTTGGCGAGCTTCACCCGGCCGAGTTCCGTGGCGAACGGCGCGAGACCCTTGCCGAACAGGCGCATGAACCCGTGCGTCACGACGATGTTGCCCACGTCCACCGTCGCGGAGACCACCGCGCCACCGAGCAGGCGCACGTAGTTCAGGTTCCGCACCGCCCGGGCGCCGCGCACGACGATGCCGGAGGGATCATCGGGCACGCCGTAGACGCCCAAGATCCGGTCTCGCATGGCTTCCAGGTCCCGCACGTGCCGCCGGCGCTGGTCCTCCAACTTCTGCTGCTTGGGCCCGTCGGGCGCCTCGGCCTTGAGGCGGTCGAAGTCCAGGTTCACCGCGTCCAGCTGGTCCTTCATGTCCACACGACCGAAGCGGCGGACCAACTCGACCTGCGCGCCCATGCTCCGGGCGTAGTACCGCGCCACCTGTTCGGCGTCTGAAATCAGGTACTCCTCGATCACCTCGTCGGGCACGTTCAGCGTGCGAGCCCTGAGCGGGCCGCGGAGGTTGGCGGTCACCAAGTCGGCGGCGCGCCCGCCGCGGCCCGCGCCGATGATGGCGTTCGTCACCTCGTTGGCGATCTCGGTTAGTTCGGCTCGGCTCAGCTTCTCCGACGAGCGCAGCTGGTCGAGTTCGAACTGATCGACCAGGCGCGTGACGAACGCGTTGCGGTTGCGGTTGATCTTGTCCGTGTCGAACAGCCTGGTGAAGTACGAAGCTGCGGTCTGCACCGTCACGTCCTCGGGCAGCAGGCCCACGGCTATGGCCTCGTTCTTCAGCCGATCGAACAGGCGCCCGCGCATGAAGCGCGCCGCTTTGCCGATCTCAGGCAGGACGTGGGCTTCGGCTCGACGCATGGCCCGTCCGACCTCCAGACGAAACTCTCCGTAGCTCATGGCGTCGCCGACGGTCCGCGCGCGGTATTCGGTGAAGGCGCCCTTCATGACAGACAGGGTGTCGGCGAGCGGGGCCTGCCAGCCCTTCACCACCGTCTCCACAGCCACCGGGCTGGCCATGCCTTCGTCGTTGCCCTTGAGATAGTAGGGCGTTTCGCTCAGCTCTCCGCTCAGACGACGCACCTCCAGGGACGGCGAGGTGCGCGTACGCAGCAGCGGGTTATCAGAGACCGGGTTCTTGCTTTCCACCTTGCCCAGGCCGAACGCGTTGGCGAGTTCTTCCTGGTGCAGCGTCGATGTTCTGACCGCCGCTGACGACAGGGAACCCCCGCCACCGGCCGCCCGCGCGAACTCGCCGACGTACCGCTGCTCAAGGTCCTCGACCGGCTTGCCGGTGCGGCGCGTCACCAGGCCGAAGGCGCCGCCCAGCACGCCTCCGAAGAGGGCGGACCCGCCGACGTTCCACAGCGTCTCCTCGGCCGTGCGGGTCTCTTGCGAGCCCTGCAGCAGGGCTTCCGTGCTCGCAGTCGCCAGAGCGGCCTCTGCGCCGGTGGCGAGGGTGTTCCGCAGCACGCCGGCACCGGCGCGGGCGCGGCCCGCGATCCCTGCCCACGGGATCAGCACCTCAGGGCTGGTGAGCCCCGCGGAAATGCTCGCCACCGTCCCGAGAAAGCCGCCGCGCTCGATCGTCTCGCGCCAATCGTCCTCCTGCTTGTGGCGCCGCGCGATCACCGCGGCTTCGGCCGCGTTCGCCACGTCAACGTAGTCCTCCAGCCGGGTGTCGCCGATCGCCTTGGCGTACTCGAAGGGATCGAAGTCAGTGGTCTTGCCGAGCGCACGGGCATCGCGCCTCGCCACGGTGTATCGGTGCCCCTCGATGAGAGAGACGAGCGGGTTTTCACGCAGGTACGCCGCGCCCCACACCTCGCCCGCAGTCGGCGCGTCTTCTTGCGCCTCCGCCGTTTCCGACGGAGCGAGCCCGAAAGCAGGGCGGTACGCGCCCGCGTCAGGCGCTTCGTCTTCATAGTAGATCGGCATGTCAGGACCCCGCGCGCACGGGCACGGCCACCCGGCCGGCGAGTTCATCGGCCGAGGTGTCGAGCGGATCGTAACCGCGGTGCCGCTTCCGCAGCTCGGCCTCCTTCCGCCTGGCGCGCTCCGCACGGCGCTTCGCCTCCGCGCTGGTGGCGAAGTCCGGTTCGAACAGCACGGCTCGGCCGTCCTGGCCGCGCACGGCCTTCAGCACGCCGTCCTGCTCGGTCATGAGCGCATAGAGCGGTTGCCCCGCCTTGCCTCGCTTCTGGAGCACCGGCGTGAAGATCAGGGCGTCGGCTGTGGCCCCGACCTTCTCGGCCGCGTCGCGCGCCTGTTCCCTGATCCACGCCGCGTTCGCCTCGGTGGACAGCTCCGGGCGGCCGTACAGCCGCTCAGGCATGAACTTGTCGAAGGTGCGCGCGCCGTTGATCACCGTGGGCCCCCACACCCGGCGTGCGCGATCGTACGCGGTGTTCACGGCCACCTTCAGGTTGCCCGTCTGCCGGTACACCAACAGGGCGTCGCTCTGGATTTCGGCCAGCATCGCCTCTGAAGGCTCGCCGGCCGCGCGCCAGAAGCCGGCGTCCTTCTCCAGCGTCTTGTCCTGGCCGACCAGGCCTCGCACGTGGCCCGCCAGGTCGAAGTCCTTGAGCGCGCGCGTGAAGGCGGCGTCGCGCGCCTGCAGCTGTTCCTTGCCGAGCGACTGCGCTTGGGCGAGCGCGTCGCCCGCCTCCTTCGCCGTCAGGCCCATGGCGCGGTACTCGACGTAGGTACGCGCCTCCGCGATCTCCTCCGTGGTGAAGTCGCGCGCCGCCTGCGGGCTGGCGCTGGCCACCGCCATGTAGAGGTCCGCCGCGGCCAGGCGCTTGTTCGGGTCCGCGGATCGCAGGCCGCCCTGGACCAGCCCGACCACCTGCGACGGCGCCATGCCGAAGTCGCGCACGAACCCGCCGATCTTCTGCACCTGCTCGGGCGCGGAGAGCTGCCCCCACTGTGCCGCTTGCCGGGAGAACTCCTCGTCGAGCGCCTTTCGGGTTGTCTCGTCCTTCGGATCGAGAGGCATGCCCAGGCGCGCCGCCGCGATCAGGTCTGCACGCTCAGCCGCCTTCGCGGTTTCGGCCGCCCGCCCGGTGAAGGTGTTCTGCAGGCTGGTGACGTGCTGTGGCGAGAGCCGCCTGCGAAGATCGCTCGGCAGCTGCTCGATGGAGCGCACGCCCTCGTCCTGGAGGTACGGCTGGGCCTCGTCCCAGGCCGTCGCCTCGCGGTCCGCCTGCTCCTGCCTCAGGTCCGCGAACCGCGCATCCACCGCCGCGACATAGGCGGCCTCGCGGTAGGGGTCGCCGCCGGCCGCCTCCCGAGCCTTGCGGCGGGCGTCGGCGAGCGACACGCCCGGGCGCTCCGGCGGAGGGACGGCCACGGGGCGGCTCGGCCTGGAGTAGCCGAGGCGGAAGAACCGGTGGTCGCCGATGTCGCGTCCGTTGCCGTCGTCCCAGCGCGGCGCGGCGCGGCCGAGGGCCGCCTGCGCCTTGGGCGCGTAGAAGTGTGTCGCGCCGCCGGTCGGGTCCTGCGCTTGTCCGGCGAGCAGCGGGCGCACGTTGGCGAGGATCGCCTGGTACTCCGCGGACTTGGGGTCCAAAGCCTCCAGCTTTGGCCGTGTCTCCGGGTTGTTCCAGGGTTCGAACTGGCCGGGCGCGCGGACCACCTCGGCTGCGCTCATACGGGCTTCGCGGCTCCGGTTCAGGATCACCGCCGCGACCGCGCGTTGCCCGTCCGGGCCTTGGTTGCGCGCCTCTCCCCACACCGTGCGCACGATCGCGTCGAGGTCCTGATCTGCAGCCGCGGGCTGCGGCTCCAGGCCCGATAGGATCTGGTCGGCGACGTGCTTGCCTTCCACCGGAAGGGTCGAGGCTCGCACTCGCACCGTAAGCTCAGCCGCTGCCGCCGGTTCCAGTTCCGGCCTGAACCGCTCCAGCAACTCGGCCGCCTTGAACGGATCGTGGACCAGCGCCTGCTCGACGACCGACGACTTGATCTTGGAGATCATGTCCCGCTGCTCTGCGCGCACCGCCTCAGGCGGCGCTCCCGCACGCGACAGCCGAACGCCGCGCTCGGCGATGGCGGTGGACAGGGCGCCCTCGGCGCGATCTGGGTCCTCCGCGAACAGGCGCTGTGCCTCTACCGTGGCGTCCTGCTCTCGTCCGGCAGAAACACCGTCCTCCCAGACCCGGCGCTGGCGCTCGGTGTGCCGGTTGAGGTCTGTGGTCCACTCAAGTTCCCGGCCGTCCGCCACTCGCTTGAACAGCTCGCGCTGCCGCCCAGTCAGGCCGCTTTCGATCCGATGGCGAGCCTCCTTCAGCCGCTTCTCTATGGCCGGCCGAGCTTCAAGGGCGGCGCGTCCGGCGAGGGTTTCGAACCCGTTCTCGCCTCGAAACGCCGCCTCGACTTCCTGGGACAACGCGATGTCGCCTTCGCGCACCACAGTGGTGTCGAAGCGCGCCTGACGCTCATCCATGACGCGCGTCAGTTCGCGCCCCGCGGAGACGAGTGCATCGCCGACGTAGTTCTGTCGGACCACGCCTGCGTCCACGATGGCTGAAGGTGTGGTCGTCTTTCGCTGGTAGAGCGGGATGCGAACGCCAGTCATCAGGCGGGCTCCTTGTCGAAGGGGTCGTAGCCGGCCTGAGCGCACAGCTCTTCGTAGCGCCGGTTGAGGGGATCGAGAGCCGCCGCCTCGTAGCGACGGTTCAGGTTGCGGAGCGCCAGGTACATGTCGCGGCACCCCCAGGACGCGGGCCAGTTCAGCGCGTCGGGGAGGAAGCCGTGGCGCCGCTCGAACAGCTCCGGGCTGCTCAGCGTGTCCTCGGGCTCGCGCCGGCGGAAGGCGATCACCTCGCCCATGCCGAGCCTCCCAGGTCGGCGTGACGCACCAGCGTCGCGTCACGAAGAGCGGGCCATTTGACCGGCCGCCCGGCGATGCGCGCCAGCGCGTCGTCTCGCAGGCGCTCCCAGGCCTCATTCGCAGCGCCTGCAGGCTCAAGGCTCCAGTTGGCCAGCGTGCGGTTCAGGCCGTCGAGGATGTCTTCGAAGCCGCAGCGCGCCGCCCGCCGCTCGACCGCCGCAGCGGCTATCACCACGCGTTCCAGCGGCGACAGGGACGGCACGGCCTTGTCGTTCGCGTCGCCGGGAGGGGCCCTGAACCCGGGCCCGTTCGGCTCGCCGAAGATCACGGCGCCGACGGCGCACCAGTACGACACCGGCCGCCACGAACGCGCGTCGGGCCAGCGGTTGGTCTGTACGACCTGTTCCAGCAGGGGCCGCGCACCCAGACATGCGGCCCGAAGGTCGGGCGCCGCGGGGTCGCACCCGACGTGCTCCAGTATTTGACGAAGGTACGCGTCCTCGTACTTGTTCGGCGCCAGGCCTGCCGGCCACGCGTCCACGGCCTCGACCGCCTTCTGGGCGAAGTCGCGCGGCTGCATGCGCGGGCCCTTCGGCCTGTTCGCCTCCAGCTTGGCCAGGCGGGCCCGCAGGGCTTTCGTCATCGACGCCCCCCGATCTGCTCAAGCTCCTCGACGCGGCGCTCCAGGTCGCCGGTCTCCAGCGCCGCCCGCTGGTGGCCGAGGATGTACGCGAGCTTCGCCGCGTTCCCCGGCGTCAGCTCGCCCCTGCGCGCCGCGCGATACAGGCGGCCAAGCTCCTTCGCCACGTCGCGCACCGTGTTCAGGGGACCGACCCGAGGGGTAGGGGTCTCGCCGTTCTCTTGTTCGTTCATTGGCTTAGCCCTTGCCGATGTGCACCTAAGCGCGCCCGGAGGCGCGCTTAGGTGCACTTTGCGCCCGGTACAGGTTGGCCAGCGTCCGAACGGCCCACACGTCGTTCGCCAGCCCGCTTTCGTGCACCCAATCCCACACGTGCGGGGCGCGGCCGGCCGCCTGGTCGATGTACGCCCTCGCGTCCCGCACGATCTGCTGCGCTTCCGCGTCCCCGACGGAGCCGGTGAGCGAGGCCCAACCCTCGGCCGCGCGCAGTTCCTGGTTCGCCACGTCCTGTCCGGCCTTGTGCAGCTCGACAGCGCGCCACCACAGCCCGTCGCCGAGCTCCTTGGGGACGCCCGCGCCGTGCATGGTCTCGGCGACGTCTCTCACCAGCTCGATCGGCAGCTCCTGCCCCTCCGGCGGTGTGAGTTTGTAGGCCGCCGGGGACGCCGCCGGCTCCAGCATCGGAACGTCAAGGCTCGGCTCGCTCGGAACCGCGGACGCGGGTTCGCCGGCGAGCACGCCGGTCGCCCCCTGGGCCTCGCTCACCGGCGGCGTCGCCGCCCTCTCGTGCGCGGCGGTGAAGCGCGCGAGCGCTTCCCTGTCGCCGCCCAGGTAGCGCTCCACGAACGCCGCATCGGCCTTCAGGCTCTCGACCGTATCGACTTGCGTTTCTTCCGCCATGGCTCAGGCCGCCCTCTTCGAAGCGATGTGGAAAGTGTGCGCCTCCCGAGCGGCGGCGGCGACGCTGGCAGGCGGCACGCTCTTGTCCCAGCGGTGGTCGGGCCCGAGCCCCGCGGCGCCCAGGTGCTGCCGGATCAGCGCCTCCAGTCGCGCCGGACCGAACAAGGCTTCGCCAAGCCGCTCGTTCAGCAGATCGGCAAGCTCCTCGCCGAGCCGCCTGGCGTCGGCGTAGTCGGCGGCGAGCGCCAGCAAGGCCTTGTCGATACGCGCGCACGCCGCTTCACGGGCGGCCGTCACCTCCTCGGCCATGCGAAGCCGCGCGGCGGCCTGTTGCGCGAGGCGCCGCGCTTCTTCGGCAGCTACCTCGCCGCTCAGCCGCTGGACGGTGCGGCGAAGGCTGTCACACCGGGCGCCGACGCCTTCGATCTGCTTGGCCGCCGCGGCGAGCCTCCTTTCGGCGCCTTCGTCGCCGGCGAGCTGCGCCACGGTTTGCTCGTCGAGCTCCGCCGTGATCTCCGCCAAGCGCGCCTCCTCGGCCGCCAGCTTCTCGCGCGCTTGAGCCAAGCGGGCGGTCGCGTCCCCGAAGTTCATGGGCATCGCGGGGGTCTCCTGTTTTCAGCTTCAGGGACGCCGGGCGGGACACGGGACACCCCCTTAGAAGGGGATGTCCCGCCCGTCCCGGCGGGTAGGGCGGGCGCGGGACAGCCGGGACATTTTCCGGCGTCCGCGAAATGTCCCGGCAGGCGGTCACACCAGCCATAGGTGCGTCTCCGTCGCGCGGATCAGGCGGCGATCAATCAGCTGCTCGATCTGCCTGTTGATGCGGCGTTTCGCGGTGTCGGGCTTCTCGTCTTCGTCGACGAACCCTTGGGCGAGCAGCCGAGCTTTCAGGGCGTCGCGCCGGACCGCCTTTGTTCCGGGCGGGACGCCCGGGACATTCGGCGCGGGCTCGAATTGTCCCGCATCGACGCAAGCGCCGAACGCCGTCAGGATCGTGCGAAGACGGGCCGGAATGTCCCGCCCCCGCATCCGGCCGCCGGCCGCCTCCTCGTAAGCCACCACGCACGAGGTGATCGCGTCGCCGTCGAGGTCCGCCCCCATGCCCACGGGTACGAGGCTGAACCCTACCCGGGCCCCGTCCACGCCGTTCTTGACCTTCTTCAACACGAGCGTGCGCGTGCCTTCGTCCGCGTTGCGCTCGACCTGCAGCACGCCCCCAGCGTTCGCGTACTGGCCTGACCAGCCGCGAATGCCTCGCGCCTCGTCCTTCCCGGTGTGCGCCACCAGCAGCACCAGGGCGCCGGTCTCCTCGCTGAGCCCGCTCACCGCCGCGAGCGCACGGGACATGTCCGCCGACGCGTTCTCCTCGGCGCCGGGAACGCATGCCGAGAGGGTGTCGAGCACGATCAGCCTCAAGGCGTGTCCGCTCTGCTCGTACTGCCCGGCCAAAGCGAGCAGGGCGCCCCTAAGCGCGCGCGCGTCGCCTTCGTCCAGCAGGTTCGGCGCGGAGCGGATCAGGGAGAAAGGCACGTCCTCGCGCCCGTGGTCTCGCCGCCAGGCCTTCACCCGGAGCGCTACACCGTTCGCGTCCTCAGCGGCGACATAGGCCACCGCGCCTGTCTGAGTGCGGCGGTCCAGCCAGAACCCGCCGCCGGCGATCGTCAGCGCGAGATCGATGGCCAGGAAGGACTTGCCGCTACCGGACGGCCCCACGAGGAACGCCACGCCGTCCGCCGGGAGCGCTCCCTTGACCAGCCAAGCGATCGGCTGCGGTTCGACCTGGGCGAAGGGCACGGGCCGGAAGCGGTCGGGAGACACGCGGCACACCCGGTCGAAGTCGGATTGCGCGTCACGGACGAGCGCGGCGTACGCCTCGGGCTCAGGCGCCGCGCCCCCGAGGGCCCGTCGCCAGTAAGAGGCCACCAGCTGCCTTGCGAGGTCGGGCGCGATGGCGCTCGCCGGCGCCTTGTCCACCAGCACCGCGAGGTAGCCGCCGGCGCCGAGCGCCCGGAACCCCGGATCGTCGGCAAACTCCTGCGACAGCAGCAGCGGCTCGACGGCCCTGCCCTCTCGCCGTCGGCGCGCGATAGCCTCGAAGAGGCGGGCCTGGACGGGATCTGGAAAATGTTCGGCGCGGACGCCGGCGAACGCCGGCCACGCTCCCTCGTCGAAGAGCAGCACGCCCAGGACGGCATTGCCGATCTCTGCGGCAGGGTCCGAGACCGGAAAGGCGGCGAGGGCGGCGCTCATCCGAGATCGTCCTGGCCGAGAACAATGCCTCTGATCCGCAGCAGCTCTTCGGCCAGGGCCTCCTCGCCGATGGCCTGGCCGAGGCGAACGGACACCACCCCGAGCAACGCCTTCAGAGTGTCCACGTCCAGGCCGAGCGGCTGTTGCGCGGCCATGAGCCGCTTCACAGCCTCGTCAGCCTGGGCGGAGAGACGAAAGGCGACGGCGGACACGGATCAGGTCGCCGACTGACGCAGCTCGGAAGTGCTCGCCACCGTCGGGCCGATCTTCCGGGCAGCGAAGGCATCCAGGGCCTCCGGCGTGTAGAGGGCGGCCTTGCCGGCGCGGGCGAACTGAGGCCCCCCACCCTGGTAGGCCCACTTCTCAAGAGAGCGAACACTGTAGGAGAGCCCGTGGCGCTCCCTCAAGTACGCGCACGCCTCCGGCCGAGTAAGACGAGGGCGGGAAAATGCAGCAGTTAGGTCGGGGCTCACGTGCGGCTCCACGAGATCGAAGCGATAGAGCCATTTTACCCGCTCACACCCCCCGCAACCCGAAATGCCAACCCAAAACGCCTCCTTATTTCTCCATTTTGCTAAATTGTTGGGGTTGACCCGCCGTGAGGCTTCGCGGGGGCGCTATCGCTTCGATGTGGCGCCGATGGCGCTCACTGTGGCCGTCTTGCCGCGCATCGCGTTGTCTATCCACGTGCTCACCCGGTCCGCCGCAGCAAGGAGCGCGGGGTCGGCCTTGCGGATATAGCCGCCGGTCACACCACCGACCCTGGTTGTGTGACCGAGAAGTGCTGCGATAGTCGGGAGGCTCAGGCCGAGTTCATCGCACGTCGCGGCGAAGGCGTGCCGCAGGCTGTGTGGCGACAGGTCGGCAAACGTCGAACCCTTGAAGGTGCGCTCCCAGGCGCGAGGGAGGCCGACGAGCGCTGATTGCGGAGACCTGCCGGGGAATACGTGCGCTCCCCGCGCGCGCTCCTGGCGTGCTTTCAGGAGCGCCACGGCGGGCGCCCCGAGCGGTCGTAGCGAAGCGCCTGTTTTCGTGTCCTCCAGCCGAAGGCACCGGCCGGCCAGGTCCACCTCCGACCACTTCAGCCTCAGCGCCTCGGACCGGCGCGCGCCAGTAAGCGCGATGAGGCGTATGGCGTCGAGGGCCGCCTCGTTCTCGGCACGGTCTTCGGCCGCCTCAAGCCGGGCCCCCAATTCACGATACTGGTCTCGGCTCAGCACCACCTCGCGGCGATTGTCGCGCTGGCGGACAACACCCCTGACGGGATTGATCGAGATCACCCCCTCGTCAGCCGCGTATTGAAGGACGGCGCCCAGGAGCCCGAGCGTACGCGCCGACGCGCCCGGCCCGCCCTTGACGATCGCCCGGCCGTGCTTGCCGGTCTTTTCATCAGCCGCGGTCTTCCCGGCGGCCACGTCGCGCGCGAACCTGCGAACATCGGCAGAGCTCAGATCCTTCACCGGCAGGTGTCCGAGCAGCGGGATCACGTGCCTCTTGATACGGCCCCTGTCGGTGTAGAGCGTCAGCGCCTTCTTTGGCTTGCCGCGCCGGGTGAGGAGCAGACCCTTTTCCGATCGGTCCAGGTACTCCTCGCAGAGCTGCTGCACGGTGATAGCCGAGCGGTCGCCGGCGCGCTGCTCGGCCGGGTCATTCCCCCGCGCGACCTCCGCGAGAAGCCGGCGCGCCTCGACGCGCGCCTCGTCCGGCGTCATCACCCCCAGCCGCGCGATGGTGTACCAGCGCGAGCGTCCATGCCTGTTCCGGTAGGTCAGGACGAAAGATCGGGTGTCGCTCGGCTTGATGCGCAGGCCAAAGCCCGGCACCGCCGTGTCCCAGATGAGCACGTCGCCTGCCGGGTCGGGCGCGGCGGCGTCGATCGCCTTCAGCGTCAGTCTCGCTTTGATGGACCGCCCCATATCTCCCCCTGGGCAAGCGCCGGGCAAGCACGCGCTGGCGTGCCACGGCGCAAAATGGCGAAACATGGTGAACCATGAACTCGACGGAACGCCAAGTCCGGCAAGCCATTAGCGCGCGATAGAGGGACATGGCGAACAAAGGCGAACCACCATCCCTTGCCTTGGTAAGGCTGAGGTCGGCAGTTCAATCCTGCCCGGCGGCACCACTCTTTTCAGCTGACATCGAACCGGAACGCGGGGGCCGCCCGCCCCCTCCGCTCATCCCCGCGGAAGCGGGGACCCAGGTTTGAGCCGGGGCCGCAGCCGACCTCCGATCCAAGCATTGCAATGTGCTGGCGAACGCTGCGAAAAAAGCTGCGGGGGTACGTGCATGTCCGCAGACTTCGAAGCCTACTTCCGCGACCTCGCGGAAGCGCCGCTGGACGACAAGACCGAGCAAACGGATCGCGGTGAGCTGAAGACCCTGCTCAGGGACTTCGCCAAAGCGGTCGAGCCTCGCCTCTTGGTCCAACACGAGCCTAAGCGCGACAAGGGCGGGGGAGGCTCGCCCGACTACATGGTCAAGAGAGACGCGCGCGTCGTCGGTTATGTCGAAGTCAAACCCATTGACGCTCCCCTGTCGAAGATCCTCAAGGGCGAGCAGATCAAGAAGTACCAGAAGCTGTCCGACAACCTGCTGCTGACGGACTACCTGGAGTTCGTCTGGCTTCGCAAAGGACAGGACCCGCAACGCGCGCGGCTGGCGCACTCCGAGGAGCTGTCGGCGCGCAAGCTGGCGCTCAAGCCCGAGAACGTCCTCCAGGTCCGGAAGCTCTTGAGCGCCTTCTTCTCGGAGGCGCCGCAGAACATCGGCCGGGGCCAGACCCTCGCCGTCGAGCTGGCGACCCGCGCCGCCCTCCTGCGCGACTTCCTGACCGAGGAACTGATCCGCCAGCAGAAGGAGGGCGACCTCGGCAAGTTGCACGGCTTGTACGCCGCGTTTCGCGACCAGATCTTCCACGACCTGGACATCAAGGCCTTCGCCGACGCCTTCGCCCAGATGCTGGCCTACGGCCTGTTCCTGGCGCGCCTGAACGCGGGCGCGGGCGTCGAGGTCACGCTCGACAACGTCCGGCGCTTCATCCCCGGCAGCTTCAGCCTGATCCGCGAACTCGTCCGCTTCCTGGAGGAGATGGACGAGCCGGAATACCGGCCCAGCCGCTGGGTGGTGGACGAAATCCTGTCCATCGTGAACGGGATCGACCTGGCCGCCATCCACGGCGACCTGTCGTTCCGGCAGAGGCGATCAGCCCTCACCAACCTAGACGGCAGGAATGAAGAAGAGCGACGACTATTCGCGAAAGATCCGTTCATCTATTTCTACGAAGACTTCCTGCAGGCCTACGACCCCGAAATGCGGGAGAGCCGAGGAGTCTACTACACCCCGCCGCCGGTGGTGAATTTCATCGTCCGCGCCATCGACGACATCCTGAAGGACACGTTCGGCATCACCGACGGCCTGGCCGACCACAAGCGGGTCACGGTGCTGGACTTCGCCACCGGCACCGGCACTTTCCTGCTGGAGGTGTTCGAACGCGTCTTCGACACCATCGGGGGGCCGGAGTCCGGTCGGGCGGACGGGATCGTCCGCGAGCATCTGACGAAGAACATCTACGGCTTCGAATATCTGATCGCCCCCTACACCATCGCCCATCTGAAGCTGTCGCAATACCTGCGCGACAAGGGGCACCCACTTCAGGATAAGGAGCGGCTTCAGGTCTTTCTGACCAATACGCTGGAGCCGGTGGAGCCGCAGCAGAATCTGTGGATGCCCGCCCTGGCCGATGAGGTAAAGGGGGCGCAGGCGGTCAAGGACAAGCCGATCCTGGTGATCACCGGGAACCCGCCGTATTCGGGCCACTCCAAGAACAAGGGTCCTTGGATCAGCGCGGCCATCGACGGATACAAGTACACGGTCGAAACCGACGAGGGAGGCAAGGAATCGATTAAGGCGCTTGGTGAGCGTAATCCAAAGTGGCTCAACGACGATTATGTGAAGTTTATCCGCTTTGCACAGATGAAGATGGATGGTGGCAAGTTCGAGTACAAGGATGACCGCGGAGTTAGCCACCTAGTCGACCTGCCCGGCGTCGATGAGGGCGTCGTCGGCATAATCACAAATCACTCTTGGCTAGACAATCCCACATTCCGGGGAATGAGACAGTCGCTGGCCCGTAGCTTTGATCAGATTTACATTATAGACCTTCACGGAAGCACTAAGCCAAAAGAGCGCTCACCTGACGGCAGTTTAGACGGGAATGTTTTTGACATTCAGAAGGGAGTGGCTATTCTGATCCTCATAAAGAATTCTTCGCTTCAAAAAGCTGTATTATATAAAGATGTTTGGGGATCTCGGATCCACAAATACGAATGGGCGGCCGGTCAGAGACTGGGTCATATCGGTTTTGATTCCATCGAGAGCTTTGAGCCGTATTTTCTTATGCGACCGTTCTGTTGGGATGGTTGGGAGGATTACAGCACTGGCTGGCAAATTAGCGATGTCATCCATGGTGACGACGCCAAGAAGCAAATATTCAACGTCGGCGTTCTTGGGTTTCAAACTCACAGAGACGATTTTGCGATCTCGTTTTCGAAACATGAGGCCCAGACGAAGCTGAAAGTCGCTCGCGACGATGAGGTACTAGACAGCGATTTTTGCAAGAAATTCGGCATTAAGCCGGATTCACCTTGGATTTCTCGCCTGAGAGCGTCCGCTCGTGCCGGAGACCCTCTGGTTTCGCGAGTCGCTTACAGACCCTTCGATGAGCGCTGGGCGGAGGTGGGGCCAGTTACGATGGATCGCCCTCGCGACGAACTCGTGGAGCATGTAGTTGGGAGGCCGGTTCTGTGTCTGCTGGTGCCTCGGCAGATCGGCACACCTGATTGGCGGCACGTAGGCGTTTCGATTCATCCAGCTGAGAGTTGCTGGATTGCAAGCGACTCGAAATCCCAGAACTCAGTTTTCCCTTTGAAGCTCAGTTCGAGTGCCGAAAACCTCTCCCCTGCCTTCCGCGACTTCCTCGACGCCCGCTACGGCGAGCACTACGATCCTGAGCAAATCCTCGGCTACATCTACGCTGTCTTGCACGCGCCGACCTATCGGACGCGCTATGCCGAGTTCTTGCGGATCGACTTCCCGCGCATCCCCTTCGCGGAGACCCCGGACCGGTTCGAGGCCCTGTCAGCCCTCGGCTGGCAGCTGATCCAGGCCCATCTCCTGAAGACCATCTCGCGCTCCGCTCCGCGCCTCGGCGACTACGTCGGCAAGGGCGATCACACAGTCGAGACCGTGCGGTATTCGCCGCAGGAGGCGACCGTCTGGATCAACCAGACGCAGGGCTTCGCCAACCTGCCCCAGGCCGTCTGGGACTTTCACATCGGCGGCTATCAGGTGATCGACAAATATCTGAAGAGCCGCAAGGGCCGCGTCCTGAACCTGGACGAACAGACCCACGTCGGGAACGTCGCCGAAGCCCTGAACTTCACCATCGCCCAGATGCAGCGGATCGACGCGGAGTACCTGAAGGCCTTCCCGGCCGGGTGACGACCGGACTCCGGGGGAGGAGGGCGCGGGGTGGAGGGGGTTACACGCCGCCGATCTCCTCCCCCGTGAGCTGCGCGAACGGGGGAGGGGGACCGCGGAACGCGGTGGAGGGGGCGTGACCGGGCGCGCCGCCGGCCGTGCCGCCTCATGCGCCTTCTGCCTCACCGTCGCGCGCGCACCCCATCCCCGCCGTTCGCCCATCGAGGGGGAAGGGAGTCTGTCGCGCGTCATCCGCATCATCCTGAGCCGTGAGAGGGAGAAACGGGGGATAAGTCCCCCGCCACGCTCGCAGCTCGCCCCCGGTTACGGGATACTGGCTGTCGAATCGTAGCCAGGTTTCGCCCGATGCCCGCCGCGCAAGCCGACCTGTTCCCCTCCTCCCAAGGCGACCTCTTCGGAGGCCCCGCTGCGGCGCCCGCCTACGTGGTGCCCTACGCCGTCGCGGTGAACACCCTGCGCCGGACGCTGGAGATGCTGCAGGCCGCCGACCGCTGGCCGTGGGACCCGGACATGAAAGCGGCGCGGATGGAGCGCAACGTGCCCAAGATGCTGGCGGTGCTGCCGCCCGACGAAGCCGCCGGGTGGCGCGCGTCGATCGACGCCGAGGCCGCGCGCCTGGACGCCGCCGGCTGACACTGACCACGGGAGCCGCCGTTTAGTCCTGCTCCCAGGCTTGCGGAGGAAGCCCCAACCCCTCTGCGTTCTCCCGCCGCCAGTCCTCCGCCCAGATCCGCAGGCGGCCGGTCAGGCGCGACGGGTCGGTCAGGGCGCCGACGACCATGTCCTCGGCCATGCCGACCAGCTTCGCCCAGGCCTCGGTGCTGCGTTCCTCCATCTGCTCCAGGGTGATCGGGCGCAGGCGCGCGGCGGTTTCGGCCAGTTCGGCCAGGGCCTGGCCCATGCGCACGGCGCTCTCGGCGTGGGCCTGGCGGCCGGCCGCCAGGTGGCGGGCGGCGGCGACCAGGGCGGCGTCCAGCGCCTCGTGCGGCTCCAGCACCTCGCCCGGGGCGACGAGGACCGGCGCCGCCTCGGCCGCCTCGCTCGCGTCTGCGTCCCGTGGCGGGGCCGGCTCGCCCGCGGCGCGGGCGCGCGCCAGCGGGACCTCGCTGGCGGCGGCCAGGGCGCGCCGGCTCCAGCCGCCCCGCCGCGCCCGCTGGCGGATCGCGCCCACGGTCACGTCGAAGC
>Ga0196964_10000601_pt1 | contig 20733 bp, 19 predicted proteins | sample S1_10metaG_FD_148615 | JGI IMG/M metagenome (GOLD analysis project Ga0196964, IMG submission 148615) | Soil microbial communities from Anza Borrego desert, Southern California, United States - S1_10 | ecosystem: Environmental > Terrestrial > Soil > Desert | place: USA: California | collected... | reverse complement strand
TCCGAGAAGCCGAGGTTCACGGTCTACGAACGCCTGAAAGCGGTCGTCTGGGACCAGCTCAAAGCGCAGCACGTGCAATTTTTTGCAGAACGCGAGAAGGCGTGGGCCTCGTGATTTCGGATTCGAGGAATTCGCCGCGATGTTTTCACGACTTAACCACAGAGGCGCAGAGAACGCGGAGGTGCGCAGAGATTTTTTGGGAGTTGCGATTGCTGAATTGCGAAGCGTAGGGTCGGGTACACTCCGATCCCGCTCGGACGGCGAGCCGTTCTCCCCTTCCCTCTTAGGGAAGGGGCCGGGGGTTAGGTCCGGGGAGAGTTTTTTGTTTCAATTCAGGACGCCTTGAAATTAAAATCACTCTCTTGTTGTTCTATTAATAGCATTTTGCGGGAGCGTTACGTTTGCGAAAGATTATGAAAGCACTGGGGCTGGCGGAGTACGGCGGCGATGAGATGCTCATCGCGCTGCTGGCCTGCGGTTCGGCGGCGTATGCGCTCGCGCTTGTTCACCCCGCACTGGCGGTGATTCCCCTGATTCCACTCGGAATCGTCGTCTGGTTCTTCCGTGATCCCGAACGCAGCGGGACCGACGATCCGGAAATCATGCTCTCGCCCGCCGACGGCAGAGTCTCCGACATTGAAGAAGTCGATGAACCGAACTTCATCCGCGGAAAGGCCAAGCGCATCGGCATTTTCCTCTCGCCCTTCAACGTACACGTCAACCGCACGCCCTGCGAGGGAACGGTCCGCCATATCACGTACAAGGCGGGCGAATTTCTTCCGGCTTATAACCCCGAGGCGCCGACGCGCAACGAATGCGTGTCGCTCGGCCTGGAGCTCGAAGGCGGCCTGCGCGTCATGGTGCGGCAAGTGACCGGCATCCTTGCGCGGCGCATCATCTGTCAGACCGATTACGGCGCGCAGCTCAAGCGCGGCCAGCGCTACGGCATGATCAAATTCGGTTCGCGCACGGAACTGTATGTGCCGATCGAACAGTTCGCTGAGTGCCTCGTGAAGATCGGCGACAACGTCGTCGGGGGCACAACTCCCCTATGCAAAGTCAATCTAACAGTGCCCAAGGCGCCGCACGATCAGCCGGAGCAGATGGTCTTCAGCGGCGAAGCAATGCTCAGCGGCGACGTTGCGCTTGCAGAGAAGCGGCTCAGTGCGGAAGCGGCGGCAATCGAAGCTTCCGATAATCATTAACGGCAGGCATTTCTGTTGTGTATGAGGCAGCTTTTTGAGACAATGTCCGAAGGCGAATATCACCTTTCAGCAGAGCAGCAAGGATCAGCATGAAACGTTTCGGAAAAGACAGGCCAAGGCGATTATTGATGGGCGTGCATCCCGTGCCGACCCTCGTCACGCTTGGCAACCTGCTGTGCGGACTGGGTTCGATCATGCTGGCCATGCGCGCATCACACCCGCCGCGCGAAATGAATCTCGATGCCTCGGCGTGCCTCTACTGGTCCAGCCTGCTGATTTTCGGCGCGATGCTCTTTGACGTCATGGATGGCAAAGTCGCGCGCTGGACGAAGTCCGCCAGCAAGTTCGGCATGGAGATGGATTCGCTCTGCGACGTGGTCTCGTTCGGCATCGCGCCGGCGATTCTCGTGAAAGTCATGATCGACCTGCAGCTCGGCACAGAGACGCCCTACTGGCTCAAGGACCGCTTCATTTTCCCGCTGCTGGGTGTTTATGCCTGCTGCGCGGCACTGCGCCTGGCGCGCTATAACGTGGAGTCTGAGACGGGACACAAGGATTTCTTCTTCGGCATGCCATCGCCTGGTGCGGCGGGATGCGTGGCGAGCCTGACCATGCTGATCATCCCGGGCATCTCGCCGCACGGCCCGATTGAAAGTCTTCCCCGCCTGGAACAGTTCCGCATCGCGGCGTTTCAGCCGCTGATGGTCGCACTGCCGTTCATCATGCTGGGGCTGGGCGTGCTGATGGTATCGCGCGTGCTCTACCCGCACGTGGGCGACCGCTTCCTGCGCGGGCGAAAGTCGTTCATGCATCTGCTGATGCTGGGACTGATACTCGTGCTCTTCGTGATGCAGCACGAGATTGTTTTCGCGATGGCCTTCAATGGCTACATGCTGCTGGGATTGCTCAACGAGATCCGCTACCAGTTCGTCCCCAGCCACCGTCCGAAGGAATGGCTCGCGGCATCCGAGCCCATGGCGCCGCTGCCGACACTGAACGATGTGCCCAAGCCGCCGATACAGACGCCCTCGCGTGCGGCGCTTGAAGCGGTCAAGGAGCCGCCCGCGCCATGAGTTCTCCCGCCCGCGCCGAAAACTCTGGCGCGCTGCAAACGTGGTTCGCTGAAGGCGTGAAGTTTTCGTGTATCACCGGATGCGTGCGCTGCTGCGGCGGAGCCCCCGGCGATGTGTTCATCACGCAGGAGGAGCTGAAAAAAATCGCGGCGTTCATGAAAATGGATGAGCGCGAATTTACAGATTCGTTCGTGCGGCAGTATTCGTCGGGCAAGATGTCTCTGACCGAAAAACGCAACGGCGACTGCGTGCTGCTCGACGAAAAAAAAGGCTGCAGCGTCTACGACGTGCGGCCAAAGCAATGCCGCGATTATCCCTTTTGGCCGGAGATAATGAAAAGCCCGTTTGCATGGCTGCGCGAAGCGCAGCGCTGTCCGGGAATTGGAGAAGGCGAGGTGCACACTGCACCGAAAATTGCCGAATTGCTAAAAAATCAACAGTGCGATGAGTGAAAGACCGGTTTTTGTGTAAGTTCGTCACGCCCACTTCGTGCGAAAGTGTATTGACGAAACGTGCAAAGCATATAAATTTAGACCCCATGAGGGTTTAGTGAACGCATGCGGATTTTTGACCACATGCGGGATACGTTTAGAAGCTCGATTTGAAACGATTTGAACCGAGCCTTTTACAAAAGGCACTGTTTGGATCAGTTTTGAAACGTGCCCAGCGTTAGAAAATGTGTGGGGGGTTGGCTGCTACGTCCGGCGTAGGAAACTGCGCCGCAGCCCTGTAAGTCTCGAATGCCGTACCTTCGAATTCGAGATGTGGTCCTGCGAGGCCATCTGGGTGAATGTGACTGGACGCCAAAACAAACGCGAAGCACGATGCACTGCCGAGGTCAAGACGATTGGTTAATGCGCTTCTGGAATACGCGGGTGTGACGAGGACGACTCCGGTTACCTTGTTGCGGACGTGACTTTCTTAAACGCGTGCCTTTCAAGCCGTCCGGCTTGGGCATATGGAATTGCAGAATCAAGCTGCAGTTCCAAAGCGAGCTCTACGTTGAATCACTCTACCCTCGCTGAAGGTTCGGGCACTGGCCTGAACCTGTTACAGACCCATCGGTCTGTTCACCACGGTGTTCCGCGGCCACTCAGAAAGCGGCTTAGCGGGGCGGACTGTGGCGGCGCGGCAATCTGCAACGCAGAGAATCGCGAGCGCGCATCCGCGGATCGGGGCTCCATCCCGGTTGAGGCAACTATGGCTAATGCAAACCGCACGCCTCAATCATTTCGAGACCCATTGTCCACGCCATTCCAAAGAGGGGGTAATAGCCCATGCCGCCGTACGTTCCATACATCGTTGGAGCCGTCGCGGGGCTGATCATTGGCTGGTTGATCGCCGCGCTGACACAGAAGAATAAGAGTCTTGAATTCGAGGCCCAGGCACGCAAGGAAGCAGAGACAGTCAAACAGAGGTTGCTGGACGAAGCGCGAGCCGAAGCCGCGAAACTGAAAGCCGAAAACGCCGAGGAACAGCTTAAGAAACGCCGCGAATTCGATAAGGAACTTAAAGACCTTCAGGAAGAAAACCGCAACACCGAAAAGCGCCTTGAAAAGCGCGAGGAGATGATCGACCGCAAGCTTCAGACACAGGAGCGACGCGAACAGGATCTGGCCCGCAAGGAAGAAGAGCTCAAGAAGGTCGAGCAGAAAAAGCTGGAACAGCTCAAGGAGATCGAGGCTAAAAATGCGACGATGACGCAGCTGATCGATGAAGAACGCCGCAAGCTGCAGACCATCACCAGCATGACGCCCGATCAGGCCAAGGCCCTGCTGCTGCAGCGCGTCGAGCGCGACATTGCCGGAGAAATCGCGGAGCTCACCAACCGCGCCGTCAACCGCGCCAAGGAAAATGCCGACCAGGAAGCGCGCCGCATCGTGCTGAATACGATCCAGCGCCTGGCGTCGGAAGTCGTGGCCGAGAATACGGTCTCGACGATCGACCTGCCCTCCGACGACATGAAGGGCCGCATCATCGGCAAGGAAGGCCGCAACATCCGAGCCTTCGAAAAAGCCACGGGCGTGGACGTCATTGTCGACGATACGCCAGGAGTCGTGGTGCTGTCCGGCTTCGAACCCGTGCGGCGCGAGATCGCACGCATCGCCATGCTCAATCTCGTGCAGGACGGCCGCATCCATCCCACGCGCATCGAAGAGTGCGCGGCGAAGGCCGAAAAAGAAGTCATGGAGCTCATCGACAAGACGGGCAAAGACGTGGCGATCCAGTTCGGCTGCCACGATCTGCACCCGCGCCTGCGAAACATGCTGGGACGGCTGCGCTACCGCACCAGCTACGGCCAGAACGTGCTGGGCCATTCGCAGGAAGTCGCGCACATCTGCGGGCTGCTCGCCGCGGAGCTGAAGCTCGATGTACAGCTGGCCAAGCGTTGCGGACTGCTGCATGACTGCGGAAAGGCGCTCGACCAGGAGACCGAGGGCACGCATCCGCAGATCGGCATGGATGTGGCCAAGCAGGTCGAGGAGCGGATCGAAGTCTGCGAAGCAATCGGCGGGCATCACGGCGATATCGAAATCCACAGCCTGTACCCGATCCTGGTGCAGATTGCAGACGCCATTTCCGCCGCGCGTCCGGGCGCGCGCCGCGAGAGCCTCGAAAAGTACGTGCAGCGCATGAAGAAGCTCGAGGAGATCGCCACGACGAAGAAGGGCATCGAAAAAGCCTTCGCGATCCAGGCCGGCCGCGAAGTCCGCGTGCTGGCGAAAGCCGATCAGCTCGACGATGCCGGCTGCGCGTCCGTGGCGCGGGACATCGCCAAGCAGATCGAAGAGGAGCTCAGCTATCCGGGCGAAGTCCGCGTGACGCTGATCCGGGAAGCGCGCTTCATCGAATACGCGCGGTAATGGGATCGCCGGCGTCCCGCCGGCTAAATGTTGAATCAAAGGCGGGCAGCCCTGTCATCCGGGCTGCTCGCTTATTTATAGAGCACAGCGCTCTTTCCATTTTATGCATCATGCATTATGCATTACGGACCATGAATCTTAAAAACATCCAGGCGGCGATTGCCGCGCAGAAACTCGACGGCTGGCTCTTTTGCGATTTTCACAACCGGGAGAAGATCGCGTACACGATTCTCGGGCTCGATATCAACAAATCGTGCTCGCGGCGCTGGTTTTATTTTATTCCCGCGCGCGGCACGCCGCTGAAGCTGGTTCACGCCATTGAGCCGGCATTTCTGGATGCGCTGCCCGGCAGAAAAGTCATGTACAGCGGCTGGGTGGAATTGCATGCCGGCTTGAAGAGCATCCTGAAAAATCAGAAACGCGTCGCGATGCAGTATTCGCCGCTGAATAACATTCCGACGGTCTCGACGGTGGACGCGGGAACGATTGAACTGGTCCGATCGTTCGGCCCGCAGGTTGTCTCGTCGGCCGAGCTGGTGCAGCGGCTCTATTCGCACGTCGACGGGAAGCGCTTCCGCAGCCATCAGCGCGCCGGCAAGGCGATTCAAGAGATCAAGGATGAAGCCTTTGAGCTGATTTTCAGCTCGGTGCGCAAGGGCAAGAAAATTACCGAGCTCGACGTTCAGCAATTCATTCTCTACCGCTTCAAGGATGAAAATCTCACCTGCGGAAATCACGCGCCAATCGTCGCCGCCAACGGCCACGCGGCCGATCCGCATTTCGAACCCAATGCTAAAAACACGAGGGCATTCAAAAAGAACGACCGCGTGCTGATCGATCTCTGGGCTAAACTCAACGAGCCGGGCGCGGTCTTCTACGACATTACGTGGTGCGGCTATATCGGCGCGAAGGCGCCTTCCGATTACGCGAAAGTCTTTGGCATCGTCATCCGCGCGCGCGATGCGGCCGTCGCCTGCGTCGAAAACGCGCTCGCAAAAAAGAAAACGCTGCGCGGCTGGGAAGTCGACAAGGCCTGCCGGGACGTCATCGCGAACGCCGGCTACGGAAAGTATTTCATCCATCGCACGGGCCACTCGATCGACACAAGCGTCCACGGGCAGGGCGCGAACATCGACGGGCTGGAAACAAAGGACGAGCGCGCGCTGCTGCCGGGCTCGCTATTTTCGATAGAGCCGGGCATATACAAAGGCGACGTCGGGGTGCGCAGCGAGATCAATGTCTATATCGGACTCGACGGACGCGCCCGCATTGAAGGAGCGGTGCAGAAGGAGCTCATATTGAATGTTGAATAATAGAGGGAGCAAAACAAATGATCGTAATCGGTTGGAGTATTGAAGAAACGCCACTCGGTTACGCCGCAGACTTCTGCCCATTCTGCCGGCGCATCAGAGCATTTAAGATTACACAGCTGTCGCAACAAACGCACACGTATTTCATTTCAGTTCATGAGTCGGAATTAGAACTCACAATGAATTGCCTTAGTTGTAAATTTTCTTGTGGTACGAAGACGTCAAATTATCTGAATCTGGAGCCGCAAACTTCAGCACTCGAGGAATTAATCCAACGTACGCACCCAGATGTGCGGTCAAAGTACAAAAATGAATTAGCGCTCGCGGAACGCGTACGTGGAGAGACAACAACCAGCCAGGAACGGATTGCCTGGTTAAAGGAGCCGTTTCAACTGGTCAATCACCTCCTTCCGAATCACTGTTCACCGCTGCTGTTGATCAAGGAAGGAACAATGTATGGATTTTGTATTGCGATCGTTATCGGAATCGTTACTGCAGTTGTAGCTGCACCCATAAGCAAGAATCCAGATATTACCAAGTCGCTTGGAATCGTCTCCGGGTTTGCAACAGGAATGATAGCCGTTCCGCTGTGCCTGATCTGGCGTTTTCGGAAGTCTCGGCGCTTCATTGTAGAAAACGTTTATCCATTACTTCAAATCGCATTAAAGGGTAGCCGCCCAACGCTGGACGAGTTGAATGCTGTGATGCAATCGTTGCAAGAGTTCGATTTGTCCATTGTTGATTACATAGATACTCAGTACCTCTATCATTTGATGCAACAGGAACCGAAGGAAGAACAGCTCGCAGCCGCCTGAAAAAAAGAGCGGAGGCAACGCCATGTCGCGCCGCCTCCGCTTTCGCTGTTCCCCTACTCCTCCCTGCGAACTGCGTACTATTTCTTGATCTCGAGCGGGCCGATCTTCACGAGGTTCTCGTCCTTGCTCTTGACCTCAACCTTCGTCTCGCGCGTATCGCCGTCATCGTCGACCTTGCGTTCGACTTTGGTCTCTGACTTCACGGTCTCGCCGTTGACCTTCGTCTCTTTCTTGACGCTCGTATTGATGGCACCATCGTCACGATCAACTGTCGTGGTCTCGGTCTTTGTCTTCGTCTTGACAGTCTCGTTTCCATCTGCATCGACCTTAACTTCTCTCTTCTCGGTCGTCTTCGTCGTCTTGTCTTCGTTGCAGCCGTTGATCGCAAACGCGACCGATGCGGCGAGCAGCAGACTCAAGATTCTTTTCATGTTATTTCTCCTTTCGCTGAGGAACTGTATGCGCCTTACAGCTCAGTCAGCTTGGTTCCGGATACCGGTGTGATCAGGAGATGCAAAGACAGTGCCAGCAGAAAAGGCACGCGATCTCATCTAATATAGCGAACTGGAGTGTAACTCTTACCGCGTGCACACCGGTGCAGACATGGCTGCCCGTTGCCGTGTTGCTATCTTTCACGTCAATTTTCAGATTTCAAAACATCAGCGCCTGGGTTTGCTCAGCTTCATCTTCAGAACGCCGTTCTTATGCGTGCAACTCAGCTGCGCCGGCGTCATCCAACGGCGTCCGTTCATTCGCATATCCAGCGGGAGCGACGTGGAAGGCACCGCGCGCGAAATGTCGTCGGCGCCCAGCAGCGCCAGGTTCGAGCGCGAGAGCTTCACGCTCAGCACCCAGTCTTTGCCTTTCTTACGATCGATTTTCACGGCAGCCGTTTTCGAACTCATCCGCAGCTTTTGATCAAGCGCATAGGTTGCGCTGAACTGGCTGAGGCCCAACGCAACGGATTTTGGATCGCCTCCCACGGGCGGCGCGAAAGAGACTTTGAATGCTACTGAATCCTTTAAGGCGGGCGCATCCAGAATTTGAGCGGAAAAGCTCGTGATTTTCAGTGCTCCAGCCTTGAATGACGCCGCATCGAAGGGGTCGGTGCCGTCGGCAACTTCATCGGCATCGCCGATGCCGTCGCCGTCGTCGTCGAGATCGTCGTTGTTGGTAATGCCATCGCCATCCAGATCGTCGCCCAGAACCGTGACGCTCAAGGTCTGCTGGCTGCTCTGGCCCTGGTCGTCAACCAGCGTGAGCACAACCGTGTACACGCCCGCTTGCGTGTAGACGTGACTGACGGATTCGGCCTGCGAGCTTTCTGTTCCGTCGCCGAAATTCCAGTTCCAGCTCAGTGCTGAAGGCGAGCTTGCCGTTGCGCTGAACAGGACCGGCACGCCGGCAGCGGCGACGGAGCTGACGTCAGTAGCAATCGCCCCGGCGGCCGGCGGCGGTCGCAATGTAAAGGTTGCGGTGAATGTCTGCGCGGTCGACGGCGTGACAATCGTGTGCGCGGCGGGCTGATTATTCGACCAGCCGCTGAAGTCATAGACGGCTCCGTTCAAGCGCTGCGGCGAGGGTGCATTCAGGTTGCGCCGGAATCCAACCACACCCGTGAACGACGAATTATCGTTGATGCTCTGGCCATCGATTTCCAGTACCAGCCCGGCCGGCTCAGTCCGCAGCGTCACATCCGCAAGTTTGGGCGTCAACTCGCGAACGATGGTGGTCTCGCGCCCGAGTGAATCCCGGACGGTGCAGGTGAAGCGGTAGAACACAGTGCTGGCGCTCTCGCCGGTATCGGTAAGCCACACCGAACCTCCAGCCTGCCCACTGATGGGATCGACATAATCTGCTTCGCTGCCGGGCTGGCATTTTTCAATACGCCAGGAAAACGCGCTGGCCGGCAGCACGCCGTCTTCCGGATCGGTGGCGCTGGCGCTGAACGCCAGTGTCTCTCCGGCGCTGTAGCGGTAGCCGCTGCGCGGGGAGGCGAGCGAAAGTGACGGTGCACGATTGCCATGGACCGTCAGCTTCGCCTCGTTCGATGTCACACTGCCCCAGGGATTGCTGATCACGCAGCGGAAGAGCGCGCCGTCATCGCTGCTCTGCGCGTTGGTGAGTGTGTACGACGCAGAGACTGCCCCGGAGATCGGCGCGCCGTTGCGCTGCCACTGAAAGTTGAAGGGCGGCGTTCCGGAGACGCTCACCGTAAATCGTGTTGTGTCGCCCGCATTGAGGGTACGGTTTTCCGGCTGCAGGGTGATGCTCGGCGGCGTGTTGGTAACGTATTGAATCCGGCGCAACTGTCCATTCTGAGGCGTGGATGTGCGTGCGATGTAGTATAGGCTTCCGTCGTCACCGGTTTTCAGCGTGACATTGTACGTGCCCAGGCTTGAGGCAAAAGGTTTGTCCCCGCCGCCATTCTGCAGATCCAGATAGCGGATCCAGCCACCGCAATAATCGATGTAAAAGTAGCATCCCGCATATGCGGGGGGAAAGCTCGGCGAGAGTGGCCGATAGAAGGTTCCGCCGGTGATGCAGCATCCCATAGCCGGGCCTGTCCCATTCGCGTAGGCATGGAATGGCGACAGGTATGCCGGGTCGGAACTGGCGCCTTCATAATGCGGCCAGCCGTAATCGCCGCCCGCGACGATATCATTGATCTCCTCGTACGCCCTGGTCCCGACCTCGTTGGCAAACAACCGGCCCGTTCCGCGTTCTACATCCATCGTGAACGCATCGCGCAGGCCGCGCGCCCAGATGGCGCGCGCGTTACCGCTGAGTGAACCATAGAATGGATTGTCGGCCGGAATCGAGCCGTCTGGATTGATGCGCAGAATCTTTCCGAAGAGCGAACTGGGATCCGAAGCGTTGGCTCCAACGGTGTTATCCGGCACGCCAATGAAGAGCTTGCCATCGATGCCAAAGGCCAGGGAGCCATCGCACTGATGGAGGTTATTGCCAAAGTTGGGGAGATCGATGAGCTTGAACTCGCTTCCCGGAATGGCAACATCGCCGCCTGCGGTTACCCGCATGACAACGTTACGCGCAGGAGAGGTTGGCATCGTGTAAAGCAAATATACAAAGCTGTTGTTCACGAAATTCGGGTCGAGAACGATGGCGGCAAGTCCGCGGTCGCCCGTGGAATCGACGGAGACGCGAATAAAGGGTGCGCTCAGCAGACTACCGTTCTTCCAGACTCGCACGCTACCGCCCTGCTCGGCGATGAAGATCCGGCCATCTGGCAGGACGGCCAGGGACACAGGGCTGTTGAGCCCGGTGGCCAGAATGCTCTCGTTAAAACCCTGCGGTAGATCAGCGGCAGATATTGAGACGGCTATCAATATAAAAAGAGACAGTAGAACACGGCGCATAAAACCCCTCCCCGGCACTCGCGGCCATAAGACGGAGGGGCAATTTCTGTGCCCTGTCTTTACAAGATTGGCAGACTGATCTGTAGGGCGCTGACGCCATGCCCGTCTGCGTAGAATGTTGACTTGGAATGACGCGCCTTTACTGTAAGTTTGAAATAACAATCGGAAACGAAAAGCGGTCCCGTTCCGATCCGGCGGCCAGACACCGTCATCTGGTCAAGGGCGCAGCATTTCCTGGAATTCTCTGCCTCGCCGGCAATTCCGCAGTTGATTGGACCGTTGCTGAAAAGCAGGGAGAGACGTAGAGATGGGAATTAAAGTTGGCATTAACGGATTCGGACGCATTGGCCGCCTTGTCTTCCGCGTGCTCGCCGACCGCCCGAAGGATTTCGAAGTGGTGGGCATTAACGACCTGGCCGACGCCAAGGCGCTGGCGCACCTCCTGAAGTACGACTCGGTGCATGGCAAATTCGAAGGCGAAGTGAAGGCCGACGGCGAAAACATCGTCGTGAACGGCCGCGCCATTCCGGTCAGCAAGATTCGCGCTCCGAAGGAACTTCCGTGGGCCAAGCTGGGCGTGCAGATTGCCGCCGAGTGCACCGGACTGTTCACCACGCGCTCCGGCGAACGCGGCGGTTTTGGCGACCACCTCACGGCCGGCGCCAAGAAGGTTCTGCTGAGCGCGCCCGCAAAGGAAGGCGTTGACGCCACGATCGTCTTCGGCGTGAACGAAAAAACGCTCAAGAAGGAACACCTCACCTTCTCCAACGCCAGCTGCACCACCAACTGCACGGCGCCGGTGATGAAGGTAATTCATGACAACTTCGGCATCGTCAAGGGCTGCGTCTCGACGATCCATGCGTACACGAATGACCAGCGCATCAACGACCTCATCCACGAGGACATGCGCCGCGCACGCGCCGCCGCGATCAACATCATCCCGACGACCACCGGCATGAGCAAAGCCATCAGCGAAGTCATTCCGGATCTGAAGGGCAAGATTGAAGGCGTCGCCTTCCGCGTGCCGGTTCCGACGGGCTCGCTGATCGACTGCTCGATCGAAGTCAGCAAGGACGTGACGAAGGAAGAAGTGAATGCTGCGCTGAAGGCCGCCAGCCAGGGGGCGATGAAAGGCATCCTGGGTTACACGGAAGAGCCGATCGTCAGCAGCGACATCGTTCACGATCCGCACAGCTCGATCATCGACGCGAGCCTGACCAACGTGGTTCAGAAGCGCGTGATCAAGGTCGTCAGCTGGTACGACAACGAATGGGGCTTCTCCAACCGCATGGCCGACCTGATGGCCCTGGCGGCGAAGCTGGACTAAGTTCGATCGCGGAAGTCGGATTGGGGATTGCGGATTGGCGAAAGCTGATCCGCAATTCTCTTCCGAGATCCTCGACGAACGAACACGACTTCAACACAGAGACGCAGAGAACACAGAGGACACGGAGTGGGCCTCTGTTGTTTTTTGTAGAAAAGCCAAGAGACCTGCAGCACATTCAAGAAGAGGTGTGTCACCGTGGGACTCAGCATATCGGTGAGTGAGGTGCGGCTTGTAATTGGTGGCGATGCTGTTCGCTACGATGCGTACTGTTTGGGCTGGAGAAGCGGCGGTGATTTAGCTGCAGTAGTTACGTCGATTCTGCGACAGTGGGCGAAAGTCTTGGAGGAAAGCGCAAACGGGCAAAGTGTTTATCTGCCGTACTCACCAGATGACCAAAGTATTTCGTGTTTCCGGGCGACCCTTCTAGACGATTTAGTAGTATTGCGCTGTGTCGATGTTGCTCAAAGTGGGTTTGAATTAGATTTCAATAATATCACCGGTTTCTGCCGTACACAGCATCTCTGTCATGAGGAATACACTCAGGACTTTGGGACGTACGGCCGCTCGGAACTGATCGATGCGCTCAGACGGGTCGAATTTAAATTCGAGAACGAATAACCATGACCAATCCGAAATCCGCAATCCGCAATCCGCAATCGAACATTCTCATCGCCCCCTCGGTGCTCTCCGCCGATTTCACGCGTCTGAAGGACGAGATCCAGGCGATTGAAGCGGCTGGAGCGGACTGGGTGCACATCGACGTGATGGACGGCCATTTCGTGCCGAACATTACGATGGGGCCGTTTATCGTGGAAGCCATCCGCCGCGTCACCAAAATGCCACTCGATTGCCACCTGATGATTCAGCAGCCCGAGCGCTACGTCGAGACGTTTGCGAAAGCAGGCGCCGACTGGGTCAGCGTGCATCCTGAAGCGCAAGGCGATATTCACAAGGCCGTTGAGCTTACGCGAAAGGCGAACGCCAAACCGGCACTGGCGCTTAAGCCTGCAACACCGGTGAGCGCCGCGCAGCCATTCGCCAACTCTATCGAGATGTTGCTGATCATGACCGTCAATCCCGGATTCAGCGGCCAGAAACTCATGCCCGAGTGCCTCCCGAAATTCAAGGAAGCGCGCGCGGCATTCCGCGACGAACTACTGCTCGAAATCGACGGCGGAGTGACTGGCGATAATGCGCAGGCTGTGCGGGACGCAGGCGCGCAGATTTTGGTCGCGGCCACGGCAATCTTCAAAAGCTCCAATTATTCAGATTCGATCCGCGCGCTGCGGGGTTAGTATGCCGGGACCGCAGGAGTTTCGACCCTATGACCGCTGCAGGGTTCATCATCCTGACCATCGGCAGTTTGACCCTCGCGTGCGTGTATGGTTGGGTCCTGAGACGCATCTGGCGCAACACGAAAAGTCATCCTTCGGGCCGGTACCACTTCAACTTCAGCATTTTAGACTATTGGACTGCTATCGTCGGTTTGACACCGACTTTTCTGGTGATCCCAATTTCAGACGCATGTGAAGTCGCACCTCCGTTTATACCTTTGATCGCGTTCAATTTTTTCGCCGCTCAGATTACGGGCATGTTGTGGGTGCGCATTGACTTTCATGGCACGGATGAGACCGTTTTGAGACAATGGCCTTCGTCATTGTCGATTATCGCCGGGAGCCTGCTCGGCCTCGTCCTTGCCATTGTAATTCCTATCGGCATTTACATCAGTCTGGCATCGTTGCCGCTGTGGCCAATCTTTTTGATACTCTGGTTTATTCTCAGAAAACGGATTAAACCAGAGAATCGCGAGAGGTGACGCCATGAGCTGGAATCAACTGGCGTTTGTGACTCTGCTGCCGCTGACCCATACGGCCCTGCTGTTCGTCTATTGCCGGCACATCTATCGTCACAGCGGCTCCAAAAAAATTTCGTTCCGTATCACGGATATCTGGGCCGCCATGGTCGGCCTGACGCCCTCTCTGCTGCTTGCCACCGGATTTTCAGGCGCTCGGATGGAAAGCGAAACACTGGTTCTTGCGGTGCTCGTGTATTGCCTGGCCAGCGGCCAGCTTGCGGGCATGTTCGTTGAGAATCTCGACCCATCCTCCAGCGCCTGGACGTCGGCAATGAGGATTTTGGTCGGGGCGATGCTCGGAACGGGCCTGGCGTTCGGGAGCATGGCCGCACTGGTGATCATCGCTGCGCTGCTATTTGTCGCGCCGCTTTTTACGCTGAGTGTTCTCTGCATCGGATATCTCTTTCTGCGGCGAAAACAGCCGACATGAGCCATGGGCATCCTGCTGGCGGCAATTTATCCCCTGCTCCCCCTGCTGTTCATACGGTATTGCTGGAAAGCACACGTCCGCCGTTTTCCTGAGGCACGCTTCAACTACACAGTGGTTGAAATCTGGGCCGCGATCATCGGACTGACGCCGACATTTTATCTGATCACCCGGAGCATTGAAGGCTGGAGCGCAAACGACGACACGCTGGCGGTCGTTTCTATTATTTCCGGCTCGCACCAGCTCGCCGGCATATTCCTCGCCAAGCTGAGCACCCCCCAGACGCCGCAGCGTACGCTGGAGCTGGCCTGGACGGTAATCTTCGGAAGCATGATCGGCTTTGTTTCGATTGTTGCCGTGCCGGGCTTGCTGATCTGCGCGGCCGCTGCGCTGGGCGTTGTGGCGATGCTGATCTGGAGCCTGTATTTTCTGGTGCATCTGGCTTTCACGCAGCCTGCTTTTGCACTGCCTGTTCTTCTCTTCTTTGCCGCCTTTTATTTCATCCTGAGCGGCTACGGAGAAGAGACAAAATAGCGCAACTAGCGGCTGCCCAAACCTTGACGATGCCGATTTCGTTGGGTAAAGTAACTGTGGCTCTGACGTAGACTTAGCCATGACACAGTGTGCTTAAAACAGAGCTTCACCTTCACCTGATCTTGAGGAGCAAATTTATGCCATCAGGGCGCTTCGTGCGAGCCAACGAACTCCAGCAGAAATCGATCAGCCTTCTACGCGACTTAAGCGTCTCCGGAGAACCCTGTTACATTACAGAAGATGGCAAAGCGAAAGCGGTTCTGATGGATATCAACCGCTACAACGCGCTGATGGATCTGGTTGAAGAGGCTGAATCGCCGAAAGACCATGACCACGTCGGCGATGAAACCCGCAAACACGTCAGCGTCCGCGGCATTATCAGCCGCCGCACTACCGTCCGCCGCAGGCGGTAATCAACTGAACAGCAAACACCAGACACGAAGACTCACATTAGAAATGTGTGCACCGTCGTCTGGAACACATTCGTTGTACCCTCATCGCAAGTAAAAATAGAACGCGCTCGAAGCAACAATCGAAACAATTCCGAAAACTTCCAGCGTCAGCACCTCCAGTCGCGTGGGTTCCACGTCGCGTGAATACAGCGCGCTCAGCAGCCGCGCCTCGAGATCGGCCAGGATGTTCCCGCAGAGCAGGAACGTGATGCCGATCATGAACACGCCAACCGTCACAATAAAGAGCCACGAGGTTTCAGGCTTCGTGGGATCCTGCGGCGGCGCATAGAGCAGCGTCAGCAGCGCGGCAATCAGCGCCAGGAGAGCGAAGGCGTATCTGAAAATACGCCAGCCGCGTTCAGGCATCGTGTCGGCGATGTGCTCGGCGCGGCGGTGCACTTCCAGCATTGCATCTGAAAGACGCATGCGCGCCGAACGGCTGGGGCGCAGAGGAGCCAGCGCCTCCTGCAGCAGCGCGTGGACTTCTGCATTTTCTTCTTTCAGCTTGCGGACTTCCGCCTGAAGATCCGGACTCTGCGCAACAACGGCTTCAACCTGCTTCGCTTCATCCGGAGGCAGGATGCCGTCGGCATACATCGGCAGAAGGACTCGCGCTTCATCTTCGGTCATCGTCACCTCCGCTTCAGGCACACTTTCTTAAACCGCCAGGACGTCAGGAACCGCGCTTTCTTTAACGTGATTCACTCCAGTGAACGCTGCCTTGTCTCATCTCTGTTCTGCTTCCGTCCACTGCTCACTGCCTGCTGCAAACTGCCATTGCCTTCCGTCTTTTCACTCGTCGGACTTCCAGCGCCGCATGGATTCGCGAAGCATGTCTTTTCCGCGCATCAGACGCTTGTCGACAGCGGCCATGGTGATGTCCAGAAGCTGCGCGATATCTTCGTGGCTTCTGTTGTCTATGTACTTAAGCATCAACACTTCGCGGTAAATTTCGGGAAGCTCGTTCAGCGAGCGGCGGATGCTGTCAAGGCGTTCGTTATGGCTGGCCTGCTCAGCCGGCGAATGCGCGGGCATCGCTGAATTGTTTTCGTCTGTTTTGATACGGATCGCTTCGGAGTGATTCTTCTGCCGGCGCAGAACGTAGATGGCCTTGCGGCGCGCGATGCCGTAAATCCACGGTCCGAATTTGGAGCGCTCGCGAAGCTTGTTCAGTGTCGCGGTCGCTTCGAGAAACGCTTCCTGCGCGCAGTCTTTCGACGCGTCGACGTTGCCGAGGACCGAGTACGCGGCGGTAACGACGATCTCATAATACCGGCTGACGAGCTCATCGAATGCGGCCTTCTCGCCGCGCTCCGCCCGCTCGACTAAATCCGCGTCGCTGACGCGATCGGCCATCTGCAGCACATCCCCAACTCGCTTGATCCATAGTGTAGCATGAAATGCACAAGTTCAGACAATGTCAAACGGCTGTGACGAGTGGCGGGTGGCGGGTGACGGGTGACGGGTGACGAGCCGCAAGCGGAGGACGCTAGTCAACACTGGACCTCTGCGCGAGTTGAGGAAACTAGTCGCTTACACATCAGGGCAACACCAGGTGCGATGCAATCGCCTCGTCACCCGTCACTTGCCACCCGTCACGTAGTTAAACTGGTTTCTTGCGCAGTGCCAACAGGCGCTTGAACGTGTTGGCTAGCGCCTGAGCGCGATCACCTTCCAGGGTCGTCGAGCCGAGCACCGGAAGCGGGGCCGGTCGGTTCAAGGTCGACAGCCCAATCAGCACTTCGTTCCAGCGCACATCGCCTGCGCCGAAAGGCGCTTCGGCGCCGCCGCGATAGTGGTCGGCCGCGCGCGCGATGGCCACGCGGGAACTTAGAGTGCCCAGCGCCTTCAGCGGATCGAGTCCGCGCATGACATAAGCGCCGGGATTTAAGTCCACTTCGAGAATCGCACTCGAGTCCACCTGCTGCAGAAAATCGGCGAGCACCTCCGGCGCTTCCTGCCCGCCCAGCCAGGCGATGCGCGTTCGTGCGACGGATGCAAGATTCACCAGCGTCCGCGCCGCTTCGGTGAGCGTCGCCCGCGCACTCGCGTTTTCTTTTTCGGCCACTGGCGGAATGAAGCCGCCGGCGACCACCAGGTGCGAGGCGCCGAGATCAGACGCCAGCTGCAGCGCCTCGCGGATGCGCGCGAGATTCACGTCCAGCGTCTGCGCGTCGGCCAGTCGCCGGCCGCCCACATCCACGCGCAACGCCGAAAGTGCCGCGCCGCGCGAACGGATGAACTGCGCCAGGTCACGCCGCGCCGAAGCGCCCAGCGCCCGCGGCGAAACCTCGTTTCCAAACGCGTCGATACCGATGGCTTCGACGCGCAGCGGCGCAATCAGCTGCATGGCCTGCTTAAGTGGCAGCCGCAGGTCGTCGAGCCAGACTCCCAGCTGTACGTTGATTGAAAAGTTCATCAGCTTTTTCTCACCACAGAGATCACAGAGCACACAGAGAAAATGTTTCAAAACAGTTTTACAGCTTACTTGTACATTTCCTAATCACATCCTCTGTGCTCTCTGTGATCTCTGTGGTGAAATCATCAGCTCCGGGCCGATGGCTTCAGGATCGCCTTGGCGCAGCGCTGTTCGCGAATATCATTGAGCGCCTCGGCCGCCCGGTCCAGCGGATAGACGCGGCCGCACAGCTCACGCCACGGCACGCGTTCCTGAAAGCGTTCCAGCAGCCGTATGCCCGTGTACAGATGCGAAAAGTCCGAACCCCACACGCCGCGCACGTCCACGTGCTTGCGGTTGATGTCTCCATGCGGATTAAGCGACACTTCGCCCTGATCCGTGTACTGCCCCACGACAACCACGCGCCCTTGATCGCGCACCATCTGCAGCGCTTCGCGCACGGCGCGCGGCTGCCCGCACGCTTCAATCACCACATCCGCGCCGCGGCCTTCAGTGAAACGCCGCACGGCGTCGACGCGGTCAGCTTCGTGCATGACACGGATATCGAGGACTTCGTCGGCGCCGAATTTTTCCGCGAGCATCAGTCGTTCTTCCGGCGCGCCTGACACAAGTACAAAGCACGCGCCGCTGAGCGCCGCAAGTCCCGCGCACGAAAGACCGACCGGACCTGAGCCCAGCACGACGACGCTATCCCCGAGCTTAATGTCGGCTCGCTCGATGGCGTGAACGGCCGTCTGCAGGCCGCAGCCTCCGCCGATGAACACCTCAGGCGCCACGGTTATCGGAAGCTGCAACAGCTGCATGCCGGGCAACAGAAGCATCTTCTCCGCCCAGCCGCCATGCAGTCCGTCGGCTGCGCCGTACGTGATGCCGTAGACTTTCCGGTGCGGGCAGCGCGTTGAAGCCTTGGCGACCTGGCAATACCAGCACCGTCCGCATGTCTTGTGAACATCAAGGTACGTAAGCGTCTGCCCCTCCCGAATAGGCCGGCCATGCACGTCGATGACATTTCCGTTCACCTTTTCGGCAACACCAACAGCCACGTGGCCCGGAATCAGCGGATACGGCACGCCATTCAGCTTACCATGGAACAGGTGAACGTCGGTGCCGCACACTTCACTATAAATAGTGCGCATCAGCACGCCGCCGGCGGGGAGATCCGGCTCGGGAAACTCCCGTAGTTCCACGTCGGCATTGGGAGCAGGTATGACGGCAGCGCGGATTTGCGGCATGGCGAACTCCAGAATGGACGCCGCGGATTATAAATATGAAGCTGCAAGATGTCGATATGTGTTAGGCTATAGTCAACCATGACACCGATTTTAGCGATTTCATATGATGCGCCCCCGCGGCTGACCGGGCACTCTATCTCGACCACGAAAGCGCTCGCGGCGCTACAGGCGTTTGCTCCAGAAATTGTGCTGGATGTCCTGTGTGCCTCCGCCGGAGAGGACGTCAGCTCGGATGAAAAGCTAGAGGATCTTCTGCCTGAGACCTTGCGCATCCATCGCATCGATCCCTTTCCGCGCGGGCGCCAGACCATTCTGCAGCGTATCATTGGCGGCCAGGGCGGCTGGCAGAATGCCGCTGTGCAGAAAGCCGCGGCGCTTTTTCCTGCCGAGCACAAGAAGCCCGCGCTGATTTATTCCCGCAGCCACCCGCCTGCGTCGAACCTTGTTGCGCTCGATCTGGTCAACGGTCCCTTCCGCGGCGTTCCGTGGGTGGCGTACTTCAATGAGCCCTGGTCGGGAAACACGTTTTACAAAAGTCCGGTCACGCGCGCGGCGCTGGGCCGCTACGAGCGGCAGATTTTCGAGACAGCCACCGAGCTGATCTTCGCGACCGATGCGCTTCGAGATGCGATGCTCGCCGGCGCCGAACCGGAGATTCTCGCCAAAGCGCACGTCATTCCGCCCGCTTTTCATCCGGACTGGTACGGCAAAGCAGAATTACCCGTTCTCTTCCGGCAAATTCGGCCTGCAGGAAAAGTAATCGCGCACGTCGGTGATCTGCATCCCTACCGCAGCCCGGCCAAGTTGTACGAGGCCATCGCTGCTCTTTCGAAGCAACATGCGGACTTGGCGGCGAAGCTGCACTTCTGGCAGATCGGCGAGATGGACGAGAGTTTTGTAAACCTGGAGCGCGAACACGGGGTGGCTGGCAATGTTCAGCTCTTCTCTCCGGTTTCGTATCTTGAAAGCCTCGCCGTGATGAAAGCCGCCGACGTGCTGCTGCTGATTGATTCACCGGTAAGACGAAGTGTCTTCCTGCCCTCCAAGCTGGTGGATTACCTCGGCGCGCGCAAGCCGATTCTGGGGCTCACGCCCAAAGGCAGCTACTGCGCGCGGCTCTTGGAAAGCTGGGGTCAGCCGTGGTGCGATATCACGCAAAACGACGCCTTGACGGCGCTGCTCAAACGCATCGCCGCGGGGGAAATCTGGGCCCCGCCGCCGGAGAGCGTCCTGGCCGATTACACGTTCGAAGCGACCGGGAAGAAGCGCGCCGGCATTCTGACCCGATGCCTCGCGAACACGCATGTAGCTGACGTACGCGGTTCCGATGAGGATACCCAGCCCTAACGCAAAGGCCATCCATTCGCCGCTGGTAAATTCCGGCTGCTGGCCTGGCCGCCGCAGCACAGCCAGCAGCACCGCGCCGATCGTGATGATGAATCCACCGACGGCGATATTCTGCCAGAAATGCGTCATCAGCTGTACGCCGCCGGAGACATCTTCTTCGTTGCCCAGTAGGGAAAGCCGCCGGCCGCGCGCTTCAAAGATAAAAATGAAGGCGAAGAGAAAGATGCAGATGGCAAACGTGCGGCGCTGAAGTGGAGTCATCTTTGTGGTCGACCAGAGCCCGGTTCACGCCTCCGAACACTCTATCTTTATTTCCGCTTCACGCGTGGATAGCTGATCATATTTGCCAGCATCCGGTAAGCACCGGGATTGCCTGTTCGCAGCTGCCTGTACCAAACGTAGCTCGTATAGATAAAGCTGCCCGTTCCCACGTCAGCAACAAGCAAACCGCCGTCCAGCGGCTTTTCACCGGCATCGTTCGACGCGAGCAATG
>Ga0196964_10000600_pt1 | contig 20791 bp, 15 predicted proteins | sample S1_10metaG_FD_148615 | JGI IMG/M metagenome (GOLD analysis project Ga0196964, IMG submission 148615) | Soil microbial communities from Anza Borrego desert, Southern California, United States - S1_10 | ecosystem: Environmental > Terrestrial > Soil > Desert | place: USA: California | collected... | reverse complement strand
TGAGACGCACCCTGCCTGTGAGCTGCTGCGAATATTAGAACTGCTATGCGAAGACCTCCAGCGCGGGCTTGCCGTTGTTGCCGACTGTGAACGGGCGGCCGTTGGGCGCGGTGAACTGTTTTTCCAGTGGCACGCCCGCCGCCCATCCGATCGTTGCGTGCAGGTCGCCGACCGTCACCGGCTTTTCTTTCGGTGCGGCGCCGAGGTCATCGGTCGCGCCGTAGACAAACCCGCGCTTCACGCCCGCTCCGGCGAGGACGCTCGCAAACGCCGTCGGATGGTGTCCGCGGCCGTTGCCATCGAAGCTCGGCTTGCGTCCGAATTCTGTCGTGGCCGCCACGAGCGTGTTCGCGAGCAGTCCGCGAGCGTCAAGATCCTGGAGCAGCGCCGCGTATGCGTTGTCGAACTGCGGAGCCATGTCCTTCATGCGCTCTTCGAGATTGTTATGCATATCCCAGTCGTCGCTGCCCGCGCCACCGTGTTCGACCTCGACGAAGCGCACGCCGGACTCGACCAGGCGGCGCGCGAGCAGACAGCCCTGTCCGAACTTGTTGCGGCCGTACGCATCGCGCGTTTTGTCGGCCTCGGCCGCCACGTCGAACGCTTTGAGATCCTTGCTCTTCATCAACCGCAGCGCCGCATCGTAGAAGTCCGCGTACGCGGCCACGTTCGCGTCCGGATGCTTCCCGCGGAAATTGCGGTCGAGTTCATTGGCCAGCGCGAGGCGGCTTTCCAGGCGGACGTAGCCTTCCTGGCTGCTCGAGTTCTGCAGCCCCGCTTCCGGGTCGAGCACCGGCAGCGGGCTGAACGACGGCGGAAAGAATCCGTTGCCGTTCTGCGCGGGCGCATTGACGCAGACTGAGGACGGCAGCGTCTTGTGACTCGCGCCGAGATGCTGCTGCAACCACGCGCCCATTCCGGGATGCAGAATCGTGCCACGCTTTTCGTAGCCGGTGCGCATCAGGTAGCAGGCGTCTTCGTGCACGCCGACTTTGGCCGTCATCGAGCGGATCACGCAGATCTTCGACGCGACTTCGGCCGTCTTCGGCAGGTAGTCGGTGAGCTGGAAGCCGGCTTTCGTCGCGACGGGGCTGGCAGGTCCTTTCGACTTGCCGCTCTTCGGATCAAACGTATCGATGTGGCTCACGCCGCCCTTGAGGCGCAGCCAGATGATATGCCTGGCCGAGCCGAAGCCGGGGCCTTTCTTCACGGCAGGCGCGGGCTCATCGGCGAAGGCGCTCGTCCCGCGCAGTCCTGAGAGGATGCTCAGGCCGAACGCGGCGAACGCGCACTTCTCCATGAAAACGCGGCGGGAGAGATCCTGATCGACAATGTTCTTCATAGCGACTCCTGTTTCTGGAGCACGGGCAGCCGACAGCAAGGCTGCCCGTGGCACACTGGCTATTGCACGAAAATGAACTCGCTGGTGTTGAAAAGCACCCACGCAGCCTCGGAAAGCGAGAGGCCTTTCTTGAACGCGGCGCGCAGCGCGGCAGCTTGCTCAGCGGTCGGCCGCCGCGAGAGGATGCTGCGGTAGAGGTAATCGATCTGCTCGTCCACACTGCCGAGCTTCGCGGCCGTGCGGTACGTCAGAGACGCCGGGCTGCCGAGCAGTTCCTGGACGCTGCCGTTCATGCGATAGAGGATCTGCGGGATGCTGCCCTCGAGGCTCGAATTGTCGGCGACGTTGCGGTCGGATTGCCCAAACATTCGCAGCAGATGCGATTCCTTTGAAGGCTGCTCCAGCTCCGAAGCGCGTGCGACGACGAAGTTGCGGACGCGGACCGGCGAACCGCCGTTATCCATCTCGAGATTTCGAGCGACGGTGAGGTTCTTCTCGCCCTTTGCCTGCAGGCGTTTGGCCGCGGCTTCGGCGACTTTCAACGTGATCTCCTTTTCAGGAATGGAGTACTGGCGAAGCTCGTCGGCGCGCCGCAGCCTGTAATGATCGACCTGCTCGCCGGCGATGAGCGTCTGCATCGAATCCCAGATCTGTTCGGCGCTCATGCGCCGCAGCACAGGACCAGGAAAGAGGTACGGACCCTTGTCAGGGTCCGGTGTGGCGCTCGCTAGGCGCTGATAGGCCTGCGTGTAGTACAGCGTGCGCTGAAACTCTTTGAGTGAGAAATTCACGCGCCGCATCTCGTCGGCGAGCACGTTCAGCAGATCCGCGTGAGGAGATTTGTCGTAGTCGTCCAGGTCGGTGACCGGCTCGCACGGCGCCAGGCCGAAGGCCTTCTTCCAGAGCCGGTTGGCGATCGCCACGGCAAAGCGCGGATTATCCGGGTGCGTCAGCCACTTCGCGAAGGACTCGCGCCAGTGCTCGGGCTTCGACAGATCCACCTTGTACGCGGCGCCGTTCACGTCATCGCGCTGCCACCAGATCAGCTTGGGCTGGACGGCGTCGCCAGGCTTGGCGTCGCTGTACTTGTAGTCTTCGGGAAACTCGAGCTTGCGCCCGGGAATCTCTTTCACTTCGAGCGCGTTTTGTTCAAGCAGCATGCGCAGGAAGCGCTTGTCGCCTTCATCGAACTCGGAGGAGGTCCGGATGAGCCGGTTCATCATCTTCTGCGCCTTGAACTGGTAGGTCTCGGCGTTGCCGAAGAAGGCGGCCATTTCGTAGAACTGGCGCTGCGTCCAGCCGCTGCGGGGATGGTCGTGGCACTGCGCGCAGGCGACGTTCGCGCCCAGGAACACCGTCATCGTGTTGGAGAGATTGTCGAGCGGCATGCCCTTGTCGCGCAGCAGATATCCCGTCGGCCCGTTGTCGACGATGCGGCCGGTCGCGGTCATCATCTTCTGAACGGTGTCGCTCCAGGGCTTGTCCGCGGCGATCTGATCTTTCAGCCACTCCTGGTAGACGAACGTGCGGCCGCCTTTGCCCGCTTCATCCTTGATACGCAGCATGTCCGCGGTCCAGTTGAACATCTGCGAGTTGTAGCCATCGCTGAGCAGCAGCTTGTCGATCAGGCGCTCGCGTTTGTTCGACGATCCGTCCGAAAGAAAGCCGGCGAGTTCTTCCGCCGTCGGGATGCGGCCCGCCACGTCGATGTAGATGCGGCGCACGAACTGCTCATCGGTGAGCGGCGCGTTCGGCGACTGTCCGGCGGCTTTCAGCTTCGAGAGAATCAGCGCGTCGATCTTCGCCACCTGGCCCGCGCGCGCCGCGTCCATGGCCGCAGACGCGTGTGCGCAGATGAGAACCATCATGGCAGCGAGAAGAAGGCGAAGCATCGGGAGAGCTCCTTATTCCGGGGTTGGAGAACCGCTTACTTCGTCTCACCTTCCATCGCCGGCTTCTCTTCCATCCCTGGCTTCTCCTCCATCGCGGCTTCTTCCTTTTTCTTCTTCTTGCCGGGCTTCTTGCCTTCCTTCTTTTTCTTCTTCGGTTCTTCGCCCTTCTCGTCCGCCGCTTCGGCTACCTTCGTTACAGCGAAGGATTTCTCCTGGGCGGTGCCGGTGACCGAGACATTCGCGCCGCGCTTGGCGAGTTCTTCGAGCTTCGCCGCCGTCTCGCCCGTCGCGGTGAGATCGACCGGGGCGTCACCAACATAGAGCACCGCCACGACGCCTTCGGGCGCGTTCAGGGCTTTCATCCCGATCTTGCCTGCCTTGGTCTGCTCATCCGCGGCATGCGTGGCGCACGCCAGAACCAGCGCTGCAACAACGATCCCGATCCGTTTCATCATTTCTCTCCTCATGTCAGGTGATTCAGGCGCTTCGTGTCGCCTCGCAAAGCAAATATCGCTTCAGGCACATGGGTTACGGCGAATCGGGTTGTTTCAGGTAAACTTGCTACTGCGCGGAGCGCACGCCGGGGGCGTTTTCGTTCATCAGGCGCTGGATCTCAGCGGGCGTCAGGGCGCTCTCGACAATGTAGAGCTCATCGAGTTCGCCGCAGAACCTGTCCTCGTCTTTCGGGTTCATTCCACGGCCGAGCCAGAGCCATTCGAGCGCTTCCGCTTGGGACTCGGCGGACATGGCCGTCTCTTCCGCGCGTTTCTGCTTGCTCTTCTTTGAGGTGATGCCTTCGAGCCTGCCGTCCACGTAGAGGTTTACGTCGACGTTCGCCGACGAACACTTCTCAGGAACAATGACGACGGCGATGTGGTGCCAGCGTCCGTCGCGCAGCGGCGTGCTGCCAATGATGAAACCGCGGCCGCGGCCGACACGCAGCGCGCCGAGCGCGCCGTGCTCGGGGTTCGCGTTCCACCCGATCTCCAGCGACTGGAAGCGGCCGGGCGGCCCGCTCCTTCTGCTCCAGCCGAGCACGGCGTTGCCGTCGCTCAACGGCGTGTCGGGATCCAGTTTCAGCCAGAGCGCGAAGGTGCGCGGCGTAATGTCCCCCAGGCCCGCCAGCGGAATCTTCGTGGCGCCGTTGCCTTCAAATTTCAGCGCGTTGTTGAAGCGGCCGGGCACGTGGGTGGGCATCGAACCGTCCGACGTCTTGATGAAAACATTCAGACTGGCTGAGGTCTTTCCTACAGAGTCAACGCGCAAGCCCTTGCCGGCGTTTTCGTCGAACGAGATATGTACGTATTCGCGCGAGGCCGTGTGCCGCTCGAACTCGACGACTTTCTCCCAGCGCTTCGCTTTGCGCTCAGCATCGGTGACTGGGGACGAGCCGCTTCGGGCGAAACGCCGCGATTGCGCCTTCGTGAGCACGATCGGCTTCTCGTTGACCGCGGAACCGGTCTGCTCGGCTTTCACCGCGCCCTTGAGCACGAACACTTCGGTCTCGCCGCTGGGCTCGGCCACGATGCTGAACTCGGTGCCAAGGTCGATCACGTCCACTGTCGGCGCGGAGATCCGGAAACCGACGGCCTGTGGTGGGACTGATGCGCGAAGAACGCCCTCTTTCAAAGTGCCGCCCCAGGCCGAGCCCACGTCCAGACGCGCGGGGCCTTCGAGCACTACCTGCGCGCCGCAGTTGAACGTGATCTCGGCGAAGCCTGCAGTCAGCGCTATTTGCTGGCCCTGTCGCAGCGGGGTTCCTACTTCGAAAGTCCCTCGCTCACGCGTCGGGCTTCCAGCGCTTTCGAAACGCGCCTCTTTGCAGCCGGTGATCTGCGCCACGACCGTGTCGGAGATGCTCTCTGCCGAAGACTCTTCGCCAGTCACCGGTGCCGTGGCCGGTCGAAGGACTCCTGCAACGATCGCCGCGGTGACAACGAGCGCCGCCATGGCCGCACCGGCGAGCAACCGGCCGCGCCGCCACCGCGAGGCGCTCAATTGCTTGACGTTGCTCTTGGTGCCGGCATTGAGCGGAAGCTTCTCCACCCCGCCGAGAGCGCCATGCTCGAACTGCAGCATGGCATGCATGGCACAGAATTCGAGGTACTGCTTCCGCACCTCTGGGTTGTCCCGCAGCAGCGTTTCGAGTTCACGGCGCGCCGCATCGTCGAGCTCGCCATCGAGCAACTCGGCGAACACCCTCGGCAAGTTGTCAGGCAGCGCGGCCATCTCAGGTGTTCTCCGCTGCGGATCTACGCTTTACGCATTCGATCAATGCCGCGCGCGTTCGGAAGAGCAGTTGTTTGATCGCTTCACCGCTGAGCCCCAGTTCTTCGGCGATCTTCTGGATCGTTGCGCCGAGCGTATATCTGCGCCGCACGACGTCGCGCTGGCGCGGGCTGAGTTTCTCGAGGCATTGCTGCAGCATGCGCTGACGGTCCTCGAGATCGGAAAGGTGTTCCTGAGCCTCGGCGCTCAAGTCGGGCATCATGGTGCTGTCGAAGACGATCTTCTCCCGGTTGCGACGCTGGTTATGGGCCATCACCTGGAGGTAGGCGATCTTGAACATCCACGCAGTGAAGTTCGTGCCGGGCGTGAACTCGGCCGCTTTCTGCCACAGCACCACGTTTGCATCCTGGAGAATATCCTCGGCGCGCGATGAATTTCCGGTTAGCGAAAGAATGAACGCATAGAGGCGGCTCTGATTGAGCGTCAGATTCCGCACGAACTCAGCGACCTGGTCCTCGGTCATGGAATCGCCTCAGTTCTTCTCAGAGGGTAATAGCATGGGTAACTCGGAGGTAACGCACAATATAGGAAGTAAGCGCTCAATTTGACAGCACCGCTGCACGCGTGATCTGCAGTCGTGATCCATGGCTACGGCGAAGCCTTGAATCGATCCTCTCGCTCATGTATCCTGCCCAGACTCGTAAGTGCATGCTAGAACACGTTAGTAGCCGACATTGGTGCCGGAGCACGCAAGAATGGAGGCCGACCGCTTCTTCGTACTCTCGCTCGACATTATGTGCGTGGCGAGCGCCAATGGGTATTTCCTTCGCGTCAACCCAGCCTTTTCGCAGACACTGGGCTGGACGGAGCAGGAACTCCTCGAACGCCCGTATATCGAGTTCGTGCACCCCGATGACCGCGACGCGACCCTGGTCGAAGTCGAGCGCCAGATCATCGCCGGAGAAAAAGTGCTGAAATTCGAAAACCGTTATCGGCACAAGGACGGCTCGTGGCGAACGCTCTCGTGGCGGTCGGTGCCCCAACCGGGCGGACTGATGTATGGAACGGCGCGCGATGTTACCGAGCAAAGACACCTGGAAGACGGACTCAAGAGGCAGAACGAGATTCTCGCGCAGATGTTTGCATCGTTGCCGGGCTTGTACCTGGTGCTCACGCCGGATCTCAAGATCGTTGGGGCGAGCGACGCATATCTCAAAGCGACCATGACGACGCGCGACGGCATTACGGGACGCGGGCTGTTCGAAGTGTTCCCGGATAACCCCGAGGACAAATCGGCGACGGGCACCTCCAATCTGCGCGCATCATTGGATCGCGTCCTGAAGTTTGCCCAGTCCGACACGATGGCGATCCAGCGCTACGATGTCCGCAACCGGGATGGGAAATTTGAAGAACGTTACTGGAGCCCCATCAATTCACCGGTCCTGGACTCGAAGGGAACGATTCAATACATCGTTCATCGCGTCGAGGACGTCACCGAGTACATCAAGAAGAAAGCCTCGTCTGAACCTTCCGATCTTCAGGCCAGGCTCGACAAAATGGAGGCCGAAGTCTACCAGAACGCGCAACTGCTTCAGACCGCAAACCGTAAACTGGAACTGGCCAATCGCGAGCTCGAGTCATTTTCATACTCGGTGTCGCACGACCTGCGCGCGCCGCTCCGTTCCATCGACGGCTTCAGCCTGGCGCTGCTCGAAGATTGCAATGACAAGCTGGACGAGCAGGGACGCGGACACCTGAGCCGTATTCGCGCCGCGGCCGGGCGGATGGGCCAACTGATCGACGACCTGCTGAACCTGTCCCGGATCACGCGTGCGGAACTTTCCATTAAGGAGGTCGATTTCAGCGCCATCGCGGAACACGTCATCGCCGAGCTGCGAGGGGCGGAACCCAGCCGCAGCGTTCACGTCTCGATTGCGCCCAACCTGCGCGTCCGCGCGGATGAGCGCATGCTGCGGATCGTCGCTGACAACCTGGTCGGCAACGCCTGGAAATTTACAGCGCAGACCCCCGCCGCTGTGATCGAGGTCGGCCGCACCGAAGAGAACGGCGAAGAGGCGCTTTTCATCCGTGACAACGGCGCCGGGTTCGACATGGCGTACGCGAACAAGCTGTTCACGCCGTTCCAGCGGCTGCATGGGATGCACGAGTTCAAGGGGACCGGCATCGGCCTGGCCACGGTATACCGCATCGTGTCAAAACACGGCGGACGGCTCTGGGCAAAGGCCGCCGTGGGGAAAGGCGCTACATTCTTCCTCACGCTGTCATCCTGAACCGTATGGTCACAGGGTCCTGCGCGAGTCAAATTCACGGAAATATAAATACGTAAGTCGTTGCGATCGTGTCTCAGCGTGGTATATAGGTGTAAGAACACATAATAAGCAGAGAAGATCGTTTCTAGACAAAGTTTGTTGTAGAAGGCTGGAAATATCGGCTCACCAGTGCGCTCAGCCTGTCATTGCTTCTCGCGAAAGAACTCTGACCGAAGGAGAGAAAACTTTTTCTCGACAGTTGACTACCGGGAGGAAGCACCGTGTCGAAGACTATTCTGCTGGTCGAGGACAATCCCGACGACGAAGCGCTGACGCTGCGAGCGCTCCGCCAGAGCAAGATTCTCAACGAGATCGCCGTTGCGCGCGACGGTGAAGAAGCGCTCGAGTTTCTCTTTGCACGCGGGCGTTATGCGCACCGCTCCTCCGACCCCTCGCCGGCACTGGTGCTGCTCGACCTGAAACTGCCCAAAATCGATGGCCTGGAGGTACTCAAAGCAATCCGGGCCAGCGAAAGGACACGCTTGCAGCCGGTCGTGATCCTGACCTCCTCAAAGGAAGAGCAGGACCTCATCCGCGGCTACGGCCTGGGCGCAAACAGCTACATTCGCAAGCCCGTCGATTTCCAGCAATTCGTGGACGCTGTCCGCCAGGTCGGCAACTACTGGCTTCTCCTGAACGAAGCGCCGCCGCAGGAAGCTTAGCTCGAAACCGAGCGCAACGAGACTGGCTGATCCTATGACTCCGCTTCGCGCGATCCTCGTTGAGGACTCCCCGGACGACCTGGCACTGCTCGTTCGCGAACTGAGCCGCGGATACGCCATTGAATATGAAACCGTCCAGACGCGCGAAGCGCTTGCGGCAACGCTGGAGTCCGGCCCGTGGGACGTCGTCTTCACCGACTACAACCTGCCGCAGCTCAACGGGCTGCAGGTGATCGAACTGCTCAAGGCGAAGCGCCCTGACATGCCCGTGGTGGTCGTCTCGGGAACGATCGGCGAGGAACGCGCCGTGGAGCTCCTGAAGTCAGGTGCCGTCGACTACGTGATGAAGGACAATCTGGCACGTTTGCTTTCCGCGGTGGAACGCGCGCTGAGGGAGCGGGACGAGCACCGGAAGAGGTCTGAAACCGAAGCCGCGCTGCGCAAGGCTGAAGAGCAGATGCGGCAGTTGCAGAAGCTCGAAGCGATCGGGAACCTCGCCGGCGGCGTTGCCCACGATTTCAATAACCTGCTGATGATTATCCTGGGCTATACCGATTTGCTTATGGGGAAAGTGGGCGATCCCAGCCCGCTCCGATCGGAGCTCGAACAGATCCGCAAAGCGGGGGAGCGCGGCGCCAATCTGACCCGCCAGCTTCTCGCGTTCAGCCGCCGCCAGGTGCTACAGCCGCGCAGCCTGGACCTCAACGCGCTGGTCAGCGACACGCACAAGATGATTCGCAGATTGATTCCCAAAACGATTGAGGTCGTGCTGCGTCTCGATCCGAACCTCAAACGCATCAAAGCTGATCCAGGTCAGATCGAACAAGTGCTCATGAATCTGGTCATCAATGCCAAGGACGCGATGCGAGACGGCGTTGGACGCATCACGATTGAGACAGCGAACACGGTGCTGACGAGTGATTTCACCGCGACCCATATCTCCGCGCGGCCCGGTCCGCACTCCATGCTTTCCGTTTCAGACACGGGCACGGGCATGGACGCGAAGACACAGCAGCGAATCTTCGAGCCGTTCTTCACCACCAAAGAGCTGGGCCGCGGAACTGGCCTGGGGCTCTCGACCGTGTACGGCATCGTGAAACAGAACAACGGCACGATCTGGGTCTACAGCGAAGTCGGCCTGGGCAGCACGTTCAAGATCTATCTGCCGCACGCCGAGGTCGCTGCGCCCTCGGGCGAAATGCAGGCTGTGCTTCCGCCGCCGCCAGCCGGGAGAGGCAGCATCCTGCTGGTCGAGGACGAGCCGCAAGTGCGTGAACTCGTAACCGCAATTTTGAGCGGCAGCGGCTTTACGGTGCACGCCGCGGCCGACGCAGAGGCAGCTCTCAGCCTTGCACGAACACACGCGGCCTCCATCCGCCTTGTCATCACGGAGATGGCGCTGCCGCGGATAAGCGGCCACAGCCTGGCTAAACAGTTGCGCCCGCTGATGCCGCACGCAAAAGTACTCTTCACGTCCGGTTACAGTGCGAATACCATTCAGCAGCAGATATCCGAAAACGATGGCGATGAGTTCCTGCAAAAACCGTTCGTGTCGAAGGTGCTGCTGCAGAAGGTCCACGCACTGATGGACAAGGGCAACCCACCATGAACACGCCCCTCGTATATGTTGTGGATGACGACGTCGACGTCTTGGACCTCGTCGCGTTGCGACTCGCCCAGGCGGGCTGGGAGGTACGGAGGTTCTCCGATCCGGCACAGGCGCTAAAGGCCATCGAAAGCGAATCTCCCGCCCTGGTCGTCACCGATTTACATATGCCGGGAATAGACGGACACACGCTGCTGAAACGAGCCCGCGAGCTCGATAGCAAGACTTCCGTGATCATGATGAGCGGTGCCGGGACGATCGAAGCCGCCGTCGCGGCGATGAAAGACGGCGCGTTCGATTTTCTAGTGAAGCCCGTCGATTTTTCGCACCTCGCTGAACTTGCGCAGCGCGCAATGGAGTTCAACGAACTCAAGCGCGAGAACGTGACACTTCGCAAAGAAGTGGCACATATGCGAAAGAGCGGCCTGGCGCCCGCCGGATCCTCAGAAGCGATGCGCAAGGTCATGGAACTTGCCGGCGCCGTCGCCGCGACGGATACGACGGTCCTGATCACAGGCGAGTCGGGCGTGGGCAAGGAGCGGCTGGCTGATTTCATTCAGGCCAACAGCCAGCGCAAGAACGGCCCACACATCAAGGTCAACTGCGGCGCATTGAGCGGCAGCCTGCTCGAATCGGAACTCTTCGGCCACGAAAAAGGCGCGTTCACTGGGGCGACTGATCGCCGCATCGGCCGCTTCGAGCAGGCGCAGAATGGCACGATCTTTCTGGATGAAATCGGCGAGATGAGCATGGAGGCGCAGACGCGCCTGCTGCGCGTGCTGCAGCAGCGCGAACTACAGCGCGTCGGCGGCGCGGCGACGATCAATCTGAACATCCGTGTGGTCTGCGCGACCAACAAGGACCTGAAGGCCGAGGTCGCCGCAGGGAAGTTCCGCGAGGATTTGTACTACCGCGTGAACGTCTTTCCCTTGAGGCTGCCGCCGCTGCGCGAGCGGCGCGCGGATATTCCAGCGCTGAGCCTCGATCTATTGCGCACGATCCGTTTGCGACTGGACCGCGGCCCAGCGGACATTTCCCAGGCCGCGCTGGATGCGATGGCTGTCTATGATTGGCCCGGAAATATCCGCGAGCTCGAGAACGTTCTGCAACGCTGTGCGATTCTGTGCCGCTCTGACACGCTCGATGTTGCGGACCTGCCGACGGAAATCACGCAGGCACAGGCAGCCGCGAGCATGCCGTCCGCGCCGGGAACGCTTGAAACAGCGCGCGAGGACAGCGAACGCCGCCGCATCCTCGAAGCACTGGACGAGTGTAACTGGAACATGTCGCTGGCAGCGCAGCGCCTCGCGATCAGCCGCTCAACGCTGTACGTAAAGCTCGATCAATATCGCATTCAGCGCCCGGGCGCGGGGAAATAAGCCATCTCTGGGATTTGAACCCAGGACCTACGCTTTACGAAAGCGTTGCTCTACCGCTGAGCTAAGATGGCGTCGCTACGAATACTGCGAGACTTGCCGTAGCGGTATCGGACCTCTCCGCTACGATCGGCGCAACAAACGTGGCGCTATTATTCCGAAGCGAGGACATTCTGCAAGCTCCGTCAGCCAGAAGTTGATGGCTTCGCCAGCGCATGAGCGTTTCCCGACAAGCGTCTCGGCAGCCGTAGCAATATGAGGTAACAACCATGATCCCAATCGATGAATCGTACGTGGAGTCTGCCGCGCCGAACGCCGACGCCATGAAAAATGGCCGCGGTCTGGTTGTTAAAGGAAAGTTCCTCAAGCTTCACGTTGATGCGGAGGAGACGATCCTTTTCGGGCAATGCCAGGGGTCAGGCAAAGAGCCGTACCAATGCTCAAGCGACTTTGCACGGCCTGACCAGCCAACGCATCGCTGCTCCTGCCCCAGCCGCCAGTTTCCATGCAAGCACTGCATCGGACTCATGTTTGCCTACGTCCTGAAAAAAGCTTCCTTTTCCAAGGCCGACGTCCCTGCTGATCTTGCCGCCAAGCGTGAGAAACTGGCCGCGCGCGTCGAGAAAAAAGTTGAAGAGGCGGCCAAACCCAAGCAAATCAACAAGGCCGCGCTGGCGAAGAAGATTCAGGCCCAGCTCGATGGCCTGGATCTGCTCGAGAAACTCACCCTTGAAGTCACGCGTATCGGTATCGGCAACATGAACGCCAAGACCGCGCGTGAGATTGAAGAGAACGCCAGGCAACTCGGCAACGCCTATCTGCCCGGCGCGCAAGCCGCGCTGCACCGCTACACCAAGCTCTTCAGCAGCGACGAAGGCGAAGTCGATCTCAAGACTTCCGGGCGTGGCGAAGCGATCTTCAGCGAGGCGTTGGACCAGCTCAGCCGCCTGCACTCGATCGTGAAGCACGGCCGCGCCTATTTGAAGAAACGTTTGGACGACCCTGAGCTGAAACCCGACACCGACACCTCGATTGCCGCGTGGCTGGGGCATGCCTGGCAACTTTCGGAGCTGAAGGCAGCGGGCCTTGTGCAGGCCGACGTTGAATTGTTGCAGCTCGCTTTCAATGCGCACGACGATGTTGCGCGCCAGGAGTACATCGACACCGGCGTATGGATGAACCTGAACACTGGCCGCATCCATGTCACGCAGACCTTCCGCCCGTACAAAGCCGCGAAGTACATCAAGAGCGACGATAGCTTCTTCCAGATCGCGCAGATCAAGGAGCTCTGCGTCTATCCCGGCGATGTCAATCCGCGCGTACGTTGGGATGGCATGCTGCCCCGTCCCATCGAAACGCGGGACCTGTCGCGTGCCCGCGGCCACGCGCGCAACGACTTCACGGCGCTGGTCAAAGATGTGAAGGCGAACCTGAAGGGGCCGCTCGCCGACAAGCAACCCATACACGCCCTGCAGTTCAAGCGCATTGGCACTGTTGACAATCATCTCGTCGTTGAAGACGCAAAGGGTGAACGTCTGGTCATGACTGATACTGGCATGACCGAGGAACCCGCCAGCTGCCATCTCCTGACTTTGCTGAGCCCGGAACTTCTCGAAAACCAGGTCTTGGTGGTGCGCTTTCATCACGATCTGGACCGCCGCAAGCTGCAGGTGAAGCCTCTGAGCATTATCACCGCGGAGAAAGTCGTGCGTCTGACACTGTAAGAACAGCCCGGCCGCCACGGAGCGATCTATGAGCATTCCGGTATTGATCGAGGTCTACAACGAGATGCGGCGTCTTGCGATCGCGGGCAGCGCGGTCGCGCCCGGAGACTTTCGCCTGAAGAAGCTCATCCAGCCGCTCGAGAAGTCCGGCGAGAAGGCGCCCGTATTCTCGAAGGTCGCACAAGCCGTGCAGGCGCTTGTCGATAGCAATGAGAAGACGGCGTCGGGGGCGTTGCTCGAACTTACTACTCTGGTCAACGCCATCCTGTACACGCAGGGCGAAACCGGCATCGCCGGCGAGATCAAACCGCTCGAGACCGTCAGCACCGGCGGGCAGACGACGCAAGCCAGTGCTCGAGTGCTCAAGCCCCTATTAGAGGCGCTGAGCTCCACCGGATCCGGTCGCCTCGAGCTGATTCGAGACGCTGAGGAGCGCGGCGCCTTTAGAGATCTGCGACTTGTGAAGCCCGCGCTCCAGGCGATCGACGATCCATATCCAGAAATCAGCCAGCTCATCACAACAAGGGTGCTGCCGGCATACGGCAAAGCGATCTTGCCTGAACTGCGAGCCAAGCTGGATATCAAAGGGAGAGGAGGGCATGTCCAGCGCTTGCGCCTTCTCCACCAACTCGATCCGCAGGGATCTCGAGACCTGGTCCAGAAGACGCTGGCGGAAGGCTCAAAGGAGATGAAGGTCGCCGCGATCGAGTGTCTCGGCACGAGCGATGGCGACCTGGTGTATTTGCTCGAGCACTCCAAGGCGAAAGCCCGGGACGTGCGCGCCGCGGCGTTGCGCGCGCTCTTAAACGCAGGCAAGAGCGCCGGCACCGCCCTCGAGACGCTCAAGAAAGCCGTCGATGGCGACGACCTGGAACTCATCGTCGAGCGGATGCAGAAGTGCAACCTCCCCGAGATCCAGGACTACCTGCTGCAGCAGGCGGAGGCTCACTTCGTCCAGACGCTCAAACTCAAGGACAAGAAGGAGCAGGGAGCCGCGATCCACCGCCTTGAAGTACTTGTCACATGCATGGGACGGCGCACGGATGCGAAGGCTGAAGCGTTCCTGCTCAACTGCCTCGAGGCCAGCGGTGCGCTGGCGGCGATCAAGTCAGACCCCTCGGGCGCCGACCTGAATGAACTGGTCGCTTCCATACTGTCACGTGGCACGCCGAAGATGCAGCAGCGCCTTGCGGCGGCGCATGCGACGCTGAGCGGGGACGCCCTCACAGCTTCTGTGTTTGCTGCACGGGCGACGATGTCGCCGGAGAAGTTCTTCGATACTTTCCGCGCGCAGCTCGGGGGTATCGCTGACAAACGCAAGAAGAACGAGCGCGCGGCCGTCGTGAGTGACGTGCTGACTTCCGATGGAGAAGCGCCGTGGCTTTACCGCGATTGGCTCGGGCACGTGACGTTCGGTGAGGATGAGTCGTCGAGGCGATTGCCCGAGCTTGATCCACGCTGGCTGGATGCTGCGATCGAAGAGGGCGCCGTCAATCTGGTCTGCGAACTGGCGCGAGCCGGGCATAAGGGAGCATCCAAGTTCCTGTCGGAGCAACTGGCGAAGACAAAGGACGAGGATTACGCGCACGATCTGCTGAAGGCGATGGTGCGAACCGGGCATCCCGAGGCAACCGACGCTGTGCTCGCCGCGATCAAGAAGCGTGCGAAAGACGCATCCTCGTACTACTTCGGGTACTATTACGGAAGCCTCGTTGCCGATCTGCCGCGCAGCGCGCTTCCAAAGGTGGAAGAGTTGCTGCCAACACTTCCGGACAAATTTGTGGACAGCCTGATGGACGCCGTATTGGCGCTCAAGAATAAGCCCGAGTAAAGGACGAGGCCCATGGCAAAGAAGACAGACTCAGTGATGGCTGACGCAAAGCCGGCGGGCGCCGCAGACATCCTGCGCGCACCGGCCGAAGTCCTGTTCGCCGACGAGATCGCTGCGCTTGTCGCCGCCGACAAATACGAGCGGCCGCCGGGGTGGAAGATGTCGCCGCGCGCGGTGCTCACGTACATTACGGGCGGCACGGTCGGCTCCACAAAAATCACGCCCAAGTACATCGGTTACCAGCGCCTTGTCGAGATCGCGATCTCTACCCTCGTCACCGACCGCGCACTGCTGCTGATCGGCGAGCCGGGAACCGCCAAGAGCTGGCTCTCAGAACATCTCGCGGCGGCGATCAACGGCGACTCAGGGAAAGTAGTGCAAGGCACAGCGGGAACGACCGAGGAGCAGGTCCGATATACATGGAATTACGCGATGCTGATCGCTCGCGGTCCATGCCCTGAGGCGCTCATTCCCAGCCCGATCCTCCGCGCGATGGAATCCGGAACGCTGGCGCGGTTCGAAGAGATCACGCGCTGCGCCTCCGAAGTACAGGATGCGATGATCTCGATCCTGTCTGAAAAGACGATCGCGCTCCCGGAACTCAAGTCCGAGGTGCCGGCCAAGAAAGGGTTCTCGATCATTGCCACAGCCAACACGCGCGATAAAGGCGTGAACGACATGTCGGCCGCGTTGAAGCGTCGCTTCAACATCATCGTGCTGCCGACGCCGAAGACGATCGAAAGCGAGATCGAGATCGTATCCAAGCGCGTGCGTGACCTCGCCAACAACCTGCAGCTCAAGGCGAAGATTCCGACCGCTGAAGCGATCGAAAAGGTGGTGACCATTTTCCGCGAGCTGCGCACAGGCCAGACGCTGGATGGCAAGAACAAGCTGAAAACCCCCAGCGGCGTCCTCTCGACGGCGGAAGCCATCTCCGTCCTTGCCAACAGCATGGCGCTGGCCGGAAACTTCGGCAGCGGCGAGGTCGCCCCCCAGGACCTGGCCTCAGCGCTCCAGGGCTCAGTCGTCAAAGACGAAGAGAAGGACCGCGTCGTCTGGCAGGAGTACCTCGCTAACGTCCTGAAAAAGCGGGGTGCTGAATGGCGTCCGCTGTACTCGGCCTGTGAAGAACAAAATTCGTAATCTCAACCTTCAGGCGGCGCTCCATGTCCAGCCCGTGGCGAATCAACGTCTTTGGCGTGCGGCACCTATCGCCGGGTGGCGCCTGGCATCTACGCAATTATCTGGACGCCATCAAGCCTGAGCTGGTCCTGATCGAAGGGCTGGCCGATGCCAACGAACTGATTCCGCAGATCACGCGCAAGGGCACCAAACCGCCCATCGCGCTGCTGGCGTACACCGATTCGTTGCCGGTGCGGACACTGATTTACCCGCTCGCCAGGTACAGCCCCGAGTACCAGGCGATGGTCTGGGCGAATGAACACGACGTCAGTGTTGAGTTCATCGACCTGCCCTCCGACGTTTTTCTGGGACTGCAGGACATCGAGCAGGAACTGCTCGATAAGCAGCGCAAGAAGGCCGCCGAAGACAAGGAAGCCAGCAAGGACGAAGTGCAGGAGGGTGCCGCGCCTCCTCCGCTCGAGCGCCCCGCCAGCATTTACGAGCGGTGCGCTGCGCGTGCCGGCGAAGCTGACTACGAGACCTATTGGGAACGCAATTTCGAGCACAACGTCAGCGCTGATTGTTACCGGCTGGCCGCATTCGAACTCGGTCAGTCATTACGGGACCTCGAGGAAGACGCTCCGCGCTGGCGCGCCGAAAATCTGGTCCGCGAGGCGTACATGCGGCGTAAGATCGCCGACGCTATCGCCACCGGAAAGAAGCCGGAGAAGATCGTCGCCGTTGTAGGCGCGTTTCATGCGCCCGTCCTCAGCGGTGAATTTCCTGCAATGACAGACAAGGAGTTTGCATCGCTCCGCCGGCGGTCCAGCAAGTTCACATTGATGCCGTACTCGTATTTCAGACTCTCATCGCAGTCAGGTTACGGCGCCGGTAACCAGGCGCCGGCATATTTCGAGCTGCTCTGGGAATCGTTACAGCGCAACGACATGGCTGGGCTGCCTTCGCAGTACCTTTCACTGGTTGCACGCAATCTCCGTGAGGCCGGTACGCACCGCTCGACAGCGGAGGTCATCGAAGGCGTGCGCTTGGCTAACACGCTCTCGGCGTTGAAGGACGGTCTCGCGCCGACCCTGGTCGATCTGCGCGACTCGGCAATTACACTGATTGGCCACGGAGAGCTCGCCACCGTCAAGGACGCTATCGCGCGCGTGGAGGTCGGCACTGCCATCGGCGAGCTGCCCAAAGGCGTCAGCCGCACGTCCATACAGGCTGACTTCGAGCGCGAGCTCGTCCGGCTGAAACTGGAGAAGTACAAGACGACCGTAAAGCAGGAGCTTTCGCTCGACCTCCGCGAAAACCGGCTGGCCAAATCGGCCGAGTCCGCGTTCCTCGACCTCAACCGCTCATCCTTCTTCCACCGCCTGCGTGTCCTGGGTGTCAGCTTCGTCGCCCCGGTGGCAGTCAGTCAAAAGGCGGCGACGTGGGCGGAGAAATGGACATTGCAGTGGAGTCCCGAGAGCGAGATTCAGTTGATCGAAGCCGTACTCCTGGGCGAGACCGTTGAGTTGGCCACAGGTTACAAGTTCAAGACGACGCTCGATGCCTGCGAATCCATCGGTCAAGCCGCGGAGGTGGTCAACGCAGCGTGCCAATGCGGCATGATCAAATCCATGGATGCCGCGCGAAAGCGTTTGCAGGAGCTCGCGGCGACGTCGTCAGAGATGCCTGCCATCGCGCACGCGGCGCACACCCTCGGACTTGTCGTACGCTATGGCGACGTCCGAAAGTTTGATCCCAGCCCGCTGCTGCCTCTGGTTGAGGAACTCTTCGTTCAGGGCGCACTGGCACTGCATGCCGCCGCCGGTTGTGACAACGAAGCTGCTGGAAAGATGTTCATCGCGATTGACGAGTTGAACCAGCTCGCGCTCGAGCATGCCGGCCGCGTCGATGAAAAACTGTGGATCGAGAAACTGCGCCGCCTCTCCGACGCGGACGACCGGAATCCGCTTCTCTCAGGCTATGCCTGCGCGATCCTGCTCGAGCGAGGCTTGATGCCGAACGATGACCTCGTTCGCGAAGTTTCACGGCGCTTGTCGCCTGGCGTCCCTGCCGATCTTGGCGCGGGGTGGTTCGAAGGACTCTCCAGGCGCAACCGCTATGCGCTGCTGGCGCGACAGGTGTTGTGGGTCCAGCTCGCGGACTACATCGCAGCGCTCGACGAAGACCATTTCCGGCGATCACTGGTGTTCCTGCGCAGGGCGTTCGGCGGCTTTTCTGCCCGAGAGAAACGCCAGATCGCCGAAAATCTAGCGGAGCACTGGGGCGTCTCCGCTGATGAAGCCAGCCAGGCGATAGAGAAGGAGCTGGACGAAACCGAAGAGAAGAAACTGAAGGACCTCAACGAGCTCAACTTCGACGACATTTAGGAATTGCGTTATGGCCATCGACCCAGTCAATCTCGCCCGCTGGCGGCTGATCCTCGGAAAGTCTGCCGAGGAACCGCTCCAGAAGATGGGCAACTGCGGCGGCCGCCCGATCCTTGGCGGCGATCAAGGCGAACTCGACGAAGCGCTCGAGGCCATCTATGGCGGGGATGAGATCGAGAAAGATGAGTGGGAAGGCGACCCGAAGATCGGCCGGCACGGCTCGGCCAAGGGTCGCACGATGCCTCGCGTCGCCAAGTGGCTCGACCAGATTCGTTCTTTCTTTCCGAAGGACGTCGTCGTCCTGCTGCAGAAAGATGCGATCGAGCGCAAAGGCTTGAAGCAGTTGCTCTTTGAGCCCGAAGTCATGGCCAACGTTGAGCCCTCGATGGATCTGGCAGCCACAGTGCTGGCCATGAAGAATATGGTGCCGGAGAAAGCGAAGTCCGCCGCGCGCGATCTCGTCCGACGCGTCGTCGAAGACGTCCGCAAACGCCTGGAATCGCAGTTCACGCAGGCCATTCGGGGCGCATTGCAGCGCAACCGGCACAGCCCTTTCCGCAGCCTGCCGAACCTGGACTGGCCCCGCACGATCCGGCGCAACATCAAGAACTACAACACCGATCTAAAGACAATCATCCCGGAACAAATCTCGTTCTTCAGCCGCCAGCAGCGCCAGAACCAATGGAACATCATCATCGCCATGGACCAGTCCGGCTCCATGGCCACGTCGCTGATATACGGCGGCATCATGGGCGCGATCCTGGCGAGCATCGGCTCGGTCGAAACCCACGTCGTCGCCTTCAACCATGAAGACGTCGTTGACTTGACTGAGCACTGCTCCGATCCGGTCGATTTGCTTTTCGGCGTGCAGTTGGGTGGTGCTGAGGACTACTGGAAAGCCACGTGCTACTGCGAACGCTTCATGCACACGCCGGCAAAGACCCTTTACGTTCTGCTGGCCGATTTGCATGACACCAGCCCGAACACGAAGCGCTTCGTCAAGAAGATGGAATTCCTGCTGGAAAGCGGCGTCAAGGCGATCGGCCTGCTCGCAATCACCGACCAAGGCACGCCGTCGTACAACGAATCACTGGCCGAGACGCTCGCGAAGATGGGCATGCCCTGCTTCGGGTGTACGCCTGAACGGCTGCCGGAGATGCTGGCCGGCGTACTGCGTGGCAACGATCTGAAGGCTATCGCCGCCAAGGTGGGCACGAGTAACTCCAAGGCCTAGAAAAATGCAGGCGCGCCATTTCAGCAACGTGGCGCTAGCGTTACTCATTCGGCTTCCTGACCTGGCGAAGATCGGCAGCCGCCTCGAGCGCAGGGACGTCTTTGCGACTGAAGTCAAACGTACCCAGGCGATTCATGCCGTCGGGCCCGACGGCCGACCAACTTAGCCTGACTCGTTCCAGACGCGGGAAGGTGTCGAATAGATAGAGGAGCAGACTCTTGGCCTCGCTGATCGCCGGGTTGATGAAACCCGCGCTTCCCGCGGGCGGGACGATCCGGGCTGCTTCAGGCCTCCATGCCAATGAACGACTATCCCGGACTTGAATCCCCTGCGGGACATTCTGGCTTCTGCTGCAGGATACAGCCTCCAGTTCGAGTGTGCTGCCAGTCAGCTTCAATGACGTAAACCGCTTCGTGTTCGGTTGTGCGGGAAAATCATGCAGCAGCTTCAGCAGGACTCGATACTCGTCGTCGCTGAGCGCTCCATAGTTCTCTTCGACCCAGGCGTCGATGCTCGCATATGCTTCATCGACGAGATGACGCGAGACGTCCCTGCGCTGCAGAAGCTGATCTGCGACGTTCATGGCCTCCAGCGGACGATCGCTCTGAATCATCCGCGCGACCTGGGCTGCCTCCTGTTCCCCGGTCGGCGGCGGTGCGGACTCGCGTGGCGGCAACGCCCATGCGGCGAAGGCGGCTGTGACAAGGACGAGCACGACTGTGCCGCAGAGCCACGGCAGCTTTCCTGACCTTGCCGCTGATCCTTCACTGACGCAACGCGCGCACAGAAGCTTGTCGCGTTCTACGTGCGCGTGCGCAGCATCAGGGATCGGCGCGGAGCATGACTCGCATGACCAGAAGACGCGGCTTTCCGGCTGTCGGGTTCGCTTCAACACCGCGCGGCGCACGCCGGACGGAACTCTTCGCTCTACGGGAGACGGTTTGCGCACGGCGTTCAACGGCGGCGGTGTGCGTGCGCCTGGCAGCGGCTGCGGTCTAATCGGCTTCATGACTGATGCTCCTTCCTTCTGCTGTGACTAAAAATAGGGGTGGCTCA
>Ga0196964_10000599_pt1 | contig 20801 bp, 15 predicted proteins | sample S1_10metaG_FD_148615 | JGI IMG/M metagenome (GOLD analysis project Ga0196964, IMG submission 148615) | Soil microbial communities from Anza Borrego desert, Southern California, United States - S1_10 | ecosystem: Environmental > Terrestrial > Soil > Desert | place: USA: California | collected... | reverse complement strand
ATGCGGCCGGTCCCGAAGACGGACTCCACCGTGGTGGTCATGGAGACCACGTTCCCCCAGCGGTCGACGATGACGAAGTGCGAGGTGCCGGCGGGCTCGCGCGTGCGGTCGGCGGCGACGGCGGGTGCCCCCGGAGGCGTTCCTGCGGACGGGGGCGCGCCGAGGCGCTCGCCGATGAGGCCGGCGCGGGCGGCGACGTAGGCGGGGTCCAGCAGCCCCTCGGTCGGCACGCGCACGAAGGCCGGATCGCCGAGCCAGCGGTCGCGGTCAGCGTACATCAGCCGCGAGGCCTGGACGAGCGCCGACCAGGCGGCCGGCGACTGCGCGCCGCCGTCGACCGCCGGATTGGCCTCGAGCATCAGCATGGCCTGCAGCAGCACCGCCCCGCTCGACGGCGGCTGGGCGGTGCACAGGCGGTAGACCCGCCACGGGCGGCAGAGCGCGCCGCCGGCCCTCGGGCGGTAGGCGCGGATGTCCCGGGCGGTCAGCGACCCCGGCAGGGGCGCGGCGTGGGTGCGCGCGGCCACGGCATCGGCCAGGGGCCCCTCGTAGAGAGCGCGCGGATCGGCGGCGATGCGGCGCAGGCTTTCGGCGTAGGCGGGGTTCCTGAGCCGGTCGCCGGCCTCGACCAGGGTCCCGTCCGCCTCGGTGAAATAGGCCGTGAAGTCCGGCTGCTCGGCCTGGGCCGAGGCGCGGTTGACGAACCTGGACAGGCGCGGGCTGACCACGAAGCCGTCGCGGGCCAGGGCGACGCCGTCCTCGAAGAGGCCCCCCCAGGGCAGCCGGCCGTGATCGCCGTGGGCCTGGGCCAGCATGGCGACGGCGCCCGGCGCGCCGGTGGCGCGCCCGGAGACCACGGCTTCGCGGAAGGAAAGCGGTTTGCCGTCGGGGCCCAGGAACATGTCGGGCGTCGCGCCCGCCGGCGCGGTCTCGCGGCCGTCGTAGGCGGTCACCTGGCGGGCGCCGGCGTCGTAGTGGAGCATGAAGGCGCCGCCGCCGAGGCCCGAACTCTGCGGCTCCACCAGCCCCAGCACCGCCTGCACCGCGACCGCGGCGTCGACGGCCGAGCCGCCGCGCTCCAGCACCGCGAGGCCCGCCCGGGCGGCCAGCGGGTTGGCGGCCGCCACCATGGCCGGCGGGCGCTCGGTGGCGGGCGCGGTCGCCGTCGGAGGTCCGGCGGGAGCCCAGGGCAGGGCGCAGGCCGACAGCGCGGCGGCGAGGAGGACGGCGAGGACGCGGCGGGTCATGGTGCGCACATAGGCGAGGGCGGGGCTGGTGGAAACCGGCTTGGCTCGCGCGCCGGTTCCGCCGACAGTCGCCCCATGCACCCCGCCCGGCCCGGTCCCCGCAACCTGATCACCGACGTCGCCGGCCTGAGGGTGGGCAACGCCCAGGACCCGGGCGTGCTGACCGGCGTCACCGTCATCCTGGCCGATCCGCCGGCGACGGCGGCGGGCGACATCTCCGGCGGGGCGCCGGGGACGCGCGAGATGGGGGTGCTCAGGCCCGAGAGCTTGGTCGGCGTGGCCGACGCCGTGGTGCTGTCCGGCGGCTCGGTCTACGGCCTGGCCTCGGCCGAGGCGGTGACCGCGGTGCTGGGCGCCCGGGGCAAGGGCTTCAGGCTGCGCGAGGGGGCGCCGACGGCCCCGATCGTGCCCGCCGCCATCCTGTTCGACTTGGCCAACGGCGGCGACAAGGCCTGGGGCGAGGAGCCGCCCTACGCCCGCCTGGGACGCGAGGCCCTGGCCTCCGTCGGCGAGGACTTCGCCCTGGGATCGGTCGGCGCCGGCTGCGGGGCGATGGCGGGGACCCTGAAGGGCGGCCTGGGCTCCGCCTCGGCGGTGACCGCCGACGGCCTCACCGTGGGGGCCCTCGTGGCCGTCAACTGCTTCGGATCGGTGGTGGCCGAGGACGGCCGGAGCTTCTGGGCCGCCCCCTTCGAGGTCGACGGCGAATTCGGCGGGCGGGGGACAGCGGGCCTCGGCGCGCCGCCGGACGCCTGGCCCCACGCCAAGCGCGACCCCCAGGCAGGCGCCAACACCACCATCTGCGCCGTGGCCACGGATGCGGCGCTCAGCAACGTCGAGGCGCGGCGGGTGGCGGTGATGGCGCGGGCGGGCCTGGCGCGGGCCATCCGCCCTGTGTTCAGCCCCTTCGACGGGGACGTCATCTTCTCCCTGGCGACGGGGCGGGTCGAGGTCGCGGAGCCGCGCGCCTTCACGGTCGCGCGCATCGGCGCCCTGGCCGCCGACTGCCTTGCGCGGGCGGTGGCGCGCGGGGTCTTCGAGGCCGTGCGGGCGCGCTGAACGGGCGCGGATTCGCGTCGAACGCGTATCGCCATCAAGCCGCCCGGTTTGTAGCTAATGTCCCGCCTCCGAAATCGCCGGCGCCGCCCCGTGTGCTCCGCGCGATCTCTGACCCCCGCCCTTACGGACTCAAGGAGCACACAATGCGTCTGTCCAGGATCGCCGCCGCCGCCGTCGCCGCCCTCGCCATCTCCGCCGGCGCCGCCGTCGCCCAAGCCAGCTTCACCGACGCCCAGCTGGCGTCCTACGCCGCCGCCCGCACCAAGGTCGGCGCCATCGCCCAGACCGTCCAGGGCCAGCCCACGGCCGAGCAGCAGAAGCAGATGTCGGACGCCGTCACCGCCTCGGGCCTGACCATCGAGCAGTTCAACGCCATCGCCAACGCCGCCTCCGCCGACCCGGTGCTGAAGGCCCGCGTCGCCGTCGCCGGCGCCACGCCCTCGGCCGCCGGCTCGGTCGGCGCCTCGGTCACCGACGAGGAACTCGGCAAGTTCGCCGCCACCATGGCCAAGCTGCGCACCATCGTGCCCGCCGGTTCGACCCCCAACGACGCCCAGAAGGCCGAGATGAACGCCGCCGTGCAGGCCTCGGGCCTGAGCGTCGAGCGCTTCAACGCCATCGCCGTGGCCATCTCCCAGGACGCCCACCTGCGCGCCCGCGTGCAGCTGGCCGACGCCAAGCGCACCGCCGGGTCGTGATCCCCGCGGCGGACGGGGGCGGCCCAGGCCGCCGCCCCCGGATCGCGGCGCCGCATGTCGCACCGGTGATTTGAGCGCTTGCGCACACCGGCCCCGACCATTAGATAGCCGCCCCTGCCTCAAGGCACGCGCCCGTAGCTCAGCTGGATAGAGCACCAGACTACGAATCTGGGGGTCAGGAGTTCGAATCTCTTCGGGCGCGCCATTTTCCTTCAGCGACGTAGCGCGGCTCCAGCGACCCTGACGGGGTCCGCCTACGCCCACGCCGGTCCGGCGACGCCGGCGGTCAGACGGCCGGAGCGCTCACCCTTGCCTCCGCCGTCGCTTTCCGCCGGGTCCGCCTGACGAACTCGAGCATGAGGGGGGCCGCGGCGACGGCGTGGGTCTCGAGCAGCTTGTGGCCGGCGTCGAGAACATGGGCCTCCATCCTCGGCAGCGCCCGCATCCAGGACTGGATTTCGGCGAGATCGAAGAAGGGATCGTGCCGGGCCCAGATCATCAGCGCCGGCGGCTGCCAGCGCGCGAGATAGCGGGCGATTTCGTCGAACCGGGCGACGTAGGAGCCGTAGTCCCTGGCCAGCGCGCGCTGGGTATCCATCCGGCCCGGCAGCTGCATCACACGCCAGTCCTCCTCCCAGACTTCGGCCGGAATTCGAGCCGCCACGTCGGGCGGCATGCCGCCGAGATATCCGTTGCGCACGCCCTCGAGTGTCAGGTGCGCGGTCGCCGCCGCCTCGTTCTCCGGGTTCGGATGCGCCCAGTAGTCCATCACCGGAGCCCATTGCGGCCCAAGCCCGGTCCGGTGAGCGTTGGCGTTCTGGACGATGAGGCCCAGCACCTGCTCCGGCGCCCGCATGGCGATATGAAATCCCGCCGGCGCGCCGAAATCGTGCAGGTAGATGTAGCGCGGCCCGATCTCGAGCCCGTCCAGCAGCTCTGCGATGGCTTTCCCGAAGGCGTGGAACGAGGGCTCGGGCAGCACGTCCGATTGGCCGTAGCCGGGCAGGTCCGGCGCGATCACGTATGCAGCCTGCGAGAGCACGGGCACGACGTCGCGAAAGTAGTCCGCCGAGCCCGGAAAGCCGTGCAGGAGCAGCACCGCGGGCAGGGAGGCGTCGCCGGCCGCAACGAAGGCCAACTCGGCGCCTCCGGACAGGCGAAACATCCGCCGGGTTGATGAGCGCATCTCCGGACTCCTCTCGTCGATCATCTGGTCGCGCTGGCTGAGGCGCTAACAGGCGAGGCAGGTGCGAGTTCCCCCGGGCCGAGGTAAGTTGACCGCGCGCCTGGTCGCGCCACGTGGTGGAGCGTCTCCCATGACCCACCGTCTCTCGCCGTGCGTCGCCGTGTTGCTGCTGCTGCTGTGGGGCTGCGCGCACGCGCCGTCCGCCACAGGGCGTTACGCCGCAATGGACGCCATGCTGCAGACCCAGGCGCGCGAGCTGAAGATGCCGGGCGTTTCCGCCGCCATGATGGTGCGCGGCAAGCTGGTGTGGACCGGCGCCCGAGGCTGGGCCGACGCCGACAGGCGCATCCCGGTGACGCCGGACACGCCGTTCAACATCGCGTCGCTGACCAAGCCGATGACCGGGGTGGTGCTGATGCAGCTGGTCGAGCGCGGCCAGCTGTCGCTGGCCACGCCGATGCAGCGCTACGACCCGACCTTCACCGACCCGCGCATCACCGTCGGCCACGTCCTGACCATGACCTCGGAAGCGAATCCGCCCGGATCCGCCTACGCCTACAACGGCAACCCGTTCGGCATGCTCAACACGGTGATCAAGGGGGCCGGCGGCGAGACCCTGGCCCAGGCGTACAGCCGGCGCATCATCGAGCCCCTGGGCCTGACCCACACCTCGCCCGGTTCGCTGGCGGCGGACGGACAGGGGCTCAGCGCGGACAAGGTGGCCCGCTACGAGGGCGTCATGGCCCGCCTGGCGACGCCTTATAACGTGTACGGCGGCGTCGAACTCGCGCGGGCGATTCCACCCGACCCCGAGCCGAACGCGGCGGCCAACGTGGTCAGCACCGCCAGCGACTACGCGCGCTTCGCCGACGCCGTGATGCGCGGGCGCCTGCTCAAGCCGGAGACGTTGCAGGCGATGTGGACGGGGCCGGTGCTGGCGAGCGGCCAGCGCTCGCTCTACGCCCACGGCTGGTTCTCGCAGGACTACCGGGGTCACCGGCTGATCTACCACTACGGCTACTATCCCAACGCCTACTCGGCCGTGGCCCTGGTCGTGCCCGAGCGCGAGCTGGTGTTCGTGGCGCTGTCGAACGGCGGGGCCCTGAGCGGGCACAACGGCATCGACGGCGTCGAAGGCAACGTCCTGGCCTGCGCCGTGCTGGTCGCCTACGTCGACCCGACCCTGCCCTGCGAGGCCGCCGCGGCCGCCAACGTCGCGCGCTGGAACAGGCGGGTCACTCCGCCGCGGACCGAGATCACTTCGGACCTCGCCACGCTGCGGCAGTACGAGGCTTCCTACAAACGGGATTGGACCCCCATACCGGCGAAGGTCTACGTCAGGGACGGCAGGCTCTGGTGGGAGACGACGCTCGGCCCATGGCTGCTGAGCCAGGAGGGGCCGGACCGCTTCTTCATGAAGGCCGACGATCGGACGGTGGTGTTCGTGCGGGACGACGCCGGGCGGGTGATCCGCCTCGACATCACCTACCCCGGCGATCCCACCGTCTTTTCCCTGCCGCGGCTCGATTGAGCCTCGACTGATCCGAAGACGCCGCCGCGCCGTATGAGCCGCCGTGCCGGCGCCGGGTCCGGCGGGGAGCTCCCATGGCAGGCCAATCATCCGTCATCGTCACCGGCGCCGGCTCTGGCCTGGGCCGCGGCGCGGCGCTCGGGCTGGCGGCCGCGGGCCGCCGCGTGCTGGCCGCGGTGCAGTACCCGCAGCAGGTCACCGAGCTCCGCTCCGCCGCCGAGGCCCAGGGCGTGGACCTGCGGGTCGAGAAGGTCGACCTGCTGAAGGACAGCGAGCGGCGCTTCCTGGCGGCCCAGGACTGCGACGTGCTGGTCAACAACGCCGCCGTCAGCGAGACCGGCCCGATCGCCGAGCAGCCGTTGGAGCTGGTCCGCGAGGTGTTCGAGACCAACGTCTTCGCTACGCTCGACCTGACCCAGAAGGTGGTGCGGCGCATGGTCGAGCGCGGCTCGGGCCGGGTTGTCATGGTGTCGTCCATGGCCGGGCTGATGGCGATCCCCTACGTGGGCGCCTATTGCGCCTCGAAGCACGCGCTGGAAGCGATCACGGGCTGCCTGTCGGCCGAGCTGAGGCCGCACGGCGTCGAGGTGCTGACCTTCAACCCCGGACCGTACAAGACCGGCTTCAACGACCGCATGTGGGATTCCGCCTACCGCTGGATGGATGCCGAGAAGAACTTCACGCGCCGTTCCGACATGGCCGGCACCGCCGCCATCCTCGATAGCCAGTACGACCCGAGGGACGCCGTCGAGGCCCTGGTCGCCCTGGCGCAGGAGCCGTCGCCGAAGTTCAGGAACGTCGTGCCCCTGGCCGTCGAGGAGGCCATCAAGGCGACCCAGGCGCAGGCCTGGACCCGCCCCGCCTGAACCCGCGGCCGAGCTTAACCGCTGGTTAACAGGAGCCTAATCTTCAGCCGCCAAGATCAAGCTTGGCCGGAGACCTATGCGCGCAGTCGCGGCTGATGCGAGCCAAATCCTTTGCACGCGCGTTTCCACGCCTATAGTGATGAATCGCCGATGGGGACCGTGGGGGCTGGGAAACCCTTAGTCGACAGCGGCGGACGTGAATGAATCGAGAGTCGATCAAGCAGGATTTCCTGAGCGCCCTTGAAACGGGCCGAGTGCAGAGGACCGTCGCCGCGCAGTCGGAGGCGGAAGCCTACGCCAAGGCGCGCTCCCGATATTCGGCCCTGTGGGCGGCCGTGAAGGCCTGGGACGAGGCGATCAAGGACCGTCTGGACGGGGCGTCGGTGCGCTACCTGTTCGAGAAGGTGAGCCGCGACGGCATCGTCTCCGGCCGCATCTCCGCCAGCCGGCCGGGCCGCGCGGCCCTGAACGTGACCTTCCAGATCCAGGGCTCCAGCATCTCGACCAGCATCGGCATCAACCGGCGCCAGGACGAGGCCAAGCAGATCAACGACCTGATCGGATCCGTGCAGAAGGCGATCGTCGACTACTACGTCTGACGGCGGCCCTGCTTGACCGTCCGGCGACGGCAAGGCCCTCTCCGGTCGGTATAGCCCGGAGTTCGACGTGTCGTCCCATTCCCGTCACCACGGCCATCACGGCGGGTCGCTGAACCGCATCGCGGCCATGGCCACCCTGCACTGCCTGACCGGATGCGCCATCGGCGAGGTCGCCGGCCTGGTCATCGGCACGGCGCTCGGCCTTGCGACGGCGGCGACCATCGCGCTGGCGGTCGTCCTGGCCTTCGCCTTCGGCTACGGCCTGACCATCGTCCCCCTGCTGCGTGCGAAGCTGCCGCTCGGGACCGCCCTCAAGCTGGCACTGGCCGCCGACACCCTCTCGATCGGCGTCATGGAGCTGGTCGACAACGCCGTCATGCTGCTGATCCCCGGGGCGATGGACGCGGGCCTCGCCCATCCGCTGTTCTGGGGCAGCCTCGCCTTCGCCCTGCTCGTCGCCGGCCTGGCCGCCTTCCCGATGAACCGCTGGCTGATCGCCCGCGGGCGGGGCCATGCGGTGGTCCACGCCCGCCACGGCGGCCATGGGTGATCCGAGGACGGGCGGCGCGGGCCTTGCGGAGGGCGCGGTCGGGCGCCTAGCTCTGCGGGGCGCCCGACGGGCGAGCGAGGAGACGTCATGCCCCGACCGAGCCGCATCCTTCTCCAGACCACCATCGCGCCGGTCGAGGACGACTGGCACATCGGCCGTTTCTCGCTGCTGGTCGACCATCTCGCCGGCCTGCGCAACCGCCAGGGCGGACCGCTGTTCGAGGTCACCGCGCGCGACCGCGGGCCGGCAGGCCGGCCCGACCCCGTGCTCTCGCGGCTCGACGAGAGCGATTTCGACCAGCTGTGGCTGTTCGCGGTCGATACCGGCGACGGCCTCTCGGCCGAGGACTGCGCCGCCATAGGCCGCTTCCGGCGGCGCGGCGGCGGCCTGATGGTCACCCGCGATCACATGGACCTCGGCTCCTCGGTCTGCAGCCTGGGCGGGGTGGGGGCGGCGCACCACTTCCACAGCCACAACCCCGAGCCGGACGAGGCGCGCCACTGCCGCGACGATCCGTTCACCACCGACATCGACTGGCCGAACTACCACTCCGGGGCCAACGGCGACTTCCAGGCCGTGACTCCGGTGGGCGAGGAGCATCCGATCTTCCGGGGCGTCCGCTTCCTGCCGGCCCACCCGCACGAGGGAGCGGTAGGCGCGCCCGCCGGCGACGCCAGCGCCCGGGTCGCCGCCACCGGCGTCAGCCGGGCGACCGGCCGCGACTTCAACCTGGCGGTCGTCTTCGAACCGTCCGCGGACGGCGGGCCGGCGGTGGCCCAGTCCACCTTCCACCATTTCGCGGACTACAACTGGGACCCGTCCACGGGCTGTCCGAGCTTCGTCACCGAGGCGCCCGGCGACGCGATCGTCCGGGACGCCGAGGCGGCCGCCTCGACCCGCCGCTACGCGCGCAACCTGGGCCTCTGGCTGGCGGGACAACCTGTGGACGACTGAAAACTAGACTAGATTTTTCCGCAGCTTCGCTGTGTAGTCCGCCCCCGGAGTACCGGGGGGTACGTCGATGTCATCGCGTGAGTTCTATGTGGAGCCCGAGCGGGCGGGCTCCTGGGTGGTGAAGAACAACGGCTTCGCCATCAGCCGGGGGTCGCACCCGGAGGCGGTCGAAACCGCCCGCCGCCTCGCCTTCAGCGAATGGCGCAACGTCAAGGTGCCCAGCCAGGTGCACGTTTGCCGGCCCGACGGCCAGTTCCGCACGGACTGGGTCTTCGGTCAGGTGGCGCCGCGCTATCCCTGACGTCACCGCGGCTGGAAGATCTGCCGCACCAGCTCCCGATAGAGAAGGACCTGACGCTGGGCCGCGTGGGGCTCCTTGACGGCCTGCGAAATCGCCAGGCCGCCGATACCCAGCGCCGTCATGGTGTCGGACAGCGCATCGATGTCCACCTCCGCCTGCGGCGGGTAGGTCTCGGCGATCCGGTCGAGCCACTGGCGCGTCCTCGCCCGCCAGGCGAGGACGCCGTCGCGGTTGCGGTTGCGCACGGCGGGATCGAAGGCGCGCTCCTGGAACGCCACGACCGCGACGATGCAGCCGGGCCGCTCGACGGCGATGACGCCCAGCAGCTCCGCCCACAGCTTAAGGTAGGCGAGATAGGCGTGTAGCGGATCCTCGATCAGCTCCGTCGCTCGCGCGGCCAGCTGGTCCATTTCCCGGCCGTTGCCCGCGAAGTAGCGCTCGAGCATGTTCAGGGCGAGGTCGTTCTTGTCCCGGAAGTGGTAGAAGAATCCGCTCTTGGTGATGCCGACGGCCTCGACCAGCTCCTCGATCGAAGTGGCGGCGAATCCCTTGCGGATCACCGATTCGTAGGCGAGGTCCAGCAGGCGCTCGCGGGTGCGCTCGCCCTTGCTGAGGCCTTCCGCCCCACTTTCGTCCAACTGTACCGCGGGTGCGGTTTTCGCATCGACGTGGATGTTCACGGTCGTCCCCCCACCCTGTCGGCGGGCCTCAATCTCTTGAATCCAATGCTGTTGTCGCGGCTTCGGCGGGAACCGACCGCGAGACGGCTAGAAGCATACCACGGATATCTGTTTTTTCCGCCCCTCTCTCAACGGAGGTCACAACTATGAAGAAGGACCAATTGGGTCTCTCGTACTCGGGCGTCGGCTCCGCCCAGGCGCTCGACGACTACCTCGCGGCGCTGGACAGCTACTATGGCTACATCGGCGACTACATCGCGCTGGTGGACCGCGCGCTGGCCGACAGCCCGCAGTTCGTCATGGCCCACCTGCTCAAGGCCTACATGGTCCTGATCGGATCCAACGCCGAGATGGTCGCCGTCTCGGCCCACCACCACGCGGCCGCCGCCGCCCTGCCGATGAACGATCGCGAACGCATGCACGTCCGCGCGCTCGGCCTGGCGCTGGAGAACCGGCTGTGGGAAAGCGCCCGCGCCTTCGAGGACCTGTCGGTCGACTACCCGCTCGACGGCCTGGCCCTGCACGTCGGGGCCGTCGTCGACTACCTGATCGGCGACAGCCGCATGCTGCGCGACCGCATCGGCCGGGCGATGCCCGACTGGTCGCCGGACATGCACGGCTACCACGGCCTCCTCGGCAGCGCCGCCTTCGGCCTGGAGGAGACCGGCCAGTACGCCCGCGCCGAGGCCATGGGCCTGGAAGCGCTGGCGTTCGAGCCGCGCAACGGCTGGGCGACCCACGCCGTGGCGCACGTCTTCGAGATGGAGAACCGCCGGCGCGAAGGCGCCGTGTGGATGCGCTCGCGGCTCGACGACTGGTCGAAGGAGAGCGGGATCGCCGTGCACAACTGGTGGCACCTGGCGCTCTTCCACCTCGGTCTCGGCGAAACCGACGAGGTGCTGAAGCTCTATGACGGCCCGATCTTCGGCACGCCGTCGGCGTTCCAGTTCGACATGGTCGACGCCTCGGCCCTGCTGTGGCGCCTGCAGCTGAAGGGCGTGGACGTGGGCGGCCGCTGGCACGCCATCGCCGACGCCTGGGAGAAGGACGTCGGCGTCGGCGGCGAGAGCACGTTCCCGTTCAACGACTGGCACGCGATGATGGCGTTCGTCGGAGCCGGCCGCGATGAAGCTGCGGTCGAGCTGCTCGCGGCCCAGGGCCGCGGCGTGGCGGCGGCGGAGGGCGACGGCCCGATGATGCTGCGCGAGGTCGGCCAGCCCGTCACCCTGGCGGTGCGGGCCTTCGGCGAGGGCCGCTACCGCGACTGCGTCGAGCTGCTGCGCCCCGTGCGCAACCGGGCCCACCGCTTCGGCGGCAGCCATGCGCAGCGCGACCTGATCGACCAGACGCTGATCGAGGCGGCGCGCCGCGACGGCCAGCGGAACCTGGTGATCGCCCTGGAAGCCGAGCGCGGCTTCGCCAAGCCCGAGGCTGACGACGTCACGGCCATGCTGAGCCGCGCCGCCTGATGTACGCGGTCCAATCACAAGAGGAGCAGCGCAAGCTCCCCGGTCTCACGCGAGCCCTCCCCGGAAGGGGAGGGTTTTCGCCCTCAGGCCTGCTGCCGATGCTGGCGCCCGCCGGGTTTGTCCTCATCGTGTTCCTGGCTCACCTCCTCGCCCAGGCGCAGTCCAGCGGGGGCGTCGACACCCATGTGCTGGACGGTCATCCCGCCGAGATTGCGCTGCGCGCCGCCTCCGGCGTCAGGACGGCGGAACCGGCCGGGCCTTCCCTGGAAGTCGATGCGATCGCTGGCGTGATCGAGGCCTATGCCGATCCACCCGGCCGCGACGTGCGGCGCGTCGACCGATCCCCACCGGGCGTCGACGGGGAAGCCGCGGCGGCCGATCCCGGGCGACTCCCGGGCGACGCGCCGGACTCCGACTGACGCGTCATCCCTCGCGCTCAACCCCCCAGTTCGCCAGGACTTGATCGCCACCCTCGCCGCCGCCTGGCGTCGGCCCCTGGATCGCCCCGGGCGTGCGCGAGAACCGCGGCGCGGCGTTGGGCTGCAGGCGGCCATCGCGCTCGACGTAGGTCCTGCGCGCCGCGAGATGCGGATGCGCCGCCGCCTCGAGGGCGTCGAGCACCGGCGCTACGCAGGCGTCGGTCCCCTCCAGAAGGGACAGCCATTCCGCGGACGGCCGGCCGGCGAAGATCGCCGCCAGCGCCTCGGCCGTCTGCGGCCAGCGCGCCGTGTCGTACTGGCGGTCCCTGAGCTCCGGAGCGCCCAGGAGCTCGGTCAGCAGCGCCCAGAACTGCGGCTCGATGGCGCCGACCGCCAGCCAGCGGTCGTCCGCGCACCGATAGCAACGGTAGAAGGGCGCGGCGCCCGCCAGCAGGCCGCGCCCGCGCCGGGGATCGGTCAGCCCGTCGGCGCGCAGCCACAGCGCGTTGGCCATCAGCGAGGCGGCGCCGTCTACGATGGCGGCGTCGATCACCTGCCCCTTGCCGGAGCGCTCGCGCTCGTAGAGGGCGGCGCACACGCCCATGACCAGGTAGAGCGCCCCGCCGCCGAAATCGCCGACCAGGTTGAGCGGCGGCGTCGGGGGACCTTCGACCGGCCCGATGCCGGCCAGCGCCCCGGCCAGGGCGATGTAGTCGATGTCGTGTCCCGCCGCCTGCGCCAGCGGTCCGTCCTGGCCCCAGCCGGTCATGCGGGCGTAGATCAGGCGCGGGTTGCGGGCCGTCGCCGCGTCGGGGCCGAGGCCCAGCCGCTCCATCACCCCGGCCCGGAAGCCCTCGATCAGGACGTCGGCCTTCTCGATTGCGCGCAGGGCCGTCTCGACGTCGGCCGGCGCCTTCAGGTCCAGCTGCAGCGAGCGGCGGCCGCGGCAGGTGATGTCGTTGGCCGGCGGACCGCCGCCCGGGCGGTCGATGCGCAATACGTCGGCGCCGAGATCGGACATCAGCATGGCGCAGAAGGGCGCCGGGCCGATGCCGGCGAACTCCACCACCCGGACGCCCTCGAGCGGCCCTGAAGCGGTCATGCGATTTCCTCTCCACCCGAGCGCCGCTATATGCACGCCGCAGCTTGGGAGCGCGAGATGCAGGGCAGGGCGGTCGTCATCACCGGCGGGTTCGGGGTTCTTGGTCAGGCGGCCGCGAACGAGGCCGTCGCCCGCGGCGCCCGGGTCGCCCTTCTCGATTACGCGCCACGGCCTCCGGCCGGCCTGGCCGAGGCGCTCGGCGGCGGAGCGGCCCTGTTGGGCGGCGCCGACCTCGCGGACCCTGCGGCGGCGGAAAGGGCGATGGCCGCGGCCCGGGACGCGCTCGGCGGCATCGATGCGCTGCTGAACATCGCCGGCGGCTTCGTCTGGCAGACCCTGGCCGACGGCGACCCCGCCAACTGGAACGCCATGTTCCGGATCAACACCCTGACCTGCGCCAACGCCTCGCGGGCGGCGCTGCCGTCGCTGATCGCCTCGGGCCGCGGCCGCATCGTCAACGTCGGGGCCAACGGAGCGGTCAAGGCCGGGGCCGGCTTCGGCGCCTACGCGGCCTCCAAGGCGGGCGTGCACAAGCTGACCGAGAGCCTGGCCGAGGAGCTGAAGGGCAGGGTGGCGGTCAACGCGGTGCTGCCCTCGATCCTCGACACGGCCCAGAACCGCGCCGACATGCCCGACGCCGACCCGTCGAAGTGGGTCCGCCCCGCGGATCTGGCCAGGGTGATGCTGTTCCTGGCCTCCGACGAGGCCGGTCCGGTGACCGGCGCCCTCATTCCCGTCACCGGCGGGGTCTGACCGTCGGATTCGATCGGAAACCGACTGTGAGCGGCGGCGGACCAATGACACCGGTTTCCATCAGCTGCGCAGGTTGACGACGACGGCTCAGCCTGTTCTTAGCCGAGCGATGGACGGCCGGAGCCTCGGCTCCGCGCGACGGGATGGGCGCCGCCAGAAGCGCCACCGCAGTGAGCTCAGGAGACGGTTTCAAGTGACGCATTCGACGATTCCGGGGCTCGACAAAGCCCCGACCAGACACCGTGGACTCATCGAGTGGGTCGGGCGCATCGCCGCCCTGGCCAAGCCCGACCGCGTGCACTGGTGCGACGGCTCTGAAGCCGAGTGGGAGCAGCTGACCGCCGAGCTGGTCGCGGCCGGCACCCTGAAGCGCCTGAACCCCGAGAAGCGTCCGAATTCCTTCCTCGCCCTGTCCGATCCCCGCGACGTGGCGCGCGTCGAGAGCCGCACCTTCATCTGCTCCGAAAATCAGATCGACGCCGGCCCGACCAACAACTGGGCCGATCCCGTCGAGATGCGCGAGCGCCTCGAAGGGCTGTTCGACGGCTGCATGCGCGGCCGCACCCTGTACGTCGTCCCGTTCTGCATGGGCCCGCTGGGCTCGAAGATCTCCGCCCTCGGCGTCGAGGTCACCGACAGCGCCTATGTCGCCATCTCCATGCGGGTGATGACGCGCATGGGCGCGCCGGCGCTGGAACAGCTGGGCGAGGACGGGTTCTTCGTGCCCTGCGTGCACACCGTCGGCGCGCCGCTGTCCGAAGGCCAGGCGGACGTGCCGTGGCCCTGCAACGACGAGAAGTGGATCGTCCACTTCCCCGAGTCGCGCGAGATCTGGTCCTATGGCTCCGGCTACGGCGGCAACGCCCTCCTGGGCAAGAAGTGCTACGCCCTGCGCATCGCCTCGGTCATGGCCCGCGACGAGGGCTGGCTGGCCGAGCACATGCTGATCCTCAAGCTGACCTCGCCGCAGGGACGGGTCCACTACGTCGCCGCCGCCTTCCCGTCGGCGTGCGGCAAGACCAATCTGGCCATGCTGCAGCCGACGCTGCCCGGCTGGAAGGCGGAGACCGTCGGCGACGACATCGCCTGGATGCGCTTCGGCGACGACGGGCGGCTCTACGCCGTCAATCCCGAGGCCGGCTTCTTCGGCGTCGCCCCCGGCACCGGCCTGAAGACCAACCGCAACGCGGTCGAGACGCTGAAGGCCAACGTGGTGTTCACCAACGTCGCGCTCACCGACGACGGCGACGTCTGGTGGGAAGGCCTGACCGACGCGCCGCCCGAACATCTGGTCGACTGGCGCGGCAACGACTGGACGCCCCGCTCCGGGACGCCGGCCGCCCACCCGAACGCGCGCTTCGCCGTCGACGCCGGCCAGTGCCCCTCGATCGCGCCGGAGTGGGAGGATCCAAAGGGGGTGCCGATCTCGGCCATCCTGTTCGGGGGCCGCCGCGCCAGCGCCGTCCCCCTGGTGACCGAGTCCTTCGACTGGGAGCACGGGGTGTTCATGGCCTCGACCGTGGCCTCCGAAGGCACCGCCGCGGCCGAGAACAAGGTCGGCGAGCTGCGCCGCGACCCCTTCGCCATGCTGCCCTTCTGCGGGTACAACATGGGCGACTATTTCGGCCACTGGCTGAAGCTGGGCGCCAGGGCCGACGCGGCCAAGTTGCCGCGCATCTTCTTCGTCAACTGGTTCCGCAAGGACGAGGACGGCCGTTTCGCCTGGCCGGGCTTCGGCGACAACGTCCGCGTGCTGAAGTGGATCGTCGGCCGCCTGGACGGCGAGAGCGAGGCGCGCGACACGCCGGTTGGGCGGGTGCCGACGCCGCAGTCGCTCGACCTTTCCGGGCTGAACCTCGGCCAGGCCCACCTGGACCTGCTGCTGAGCGTCGACGGCGCCGTATGGCGCGAGGAGGCCGGCCTCATCCCGGCCTTCTACGAGCGCTTTGGCGAACGTCTGCCGGCCCGGCTCTGGAGCCAGTACGAGGCGCTCCTGGAGCGACTGCAGGCGGCCGAAGCCGCCGCCGGGTCGACGGCCGCGCGCTACGAGCCGGCCTGACGCCCCCGGAAGCCTACGCCCTCCAGCCTCCGCCTCCTTTGCGGAGCGGAAGTCGCCGCGCAAATATAGTTACAGGTTTGTTACTATAGGTTCTCTTGCAGGAGCCCATGGTTCAGCTTTGCGCTTCAAGACGAGTTTCGCATATCGCTGTTTTTTAAGCCGATTTCCTACTATGTTGGCGGGGTATGAGCTTTGCCGTGGAAACCCAAGGCGCGCCTCAGGAAACGGCGACCGGCGCTGAAAGAATAACCTAAGCGTCGCAATTTCTTGTGGTTTTTCGGCATCAGGATTTCGTCCCATCGGCGCCGATTGTGTGTTCCAAACCTTGCCGCCTTCAAAACAACGATGGTATGCAATGCGGCAATACGCCCGCGTAGTGCGTCCGTATGCCGCGCCAATTCGGTTTCCGAGGGGGAATCCATGACCTACCGCGTACCTCACGCCCGTCTCTCGATCGGCCGCAAGGCCACTCGCAGCGCCCTCCTCTTCGGGACCGCGCTCGGCTGCTCGATCGCCGTGATGGCGGCGGCCCCGCAAGCGGCCCTGGCGGCCGACGAGTGCGGCGCCGACGTCGGCGGCGTGGCGGTCTGCACCAATGTCGGCAACCCTTACCCGACCGGGATCGACTACACGGGCGACGCGGGCGAGGACATCACCGTCGTCCTGCTGGGTGGCGGTCTTGCCCCCAACATCGTCACCGCGACCGACGACGGCGTGACCGCCACGAGCTCGGCCGGCTTCGACGCCAACGTCTACGCCTACGCGGGGTCGACCATCGACGCGGCGCTCAACGGAATCGAGGTCGACGCCATCCCCGGCGGCGGCGACGCCTACGTGAACAGCGCAGCGACCATCGACGCCGGGCTCGTCGGCATCAACGTCTACAGCTACGGCGGCGACGCGACCGTGGTGAACAGCGGCGACATCTATGTCGACGGCGACTTGGCCGGCGGCGCGGCGGCGGGCATCGTCGCCGACGGTCTCAACGCGACCGTGACCAACACCGGAGGGATCGACGTCTACACTTCGACCGACCTGGTCGCGGCCGGCGTCTACGCGACGGCCTATAGCGGCGTGGCCTCGATCGACACCACCGGGGTCACCGTGGAGAACACCGTAGGCTTCGGCGTCGGCGTCTGGGCCGTCGCCGACACGCCCGGCTTCGTCGGCCTGCAGTCGGCCGACGTCACCGTCACCGGCGACGTCACCGTCACCTCCTACCTCAGCGGTTACGGCGTCCTGGTCGACGCCTATGACTTCGTCTTCGGCGGCGGCGACGCCACCGCGTCGGTGACCGGCAACGTGACGGTCACATCGTCCGACGGAGACGCCGACGGCGTGGTCGTCAACTCCTATTACAACGCCGCGGTCACCGTGGACGGCGACATCACCGTCGACAGCGACTTCGGCGACGCCTACGGCATCGAGGTCGACGCCTATCTCGGCTCGGCCACGGTCAACGTGACCGGCAACATCACCGCGGACGGCGTCGGCTTCGCCGAAGGTATCGATGTCTATGCCTTCGGGCTGGTCGACATCGACATGACCGGCAACATCGATGCGTACAGCAGCGGCGGCAGCGCCTTCGGCGTGTTCGCGGTCTCGTACGACGACAATGTCGACATCGACATCGCCGGCGACATGGTCATCGACGGCTTCGGCAACGCCGTCGGCGTCGTGGCCGACGCCTACGACTACGCGACCGTCGACGTCACCGGCAACATCACCACCGACGCCGTCGCCGGGGTCGCCATCGGCGTCACGGCCTCGGGCGACCTCGGCGCCGCCGCCGCGGTGACGGGCAACGTGGATTCCTACAGCTTCCTCGGCGCCGCCTACGGCGTCGTGTCCTACTCGTCGCTCGGCGACGCCTCGGCCTCGGTGACCGGCAACGTCTCCGTCGACGCCTACACCTCGGGCGCCGGGATGGTGGTCACCGCGACCGGCGCGGGCACGGCGACCCTCACCGGCGACATGACCGTCGAGGCCACCCTCGGCGACGCCGACGGCATCGTGGTCGACAGCGCCGGCGCGGCCAGCGTGACGGCTACCGGCAACATCACGGTCGACGGCTACGTCGCGGCCTACGCCGTCGAGATCGACACCGACGACACCGCCACGGTGAACGTCACCGGCAACCTGACGGCTACGGCCTACAACAGCTTCGCCGGGGGCGTGGACGTCTACGCCGCCGGAGACATCGACGTGTCCGTCTCCGGCCTGATCGACGCCGCAAGCGTGAACGGCGGCGCCTACGGCGTGTTCGCCGCCAGCGACGCCGGCAACGTGACCGTGCTGGTCAACGACGTCACCGTCGACGGTTACGACGGCGCGGGCGTGGACGCCTTCAGCGGCGGCCTGGGCGCGGTCGTCTCGGTCACGGCCGACACCATCAACACCTACGGCGACCTCCAGGAGGGCGTCGACGCCGTGGCCACCGACGGCGCCGTCGACGTGGCCGTCAACAGCGTCACGACCGCCGGCGACGGCGCCGAGGGCGTGTTCGCCTACGGCTACTACGGCGTCACCGTCTCGGCCGGCACGGTCAGCACCTCGGGCATCGGCTCCGACGGCATCGACGTCGAGTCCCGCGACGGTCCGGTGGACGTGACCTTCACCGACATCACCACCAGCGGCGACACCTCCGCCGGCGTGCTCGCCTACAGCTACCTGGGCGACATCACGGTCACCGGCGGCGCGATCTCCACGTCCGGAGCCGGCTCGTTCGGCGTCGACGCCTACAGCTTCTTCGCCGGCGTCAACATCAACGTCGGCGACGTGACGACGACCGGCGACGCCTCTCCGGCGGTCTATGGCCGCGGCTTCACCTATGCCTACGTCGCCACCGGCAACATCGAAACCAGCGGCGACTATTCGCCCGGGATCATCGCCGCATCGGACAACGGCAACGTGACCGTCGACAGCGGAACGGTGACCACCGACGGCCTGGGCTCGGCCGGCATCTACGCCGTCAGCGGCCTGGGCGCGTACAACGGCTACGACGTCACCGTCACGACGGGCGACGTGACCACCAGCGGCTATTCGTCGGTGGGCATCTACGCCAACAGCGCGGGCTCGGTGTTCGGCGACGGCGACGTCACCATCGGCTTCACCAACGTCACCACCAACGGCGACGCCTACTACCTGGGCTCCGCCGTCGTCGGCGCTGACACCTATTACTACTACGCCACGGGCTCCAACGGCATCCAGGCGGAGGCCTTCACCGGCGACGTCTACATCACCGGCGGCGACGTCACGACCAACGGTTCGGGCGCCACCGGCGTGTTGGTGACCATCGGCCGCAACGTCTACGTCACCGTCGACGACGTGAACGTGAACGGCGACGCGCTGCTCTACGCCAACTACGGCGGCGTCGATCCGGTGTACGTCAACGGCGCCGGCATCGACGTCACCAGCTTCGGCGGGGTCATCGACGTCTACGCCGACACGGTGACGACGCAGGGGGACTACTCGGCGGGCATCATCGCCACCGGCAACGCCTATTACGACAGCGCCGGCACCACCTACTTCAGCACCGTCTACGTCGAGGCCAACTCGGTCACGACCTACGGCGACTTCTCCGACGGCATCGTGGCGGTCAACGCCGGCGGCGACGTCCTGGTGACAGTCGACTCCGTCAGCACCTCCGGCGAAGGCGCCGACGGCGTCGTCATCGGCGCGCTGGCCTACTACGACTCGCTGAACACCTTGGAAACCTATGCCGGCACCGCGGTGCTGGTGGCCGGCGACATCTCGACCACCGGCTACAACGCCTACGGCGTCTACGGCCTCGGCTACGGCGGCTCGCTCGACATCACGGTCGATTCGGTGACCACCACCGGCGACTTCTCCGACGGCATCTTCGCGGTGTCCGAGCTCTACTACGACTCCGGCATCACCCCGTCGAACCTAATCGGCTCCATCGACATCGACGCCGGCTCGGTGAGCACCAGCGGCTACGACGCCGACGGCATCGTCGCCCTCTCGGACGGCGCCGACATCACCATCACCGCCGACACCGTGCTGACCACCGGCGACTACTCGACCGGCATCTTCGCTTTCTCGGACTACTACCTGGATCCGGTGCTGCTCACGACGTACGGCGGCGACGTCAGCATCAACGCCGGCACGGTCACCACCTACGGCCTGTACTCCGACGGCATCTACGCCGAATCCGAGGGCGGCGACGTCAGCATCATCGCCAACAACGTCTCGACGTTCGGGCTCGGCTCCAACGCCATCACGGCGCTGACCGCCGGCTTCAACGGCGATGACAACGACATCTACGTCGTCACCACCGGAACGATCTACTCCTACGACGGCGTCGGCATCTCCGCCGACAGCGCGGACGACGTCGAGATCATCAACGACGGGGGCAGCATCTTCGGCTATGACTGGGGCATCCAGGCCGAGTCGGAAGGCGGCGCCTACATCCTCAACGAGGGGGTGATCTCGGGCGGCGACGGCCGGGCGATCGATGTCGACGGGGCCGCGGCCTTCATCGTCAACAACGACACCATCTACGGCTACGTCGACCTGACCGACAACAACGACGACCTCTACAACTACGATCTGTGGGAAGCCTACGGCACGTCGGACTTCGGTCTCGGCATCGACGTCGTGCGCAACTACGGCACGGTCGGCTTCAGCCGCCTCGACGGCGGAGCGTCGTCCACCTTCATGGTCGGCCTCGAGTACTTCGACAACTACGGCCTGGTGTCGGGCGTGGACGACGAGGTGGGCGACTACCTCTACATCGACGGCAACTTCCACGGCGGTGTCGGCGACTCCCAGCTGGCTCTGGACGTGGAGCTCGGCGGTCCGGGCTCGGCGGCCGACGTGCTGGTCATCGGCTCGGCCTCGGGCGTCACCGAGATCCTGCCGAACGACACCCTGGCCGGTCTGCCCGGCGCGCTGAACTTCGGCGGCATCCTGGTGGTCGACTCGGCCAACCCGGCCGAGGGCGGGGCCGAGTTCGTCATGGACAACGTCGACAAGGGCTTCGTCGAGTACGAGCTCGTCTTCGACGCGGCCAACGACGACTGGCTGATCGTCGGCCTGCCCGACGACGAGGCCTTCGAGATGCTGATGGCGGCCTCGGCGGCCCAGGACTTCTGGCGCCGCTCGGGCGACGCGCTGACGGCCCGCTGGCAGGAGATCCGCGACAGCGGCGCCATGGCCTCCATGGGCCCGGGCGACGCCACCCGCGGCGAGGGCTGGGAGCTGTGGATGCAGGCCCACGGCGGCGACGAGAGCTTCGAGGAGTTCTCCACCTTCGTCGTCGGCGGCTTCACCTTCACCCAGGACCTGTCCCACGACAGCGACTGG
>Ga0196964_10000598_pt1 | contig 20814 bp, 26 predicted proteins | sample S1_10metaG_FD_148615 | JGI IMG/M metagenome (GOLD analysis project Ga0196964, IMG submission 148615) | Soil microbial communities from Anza Borrego desert, Southern California, United States - S1_10 | ecosystem: Environmental > Terrestrial > Soil > Desert | place: USA: California | collected... | reverse complement strand
GCCGCAACCAACTCAACGGTTGGGGCTTCCGGCGCCAAGCGCCGGCCGGCAAGTACGTCGTCGATTTTCTCTGCCACAAGCTCAACCTGTTGTCGAAGTCGATGGTCCGACACACGACGACCGGGAACAATGGCTCTTCGACGCCGCGCGAACGGCAGAGCTGGAACGGCTAGGCTTCCTCGTCGTCCGGGTGAAAGAACGCGTTGTCCGCGATGCGACTGAGCATGTGATCGATTGGATCAGCACCGTCGGGAAACTGATTGCTCAGAAACAGAACGTACCTCAAGCTATCCGCACACTCGACAAAGTCCCCTCCCCTAACCCATCCCCCGTGCAAGCGCGGGGCGAGGGATGCGTTCAGCCCACAAAGCTCGGAATGAACCCTACTCCGATCGCCGCGTGCACCGTCAGCGCGCCCAGCACCAGCGAGGCCAGCACGAAAATAAAGAACCGCACCACGATAATGTTCACCGTCGCCTGCACCAGCGAGTGCACGATGCGGATGACCACATAGAGCCAGGCGAGCCCAATATTGATCGGGTGCTCGCCCTGTCCCAGGAACTGCAGCGCAAAGCACACCGCGTAGAACAGCGTCGGCTGCTCCATCAGGTGGTTATAGTTGTTGGCGACGTTCGCGCTGGAGAGCGCCTCCATGTCGGCCTTGGTGGCCGCGCCCGGCTTGATCTTGGCCCGCGACATCGCCGGAATGCGCGTCGCATAAAGCCAGATCAGCATGATCAGCGACCAGGCCACGAGCGCCACAACGGGCGCTATCAATCCGTGTTCGTACATTGTGCTCCCCCGAGTAAGCGAATGGCGAATAACGAGTAGCGAATAGGGACGACGCCCGTCACCGTTCCCTATTCGCCATTCGCCACTCGCTATTCGCCAAATGCAACCCTCCCCTTACGCGAGGCGGGTTGGCGGGCGCGCCGGGCGCCCCTAGGTTCGCCGCTCATTTTTCGGGGGACGGAATGACGACGGACGCGGACAAGCCCAGATCGCGCACCAACTTCCTGGAAGCCTTCATCGAATGGCTCATCTACACCAGCCGCTGGCTGATGGCGCCGGTCTACCTCGGCCTCATCGCCGCGCTCGCCATCCTCATCATAACCTTCTTCCGCGAGCTCTACCTGCAGGCGCCGCTCGTCCTCAACATGGATGAAGCCGACATCATCCTCCTCGTCCTCACCCTCGTGGACCTCTCGCTCGCCGGCAATCTCGTCCTCATCATCCTCTTCTCAGGCTACGAGAACTTCGTCTCCAAGATGGAGATGGCGCACAAGGACATCGACCGCCCCGAATGGATGGGCACGATCGATTTTTCCGGCCTCAAGATCAAACTGATCGCGTCCATCGTCGCCATCAGCGGCATCCATCTGCTGAAGATCTTCATGAACCTCGCCAACTACACAGAGGAGCAATTGCGCTGGTACGTGATCATCCACCTGACCTTCATCGGCTCCGGCGTCTGCGTCGCGGCGATGGATTGGCTTGAGGAGAAGGCGCACGAAGTGCACGGCCGGTACGCTGGCACGAAGCATTAAGTCCGGCTCGTCATTCCGGGGAAGCATTGAACCGGGAATCCAGAGGCAAGCGACGCGCTCGTTGCCCCTGGGTTCCGGATCGCGCTGCGCGCGTCCGGAATGACGAGCCCGTTCACTCTGCATATTCGTGCAGAATCAGGCGTCCCGCTTCCTGGCGCGTTTCGCCCCATTTGCAGTCTTGCCCACCTTCGCCGCCACGGCCTTTTTCCGCGGCATCGCCACCGGCTTGCCGATGTCGCTCATCGCCGCCTTCACCGCCGCAGGATCCTTCGTCTCTTCCGCTTCGCCCGTCTTGAAGAGATCGCGGCTCACATTCCACGCCGCAAGCGCGGCCTTCTTGCTGTTGACGGCCACGACCCAGTCCTGAAAGCCGATATGCGCGCGAAACACTTTGCGAGCCATCCCGTCACTCCCTGGGCGCAACCCTGACACGCCACGGCGTGTTCCGGAAATACGCGGATAGGCGCCCCCGCTATCCATGCGCTTTTGCCCGCAGCGCGCTGAAAACAAAGCGCTGCGCGCCGGTCAATCCGACCGGGCGCTATCGGCGCGATACTGACGGCTATGAATGCCTGCATCGAAATCCCGCTCTGGACCGCCGCCCGCGCCATGTTTGCCCGCATGCGCGCCGCCGTCGGCGAGACAGCCGACCTCGCCGCGCGCTGGATCGGCCCCAAGGAGCGCCGTGAGATCCAGACCTGGCTCGGCCCGCTCATCGCCATGGTGCGAAAGATCGTCCTGATCGAAGCGATCGCGCTCCTCCCCCGCTTGGACCGCGCGTCTTCAGACGCGCATCGTCAACGCCGCGCCAATGCGCAGCCGAAGGCGTGCGGTCCAAGAAAGCCGGCGATTCGCCTCTGGCCTCGGCCCGCAAGGAACACCGGCCCGCGCATCCGCCAACTTGGCCCGCCCCTGCTCGTCGCCGAGATTTGGCGTGCGGACGCCCGCGCCGCAGCTGCATGGCGTTTGCGGCAGATACGCTTCATGCGCCGTGCCGCCGGCGTCGAGATCGCGCGCCGCGTCGAAGCTCTCGCGCGCCTCCTCAAGCGGCCGCTGGGCGCCGCACGGCGCCTCGCCAGAAAACTGCGCGCATCCCGCCAGCTCACATTGAAGCTCGCCCTACGCCCGCTGCCGCGCACGCGCCGCTACCCGGACGACGCCTACCCAAACTCCGGCGGGCGCGCCTGCGCGTGCGCCATGGCCTTGCTCTATCCCAACACCAGCTAGTGCCGCTTCAAAAGCTCCGGCCACGCTCCCACCGCCTCGCCCAAAGCAGCGAGCGCGGCCTGGCCGCCTGCGCGATCGTCCGCACGCATCGCCGCATCAAGGCGCGTTTCGTCATCGTCACTCATGACGCCGCTCACTTACATCCGCTCGGGCACGTCAATGCCAAGCAGGTCGAGCGTCAGCGTCAGCTGCTTCAGCGTGGCGGCAGCCAGCGCCAGGCGCGAGGCCCGTACGGCGGCCTCCGATGGGAGGATCGGGCAGTTGGTGTAGAAGCCCGAAAACGCTTGCGCCAAAGCGTAGGCGTGCTCAGCCAAAAAGTGCGGCGCTTTCTTTTCGTAGGCTAGGCGCAACGCCTGATCGAACCCGTCGAGTTCAAGCGCCAACGTGCGCTCCGCCGCATGATCAATCGCGATCGGACCGGGCCTCAGTCCTTGCTCTTCGGCCTTACGCAGGATGCTTTTGATGCGGATGGCTTGATAAAGAAGATACGGACCCGTCTTGCCTTCAAAGCTCATAAAGCGATCGAGATCAAATACATAGGACGTGCCGCGGAAGTTCATCAAATCCGCGAACTTGATCGCCGCGATCGCGACTTTGTGCGCGACTTCCTCGAATTCCTCTTTAGGGAAATCGGCGCCGATCTCGTTCTCCTTCAAACGCTGCCGCGCCTTTTCTTCGGCCTGCCCGATCAAATCCTGCAGCTTCAGCACGCCGCCGGCGCGGGTCTTGAACGGCTTGCCGTCCGGCCCGTTCATGGTGCCGAAGCCGACATGCTCCAGCGCCTCGCGCGCGATGTAGTTGGCCTTCGCGGCAGCGCGGTACACTTGCTCGAAGTGATCGGCTTGGCGCTGATCCACCACATAGAGGATCATGTCGGGCTTCTGATCGCGCACGCGCTGCAGGATCGTCGCGAGATCGGTCGTGCCATACATGGCCGAACCTTCGCTCGACACCACGAGCAGCGGGTCTGGGCTTTCGACCTCCACAACAGTGCCGTCGTCGAGCTTCTTCTTCTTCGTCTCACCCGGCCCCGCCACGCGCACAATCCGCGCGCCTTGATCTTCCTCAAGCAAGCCCTGCTTCTCAAGGTCTTTGACCATGTCCGGGATCAGCGGATCGGCGTCGCTCTCGCCGAGCCACAGGTCGAAGTCGACGCCCAGCGCATGAAAGTCCCGCTTCTGCGCCGCCATCGACACATCGTGCATTGCTTTCCAGATTTCCCGATGCAGCGCGCTGCCACCCTGCAACGCCGCGGTCGCCTTGCGAGCGCGGTCACGGAAATTGGAATCGTCCTTCGCCTTCGCGGCGCTGGCCGGATAGATGCCTTCGAGGTGCTCGAGCGTCAGCGACTTTAGCCGCGCCTCCAGCTTGGCCTTGTCGCCAAACCCGCCGAGTTCATCCTCCAGCGCCGTGATAACGAGGCCCATCTGGAAACCCCAGTCGCCGAAGTGCGCGTCGCCCCACACGTCGTCGCCACGGAAGCGATAAATGCGCTTCACGCTCTCACCGATGATCGACGCGCGCAGGTGTCCGACGTGCATCCCCTTCGCCACGTTCGGCCCGCCATAATCCACGATGACGCGGCGCTTGGCTTCGACCTCGCTCGCGCCCGCGCGCGCATCGTCCGCAATCGCCTGCGCGCGCTTGGCCAGCGCTTCGGAGGTCACTTTGAAATTGAGAAAGCCTGGTCCGGCGATGCCCGGCGCCGGCGCCAAGTCGGTCGCGGCCCACGCCGCCGAGACGGCTTGCGCCAGCTCCTGCGGCTTGCGCCCCGCGGCCTTCGCCGCGGCAAGCGCGCCGTTGGACTGAAACTCGCCAAGGTCCGGCCGGTCCGAGCGGCGCACGTCCGCGTGGCGCGCTTCGACGCCGACGGCCGCGAACGCAGCCGCGTTCGCTTCGGTCAGAGCGTGAGCGAGGTCCTTCATGGCGTCGGGATGCATATAGGGGGGAGCAGCGTCAAGCGCGTCCTGACCGCGGATCTTCAGACCCGCATGAGCGCACGGCGCACCGTGGGATGCGGGTCTGAAGACCCGCGGTACAAGTGCTTAGTTCGCGCTCGTGGTCGCGCGCTCGGCCGCGTCGATGCGGAAGCGGCGGCCGTCGCGGTTGAACTGGAGCTGCTCGGGCGTCAGTTCGAAGCCGACCAGGATCTCAAAGTTCTCGCCCGAGAGGTCCGGCGTGGCGCGCGGGATCACGATGCGCTCGATCCGCTCGGTGCGCGTGACCACGACTTCATCGCGCGGGAAGCGCACATCGACGTCGAAATAGGCTTTCTCGATCGGCGCAACGCCGCGGCGCGTGACCGCCACCCAGTAGCGATAGGTTTGGCGGTCCGAGGTCGCCGCAGGGCCGCGGCCGAACGACATCTCGATGTCCACGTTCATCGTGATAGGATCGTCATCTACATAGCGGCAAAGCCCGCTTATGCCCTGCATCTCGCCGGTGAACTCGATGTTGGCGTAACGCTGCTGATCAGGCGCCGCAAAATCGACGATGCGGGCGTTGTCATAGAGCACGCCCATGAGCGGGCATGGGCCGACGTTCGGACGGTCGTCGCCGCCGAAGGTACGCTCCCAGAAATTCGGCGGGGTCTGATCCACCTGCTCTTCCGGCATCACCCCGCCCGGCAGCTCGATCGTGCGCCCACGGCCAGATGAGCACCCCGCCAGCGCAAGCAGGCTCAGCGACAACGCAGCGAACACGCGGAGTTTCATGCAGAGAACCTCGTACCAGCCTTGGGTCGCGCAGCGGCGGCTGCGTGTCTCACCCCGCCCCGAAGGCAATTGGCGAGCCGCCGTGATAGCTTCGCCGGGCGCCCCCCGCAACACGCCCCGGCGCCCCTACATGTAAGTTCGCCTGAGAGCCGATGACGCTGCCCGAAAAACGCCCGATTTCAATCCTGCTCGCGGCCCCGCGCGGCTTCTGCGCGGGCGTAGACCGGGCCATCCAGATCGTTGAACAAGCGATCCGGAAATGGGGCGCGCCGGTTTATGTCCGGCACGAGATTGTCCACAACCGCCACGTGGTGGAACGGCTCGAAGCCATGGGCGCCGTGTTCGTGGAAGAGCTCGACCAGTGTCCGGACGACCGGCCCGTGATCTTCTCCGCACACGGCGTGCCGAAAGCCGTGCCGGCCGAAGCGAAGCGGCGCGAAATGATCTTCGTCGATGCGACCTGTCCCTTGGTGTCGAAGGTGCACGTGGAGGCGCAACGCCATTTCGATGCGGGCCACGAGATCGTTCTCATCGGTCACGCCGGGCACCCCGAAGTCATCGGCACGATGGGGCAATTGCCGCCAGGCTCGATCACATTGCTGGAGACAGTTGAAGACGCCGAACGATTCACGCCGCGCGATGCGGCGCAACTTTCCTTCGTGACGCAGACGACGCTTTCGGTGGACGACACGGCGGAAATGGTGGCGGTACTGCAGCGGCGCTTTCCCTCAATCGCCGCTCCGCACAAGGAAGACATCTGCTACGCGACGACGAACCGGCAGGACGCCGTAAAGGCGATCGCGGAAGGCGCCGACCTGGTGCTCGTGATCGGCTCACCGAAGAGTTCGAACTCGGTGCGACTGGTCGAAGTCGCCAAGCGCGCGGGCGCACGCGATGCACGGCTGGTGGGGTCGGCGGGGGACGTGGATTGGAGCTGGTTCGACGGCGTAAGAGCAGTCGGCGTCACCGCCGGCGCCAGCGCGCCGGAAGATTTGGTGGAAGAGCTGATCGGCGCAATCGCGGCGCGCTTCGATGCGCGCGTCGAGGAGATTGCGGTGACGCGGGAAGACGTGATGTTTAAGCTGCCGCGGGTGCTGGCGGAATGAGATTCTCCTTCTCCCTTGCGGAGAAGGGCTAGGGGATGAGGGGCGACCGTCTGGGTGCGCTGCTTGGGGCAAGCTTGGTAATTATTTCCGCAAACACCGCGGCGGCTGAACGCCCCTCACCCCCTGCCCCCTCTCCGCAAGGGAGAGGGGGAGAATGAGCGACGTCGCCGCCATTCCCATCATCATCTACGAGATGATCCAGCAGCAGCGCGCGCTGCATCCCGATCGCGCCGTCCTGATCGGCGTCGCCGGCGCGCAAGGCTCGGGCAAGACGACGGCGTGTCAGTTGCTCGAAGCGGCGAACCGGCCGCGCTACGCGAACTTCTCCATCGACGATGTGTATCTCGATACGGGCCAACGCGCGGCGCTCGCAGCGCGCACGCATCCCCTCTTCGTCACGCGCGGTCCGCCGGGCACGCATGACATCGCCCTCGCGCGCGAAACCATTGCGGCGCTGATGCGCGCGACATCGGAAAGCGAAACGCCGATCCCGCGCTTCGACAAGATCGCCGACAAGATGAAACCGCGCGACGAATGGCCGGTGTTCAAAGGCCGGCCCGAAGCGATCCTGATCGACGCTTGGTGCCTGGGCGCATTGCCCGTGCCGCCCTCGCCGCCGATCAACGCGGTCGAAGAAGAAGACACGAACGGCCGCTGGCGCGAAATCCAGAACGAGTTCCTGCGCACCAGCTACGCCGAATGGTTCGCCGAGTTCGACGCCATCGTCTATCTGCAGGCGCCGAACTGGGACATCGTCCGCCGCTGGCGCGGCCAACAAGAAGTCACCCTCCGCGGCCGCCCGCTGACCGACGCCGAAGAAGCGTGGATCGACCGCTTCATCCAACACTACGAACGGATTACGCGGAGTATGATTGCGGGCAATTGTGTGGCTTCCATCGTTGTCGAAATCGACGAACAGCGGCGAGTCAAACAGACCACCGGAGCCAGCCCCCATGCATAGCGTGAGTCGACTTATCGTAACGGTAGTCGTCGCCTGCGCAGCGGCATCGCTCGCTGCCTCCGCGTTGTACATCACCGCCCAGTTTTTGCTCGAACCTGTTTTCTACGAGTATCCTCCCTTCCGCATCTGGTCACTGGCATTCCTTGTCCAAGCTTGGCTCCTCTGGTCGCTTTTAGGCTTGGCGCTTTCGCTACCCGTATCATTCACACTTGGTCTCATGTGGCATTGCTTTGCTGTGAACGCCGGCCTTCGTTCGGTTATTGCCTACTGGCTCCCCGGTGCTGTTAGTGGCGCAGCAATCGCGGCCGCCGTGCTCGGCGCGACTGGTCTATTATCGACTCCGTCCCAGCAACTTGGCGTGGGATGGGCAGCGTTGCTCGGCGGTTTCAGCGGGCTCTTCGCCTGGCTCATTCGCCGCCCTGATCGCGACGCGGCGAATCCCGCTACACCGGCGCCATGAGCAAAAGCGTCGACATCTGGACCGATGGAGCGTGCAGCGGAAACCCCGGCCCGGGCGGCTGGGGCGCGGTGTTGCGCTATGGCGAGACGGAAAAGGAATTCTCCGGCGCCGAGGCCGACACCACCAACAATCGCATGGAGCTGATGGCGGCGATCAAAGCGCTCGAGGCGCTGAAGCGGCCAAGCGCAGTCACGCTGCACACGGATTCCAAATACGTGATGGACGGGCTGACCAAGTGGATTCATGGCTGGAAGAAGAACGGCTGGAAGACCGCTGATAAGAAGCCGGTGAAGAATGATGATCTCTGGAAGCGCCTCGATGCCGCCAATGCGCGCCACGACGTGACGTGGAAGTGGGTCAAGGGCCACGCCGACGACGTCATGAACAACCGCGCCGATGAACTCGCGCGCAGCGCGATCAAGACACTGAAGGAATAATATGGACCGCCGGCGTCCCGCCGGCATGCGCTTGTGCTGGCCGGCGCGACGCCGGCGGTCCATACTGCCGCGATGGTCCAAACACGCCGCCATGTTCTGCAATTGCTCGCGGCAGCGCCGGCGCTGAGCGCGTGCGGCGGCGGCAATCTGCCCGATCCCTACGCGGCGTGGCGCGATCCGGGCGCGGGCGAGACAGACCCGCGACGCTTCGCGCTGGCGCATGCAATCCTCGCGCCCAACCCGCACAACACGCAGCCATGGCAAGTCGAACTCGACGATACAGACGGCATGACGCTCTACTGCGATCTCGACCGGCGCCTCCCCTTCACCGATCCGCTCGACCGGCAGATCACAATCGGCTGCGGCGCCTTTCTGCACCTCTATTGGATTGCGCTGACGAAGGTCGGGCGCGGCTGCGAATTTGTGCTCTTTCCCGAGGGCGCCCCTGCGATCGGCGAGCGCCTGGATTCACGGCCCATCGCGCACGCGCGCGCTGTTCCTCTGAATACAGAAGAGGCCGGCCCAGAATTGTTCGAGGATTTCATCACGCAACGGCGCACCAACCGTAAGCCCTACGAGGCGGACCGCGTTCCGGCGGAGTCCGCGCTGAACGCCATCGCGACGGCGGGGCTCGATTGGCTACGCAGCGAGAGCACCGATCCGCTCATGGCGGTGCAGTGGACGACGGAGACCGCCGCCGTCGTGCGCCTGCGCGACTTGGTGTGGCGCGCGTTCGATCAGGAGATGCGTACGGAAGGCGCAGCGGCGGAGACGTTCGAGTGGCTGCGCTTTGGCCGCGAGGAGATCGCGCGCCATCGCGACGGGCTGGGCATGACAGGCCCGATGCTGCCCGCACTGAAGGCGTTCGGATTGCTGGACCGCGAAGACCTCATCAATCCATCCTCCTTCGCCAACTCGAGCGCCGCCAGCGATTGGCGCGAAAAGGCCGAAACCGCGCCGGCCTTCATGTGGCTCACCACCGCCGACGATAGCCCGATGGCGCGCCTCAGCGCGGGGTTCGCGTACGCGCGCATGAACCTCGCTGCGACGGCAAACGGGATCGCGATGCATCCATGGAGCCAGGCGCTGCAGGAGTACGAAGCAATGGCGGAGGTCTATGCCGAAGCGCGCGAAATCCTGAACCCCGGCACGGGCACGGTGCAGATGCTCGTGCGCGTGGGGCACGCCGAGCCGGTCGAGCCTTCAGCGCGGCGCGGCGTTGAAGCTATCCTGCGCGCCTGACCTTCAGCGTCACGCCGTCAACGCCGGCGACTTCGACGCTCTGGCCAACTTCCAGCGCTTCCTCGCTCACCGCGCGCCAGATCGTGTCGGCGATCTTCACCGAGCCGACGCCATTGGCGAAGTTCGCGACGACGCCGCGCTTGCCGATCATGGTGAGATTGCGCTCGTTGAGCCCATCGGCCGCGTTCTCATTGCGCCAGCGCTTCACGAGCGGATGCCCGAAATAGGTGAGCGCAATGATCAGCGCCGCGAACAGCGCCATTTCCGCCACCCAGTTGGTGGGGAAGATCAGCGCCGCGAGCGCAGTGACAAAGGCGGAGACGGCCGGCCAAAGCAGGTACGTCGTCCCGGTCGACATCTCGACGATCAGCAGAACGAGCCCAAGCACCAGCCAGTGCAGAGGGCCCATGCTGTTGAGCAGGTTGATCAGCGTGTCCATGGGATGAATCTAGCGATGCTTTGCCCCGCACGCTAGGTGCGCGCGGCCCGGCGCCGCCTTCAACGAGCTTAAGCTGACGCCTCCGGCGGCGGAAGGCTTGAAGAAAGCGTCACGCGGATCATGTCGAAGCGCGACGCGGTGCAGTGTTTATGGCCGCGTCGGCGGGACGGCCGTGCGCGGCAAGCCACCCTCGCCGCCTTGCGCGTTGAGGGCGCGCAGGCCTTCAACCAGGCCCGCGAGGCCTGACAAATCGGCCGGCACGATCACCGTACGCTGCTGGTTGGAGGTCGCGAGTTCGCCGAACGCTTCGACGTATTTGAGACCGAGGAAGTAGCGGATGGCGTTGACGTCGCCTTTGGCGATGGCTTGGGACACCATGTCGGTCGCCTTCGCTTCGGCTTCGGCTTCGCGTTCGCGCGCTTCGGCGTCGCGGAAGGCGGCTTCGCGGCGGCCTTCGGCCTGCAGGATTGCGGCTTGCTTGGCGCCCTCGGCGCGCAGGATCGCGGCCTGCTTGTCGCCTTCGGCTTCGAGGATTTGCGCGCGACGCTCCCGCTCGGCTTTCATCTGGCGCGCCATGGATTGGGTGAGGTCTTGCGGCGGCGTCAGGTCCTTGATTTCGACCCGCAGCACCTTGGTGCCCCACGCATTGGTGGCGGCATCGACGACCTCCAGCAGGCGCGCGTTGATCGCGTCGCGCTGAGAGAGCACCTCGTCGAGATCCATCGAGCCGACGACGGTACGGATGTTGGTCATGCAGAGGTTCTGGATGGCGAGGCGGAGATTCTCGACCTCGTAGGCCGCCATCGCCGCATCGACGATTTGGATGAACACGACTGCATCGACCGAAACCACGGCGTTATCGCGCGTGATCACGTCCTGCTGCGGCACGTCGAGCACCGTTTCCATCATCGACATGCGCCGTCCGATGCGATCGACGAACGGGACGAGGAAGGAGATGCCCGGCTTCAGCGTGCGCGTGTAGCGCCCGAAGCGTTCAGCCGTGTATTGGCGCCCTTGCGGCACGATCTTGATGGAGCTGAAGGCCAGCACCAAAGCCATGAACGCAAGAATAACAACAACGATGTCCATCGTTCCCTCCGCCGCTTCTGCGGCACGGTCGCTCGGCTAAGGAGCTAAGCTCAGCTTAACTGGCCAAGCAGATGCTCCGCGCTGGAAACCTTGTATTCACCAGCTTCTTCAACGTTGAGCTCTTGTACCGTCCCATCCTTGACAAGCATTGAATAGCGCTTCGAGCGCGGGCCCATGCCGAACTTGGAAAAGTCGGCGTCGAGCCCGATCGCGCGCGCGAACTCGCCCGAACCATCCGCGAGCATCATGATGTCATCGCCGACATTCTGGTCCTTGGCCCAGGCGCCCATCACGAAATGATCGTTGACCGCGGTGCAGGCGATCAAGTCAACGCCTTTCGCCTTTAGGTCGCCCGCCGCGTCGCGGAAGCTCGGCAGGTGGCGCGCCGAACAGGTGGGCGTGAAGGCGCCGGGCACGGCGAACAGCGCCACCGTCTTGCCGCCGAAAATCTCGGCGGTGCGCATCTGCTTCATGCCTTCGCTGCCCGGCACGCTGAATGCCACATCCGGAAGCTTGTCGCCGACTTTGATCATGTCCCTCTCCATTGCTCTTGCCTTATTTAGGGCGTTGCAGCGGCCGATGCGAGCGCCCCCTTGCGCCGGGGCGGCGGGCGCGGGACCATGGGCCCATGCCCGACACGCTCGCAGGCAAATTGTTGGTGGCCATGCCCGGGATCGGCGATCCCCGCTTCGACCGCACCGTGATCATCATGTGCGCGCACGACGCCGAGCACGCGATGGGCATCGTCCTCAACAAGCCGCGCGATGAAATCACGCTGAGCGATGTGTTGGGCCATCTGGGACTCGCCCCAGAGACTGACGTTGCGGACCGCGCCGTGCTTGATGGCGGGCCCGTGCGGCCCGATCGCGGCTACGTGCTCCACTCGGAAGATTTCGCGGCGGGCGATGTTACGCAGATTGTCGGCCCTGGCTTACGGCTCACCGCAACGCGCGATGTGCTGGAAGCGGTGGCGAAGGAGAATGCACCAGAGCGCTTCGTGCTCGCGCTTGGGTGCGCAGGCTGGGGCGCGGGGCAGCTGGAGGATGAGCTGAAGCACAACGCCTGGCTTGTCGTGGATGCCGATGACGCAATCATCTTCGATGGCGAGCACGGCGATAAGTGGACGCGCGCGATACGGACGCTGGGCTTGGATCCGTCGCAGCTGACGGGCGACGTGGGAAGCGCTTAGCGGAGCGCGGGTCTTCAGACCCGCATTTCTCCTTAGCCGTTGGTGTTTCTTGCAGGTCTGAAGACCTGCGCTCCTTTAGATCCCGCTGGTAATCCCAAACAGCAAATGATCGCGCCAGGCGCCGTTGATCTTGAGGTACGCGCGCGCAGCGCCTTCCTGCGTGAAGCCGGCTTTTTCGAGCACGCGGCGTGACGCAAAATTATCCGGCTGGCACGCGGCTTCGACGCGGTGCAGATCGAGGTCTTCGAACGCGTGGCGCACGACGGCGCGGACGGCGGCGGTGGTGTAGCCGCGGCGCGAATAGGTCTCGCCAGCCCAGTAGCCGAGCGAGGCCATCTGCGCGACGCCGCGGCGGATGTTGGAGAGCGTGACGCCGCCGACGAGCGCATCGTCCGAGTCGCGGAAGACAAACAGAGCGTGCGCCTTGTCGTCGCGCGCATCTTCGGCATAGCGGCGTAGCTTGTAGCGGAACGAGCCGCGCGAGGTTTCGTCCTGCGCCCAAGTCGGCTCCCACGGCGTCAGGTAAGCGCGGCTTGCGTCGCGCAGATCGGCCCAGTCCTGGTAATCGCGCAATTCGGGGGCGCGCAGGTAAACGCCCTCGCCGTCGATTCGGCGCGCGCCTTCCCCGTCTTTCCGCATCAAGGCCATGACTTACGATTGTGCCTCAAAGGCCGCGAGCGCGCCATGCCCCGCGGCGGGCCCGATTGCAGCGATGCAGTCCGGCCCCTCCAGCGCGGCGTGCGCCAGCGCCTGGATTTCCTCGGCCGTTACGGCCTCGACCTTTGCGCGGATTTCATCGAACGAGACGAGCCGGTCGCGGAGGAAGACTTGGGAGACGCGCGCCTCGGCCCGGGCGCTCGGCATTTCCAGGCCCATCAGCATTTGCGCCCGCGCAACGGTTTTGGCGCGCGTAAGCTCCTGGGCGGAAGGCCCCTTGTCCGCAAGCAGCGCAAGCTGCTCGCGCACCAGCGCCGCCACCTCGCGTGCATGCTTCGGCGCACAGCCGGCATAAACGCTGAGACGGCCATCGTCCTCGAACGCGTCGGTGTGCGCGTCGATGGCGTAGACGAGTCCGCGTGTCTCGCGCACTTCCTGAAAGAGGCGCGAAGACATGCCGCCGCCGAAAATCTCTGCAAGAAGACGCGCGGCGAACTGCGCATCGCTGCCCGCGGGCGGCGCCGGCCAGGACATGACGAGGTGCGACTGCTCGAGCTTGCGCGTTTCGCTGATGCGGCCCGGATGCGCGCGCGCAGCCGCCGCGACCTGCGGGGGCTTTGCCCTAAGCGCGCCGAATCGCTTCTCGACGGCGTCGATCAGGGCGTTGCGGTCGAACGCGCCGGCGATGCTGACGACGAGGCGATCGGGCGCCATGTGCGCATCGTTGAACGCGTGCAGCGTGGCGACATCGACATTGGCCAGCGTCGTTTCTTCGCCGAGTATGGGGCGCCCCAGTGGCTGGCCCGGATAGAGCGCCGACTGGTGCAGTTCAAACACGCGGTCGTCCGCCGCGTCGAAGGCTTCGCCGCGCTCTTGGGCGACGACGCCCTTCTCTTTTTCAAGATCGTCCGCCGCCCAGTGCGGGGCGAAGAGAATGTCGGCAATGAGGTCGAGCGCGAACGGCGCCTGCTCGCCAACGATGCGCGCATAATAGGCCGTGCGCTCATAACCGGTGCCCGCATTCATGACGCCGCCAATGTCTTCGATGGCTTCGGCGAACTGGCGCGCATCGCGCGCACCCGCGCCCTTGAACGCCATGTGCTCGAAGAGATGCGCCACGCCGTTCAGCTCCGCCGGCTCCCAGCGCGCGCCGACGCGCTGCCACACGCCGAGCGCGGCGGTGGCAAGCCCCGGCATCGGATCGAGCGCCACGCGCACGCCGTTCGGGAGGCGAATGAGGTCGAGGTCGTTCATGGATCAAAGCGCGGTCGTTCTCTGTGCCCGCTGTGTAGGCGCTGCGTCGCCGTGGTGAAAGAGAAACCACTGCGGCACGGCGGAAGCACAGCGATCACGGCGATCGAGTCTTACTGATCGGATGGCGGCGGCGCGCGCAAAGACAAGCGCCCGACGCTCACATGGTACGCGAAGTAGATCACCAGCAGCACGATAGCCAAGCCATACCAGGTGAGCGCGTATCCGAGATGGCGCGCGGGCGGCAAGACGTCCGCGCCCGGCGCGAGCGCAAACGGGTTCGACGTGGCCCGTCCGTCAGCGCCGACATAAGCGGCGGCGATGTAATAGTCGGCGACGTTCTCCACGCCGCCATTGCGGCCCATGGCGTCGAGATCAGGCGCGAACCAGAGGCGGCGCAGCAGATCGGGCGAGCGGGTGAGCGGCGCCGGAGGCTCAGGCCGGATGGATGCGCCGATAATCGGCGCGCCAAGGCGGAGCGCGGGCGGCACGCGCACTTCACGCGGATCTGGCGGAGCGAGCTCTGGGATGAAGTCGGCATCGACGAACACGACCATGTCGCCGTATTGCACGGGCGCGAACACGCGCCAGCCCTGCTCGCGCGTATCGGGACGGACGCCGTACATGAACTGGATCGCGTCCGGCAGCGGCTGGTAGTCAGCGATCGTCATCTCCGCGATCGGCTCTTCGGCGGCGGCGCTCTTTTCATCAAATTTCTCCCACTGCCAGCGGCCGAGCATCACCAGCACCGCAAGCGCCGCGATGGAGAGGATCGTCATCAGAGGGAGCGGACGAAAGCGGATCACTCGACATCCTCGGAGGTGGCTTCGCGCGCCTTGTGCTTCCATTGCAGCGCGAACAGCACGGATTTGAACGGCGGCAGGAGCGCCAGGCAGAGCGCGACGGCGGCGATCATGGTCAGCGTCAACGCGAGCCAGCCTGGAAGGTCGAGCCCGAATTGCAGGATGAAGAGCAGCGGCGCGACGATGGCGCCGACGATCAGGATCACGAACACCGCCGGACCGTCGCCTGCATCAGCCGCGCGAAAGTCCGCGCCGCACGCACGGCACTTGTCGCGAAACTTCAGGTAGCCCTGGAACAGCTCGCCCTGCTCGCACTGCGGGCAGCGGAGCCGAAGGCCGGCGGACCATGCGGTGGGCGTGGTGGAAGCCATCACGGCGACGATCTTCCTTCGTCATTCCGAACGCCCGGAGCGCGATCCGGAACCCAGGGGCAAACGCACCGCTCTACGCTCCCCTGGGTTCCGGGTTCTCGGCTGTCGCCGAGCCCCGGAATGACGACCGGAAGCGTCAATTCGTTTGCATCGTCAGGTACGGCATCACGTAGACGAACGTGAACAGGAAGAGCCACACGACATCGACGAAATGCCAGTACCAGGCCGCGGCTTCGAGGCCGAAATGCTTCTGCGGCGTGAACTGTCCAGCGATCACGCGCAGCAGGCAAACGGCGAGGAAGATCGTGCCGATGATCACATGCGCGCCATGGAAGCCGGTCGCCATGAAGAAGGATGCGCCATAGACATTGGCATTCGTCGTCTCGCCCTGGTTGCCGAACGCGAAGCCCGCTTCCGGATACTCGACGCCGAACTGCACCCAGGTGAACAGCATGCCGAGCAGCACGGTGAGGATGAGGCCGTTGCGCGCGCCGGTGCGATCGCCGGTCTGCAGCGCATGGTGCGCCCACGTCACCGTCGTGCCCGAGAGCAGGAGGATGAGCGTGTTGATCAGCGGCAGATGGAACGGATCGAACGTCTCGACGTGCGGCGGCGGCCAATTGGCCCAGGCGGCGGTCGTTTCCGGATCCCAGGTCGGCACGACCCACGCGGCGCGGTGTTCGTGGAAGATCGCCAGTTCGAAGAACATCCAGAACCAGGCGACGAAGAACATCACTTCCGACGCGATGAAGAGAATCATCCCGTAGCGGAGGCCAATATCGACAACCGGCGTGTGATCGCCCGCGCGGCTTTCCTTGATGACGTCCATCCACCAGCCGATGGAGGTGACGATCAGGATGCCGAAGCCCAGCAGGAAGAGCGTCCACTGCCCCTGCGACAGGAAGAAGTTGCCCTCCTCCGTCGTCAGCCCGCGCATCAGCACCACCGCGCCGATGGCGGCGATCAGCGCGCCGACCGAGCCGACGAACGGCCACGGACTCGGATTGACCAGATGGTAGTCGTGCTTGACCTCGCCGTGCGCCATGTTCTTCCCTCAGCTCGACTGTCCGCTCTGCGCCTGCGGCGCCGTTGAGCGGAAATACGTATAAGACAATGTGAGCGTGCCGATCTCGCGTGTGTCGGGATCGGTCACGATTTCCGGATCGACGAAGAACACCACCGGCAGCTCGGCTTCTTCGCCCGGTGCGAGCACGCGATCCTGGAAGCAGAAGCATTCCAGCTTGGCGAAATACTGGCCCGCGACGTGCGGCGTCACGTTGTAGGTGGCGCGCACGGTGACCGGTTCGTTCGACGTGTTGCGGATGCGGTAGAAGGCGAGCCCGGTTTCGCCGATGCGGAGCGACTCTGCGTTTTGCTTCGGCGCGAACTCGATCGGCACGCCGGGCGCGATGTTTGAATCGAAGCGCACTTCGATCCGCTGATCGAGCACGCGGGCAGGCGCGGCGGCCGCTTCCTGCGTGGTGCCGCCATAGCCGGTGATCTTGCAGAACGCGTCGTAGAGCGGCACGGCGGCGAAGGCGAGGCCGGTCATGCCGGCGACGGTCGCCGCGGCGATGCCCGCCGTCCACGCCATGCGCTTGCGGTTGGGCTCGCTCATGCTGGGGCCTGCATCTGGACCAGCGTGATCGCGAACACGAGCGCCATGAACGCGCCGACCGAAAGCGCGATCCAGAAATTGCGGCGCTTGCGCGCTTTCAGCTCTTCCGGGGTGAGGATGACGTTCATGCGCCGATCCCCCGCTCTACGAGGAGCGCCGCGAACAGCAGGAAGAGATAGAGGATCGAAAAGCCGAAGAGATCGCGCGCCGGCTTGTCTTGCGCCTTGTCGCCCTCGCCCGCGCGCGAGCGCAGCACGCGCCAGGCGAGGAAAAGGAAAAACGCGCCGCCCAATGCAGCGACCGCGGCGTAGATCATGCCGCCAAGGCCGGTGAGCACTGGCGCGAACGCGATCGGCGGCAGCAGCAGCGAGTAGGCGAAGATGTGCCGGCGAGTAGTCTTCGCGCCATGCGTCACGGGCAGCATCGGCACGCGCGCGGCTTCGTAGTCCTTGTGCGACATGAGCGAGAGCGCCCAGAAATGCGGCGGCGTCCACATGAAGATGATGGCGACCAGCAGAAGCGGGTCGAGGCCCAGCGCGCCCGTCTTCGCGGCCCAGGCGATCGCGGGCGGCAGGGCGCCGGCGAGGCCGCCGATGACGATGTTCTGAGGGGTCGAGCGCTTTAGCCAGATCGTATAGACGACGGCGTAGAAGAAGATCGTGAACGCCAGCAGCGCCGCCGCAAGCGGCCCCGCGGCCAGCACCATCGTCATCACGGCGAACACCGAGAGGAAGATGCCCAGCATGAGCGCTTCTTCCCGCGGCACCCGGCCAGCCGGGATGGGGCGCACGCGCGTGCGCGTCATCACGGCATCGATATCGGCGTCGTACCACATGTTGAGCGCGCCTGAGGCGCCCGCGCCGATCGCGATGGCTAGGATCGAGGCAAAGCCCAGCACTGGGTCGCCCGCACTCGGCGCGGCGACATAGCCGACCAGAGCGGTGAATACGACGAGGCTCATCACGCGCGGTTTCAGCAGCGCGATGTAGTCAGACGCTGTTGCAGGGCGCGAGATGTCGGAGTGATGCGCAATCGTCATGCGCCACTCTCGGCGCGGCTGTAGTCCTTGCGCCGATCCTCTCCGTATGCGGGAGCCCAGCCCGGCATCTCAGTGGTGCGGATCCGGCTTTATCACCGGCAGTTCGTTGAACTGGTGGAAGGGCGGCGGCGACGACAGAGTCCATTCCAGCGTCGTGGCGCCCTCGCCCCACGGATTGGCGCCCGCGCGGCGGCGCACGAGGAACATCTCAACCAGCACGACGAGGAAGATCAGCACGCCGACCGCCGTGATCGCGTAGCCGATCGAGCTGATCTGGTTCCAGTACGCGAACGCCTCAGGATAGTCGATGTAACGCCGCGGCATGCCGTTGAGGCCGAGGAAGTGCTGCGGAAAGAAGATGATGTTCACGCCGATGAACATGATCCAGAACTGCAGGCCCGCAAGGAACCCGTTATAGCGATAGCCGCTCATTTTCGGGATCCAGTAGAAGAAGCCGCCAAAGATCGCGAACACGGCGCCCAGCGACAGCACGTAGTGGAAGTGGGCGACGACATAATAAGTGTCGTGCAGCGCGGTATCGATGCCGGAGTTCGCCAACACGACGCCGGTGACGCCGCCGACGGTGAAGAGGAAGATGAAGCCGATCGCCCAGAGCATCGGCACTTTGAAGTCGATCGACCCGCCCCACATGGTGGCGATCCATGAGAAGATCTTGATGCCCGTCGGCACCGCGATGACCATCGTCGCGGCGATGAAATACGCCTCGAGATCGAGGCCCATGCCGACCGTGTACATGTGGTGCGCCCACACGACGAAGCCGATGAAGCCGATCGCGACCATGGCGTAGGCCATGCCGAGATAGCCGAACACGGGCTTGCGCGAGAACGTCGATACGATCTGGCTGACCATGCCGAAGCCCGGCAGGATGAGGATGTAAACCTCGGGGTGGCCGAAGAACCAGAACAGGTGCTGGTACATCACCGGATCGCCACCCCCGGCCGGCTCGAAGAATTGCGTGCCGAAATTGCGGTCCGTCAGCAGCATGGTGAGCGCGCCGGCAAGCACCGGCAACGACAGAACCAGCAGCCACACCGTCACCAGGATCGACCACACGAACAGCGGCATGCGGTGCAGCGTCATGCCCGGCGCGCGCATGTTGAAGATCGTGGTGATGAAGTTGATCGCGCCGAGGATCGATGAGGCGCCGGCGATGTGCAGCGACAGGATCAGGAGATCCATTGACGGGCCGCTATGGTGCGCCATCGACGTCGAGAGCGGCGCGTAAAGCGTCCAGCCGCCGCCGAAGCCCGGATAGTCGCCATTGCCCGGCACGATCATGGAAATGACGGCGAGCGCGAACGAGGCCGGCAGCAGCCAGAACGAGATGTTGTTCATGCGCGGGAACGCCATGTCGGGCGCCCCGATCATCAGCGGCACGAACCAGTTGCCGAAGCCGCCGATCATCGCCGGCATGACCATGAAGAAGATCATGATCAGGCCGTGCATGGTGACGATGTTGTTGTAGTAGTGCTTGGCCGCATCGATATTGCCGCCGAGCCAGGGCAGCATGTGCAGATCGATGCCAGGCTCGGCCAGCTCGTACCGGATCAGACCCGAGAGCGCACCCCCGATCAGGCCCGCGATGATCGCGAACACCAGGTACATCGTGCCGATGTCCTTGTGGTTCGTCGAATAGACCCAACGCTTCCAGTCATAGAGGCTGGGGCGGTGGTCGTGGTCATCGTGCGCGTGAGCGGTTTCAGCCGTCATCTATCGTCGTCCCAAGGCTTTCTCGGCTCGCTCCGTATGGCGCGCGCCGCCCGCGCCGCCCATACCGGTTCGGCGCGGCAAAACGTCCAAAGACTCAAGCGCGGGTGCTAGCAGGCGGGGCCCCTCGTTCCAAGGGCGCCTGGGGCGTCTTCCTGAGCGTGCCGTTGGTCGAAAACGGGCCTGGCTCCGCGATTCGTGAATTGAGGATGCGCCGAGCCAGCGCGAGCCTCCTTGGCGTCAAGGAGGGTCATCAGATGCGTCACGCTTCGCTTGCTCTCGCTACGCTGCTTGTCACCATGCCAATGGCCGGCGCCGCCAGCGCCTACGTCGTCGTCGCAGCCGGCAGTCTCGCCCATGCCTGCTACCAAAACGCCCGCGCCGAACTGGATAGTGCGCAAGCGATCGAACAGTGCACGGCGGCGCTGGCCGAGGGCCTCAACGCGCACAACCGGGCCGGCACGCTGATCAATCGCGGCATTATCTACATGAACCGGCGCGCCTACGACCGGGCGCTTGCCGATTTCGACGCCGCGATCGCACTGCAACCTGAACTCGCCGAGGGCCATATCAATCGCGGCGCGGCGCTGCTGGCGCAGGACAATTATGCCGGCGCCATCGCCGCGATCGATCGGGGCCTCGACCTCAGTCCCGAAGAACCGGCGCGCGCCTATTACAACCGCGGCGTTGCCCACGAAGAACTAGGCCATGTGCGTGAAGCGTATCGCGATTACCGGCAGGCGTCGGACCTCGCCCCGACTTGGGGGCCGCCGCAAACCGAACTTGCGCGCTTCCGCGTTGGTTGACGCCTAGCGGGTCGGCGTCGCCGCGGGCGCCGCCGGCTCCTGCCCTTCCGGCGCAGGTGCTGCGCCAGTTGCGGGAGGCGTCGCGCCATCCGCCGGCGTCTCGGTTGAGGCGACTGTGCCGCCTTGCGCG
>Ga0196964_10000597_pt1 | contig 20814 bp, 14 predicted proteins | sample S1_10metaG_FD_148615 | JGI IMG/M metagenome (GOLD analysis project Ga0196964, IMG submission 148615) | Soil microbial communities from Anza Borrego desert, Southern California, United States - S1_10 | ecosystem: Environmental > Terrestrial > Soil > Desert | place: USA: California | collected... | reverse complement strand
CGTTCAGCCAGCGTAATCACGAAATGTTCGCGCGCCAGCGGATCAAGCGTGTCCAGCAGGTCGCGCGGAAGATCCGGATAGCGCAGCAGAAACGGAGCACACGCCAGCGTGCGCTCCTGCAGAGCCTTGCGCGGACGCACCAGCGACGCGAGGTATTTTGCGCGAACGACAGCCGCGCCTTCGCGCTGCCCGAGCGATGCCTGCGTCTTTTCAGCGACACGCTGCAGCTCGTGCGAAATGCGTTCGCGTGCTTTGTCGAACAGAGACTTGAGCCCGCCGTCGACTTTTTGAACTTCGGATTCCATTTCAGCCAGGTGCGCGAGGATGGCATCGACATTGCGCTGCATGCTGCTCCCAACTTCGTTGCTTACGGCGGCGCGCTTCTGCAGTGTTTCGGCGTCGGCAAAAAGTTCCGGCGAGGCGGGCTCGATGCCAAGCTTCCGCATCGCCTTCTGGCCGGGAGTGTCGATCAGCGTGGCACTCGCGCGCGGAAGCACAACCGGGAAGACCTCGCCGAAATGCTGGAATACCGCATGCAACTGCGCCCAATAAGAAATCTCTCCGGGGCCGAGAACGGCCCCAGCGACTGGAAACGCAGCCTGCTGCACCAGCGGCCGCAGCGCCGCCGAGGCCGAAAACAATTCCGGCCGCGAGTCGACCAGTTTGTCCAGCTGCTGCGGCAAGTAGGTGCGTGGAACAGCGCCGCGTTCACTGAAAGCCGCGCTGCGTTCCTGGAAAACGATCTGCCCGCTCGCGCCAGCCACATCCAGCGCCGCACGAATCTTTTCGGGCTCATGCGTGACAAAAAAGTGCGGCGCGCTGCGCATCTGGGCGGAAAAGCCCGGCTCATAGCGGACGGCTTTCATTCGCACGGCTGCTTCCTGAATCAGACGCGTGGTGATATCGAAATCGCTGAGCTCGCGGCGCAGAATGTCGCGGCCGAACTTTCGTACGGCCGTGGACTGCACCACAATAAGCCCCAGCCCGCCCAGCCAGCGGAGCATTTGTTCGGTGAACGCAGCACTCATGCTCTTCTGCGCGTAACAGGCCGTGAGCGCCTCGGCAGCCAGCGGGTCTTTCAGAGCGGCGGCGAGTTCCTCTTTAAGCGCAGCCACCGCGTTCGGCGAAGAATCCGGAAGTACGTCCGCCGCCGAGCAGCCCACACACTCGGTCTTAAGAGGAATGCGCACGCGCGCGACCTCGCCATCGGGCTGCAGAATGTGAGCGTGGTCGATCTCGGGCATGTCGTGATCGTCGGCGGCGACCCAGAACACGGGAACAAATTTAGCACGCCCGGCAAACTGCTCATTCAGTTGCAGTGCGAGCTTGATTGAAGAGACCGCCTTGTAGAGCGTGAAAAGCGGGCCGCCGAGGAAGCCGGCCTGCTGCCCTGTTGCAATCACAAACGTATTCGCCTCGCGCAGCAGCCTGACGTTTTTCATTACCGCTTCGGGCGGATCAAACGGTCTCAAATCGGCTTCGAGCGTCGAAGCGAGCTCTTCTCGTGCATAGTCTTTCTTGCGGAGCTGTTCCACGACGGCAGCAAAATCACGTGCGGGGAAAAACGAGAGAGCGCCCGGCACGCCGTACGCGAGATCATGCGTAAGGGTCTGGCCGAATCCGGCGAGTGAATAGGGTACGCGGTCGACTCGGGCCACACTCATGCATCACTCGCTTCATCGGAGCTTCTGCGCCAGGACAACACAGCGCATACTCGTTTTCGCATCGAACTCTGCGCCGCTCAGGTCGCCATACAGTCTTACGACTTTCAGGCCTGCCTTTGCAAACATCCTTTTAAGTTCAGCCGGCGTGTACGCGCGAACCGATTCGCGCAGCGTGTCACGCGTGCCGGCAACGCGGATTGTCTTCATGAGGCGCTTTGATCCGGCGTGATAGCGACGCCGCTCGCGCAGCAGCAGCGAGCCGACTTGTTTCTCCGAATAAGGCACCAGATCTTTGAGCACGCGCTTGATATTGAAATAATCGAGCAGAAAAAAGGCGCCAGGCTTCAGGACGCGTGCGACTTCATGCAGCACGCGCGCGTTTTCGCGATCCGTCGTGAAATAACCGAAAGAAGTGAACATGCTCACGACTGCGTGGAAACGTGCGGCGGCAAGCGGAAGCCGTCGCATGTCCGCGAGAATGTAGCTTATGGGCGGCTTGCCTCGTGGCGAAACATGCCGCTGGGCTGCTCGCAGCAGATCAGCCGAGCGGTCGATGGCCGCGACATTGATGCCCATGCTCTGAAAGGCGCGCGAATGCCGCCCGTTTCCGCAGCAGAGGTCGAGCAGCTGCGCACCGGCGCGGAGCTTCAGAACAGAACGTGCGAATGCGGCCTCGTTGCGGGCGGCTTCTTCCGAGCGGTGCTGGTAGCGCAGCAGATAATCTTCGCCGAACGCCTTAATGTACCAGGGCGTGCGCGCGGAGTTTTTCCGCCGGGTAATGTTGCTTGCGGTCACGTTCACTTCTTTTTCGGATCGGGCGGAACTTCGCGCTTCAGCGCTTCTTTGGCCGCATCCAGAGCTTCCTTGCGGGCCTGGTCGGGCGTGCGGTTGTCTTCCGTATCGAGCTCAATAGTCGGCTTCCCTGACGAACCGCCGGAGCTCTTCATGTTGGTGTTGAAAAGACGCAAGGATTTAACCAGCATCCAGTCAGAGGCGATGAAGCCGAGATGGCCGCCGTTTGGCAGAACGGTCAGGCGTTTCTTCGCGTCCGCCGCCTGAGCTTCAGCCAGTTCTTCCGGCGTGTTGAATGGATCGTTCGCAGCGACGATCGCGTCGGCATAATCCGGCAGGCGCGGCAGAATCTTTGCCAGGTCGGCCATCGCCCACAGCTCGTCGGCACTCTTAACGGTGCCTTTCTTCTGCCAGTACGGGTACGTGAACTCGTTGAGGAAGCGGCCGAAGCCTGTCACTTCAGCGTGCGCGCTGCGGTTTTCGCCGCTCTCTTCGCTCGGCAGTACTTTCAGCTTGTAGAAGCGATCATTGCGCTCGACCACTTTGGCCAGACCGTCGCGGAAGACAAAGCCGATCGCTGCGCGCATTTCAGTTGCGGAGAACGGAATCTTCTGGCCTTCAGCGACCGGCACGTGCGGACCGAATTTTTTGGCGAGCTCAATCATCGTCGTGTCCCAGCGGTCTTCGGCGAAGAAACGATCGAGGATCTCCGCGGACGTGCGCAGCTTCACCGGCGGCGAAATACCCAGACAGCCAGAGAGTTGAAAAGGCAGCTTGCCTTCTTTCGCCTTCGCGCCAAGCAGCAACGCCTGCGTCGCGCCGAAACTCATGCCGACCACGCCGACCGCCGTAACGTTGCGCTTGGCCTCGTCCGTTTTCAGGAAGGTGTCGATGATTGCCGCGGCCTGGTCCGCCTCTGCGTCGAAGTTACCAACGACGCCCTGGCCGCAGATTTCCGGATAGGTCGGTGTGAAACTGCTATCAAAAGTAAGGACGTGATAGTTGTATTCATTGTACCAGTAGGGAAAGAGTCCACCCCAGGGTCCGTCGACTTTTCCATCCACGCCGAGAAGCACCACAACCAGCGGCGCCTTGTAATTCTGCATGATGCTGTAGACCGGCACGTCACGCTTGAAGCCCGGAACCTTCAGCTTGATTTTTTTCTGCTTTTCGACGCTCAGGTCCGGAAACGTGTTCATTGCCGTCACGGTCGAATAAAGCCCGTCGGTGTAGGGATGGCGGTACTTTGGCAGGCCGTCTGGTCCGCGCTCCGGCGGCGTGCGCCGCTCATCGCCTTCCGTTCCTTTTTCACCGGCGACAGCAGAGGAAATTATCAGCACAAGCGTGAATGCAAGGCATGTAAAACGTGAAGACAAGTCAGAAACCTCCTCGATAAGGATCTGTTTTGAAGGCCTCCACGTTAGACGTTTGATTGCTGCTGGCCAGTCAAATTTTGGCTAGAAAAGCATGCCCTGGTTTGGATCTTCTCCGCGCCGGCGGCGAGCCGGCTTGCTTTCTTCGGCCGCAGGTCTGGCAGCCGGCGGCGCGATGCAGCGCTCGCCTTCGTTGGCGGGATTGTTTACGAAATCGTCCACCGGTTCCATGCACATGCGTTCAGCCGGATACGGCCGCAGCAGGCTTTTCAGCTTTTCCTGATCCTGCACGCTTTCGTCTAGCCACTGTTCGCAGCCTGCCGTGTCGAGGATCACGGGCATGCGGTCATGCAGCGGCGCGACGAGCTCATTGGCAGACGTGGTTAGAATTGTAAACGTTTCAAGCGGCCCTTCGGGTGTGTCCTTGCGGTCCCACAGTCCGGCGAGCGCGAAGCATTTCTGATCTTTGACCCGGATAATGTACGGCTGCTTTCCCCCGCCCTCGCGCTTCCACTCGTAGAAACCATCGGCCGCGACGAGGCAGCGGCGCTTTTTGAAGGCTTCACGGAACGCCGGCTTATGCGCGATCGTCTCCGAGCGTGCGTTGATCATACGCGATCCGACGTTTAGGTCTTCCGCCCAGGATGGAATCAGACCCCAACGCAGCAACGCCAGTTCACGCACGCCTTTGCCCGGCGCGTTGCGCAGGACAGCGACATTCTGCGTCGGCGCGATGTTGTAGCGCGGCTCAAGCAGCGGCACTTCGCTGAGCTGAAAGTATTCTGCAATTTCGCCAGGTTCGACGGCAAGGGTAATTCGTCCGCACATGCCATCATTCTACGCGGATAGCGCCTGGCGTAAAGATGTCAGGCCGGAACAGCGTCCCAAGCGCCGAGGACGCGCTCGGCGAGCGCTTCCACCGGTTCGTCTCCGGTAATATCGATGTACACGAGCTTTGGAATCCGCCGCGACCAGTTCAGTTGGCGGCGCGCAAAGTGGTGCGTGTCAAAACAGATTCTGTCGCGCGCCGCTTTCAGCTCCATTTCTCCGCGCAGATGCGCAAACAAGGTCCGGTACCCAAGCGCCTGGAGTGCTTCGCGCGAAAGTCCCTGGGGCAAAGCCATCAATCGGCGGCATTCGTCAAGCCAGCCGGCGGCGAGCATGGCATCAATACGGTGGTCGATGCGCGCGTAAAGAATATCGCGCGGCATACGGAGAAAGGCGACGCGCACATCCATGTCAACCCGCGGCACGCCCCACTGCGATTGCAAGGTGCTGATCGGCTTGCCGGTTAACGCGTGAACTTCCAGCGCGCGAACGGTGCGACGCAGATCGGTCGGCATGATTTTCTTTGCTGCAACTGGATCGATGGTGGCGAGGCGCTCATGCAGCTTTGGCACGCCGATCTGTTCTGCCTCCGCCTCAAGTTTGACGCGCAGCGCCTCGTCGGCACCCGGCGCTTCGAGCAATCCTTCGCTCATGGATTTCACGTACAGCGATGTGCCACCTTCGCCGATCAGCGGACGCTTTTCCTTTACGCACTGGCGGATAGTGGCTTCGGCATCGCTCATGAACTGTGCGACGGAGTAACTCTCCCACGGCTCGAGAATGTCCACTAGATGGTGGCGGGTGGCAGCACGTGTCTGGGCATCGGGCTTGGCGGTGCCGATGTCCAGCCCGCGATAAAGCTTCATGCTGTCGTAAGACAGGATGTCGGCGCCGAGCTTCTTTGCGAGGTACAGCCCAACCGCCGATTTGCCGCACGCGGTCGGCCCGCTGAGAATGCGAACCGTCTCCATTGCTCTTTACTTTAGGGGAGCGCGCGCAAATTTCATGTATTGAAACCCTTAGTTTCGCGTTATAGACTGAGCTATATATATATCGCCTAAATGCATTCTTGGATAAAATATGGACACCGCCTCCGTTCCAGCTCCACGTTGCGAAAAGCACCCCGTCTTTTCTGCGCGACTTCGCTGCACACAATGCAACACTCTGCTGTGCCGAATGTGTATCCGGACACAGAACAGCATCGAATGTTGCCCATGCGGCGGTGCGTGCGTTGCCGCGGCGCCGGATGAGCTCGTTATCGCCGTAGAGCGGCAGACGAAGATTATCCGGAAGAGTTCGATTCAGGCACCTAGCCAGCCACCCTCACCAGCAGTAACTTCCTCGGCACCACCAGCACAAAGCGAAAATAAGGGATTGCTGAGCAAGATGCGCAACGCCGGCAGACCGCCGCTGCCCAGCGAAGAAGTTAAAGCCGCTGAGGTAACTGCGACTCCCGCCGAGAGTGCTGCGCCTGAGAAACCTGCGATTGTTCAGCCGAACAATACCTTAAAACGGATGCCGCCTTTTTTCTGCAAGAACCATAAAGATGTGAAAGCAACGCGCGGCTGTGATGTGTGCAAAGATGAATTTTGCAGTGCCTGCGCGAAAATGATTGAAGAGAATCCCAAATGCCCCGAATGCGGCGCACAGTTGCAGAAACTTCCTCCGGAAGAACAGGGGTTTCCTCCAATTCCGATGTCAACACGGATCGTGAATGCCTTTTCCTTCCCCATCAAGGGCGACGGCAAACTCATGGTGGCGTTCGGCACCCTGATGCTGTGGATCGGGCACTACGACTGGCGCCTGGGTGGGCTAGCCGCAGGTTACATGGCTGCGTATCTGATGAAAATCTGCAAGACCGCGGCGATCGGACGTGAAACCCCGCCCGAGTGGCCTGATTCTGAAGATTATTTCGGGCTCAAGTTTTTCTTTTTCGCAAAGCTCTTCAGCTTGCTTCCTGCAATTCTTTACCTGGTTCTCGTTGCGCAGGTCGGCGTTCTTGAATTCATGGCCGGAGGTGGCGGAGACGAGTACAGCTCATCGCACGAACAGACGCAGTATGACGTAGCGCTCGGCCCGGACGGGTTAACTGATCCCGACGCAGAAAGAGTCTCGCGCCCTCCGCGGCGTGAATCCGGGCCCAGGAATATGACGATTCTTGGACCTCTTGCGCCGGTGTTTATTCTCGGGTTCCTCGGCGCGTTTTACCTGCCCATGGCGATCCTGGCCGCGGCGCTGTTCCGCACCTGGGAGGTTCTAAACCCAATTTTCGTTTTCCAGTCGATCGCTAAAGTAAAGTCTGATTACATTCCCATCTACATCGTCTTATTTATTGCCGACGCCGCCAACATGGTTGGCACCGCCCTATGCGGATTCCTGCCGTGGTGGCTTGGAGACATTCTTGGTCCGTTAATCATCAAATTCATGTGGCTCTATTTGATGATGATTCAGATGCATGTGCTCGGGGAAATGTATTGCTTGAATCGAAAGAAGCTCGGCTGGTTCACGCGTGAATCGCAGAATGAACCGGTGGCAGAGGCCGCTTAGAGGAAAGGCAGAGTCAAGGAGATGCCGCTGAATCTCTATTAAGATGCAGCGACCATACTGATCCGCAGCAGAAGACACGGTACTGACCGACTTCCTGTAGCGCATTTCCGAATGCCTGATCAGCACCGGTTAATTTTCTTGATTTTTTCGCAGCAAGCTGCCGACTTGTTCGTCCGTTTACACGGTTGGGGATAGTGCACGCCGCTCGGCGGCAGGCTCATCGGCAGGAGGGATCATGCGGGTCCACCTCGGTATTCTTTTTTGTCTGCTCTCTACTTTTGCGGCTTTCGCGGCCGACGTTTATCAGGCGGCGGACAGGGAACCGAGCGCCGAGGAAGTGCTGATCCTGGAATACATGAACCGCTTTCGCGCCGACCCTGTGGCTGAGGCCGACAGGCTTGCACCTGGTGGGGAAAAAATTGCGGCTGCCCGCATGAGCGTCCCCGGCAATATCGACTGGGAAATGTTCAAGAAAGAAGTCAAAGCACTCAAGTCCGCTCCACCCCTGGTCATGAACCTCAATCTGCTGGACGCGGCACGCAAACACAGCCATTACATGATCCTGAATGAGCTGACACATGTAGAAGACCCGTCCAAGCCAGGATTTACTGCCAAGGACCCGGGAGAACGCTGCAAGCTCGCCGGTTATCCGCCAGGAATGTACGGAGAGAATGCCTTCCGTGATGCCGGCAGCGTCATGTACAGCCATGCCGGGTTCATCATTGACTGGGGCGAAGGACCAGGCGGCATGCAGCCGACCCGCGGCCACCGTGCAAACATGATCAATCGGGAGTTTCGGGAAATCGGAGCCGGCGCACTTCCGCACAACAACCGCCTTTCGGTGACACATAATTTCGGCGCGCGCAATGTTCCACGTCTAGCCGGAGGCGTGGTCTACTTCGACAAGAACGGCAACAACTTTTACGACATCGGCGAAGGTGTCGGGGGAGTCACTATCACTGCCGCCGACGGTTCCACTACCAGCACCTGGAAAAGTGGCGGCTTCGCGCTGGACCTGAAGGGAACGGCAGCGACAACGCTGACTGCGGAGTTCCAGGGACAGAAATACACGAAGACATTCGAAGCCGGTAAGGACAACATCAAGTTCGACTGGATCGTCCCTGAAAAGGTCGCTCTGGATCGTGCCGACCAGCTTCTGGCGGCGGTCGATAAGGTGAAGGACACTTCAACGCCGGCATACTTCCGCGCGGTCGTCGCACTGCATCTGGGTGTGCGCGGCTTGTCACTAAGCTCCGACCGGCAGAAACGCATCGACGACCTGACGAAGACAATCGGGCCAGAGCTCGACACGCGCCAGAAGAATGTGCTCGAGGCGATGGAAAATATGGATCCGCAGAAGTTCCAGAAGGTGCTTGGCGAAAGCCGCAAGCCCTACAACGGAACTGTGGCGGAAACGTGGTTCAAGGAAGCAGAGGTTACGGCGAACATGAAGCTGGGGGTGGCGAACTTTCAGAAACAGGCCGCGGTCGCGAAACCCTCGCCCCAGGATCGTAAGACTCTCGCCAGCCAGCTGGAAGCCATGGAAAAGCAGCTGACAACGCCGCAGTTTAAACAGGAGGTCGCGGCGTTGATATCGAAGGTGAAGACGAGCCCGGAATCCCTAAAACGCTGAGCTCGTCAGCCCTTATTCAGCGGTGAGCCGCCGGGCGTATGGACAGTACAGGACATGGGCTCATCCGTACAATTTTCTCAGCGACTGAACCGTTCAACGCGCGGGAGAATCCCGTCCTGCCATGCGTCGCCGTCACGATGCAGGATACGTTGTGAGATTGCGCGAACTCAACGATACGAGTCAGCACATCTCCGCGCAGAATTACCGGCAGAACCTGAACCTTTTCGCGTTCCGCGATGGTCCTGGCCATCTGCTCCAGTTTCTCTCCGGTGGCACGGTGCGATTCTGCCAGCCAGTCCGATACGCCAATGACCAGACCCTCCCCCATCCCGGCAAATACCGGCGGGTCTTCAAAGACATGCAGCAGATATATCTTGCTGCCGAAGTTCCGAGCCAGTTCCACAGCCAAAGGCGTCGCCGCTTCAGCGTTTTCCGAGAGATCGGTCGTCAGAATCAATGTCTCAAAGCTCATCGTGTGTGCCTCCTGTAAACGCCCTATTCACAGCAGAGCCAGCGCATGTGATTGGCCCATTACCTCCGCTGCAATCGTTTTTACAAAACTTTTGAATGGAAAGGTTTAGCCACGACAGGCCAACCGCGCTGAGTATTGGCTTTCCCATTTTAGTAAAGACGGCTCTCAGAAGTAAGAAAGCCCAGCTCAGGTACGCACAGCGATTTAGAGCTTTTAACGGCCGAATGCAGCGTTAATCTGCCTCCCATCTTTATGCTATTGTGAAGGAGAACCGATATGGCCTTTAAGACCAATCGGCTACGGCAGCAACTTCTGCTTGTGCTGCTTACGGCCTTTCCCATCTGCTGTTTACCATCGGCTTTGTGCGGCGAGGCCACGCCGCCAGACGTTGCTACCGAGAAAAAAAGTGAACCGCAGCCGAATGTAAAGAAGGCAGCGGCCGATCAGTCCATTTTTACGCTGCCAATCGAGCAGCTGATGAACATCCAGGTGACTTCCGTCTCCAAAGCGCCCTCCAAAGTTTCGGAGTCCCCCACCGCAATCCACGTCATCACGCAGGAAGACATCCGCCGCTCCGGTGCAAACTCCATCCCCGAAGCGCTGCGTATGGCGCCGGGCCTGAGCGTCGCGCGAGTGACAGGAAATCAGTGGGCCATCAGTGCGCGCGGCTTCAATTTCGTTTTTGCGAACAAGCTGCTTGTGATGATAGATGGCCGCAGCGTATATACCCCGCTCTTTTCCGGCACCTTGTGGGACGTGCAGGACACCATGATGGAGGACATTGATCGCATCGAGGTCATCCGTGGCCCAGGTGCGACGCTGTGGGGCTCCAACGCCGTGAACGGCGTCATCAACATTATCACCAAGAATGCCAATGAGACGCAGGGTGGCTTAGCCGTCGCCGGAGCGGGTACCGAAGAACGCGCGCTGGGAGCTGTACGCTACGGTGGCAAGCCCGCCAAAAACGTCGCTATTCGCGGGTTTGTGAAATATTTTGAAAACGATGAGCAGGCGCTGCCGGGCGGAAAGGACGCCTCAGACGACTGGCGCATGGGACGCGGCGGCTTCCGAGCGGACTGGAAAGCCTCAAAAGACGATACGGTGACGTTCCACGGCGAAGCGTACAGAGGCCGCGTCGGCGAGACGCTTACGGTACCTTCTCTCACGCCACCCTTCGACCGCGAATTGACGGGTGATGGCAAAGTGTCGGGCGCAAGCTTTCACAGCCGCTGGTCGCATCAGTTTTCCGAACAGTCGGAAATGCAACTGGGTCTCTACTACGACCGTACAGACCGTACGAAGATCGGTATTGCGGAAGACCATCGCGACACGGTTGACCTCGACTTCCAGCACCACTTTCACTGGCAACGCAACAACATTGTTTACGGCATGGGATACCGTGTTTCGCACGATAATACCGAAAGCGGCGCTGTCAGTTTCGATCCCCAGTCGCGTACCGTTCACCTCTTGAGCGCGTTCATCCAGGATGAAATAACTGTGCTGAAGGACCGGCTGCATGTCACGTTTGGAACGAAACTAGAGCATAACGAGATCACCGGATTCGAGATTCAGCCCAGCGCGCGCGTGCTGTTTACGCCGGATCGCAGGAATACTCTGTGGGCCTCCGCCTCCCGCGCGGTGCGCACGCCCGCGCGCGTAGATTACGATGCCCGCGTGGATATTCAGGCGCTCCCGCCGGGCACGCTGGGGCCTGGAACGCCGGCCGCGCTGATCTCTGCATTTTCGGATGATGATTTTCAATCCGAAACCCTGATGGCATACGAGCTCGGCTTCCGCACCCGGCCGCACCCCCGGATTTCGTTGGATATCGCCGGCTTCTTCAATGATTACGACAACATCCGCTCCGTCGAGCCTGGCGGCACAAGCCTGGAAACAACGCCCGCGCCTGCGCATCTGTTGATCCGCAACGATTTCGGCAATAAGCGCAGCGGCTCGGCCTATGGCGGCGAGGCCGTAGTCACGGCGCAGCTTCAGAAATGGTGGCGTATTCAGGGCACCTATTCTTTTCTGCGCGTTGACATGCAGCAGGGAAGCAGCCTTGATCCAGGCGCCAATGCCGCCGAGCGGACCGACCCCCGCAACCAGGTAGGCGTGCGCTCGATGATGGATCTTCCGAAGAAAGTGGAGCTGGATCTATGGCTGCGTTATGTCGACAGCCTCTCGGGCCTGAACGTCCCGTCATATTTTGTCGGCGATGTGCGCGTGGGGTGGCGTCCAGTCCAGCGGCTGGATGTGTCGCTCGTCGGGCGCAATCTTTTCGACACTCAGCATCCCGAGTTTTCGACGTCATTTATTCGCACACAGCCGACCGAAGTGCAGCGCAGTGTCTTCCTGAAATTTACGCTTAAATTCTAAATGGAGTCTGCTTTGCAGAACAGGGCCGCAACGTTTCCGCTTCACCCGCCTGTGTTTTTCAGGATGGCCGCTGCGGCATGCCTTTTCTGCAGCCTGCTGTGTGCGTGCGCCAGAGGCGAAGACCGGAACCTGGAGTACCAGGTAAAAGCAGGCTTCCTCTACAATTTTACGAAGTTTGTCGATTGGCCGAGGGAGGCGTTCGCGAGTGCCACCGATCCGATTGTGATCACGATTTTCGGCGCCGATCCATTTGGCCAGCGATTCGATGACGCCGTCAAGAACGAGACGACCGATGGCCGCAAAATTGTCATCCGGCGCGTGCGCAAACTTGAGGACATCGAGCCAACCCACCTTTTATACATCAGCAATTCCGAAGTGGGAAATGAAGCGCAGATACTGGCCCAGGTTCGGCGCAAGAGCATCGTAACGGTGGGCGAATCCAATGACTTCATACGGAATGGAGGAATGATCCGCTTCGTGATGCAGGACGGCAAAGTGCGCTTCATCATCAATGCCGCCGCTGAACGCGAGTCCGGGGTCACGGTCCGCTCGCAGCTCAAGCGCCTGGCTACCGCGATCGTGGATTCAGCGAGGCAGAAATGATACGCGTGGTCCGCGATCTTCCGATCCGCCGCAAAATCATCCTGATCATTCTGACCGTGGTGGGCATCGCCCTCGTGCTGCAGCGCACAGTGATCTATTTCAGCGACCTGCAGTCTTCGCGCAATAACATCCGCGCGGATATGATTTCCCTTGCGGAAATCATCAGCGCCAACAGCGAAGCGGCCATGGTGTTCAACGATCCGCGCGCTGTCGGCCATACCCTTCAATCACTGCGCCTCAACCCGGTCATTCTGGCCGCAAGCATTTACAACCAGGACGGCAAGCTTTTCGCCGGCTACAGCGTCGAGAATCAGAATGTCGTGCTTCCCGAAACGGCGCAACGTGATGGCGTGGTCTTTGAAGGAGACCAGCTGAAGCTTTTTCATCCCATGATCCTGGACAATAAGCGGATCGGCACGGTGTACCTGCTGGTGGATCTTCGCCCGATGTACCAGCAGCTCAACCGCAGCAACGCCATTGCGTTTGTCATCGTCGTCGTGGTCTTCTTATTCGCACTGATTCTCTCGTCGCTCATGCAGCGCCTGGTTTCCCGGCCAATACTCGCCCTGGCCGAAACGGCTCGACAGGTATCTGAGAAGAAGGATTATTCGCTACGTGCGCAGAAAAGCAGCGATGATGAGCTGGGCGTGCTCATCGATGGCTTCAATGACATGCTCTCGCAGATCGAAGCACGGGAAGCCGCGCTGCGCGAATCACAGCGCCGCGTGACGCTCCTCGTACAGGAAACGCCGCTGGGCGTAATAGTTTTCGACACTCAGTTTACGGTGCTGGAATGGAACAAGGCCGCCGAGCGCATCTTCGGCTACACCGAGGGGGAGATTGCAGGAAAAAGCGGGCGTTGCATCATGCCGGAGGATTCGTGGAATATGGGGGGCGCAGCGGTCTGGACCGACCTGTTGCGCAATGCCGGTGGTCGCCGCTCAATTCACACCAACATTCGCAAGGACGGCAGGCGCATTATCTGCGACTGGTACAACACGGCACTGGCGGACGACAGCGGAAAAATCATCGGTGTGGCAGCGATGGTCGACGATATTACGGACCGTAAACGCGCTGAAGATGAAATCCAGAAGCTGAACGAACAGCTGGAACTGCGCGTGCGCGAACGCACCTCCCAGCTGGAAGCCGCCAACAAAGAGCTCGAAGCGTTCGCCTACTCCGTTTCCCACGATTTGCGCGCTCCGCTGCGCGCAATTGACGGCTTCAGCCAGCTGATAGAGGCGGAGTATGCAGAACGACTGGATGTGCGAGGCCGCGATTACCTGAGGCGCGTGCGCGAAGCAACGCAGCGCATGGGACAGCTTATCGACGACATGCTCACGCTATCGCGCGTTTCGCGCTCCGAAATGAAACGGGAGCCCATCGACTTGAGCGAGATGGTGCAGCTGATTATCGATGACCTGCGCGAGCGCGAACCGCAACGGCGCGTCGAGGTTGTAATTACGCCCGGCATCCAGGCCACAGGTGATCCGCGCCTGGTTCGCATCATGCTTGAGAATCTCATTGGTAATGCCTGGAAATTCACATCGCGGAAAGCCGACGGAAGAATCGAGTTCGGAGAGACGACGCGGGACGGAAAAAATATATTCTATGTGAAAGATAACGGGGCAGGCTTTGACATGTCTTATGCCAACCGCCTTTTCACCGCCTTTCAACGTCTGCATACCGCGTCAGAGTTTCCGGGCACGGGTGTCGGTCTTGCGATTGTCCATCGCGTAGTACTGCGGCACAGCGGTTGCATTTGGGCAGAGGGAGAGGTAGAAAAAGGCACAACCTTTTCGTTCACGCTTTAGCTCTGGGAAGGATAGCCGTGCTCCCCACTGGAACGCCTGAGCCCATTTTGCTGGTTGAAGACAACGCAGACGATGAGCTGCTTACGTTGCATGCGTTCAAAGAAAATAAAATTCCCAACGAGATCGTGGTTGCGCGGGACGGCGTCGAGGCGCTGAATTATCTGCTCGGCACTGCCCCACTGCCTGCCATAGTTCTTCTCGACCTGAAATTGCCGAAGCTTAATGGTCTCGAGGTGCTTGAGCGCGTACGGGCAAACACGCGCACGCGCTGTCTTCCAATTATCGTGCTGACAACTTCGCGCGAAGAAGCGGACCTTCTGAAGTGTTATTCACTCGGGGCCAATAGCTATATTCAGAAACCCGTTGATTTGAAGCATTTCATCGAAGCCATTCATCACGTCGGGGCATACTGGCTGAAGCTGAACTGCCCGCCGCCATTAAAGTCTGCCTGAATCTTTCATACCGCAAGCGGTTGCGCCGTAGATTTTCCAAGTGCTTCAATATGATCGCACGCACTCTCAATTGCACGAACGCCTTCAAATTTTTTGGCTAATTGCCGCGCCCGCTCCAGAACCAGCGGATCCTCGAGCAACTGCCGGAGCTTCGCAGCCACACGCTCAGCGGTGAAGTGCTTTCGTGCAATTGAAACCCCAACGCCCAGGCGACGCAGCCGTGCGGCATTATCCGGCTGGTCATGAGCCATCGGCATGACCAGTTGCGGAATGCCGGCCGCAAGCGCCTGCGCCATCGTGCCGATCCCACCGTGATGCACCAGCGCAGCGCAGCGCGGAAGCACTTCGCTGAACGGCGCAAAGCTGAAGTGCCGCACGCCCGGCGGAAGCTGTGCGGGGATATTCTCCTTAAAACGGGTGAGCAGCAGTCCTCGGCGGTCGAGCAGGCGGCAGGCTTCTGCCGCAGCGGTGAAAAACGGCAGACCCTGCAGCATGGCTGAGCCCGGTGTGAAAGCGACCGGCGGGGTGCCCAAGTCGAGGAACTCCTTCAGCTCGGGGTCAACCGGCGTCATCCCCTTTTCGTCATACAACGGGAAACCGGTGAGGCGCAGCTGAGGCGGCCAGTCTGACGGCGGCTCGGCGAACCATTCGGGAAAGAGTCCCAGCACAAGCTGCGGCGAGTTGATGAATTCTGAGAAGATCTTGCCTTTTACAGGCGGAAGGCCGAGTTCTCTTCGGAATGCATTAAGCGGCGGAAGAATAATCGGATTCACAACCACCACATCGCCCAGGCGGATCAGGAAGCGCGAAAGCCACGGCGGCGCCCACTCTGGAATGGCCGGAAAGCGCGGCGGCCTTTCGTTGCTGTAAATGGCCATCGGCTGAAGCTGCGTTGTGACGAATGGAATTTTCAACTTCTCGTAAGCCAGCCGCGCACCAAGGCCGATCGCGGCGGAGACCACCAGCGTCTCACCAGGGCGATGATACTTTTCAATAATCTGATACGTCGGCCGCAGCAGCTCGATCATCGACCATTCCAGAACTTTCTTCGTTCCGCGCGTGGGATGCCACAGATCTGGATCGTTCAGCGCCTGCCGGTATACGTCAGCGGTGCCGAGCGCCTCAAATTCAAGTCCCGCCTTGCGCGCAATCGGTTCGAAATAACCGTTTGTGACGAAAACGACATCGTGGCCGCGGCTGCGCAGCTGCAAGGCAATGCCCAGCAGCGGATGCACATCGCCCCAGCTTCCAATGGGTATGACCAGAATCTTCATCGCGTAAACATGATACAGAAGGACGCAGCGAATTTCTGCCGGAGTTTATACAGTGCGGCGAATGCGCCATTCCAGCAGCGCCGCTACGCAAAAGAGCATCGTCCCGTGTGCTGCGAGATTGAGCGCCAGCTCTTTGAATTGCCAGCGCGACCACGCCGGAATGTCCGGATGCGAATACGTGAAGCGCATGCGGTGCCTGGCCGGCCAGCCGCAAGCATGAATAGTTAGAGTGTTACTATAGCTCTTGCCATTGTAGCTCGTAACACCATTCACGGTTTCAACCGTGTACTCGCGCATGTTGATCCATAGCGTGCCGCCCGCAACCAGCGTCATCATCAGCGCCGAGCTGAGATGAATCTGAAACCATCTGCGAGAAAGTGCGGGCATATGCGAAGCCTACTTCAGGACAATCACATCGACCGGCTCAAGCCGCTTTGTCTTTATTTCGATGCGCTCTCCAGCACGTTTCCACTCAAGAGGGCCGCGTAGCGCGCTGAACACCTCTTTCACCTGACGGTCCGTCTGTACTGAGAGCTGACTGCCGCCTTCGGGTGAGGGTCCGCCGAAACTGGCGAGCATCACCGCCAGGCCGCTCTCATGCTCGAACAGCGTCGCTTCGGATGCGTAGTGATCAAACTCCACGCGCTGCCGGCCAAGGCGCTTGAGCACCGGCGCCGCAAGCCACGCTCGCGCCTTTCCAGCCGCGCGGCCATTATCGCGATAGGACACTCCCGGCTGGAAGCCAAGCAGAATTGCCTTCCCTTTGCCGAGAACGTTGACGGCCGCAGCGCACTCCCCGCCGGCATACGTGGCTACGCTCTTTGCTGCTGCCGGTTGCAGAAAGAACGCGGGCCCTCCAGGAATAAATTCGGCAGCCGGAAAATCGTCTGATGCGGCAAACTTCACCGCCCCAAGCGGCGTTTTGTTCTTGCCTGACACCGCTTTCTGCCTTGCGCCGAACAGCTCCGCGGCCTCTGACGAAGCATCGCCGTACGCATCGTATTGCGCCGAGCCGCCACTGGCGATCAGCACCCCGCCCGCCTCCACCCATTTCTTCACGACGGCAACGTGCTGCTTTGCCAGGTTGTATCCGCCGACAAAGAGGCAGTCGTAACGCTTGAGGTCGTCGGCATTCAGGTCTTCTTCGATGATGACATCGACGGGAATCTGCGCACCCTTCAGAGCAATGAAGGTCCACATCCAGTCGTGATTGAGCCGCCCCGCTCCTTCCTGCATGATTTCATGGCTGCGGTTGTAAAGAATTGCGGTGCGGCGAGCTTCGCGTTTTCCGCGACCGATAATTTCATCGGCCGGGCCGATCGCGTGGGAGGCGCACATCACCGAGTAGTATTCGCCTTCGTGCTCACTCCAGGCATTGCTGCCTTCAGCCCAGCGGTCGATTGGACCCCAATCGTACAGATGCAGCCATGATGCGCCCTGCGCCAGGCAGCCGAAAATCTTTTCCGCGCTTCCGCCGCAATTCGTTCCCACGTAGAAGCCGAACGGATAGCCATGCTTGCGCACGCCGCATTCAACCAGGGCGGCATAAAAGCTGGTGCACTGGTAGTGCGTACCCAGCCCCCAGCTGCCGCCGGTTGCCCAGTCTTCGGCCCAGCCAAGCGTCTGTGCTTTGTTGCGCGGCAGGATGAACCAGTCACCGTGGTTCATCGTGGTGCCTGTCAGAAACACGGGATGCGGCGAATAATTGTTGTAGACGCGCACGTTCGGGAAGTACTTTTCGAAAGCTTGCGTCGTGCGGCGGTAATCGTCGCACGTTGCCAGATGTCCGAAACGATGCGAGAGATGATAGAGCCGGCGCTCGTAACGGCCGGGGTTATCGGACAAGTGGCTGATGCAGTCGACAGCGCTGAGATCGTCCACTCCCAGAAAATCATTGACGCTCATCCCGCTCTGTCCGGCAGCTTCGGAGAGGAACGCATGAAACCTTTCGCGCCGCGCGGGATCGGCATTGATTACCGCGGCATCCGTGAGCGTTCCGATTTCATCTCCGATTTTGATCTTCGTTAACTTCTTACGCTCAGCCTCGCTTTTTCCCGCGGCCAAGCCTGCTGCATCGCTGGTGTTGAAAGCAGAAGTTTCATCGTGGAGGCCGTACTTCGTTTTAATGGACTGCGGCGCACCATCGATCCAGTTTACCCCGAGCTTCGCCAGCATCTCGGCGGCGCGCTCCTGGTTGGATGGCAGCACCCCGCATCCGCAGTACAGCCGTACGTTTTTCGGAAGCGGATGCCCTTCCTTCACTCCCAGTCGCTCGGCCGCTTTCTGCGCCCACACAAAATAGCGCTCAACGATTGCCTCCTGGGTCAGCACCTGCTTCAGCGACTTGCCGCTCCACATGCCCCATACCGGAACGCCCGGTTCAGCTGCGTTCAGCCAGTTTCCATGCGGCACGCGCAGCAGCGCCCGTCCGCCTCCAACCCCTGTCTTCTGAGTTAACGCAACGGCTTTCTCATGCGCGAACCAGGCGAACTGAACTTCGAGAGTTCCGCTCGCGATGCCGCTGATTCCCAGGTTCAACGTCGACCACGGTCCTGGACCGGGCACGATGGCCTCTGTCGCCTCGATGAATGGAGACCACTGCCCCATCGGCGTTGCTGCCGTGTTTCCGATCGGCCAGGACCACACACCTTCGCTGTTTGTTTTCGTTGGACGCGGGCCCCAGTGGTAGCCCAGTCCGGAGTCGACCGAAAATTTTCCACGCTGCTGGCCGGATGCATCGCTGGCGCGAAAGCGGAGGTAAATCTTGCCAATACTGTTTGAAAGGCTTGGACGGAAATCCTTGCTGCGCGTGAGCAGCAGCGCGCTCGCGCGCACACGCTTATCGGCTTTCAACAGCGCCGCGCGGTAAACGCCTTTCTTAAGTTCCAGATCACGGAATTCCCAGACTGTTGTGCCGTCTGTCGGTGTCGCGACCAGATGTTCATCACCCTCGAACCGCACCGGCCGTTGCTTTTCTATTTCCTTTCCCCTGAGGCCGCCTCCGAGCCGCGTCTGGCCGTACACGTGAGACACCACCGGTTCGGCATCGACGAATGTCGTTTTGCCCGCAGCGTCAGTGTTTGATATCTGCGGCGTCAACGACAAGGTGACTGCAATTGCCGTATTGGTTGCAAGCTGGTGGCGCAGATACACTCGATACGTGGCGCTTTCCGGCACGTCAATGAGCGCGCTGATCGCGCCTTCGCCGCTCGGCATCACAAACGCGCCTTCAGCCTGCCAGGTAAAGGGACCGGGACTCTTTGTGCCGTGCTGCTTGACCCCTTCCCACGTATTCAGCATCGATACGTGTGAAACATTCAGCAGCGACAGATCTGTCGTGAGTTCCTCACCGAGAAGCTTTGCGATGTCGTCGCCGCCGGGCTTCTCATCCAGGTCCAGGATCTCGCCAGCGCGCAGACTGCATACACTGGACACAAGCGCGACAATCAGCAGAAGTGCTTGTGCCCGAATTGGTATTTCCAAGTTCATGTCGTTACTCCAGCTGTGCTGCGCGAGTCGGCTCAAGGAATGTGAATGATGTAGCAGAATCCTTCATTGTCTGTCACCAGGACCGCCGGCGTCTTCTTCACTTCGCCGTCGAGCAGATCCGGTTCCGCGCCGGCCGCGCCCCACTTCGCCGGGAATTGCTGCACAAACATCAGTTCACCATTAGGTCTGGCCGGCAATGAGATCTCGCGCAGAGTTTTTAACTTTTCGTCGAGAATGCTCACGCGGCCGCGAATATCCGTGCAGACCACCAGCGTGCGTCCGCCGGCGCTCACGGCGAGCACATCCACGAGCCATGTCGGCCAGCGCACTTCGGCCGCGATTTTTCCAGTCTCGATTTCAGCCAGAACAATGCGATTGTTTTTCGCTGCCGCAAGGAACTGGTTCGCGCCGAAGGATGAAACTTCGAGCGGCGCGTCGCCGAGCGGCAGTTTCCAACGTACGGCACCGTCAGCCATGCTGATGGCGTGCAGCGAATCGTCTGACTTGCTGTATGCGGTGAACAGTTTTCCGCACGCGGACAGTGGCCCGCGGAGCTCCGCTTCAATCGACTTGCGCCACTTTTCAGCGCCATCGTTGAGGCCAAAACAAATCAGTTCGCCTTGAGCCGTCCCGGCGAAAATCAAACCATCTGCAAGGAGCGGCCCGGCACTGAACGAATCGGAACCGTCCTTGCGCCACAGCATTGCGGCGTTGCGGTGCGCACTCAAGAGGCTGCCTTGCGCGACGACCGCGGCGCCGTCCTCATGCGCTGCGAACGCGTACTGGGCGTGCGGCGCATCGGGGGAGAGCGTCTTCTGCGCGCCTGTCGCGGGGTCGACGACTGCAATATCGCGCGTAAAGCGGTAGATACGCGGCGCTCCGCTGGCAGCGGGGTGCGCAGTGAAGGCATCCGGATGCTTCGCGGGCGGGCTTGTCCACAGGCGTTTGCCCGTGCGCGGGTCGCACGCAAGCGCCCCCGCATCGGTCGCGGCAACAATGCGCTCGGAAGACGCGCTGAGCAGACGCGCGCGCGTTTCGTTAAGCAGCCCGAAATCGGACACGCCACAGTCTTTCTTCAGCAGAAAGAGGAGACGCTTGAGCACACCGAAATAATGCGTCTCGGCAGCATCAAGTTTCTGCTGCGTACCGCTAACGCCGCCAGCTTGCGTGACCTTTAGAGCCGCCGATTTAAACTCGAAGCGTGCGTCGAGCTTTAAACTGTTGTCGGTCTGCTCAGCCGATGGCATCCAGCCGCTTTCGCATGCGGCGGCGCAGAAGAGCGCTTCCAGAGGAGGAAAGCCCTCGCGGTTGCTCACCGTCGCGGCTGACGGGGCGGCCGGGTCTTTCTCTTCGCGGCCCGCCCACTCGCCAAGCGTGAGCGTCGCGCGCGGAAGCTCGGCCGCGGGCTTTTTCAAGCCCAGGCGAATGCTTTCAGCAATCTGCGAAACAGGCGGAATCCATTTGCTGACGTTGCTGGGAAGCCACGTTTGTCCGTAC
>Ga0196964_10000596_pt1 | contig 20824 bp, 20 predicted proteins | sample S1_10metaG_FD_148615 | JGI IMG/M metagenome (GOLD analysis project Ga0196964, IMG submission 148615) | Soil microbial communities from Anza Borrego desert, Southern California, United States - S1_10 | ecosystem: Environmental > Terrestrial > Soil > Desert | place: USA: California | collected... | reverse complement strand
CGCCCGCAAGGGTGCGCGGCTGCACCGGGCCGCCGGCAACGTCTTCTTCTTCGCCATGCTGGCCATGACCGCCGTGGCGGCCGGCGTGGCGCCCTTCCTCGACGAGGCGCGGTGGACCAACACCACTGCGGGCGTCTTCACCCTCTACCTGGTCGCCACCGGCTGGGCGACGGTGATGCGCCCGGAGGGCCGCATCGGCCGCTTCGAGGTCGCCGCCGTCCTCGTCCCGCTCGGCATCGCCGCGATGGGCCTGGCGCTGTTCCTGCTCAACGGCGGCTCGGGGGCGTTCGCGACGGTCTATGCGATCGCGGTCGTCGCCGCGATCGCGGCGCTTTGCGACCTCGGCGTGATCCTGCGCCGGGGGATCGCCGGGGCGCGGCGCATCGCGCGCCACCTGTGGCGCATGTCGTTGGCCCTGTTCGTCGCCCTCGGCTCGTTCTTCGTCGGGCAGCAGGATGAACTCCCCGCCTTCGTGCAGGGATCGCCCGTCCTCTTCGCCCCCATGCTCGTCGCGCTGGGCCTGCTGTTCTTCTGGCTGATCCGCGCCCGCTTCACCAAGGCCTTCCAGCCCGCCCCGGCCGCCGCCGAGGCGTGACCGGACCTCACTTCCGCAACCACCACACGAAGGGAGCCACCACCATGCGCAAGTTCCTCATGACCGCGGTCGCCGCGGCGATCCTCGCCGCCGCACAGCCCGCCGCCGCCGACACCGTCTCGGACTGGTGGGAGTTCGCCAACAAGGTCGCCGGGCCGCAGGGAACCCGCGGCGGTCCCGACGGCGAGCGCTCGGTCAGCCGTGTCGCCCTGGCCATGTTCGAGGCGGTCAACGCCATCGATCGCCGCTACCAGAGCTACCTGGACACGCCCGCCGGCGACCCGGCGGCGTCCCAGGACGCGGCGGCGGCGACGGCGGCCTACCGGGTCCTGCTGCACCACTTCCCGGCCAAGAAGATCGAGCTCGAAGAGAGCTACGCCATCGCCATGGCCGCCATCCCCGACGCCAGCGCCCGGGAAGCCGGGCGGCTGATCGGCGAGCGGGCAGCCGCGGCGGCCATCCCCGCCGGCGCGGTCGACCCGGCCGCGCCCCAGACCCCGTACCGCCCCCGCACCACGCCGGGGCAATGGGTGGCGACCGGACTGCCCTCGATCGAACCCTACTGGGCCGCCGTGCCGCCCTGGGCGCGGGGCAATACGGCCGAGGCCCTGCGGCCCCCGCCCCCCGTGGCCCTGACCAGCGAGCGCTGGGCCAGGGACTACGAGGAGGTCCGACGCCTGGGCGGCAAGACCAGCACCGAGCGCACGGCGCTGCAGACGCTGTCGGCGCGCTACCGGCAGGCGGGAGACCTGACGCCGACCCTGCGCCTGGTCGCCGACTCGCCCGGCCGCCGGCCGGTGCAGAACGCGCGCATGTTCGCCCTCTACCAGATGGCGGGCGACGACGCCGCCTACGCCATGGCGGCGGCCAAGGCCCACTACGACTTCTGGCGGCCGATCACCGCCATCCGCAACGGCGCCGAGGACGGAAATCCGGCGACCCAGCCCGATCCGGCCTGGACGCCCCTCCTCGGCACGCCGAACTTCGCCGAATACCCGTGCGGCCACTGCACCTATGCGGCCGCCATCGGCGAGGTGATGAAGGCCGAGACCGGCCCGCGTCCGGCCCAGGGCGTGCGCGTGACCACCTTCGCCGTCCCCAACGCCATCGTCCAGGTCCTCCCGAGTTGGGACCAGTGGGTGCGGGAGGTGTCCGACTCCCGCATGTACGGCGGCGTGCACTACCGGTTCTCCAACGAAGCGGGCGAGGAGATCGGCCGCGCGGCGGCGCGCAACGTCCTGGCCACCCTGATGCGCCCGCTGCCGGGACGCTGATCCCCGGAGGCGCCGGCCCGGGCCCGTCCCGACCGGCGCCGCCCGCCTCAGGGTGGAAAGCCCGGCCGGAACCGTCTAAGCCGCGCCCCATCCAGCAGTGAGGGGCGTCCATGCGCATCGCCATGATCGGAACCGGCTACGTGGGCCTCGTCTCGGGAGCCTGCTTCGCCGACTTCGGCCATGTGGTGACCTGCGTCGACAAGGACGAGGGCAAGATCGAGCGCCTGCGCCAGGGCGAGATCCCGATCTTCGAGCCCGGCCTCGACCAGCTGGTGGCCCAGAACGTGCGCGAGGGGCGGCTGCAGTTCGAGACCGATTCCGCCGAGGCCATCCGCACCGCCGACGCGGTGTTCATCGCCGTCGGCACCCCGTCGCGCCGCGGCGACGGCCACGCCGACCTGTCCTACGTGCACGCCGCGGCGCGCGAGATCGCCGAGCTGATGGACGGGTTCACCGTGGTGGTGACCAAGTCGACCGTGCCGGTCGGCACCGGCGACGAGATCGAGCGGATCATCCGCGAGATCCGCCCCGACGCGGACTTCTCCGTCGTCTCCAACCCGGAGTTCCTGCGCGAGGGCGCGGCGATCAACGACTTCAAGCGCCCCGACCGGGTGGTGGTGGGGACCGAGGACCCGCGCGCCGGCGAGGTGATGGCCGAGGTCTACCGGCCGCTGAACCTCAACGAGACGCCGATGCTGTTCACCGACCGGCGCACCTCGGAGCTGATCAAGTACGCGTCGAACGCCTTCCTGGCCATGAAGATCACCTTCATCAACGAGATCGCCGACCTCTGCGAGAAGGCCGGGGCCAACGTTCAGGAGGTCGCGCGCGGCATCGGGCTGGACAACCGCATCGGCTCCAAATTCCTTCACCCCGGCCCGGGGTACGGCGGCTCGTGCTTCCCGAAGGACACGCTCGCCCTGGTCCGCACGGCCCACGATGTCGGCGCCCAGATGCGGCTGGTCGAGACCACGGTGGAGATCAACGCCGCGCGCAAGAAGGCCATGGCCGCGCGCGTCGCCGCCGCCCTCGGCGGCGACCTTGAGGGCAAGACCGTGGGGCTCCTCGGCCTGACCTTCAAGCCCAACACCGACGACATGCGCGACGCCCCGTCGCTCGACGTCGCCCCGGCCCTGCAGGCCATGGGCGCCCGGGTCCAGGCGTTCGATCCCGAGGGCATGGACGAAGCCGCCCACCTGCTGCCCGGCGTGATCTTCAAGGATGGGCCCTACGCCGCCGCCGAGGGCGCCGACGCGGTGGTTATCCTGACCGAATGGGACCAGTTCCGGGCGCTGGACCTCGACCAGCTGATGCAGGTGATGCGCCAGCCGGTGATGGTCGACCTGCGCAACGTCTATCGCCCGGCCGACATGCGCGCGCGGGGGTTCCAGTACAGCTCCGTCGGGCGGGCCTGAGCGACGTCCACGCCGAGGGATTTCGCGGCGGCCCGCGAAGGCCTAAAACCCGAGGCTGATCGTCCAGGAAACCCGCCGTGACCGACGCCGCCGCCCTATCCGCCATCGAGCCCGTGTCCATGAGCCGCTGGGGCTCGGACTTCGAGGGTTTCGCCCGCGACCTCGGCCGCTCGTTCGAGCGCTACGGCTTCGCGGTGGTGGCCGACCACGGCCTCGACCAGGCGATGCTCGACGAGGCCCTCCTTCAGACCAAGGCCTTCTTCGCCCTGCCCGAGGAGGTGAAGCGCCGCTACCACATCCCCGGAACCGGGGGCGCGCGCGGCTACACCCCCTTCGGCATCGAGACGGCCAAGGGCGCGAAGCTCCACGACCTCAAGGAGTTCTGGCACACCGGCCGCGACCTGCCCGAGGGCCACCCGTACCGCCGGTACATGCCCGACAACGTCTGGCCGACCGAGGTCCCCGGCTTCCGCCCGGCCATCTCGGCCCAGTTCCGGGCCCTCGACCAGCTGGGCCTGAAGGTGCTGGGCGCGATCGCCCGCTACCTCGGGCTGGCGGACGACTGGTTCGAGCCCACGGTGCGTTACGGCAACTCGATCCTCCGGCTGCTGCACTATCCGCCCGTGGGCTCCGACAGCCCCCATGTGCGCGCCGGGGCCCACGAGGACATCAACGTCATCACCCTGCTGCTGGGCGCCGAGGAGGCGGGGCTCGAGCTGCTGGACCGGGACGGTCGCTGGCTGCCGATCGCACCCCCGGCCGGGTCGGTGGTGTGCAACATCGGCGACATGCTGCAGCGGCTGACCAACCACCGCCTGCCGTCGACCACCCACCGGGTGGTCAATCCCGCGCCGGAGCGCCGGGGCTTCCCGCGCTACTCCACCCCGTACTTCCTGCACTTCGAGCCGGAGTTCCTCATCGAGACCCTGCCGAGCTGCGTCACGCCCGGGCGGCCGAACCGCTATCCGGCGCCGATCACGGCCGACGAGTTCCTCCAGGAGCGCCTGCGGGAGATCAAGCTGAAGTAGGCCTGAGACGCCATGCCGCCGGTCGAAAGCACCGTTTTTTAAGACCGTCGCGCTTAACTCCCGCGATGGGGTTTCGACCCCCGGGGGAAGAATGTCCAAACCGCCGATTCCATCCGACGAGGCAGAACGCCTGGCCGTGATGCGCGCCCTGCGGCTGCGCGAGCTGGCGTCCGGCATGGACTTCAGCCGGGTCACCCGCCTGGCCAGGGCGCTGGCGAGCGCGGAGTACGCCATCGTCGCCCTCGTCGAGGAGGACGTGGTCTACGCCCTGCACCGCACCGCCGAGGGCCCGGCCGAGAGCCCGCGGGACGTGGCCATGTCGTCCTGGGCGATCGGCTCGGACGGCGTTCTCTGGCTCGAGGACGCCGCCACGGACCCGCGGTGCTGCGAACTCATGTTCGTCGCCACGCCGCCCTACATCCGCTTCTACGCCGGCGCGCCGATCGTCGTGCGCGGCCGCAAGGTCGGGGTGGTGGGCGTGTCGGACACCGAGGTCCGGGCCTTCGACCAGGACGTCGCCGACCGTCTGGAGGACCTCGCCGCCATGCTGGCGGCCGAGTTCGAGCTGAAGGTCGCCAAGGCTGCCCTGGCCGCCGAGGAAGTCCGCATCCGGGCCGAGAAGACCCTGCTCGACGTGCTGGTCGAGGATGCGCCGCTGGCGCTCGCCATGTTCGACCGCGACATGCGCTACATCCGCACCAGCCGGCGCTGGCGCACCGACCGGGGGCTGGACGACACCCAGCTGATCGGTCGCTCCCACTACGAGGTCAGCCCGCACGTGAAGCCGGAGTGGCGCGAGGGCCACCGTCGCTGCCTCGCCGGCGCCACCGAGCGTTGCGAGCGCGACCATTACGTGACGCCGGACGGGCAGGACGCGTGGGTCCGCTGGGAGGTGACGCCCTGGTACGAGCCCTCCGGCGCCATCGGCGGCCTGGTGATCATGACCGAGGACCTGACCGAGCAGGTCCGCGCAGCCCAGCAGATCGAGGACTCCGAGACCCGCCTGCGCCTGGCCACCGAGATCGCCGACCTGGTGGTCTGGGAATACTCCTTCGAGGAGCGGCGGCTGCAGTACGCCACCGGTCGCATGCCCTCGGCCTTCGCCGGCGACCTCGGCTACGAGCGCCTCATCCGCGAATGGCTGGCCCGCGTCCACGAGGAGGATCGCGAACGCGTCCGGGCCCTGTGGACGCACCACATGGAGAACGGCACCCGCTTCCACTGCGAGTACCGCGAGCTCGACCGGCTAGGTCGGGTGGTCTGGCGGCAGAACATCGCCGACACCCTGCGCGACGCCGATGGCCGGCCGGAACGCATCGTCGGGGTGGTGCGGGACCTGACCGAGCGCAAGCTGGCCGAACTGGCGGTCGATCGCGCCCGTTCGGAGGCGGAGGCCGCCAACCGCGCCAAGAGCGAGTTCCTGGCCAACATGAGCCACGAGATCCGCACGCCCCTGAACGGGGTGCTGGGCGTGGCCTCGGCCCTGGCACGCACCTCGCTGAGCGACGACCAGCGCCAGATGGTCGAGATCATCGAGCACTCCGGCCACGTGCTGGAAGCGCTGCTGTCGGACGTGCTGGACCTCGCGCGCATCGAGTCCGGCAAGCTGGAGCTGAGGCCCGAAGCCTTCGACCTGGCCGGCGCCCTGCGCGAGACCGCGACCCTGTTCGAGTCCAGCGCCCACGGCAAGAAGCTGGACCTCGTCGTCGATGTCGCGCCGGACCTGGCGGGCCTGTTCGAATCCGATCCGGTGCGCCTGCGTCAGATCGTGGGCAACCTGCTGTCCAACGCCATCAAGTTCACGGCCGAGGGCGAGGTGAAGCTGTCGGGGCGGGTGTGCGGGGAGGCGGACGGGTCCGCGGTCGTGCGCATCACCGTCGCCGACACCGGCATCGGCTTCGACGAGGCCACGCGCCGGCGCCTGTTCGAGCGCTTCGAGCAGGCCGACGGGTCGATCACGCGCCGCTACGGCGGCACCGGGCTCGGCCTGGCCATATCCCGTTCGCTGGCCGAGATGATGGGCGGCCGGCTGTGGGCGGAATCGGCGCCGGGGGCGGGCTCGACCTTCACCTTCGAGCTCGCGCTGGCCCGCGCCGAGGCCGGCGCCGCGCCGGCCGCCGCGCGGTCTCTCCCGACCGACGTCGCCGCCGCCCTCGACCGACCGATGCGCGTGCTGCTGGCCGAGGACCACCCGACCAACCGCCGCGTGGTGGAGCTGATCCTCGAGGGGGCGGGCGTCGATCTGACCTCGGTCGAGAACGGCGCCTTGGCGGTCGAGAGCTTCGGCCTGCAGCCCTTCGACCTCATCCTGATGGACATGCAGATGCCGGTCATGGACGGGTTGAACGCGACCCGGTCGATCCGCGCCATCGAGCGCGCCGAGGAGCGCCGGCCGACGCCGATCTACGCCCTGACCGCCAACGCCATGCCCGAGCATGTCGAGCAGACCCGCGAAGCGGGGGCCGACGGCCACCTGACCAAGCCGCTCTCCGCCGACGCCCTGCTGCGCGTTATCCGCCACGTCGCCTCGGGCGTGGACGACGGCGAGGATGACGATCGCGTCGTCGCGGCGTAGCCGGAACGGCGCGGTCCCCCTACTCCCGAGCCGAGCCGTCGGCGGGCGGCCGCAGACCTCGGCTCCGGCGGCAGAAAGAAAGGGCCGGCGGTCTCCCGCCGGCCCTTTCCTTGATCGCGCCGTTGGGCGCCCGATCAGCGCGAGATGCGCAGCCGGCTGATCTTGCCGGCGATCTGTTCGAAGGCGTTGCCGAGGTCGGCCACGTTCTGCACGTCGTAGAAGTTCTCCGCCTCCGACGCACAGTTCTGAAGCAGGCTCGAGGAGCCGCCGTAGACCTCCACGCGCACCGTGTAGATGACGATGCCCTTGGCCTTCATGTTGGTGCACAGGGTCGCCAGGCGGGCGTCCATGGCCGCCGTGCGCGAGCTGTTGCTGGAGCCGACGTCCAGGCCCAGCCGCTGGGACCAGACATAGCTGACGCCCGAGTAGGTCGAGTCGTTGGGGTTGTCGTAGTCCTGGTTCACGTTGTCGCCGTCGGTCATCAGGATCACGACCTTGGTGACCTCGTCGTCGTCATAGGCCGCGCCGTCGCCGAACGGCCCGTTCGGCGCCAGCACGTTCCAGCCCCACATCAGGCCCATCGGGATGTTGGTCTGGCCGGTGGCGACCATACCCTGGATAGCGGTCTTGATGGCGCTGGTGTTGTTCGTCAGCCGGGCGATGGGGGCCATGGTGCAGCCCCGGTTCGGTCCCTTGCCATTGCTGGTGCTCAGGCCCCCGGTGTCGTACTTGCCGGGGTTGCCCTGGTGCTTGAACCACTTCTTCCAGTTCGAGCTGCCGTTCGATATCTCGTCGGGCAGGTAGTTGTTGTCGATGTCGTAGTCATCCTTCCAGCCCGAGATGCTGGGCGCATCCGGCTCGTCCGGCGCGAAGTACGGCTGGTAGAGGGTGTCGGGCATGGCGGTGTTCGGCGCCGTGTCCTGCACGTCGTACGGGTAGATGCGCGACTCCACGCATCCGGCCCAGCTCAGGTTCATGTTCGACAGCATAGTGAACCGCTTGGTTCCGGCGGTCGAGAACAGGTCGTCGTGCTGGCTGGACAGGCCGTTGCGGTCGAGCCAGCTGGCGGTGGAGTACTGGGACCCCACGCGCACGGTCATCGAGAACGGCACCAGCGCCAGCTTGATGGCGTCCGGATCGCTGTTGTGCTCGGCCGCCTCCTTGAGGTCGTCGACCAGGTTGGCCGCGGCCGTGCGCAGCGTCGAGATCTTGGTGCCGGCCATCGAACCGGTGTTGTCGAGCACCAGTGCGATCTCGAGCTTGTCGTTGGCCCGCACCACCTCGGAGCCGGCGCTGACCGAAAGCGGCCCGTCGAGGAACATGCCGGCCACAAGCGGGTCGACGGAGACGGAGGCGTTGCCGACCACGGTTCCGTCGTCCTGCAGCGTGAAGGTGACGTTGGACACGGTGGTGTCCGGGTAGCTCCTCATGTTGGCGGCCAGCACGCGGGCGCCGATCGCCTGGATCTGGGCGGGGTCGGTCGACTGCGACCGCGCCGCCGCCAGCGAGGCGGAGTCCAGCGCGTCCTGCAGCGCATTCTTCACCGTCGAGGCCCGGTGGAAGTCGATCGCCGTCAGCGTCAGCATGGACAGCGGGATGAAGGACAGCCCGAAGATCATGGCCACGCCGCCACGGCGGGTCATGAAACGGCGCAGGAACCGCCGCGCCTGCCGGTTCAGCGCGGCGCCGGCGCGCCACACTCGCGATTGCCTCATCGTCATGGCCTTCTAGCCCCATGGACCGCGTCCGCGCGATGCGGCGGACGCAATTCTCCCGGCCCCATGTTCGCCGGTGGCGGTAAACGAACCGCCAGCGAGGTCGGTTAACGACTGTGATTGTCGGGCGGCTGCCGTCGTCCGCCCCTGGGAAAGGGCCGATCCCCGACGGCGCCGCCCTTCCCTTCTCTCCCGCAGCTCCTTCGGCGGCTAGGACGCGCGGGGCCCTCGCCCTCCTTTGAGGACGAGGAACCCCCGCGGACCTACCATCCGCACCGCTCGTTGCGGTTCTGCTGGGTCAGCCAGGCGTTCAGCGGCGCGAAGTAGTCGGCGATGGCCGAGGCGTCGTTCTCGCGGCTGCCGGTGAAAGCCTCCATCGCCTCGGGCCAGGGCCGCGACTGGCCCATCTCCATCATGGCGTTGAAGCGCCGGCCGACCTCCTTGTCGCCGTAGATCGAGCAGCGGTGCAGGGGCCCGCTCCAGCCCGCCATGCGGCAGGCCGCGCGGTGGAACTGGAACTGGTAGATGTGGGCGAGGAAGTAGCGCGTGTACGGCGTGTTGCCGGGCACATGGTACTTGGCGCCGGGGTCGAAGGCGTCGGCCGGGCGCGGGCCCGGAGGCGCCAGGCCCTGGTACTTCAGCATCAGGTCGGTCCAGGCCTGGTTGTACTCCGCCGGGGTGGTCTCGCCGGAGAACACGCCCCAGCGCCAGCGGTCGACCATCAGCCCGAACGGCAGGAAGGCGATCTTGTCGAGCGCCATCTTGAGCAGGAAGGGGATGTCCTCCTGCTCGCCCGGCACCCGGTTCAGCAGGCCGATCTGGTTCAGGTAGGTGGGCGTCAGGGCCGAGAGGCCGACGAAGTCGCCGATCGCCTCGTGGAAGCCGTCGTTGGCCCCGTTGCGGAAGATGAACGGCTGACCCTTGTAGGCCCGCTGGTAGTAGTTGTGCCCGAGCTCGTGGTGGACGGTGTAGAAGTCGTCCCCGTTCACTCGCGTGCACATCTTGATGCGGATGTCGTCGAGGTTGTCGATGTCCCAGGCCGAGGCGTGGCAGACCACCTCGCGGTCGCGGGGCCGGGTGATCATCGACCGCTCCCAGAACGTCTGCGGCAGCGGCGGCAGGCCCAGCGAGACGTAGAAGTTCTCGCCGGTGCGGACCATCTTCTCGGCGTCGTACTTCTTGGCGACCAGCAACTGGTCCAGGTTGTAGGACGAGCGGCCGCCGGTCCTGGGCGCGACCACGTCGTAGATGTTGCCCCACTGCTGCGACCACATGTTGCCGAGCAGGTCGGCGCGGATCGGGCCGGTGCGCGGCTGCACGGCGTCGCCGTACTTGTCGTTCAGCCGCCCCCGTACGTAGCAGTGCAGGTTGCGGTAGAAGGGCTCCACCTGGCCCCACAGGCGGTCGGTCTCGACCGCGAAGGCGTCGGGCTCCATGTCGTAGCCGGACCGCCACAGCGCGCCGGTGTCGGCGTAGCCGAGGTCGCGCGAGCCCTCGTTGGCGATCTCCACCAGCCGCGCGTAGTCGTCGCGCATGACCGGCGAGATGGTCCGCCAGCCCTCCCACAGGGCCTTGGTCTCGGCCGGGTTGCGCGAGGCGGCTAGCAGCTCGGACGCGTCGTCCAGCGTGATCTGGCGGCCCTTGTAGGTGAACTTGCCGGTGGCGTAGGTCGAATCCAGCTTGGTCGAGAGGTTGGCCAGCTCCTCGGCCGCGCCGGGCCGGTCGGGAGCCGGCAGCACCAGGCCGAGCTTCAGCAGGTTCAGCTTGCGGCGGGTGACGGGGTCGATCCCCGGGGTGTCGTTGAAGCGCGCCGCGCCCTTGGCCAGCTTGACCCCCAGCTCGGTGAACTGGGCGTTGGCCTCGGCCTCCAGAGCCATGGTGTCGACGGTGATGTAGGTCGCCCGGATCCAGGACACGCGCGCGGCGTACTCCGCCAGCTTGGCCAACTGGGCCTCGGCGTCGGCGACGAAGGCCTGGGCGTCGGCGGCGGTGGCCGCGGCGGGCGCCGGGGCCTCGGCCGCGACGGGAGCGGCGGGCGCCTCGGAGGAGGCGGTGGTGGTGGCGGAGGCGCTGGCGCAGCCGGCGAGGGCCGCGACCGCGCAGGCGGTCAGCAGGTGGCGTCTCATGGGGTGTCTCCTGGAGCTCACGCGGCGCCCGGTCCGGGCGGCGGAGGCGGCGGCGGGGTCTGGCGCGAGGGATAGGTCCGCTCGTAGGGCGGCGAGTGGACGCAACCGGCCAGGAGGCCTGCGGCGACCAGCAGAAGAATGAGCCTCATCGGTCCCTCCTGATCGAGCGCCCCGCCCCGCCAGGGCGCTAACCATGGCCGCGCATGGAAACCCGTTAGCCAGAAAGGTCAAGGTCTTGGGCCCCGGTCACCCTTCCCCTTCCGCTCCAGCACGCAGGCGACCATCCCGTCCCCCATCTGCGCCTGGATGCGGCGGGCGCGGCTGCGCACGTACGGGCCGGCGTCGGCGGCCCGCCACCTGCGCGGGCTGGGCAGGATGGCGGCCAGGCGGGCGGCCTGCTGCGGCGAGAGTTCGGCGGCGCTGCGCCCGAACCAGTGGCGGGCGGCCGCCTCGGCGCCGTAGACGCCCGGGCCCCACTCGACCACGTTGAGGTAGACCTCCATGGTCCGGCGCTTGCCCCACAGCGCCTCGATCAGCACGGTGTAGGCGGCCTCGAAACCCTTGCGCACCCAGCCGCGGCCCGGCCACAGGAAGACGTTCTTGGCCGCCTGCTGGCTGATCGTCGAGGCGCCGCGGACACGGCCCGGCCTGCGCCTGTTGTGCTTCAGCGCCGTCTCGATGGCCTGGAGGTCGAAGCCGCGGTGGCGGCAGAAGTTCTGATCCTCGGCGGCGACCACCGCCTGCACCAGGGCCGGCGAGATGCGCGTCAGCGGGCGCCAGCGCCGGGCCAGGCCTTCGCCCTCCAGCGCGCGGCCGACCATCAGGGTGGTCAGCGGCGGGCCGACGAAGCGGTGCGCCAGCACGCCGGCCGGCGGCAGCAGCAGGAGCACGGCGACGACCGCCAGGACGGTCTTTCGCAGGCGGCTCAGCGGGCGACGGGGCGCGGACATGGGGAGGCTTCTAATCGCCCAGCTTGGCGAGATTTGGGAGACGGCGAAGCCGGGTCAGAGGTCGACGACGTCGGCGTTCCCGTCCTCGTCGCCCCAGGCCAGGCGCCTGCCGTCGGGGGTGATCGCGAGCGCGGAGACGGCGGCGCCCTCGGCCCGGACCTCGGCCAGGCGGTTGCCGTCGACGTCGGCGAACCACACCCGGCCCGCGTTGGTGCCCGCCGCCAGCCGCGCGCCGTTCGGCGTGGCCGCCACGCAGGTGACCAGGGTCCCCTCCAAATGGCCGACCTCGGCCGCCTGCTCGCCCATCGGTCCGTTGGCGCCGCGGAACGGCCAGACCACCGCGCCCTCGGCGCCGGAGGTGGCCATCAGCCGCCCGCCCGACAGGAAGGCGATCGAGCGCGGCTTGGCGGCGTAGCCCGACATGCGCATGTCCTTGGCGTCGGCGACGCGCCAGCCGTGCAGCATGTTCTCCTGCATGGCGGTGATCAGGAACCTGGCGTCCGGGCTCCACGCGACGCCGATGTGCGAGCCGGCCCAGTTGAACCTCTGCGGCTTCTGGTCGGCGATGCGGGCGAACCAGACCGTCGCCCCGCCGTAGGTGGCGCAGGCCAGCTTGCGTCCCTTGGGGTCGAAGGCCAGGCCGGCGACCGAGCGCTCGTGCGGGAAGGCGCGGCGGAACAGCGGGTCCCTGGCGTCCAGCGCCTCGACCCGCTTGCCGGAGGCGAAGGCGATCAGCCCGCTCTCGGCCGAGGTCGCCACCGCGTCGATCCAGCCGCCGGCGACGGCGGCCAGCTCCACGGGCGGCTCGGCCGCGCGCGACCACACCAGCCGCCCGTCGTCGCCCCCGGTGATCACGCCGTGGCCGGAGGGGTGCGGGGCGGCGGCGAGAACCGCCGCGTCCGGGTGCGCCTGGACGACCTCGCCGGTCTCGAAGCGCGCCGTGCCGTCGCCGAGCGCGAAGGCGGCGTGGCCCGACGGTCCGAACAGGACGGCGGTGACGTGGGCGTGGAACTCCATCACGCGGCGCAGGCCTCGAAGCCTTCGCGCAGGGCGGCCTCGTCGAGGTTGCGGCCGATGAACACGGCGCGGCTCCAGCGCTTCTCGCCGGGCTTCCATTCCCGCTGCAGCTCGCCCTCGAGGATCATGTGCACGGCCTGGAACACCAGCCGCTTGTCCTCGCCGGCCACATCGATGATGCCCTTGGCGCGCAGGATGTCGGGGCCCTGCTCGGCCAGCAGCTTGTCGATCCAGCGGGTGAACCTGGCGCCGTCGATCGGCCGTTCCGTCGACAGCGAGATCCCCCGGATGTCCTCCGCGCCCTCGTGCGCGTGCCCGCCGTGCCCGTGGTCGTGGCCGTGATCGTGGTCATGGTGGTCGTGGCCGCAGTGCTCGTCGTGCACGTGGCCGGGCTCGCCGTGGGCGGGGTTGAGGAACTCGGGCTGGAGGTCGACGATGCGCTCGAGGTCGAAGGCGCCCCGGCCCAGCACCGTCTCCAGCGGCACGTTGGAACGCTGGGCGCGGTGGATCGGGGCCAGCGGGTTGAGCTTGCGCAGCCGCGCCTCGACCGCCTCCAGCTCGGCCTCGGAAACCAGGTCGGTCTTGTTGAGGATGATCTGGTCGGCGAAGGCGATCTGCTCGCGCGCCTCGCGGCTGTCGGCGATGCGCTCGGTCACGTGGCGGGCGTCGACCACGGTGGTGACGCTGTCCAGCTTCGTCCGCGCCTTGACCTCGTCGTCCATGAAGAAGGTCTGGGCCACCGGCGCCGGATCGGCCAGGCCGGTGGTCTCCACCACGATGGCGTCGAAGCCGCCCTTGCGCTTCATGAGGCCCGAGAGGACGCGGATCAGGTCGCCGCGCACGGTGCAGCAGACGCAGCCGTTGTTCATCTCGAACACTTCCTCGTCGGCGCCGACGACCAGGTCGTTGTCGATGCCGATCTCGCCGAACTCGTTGACGATGACGGCGTAGCGCTTGCCGTGGTCCTCAGTGAGGATGCGGTTCAGGAGCGTGGTCTTGCCCGCGCCTAGGTAGCCGGTGAGCACGGTGACGGGGATGGGGGAGGCCTGGGACATGGCGCGCTAGATGGCGTGCGGGCGCGCCGATGCCAAGCGGGTGCGGCGTCGGTCAGCAGTTCGGGCAGTCTTCCAGGGCCGCGCTCTCGACCTGCACCGTGGCGTGCTTGATGCCGAACCGGCGCTTCACCTCGGCCTGCACGCCGTTCAGGAAGGCCGCGTCGCCGGGCTCGTCGCGCACCAGGTGGACGGTGAGCGCGGTCTCGGTGGTCGACAGGTTCCACACGTGCATGTCGTGCACGCCGCTGACGCCTGGCAGGGCCAGCAGGTAGTCGCGGACCTCGGCGACGTCGAGGTGCTCGGGCGCGGAGTCCATGGCCAGGTCGAACGACTGGCGCAGCAGGCCCCAGGTGCCGGCCAGGATGACGGCGACGATGGCGAAGCCGGCCAGCGGGTCGATCCAGGACTGGCCGGTGAGCAGGATGAGGCCGCCGACGACCACCACGCCCAGGGACACGCCGGCGTCGGCGACCATGTGCAGGTAGGCGCCGCGGACGTTGAGGTCCTCCTTGCGGCCGCGCAGGAACAGCAGGGCCGTGGCCAGGTTGATGGCGAAGCCGACGCCGGCCACGACCATCACCGTGGTGGTGGCCACCGGCGCGGGCTCGAGCAGCCGCCGGAACGCCTCAACCGCGATGGCGCCGCAGGCGAACACCAGCACCACGGCGTTGGCCAGGGCGGCCAGGATGGTGGCCTTGCCGTAGCCGTAGGTGTGCCGCTGGGAGCCGGCCTGGCGGGCCAGCCAGGCCGCGCCGCCGGCCAGCGCCAGGCCCAGCACGTCGGACAGGTTGTGGCCGGCGTCGGCGAGCAGGGCCGTCGAGCGGGCGAGAAGGCCGTAGACCGCCTCGACGCCGACGAAGGCCAGGTTGAGCAGGATGGCGAAGCCGTAGCGCCAGTCGCCGGCCGGCGGCGCATGGTGATGGTGGCCGTGGTGGCCGTGCGCGTGGTGGTGGCCGTCCGCGTGGTCGTGGGCGTGCGCGCTCATGGGCGCCAGTAGAGGATCATGGCCGCGAGGGCGAAGAGGACGACGGCGAGCACGAGCCTCTCATAGCGCTCCCAGCGTTCGAGCTTAAGCCGCGATGCGCCCGCGAGGGCCAGGCCGGTGAACAGCATCATGCCCAGCAAGGTGGCGACGAGCAGGATCAGGCTCAACACCACGAAGGCGGTCCAGCCGTGCGCCGCGCCCGACAGGTAGAGCGGCAGGAAGGCCTCGCTGGGGTAGAAGGCCAGCACCGCGACCAGGCTCAGCAGCGCTGCGCGGTCCGAGGCGTAGCGCTTCACCGGCGCGCCCGGCTCGGTCTGCGCGTGGACCGCCTGGGCCCCCTTGCGCCGGCTGACCAGGAAGTAGACGCCCAGCAGGGCCAGGATGCCGGCCGAGACCATCGGCAGGGCGCCGTTGAAGCGGGCGTCGATCTCGACCCCGGCCAGCACCACCAGCACGCCGATGACCACGGTCATCAGCACGTGGGCGAGGCCCGAGAGCGCGGCCGCCCCCAGGGTCCGGCGCGAGGACCAGCCCTGGCCGCGCCCGACCAGCACGAACGGCAGCCAGTGGGTGGGCAGCACCGCGTGCAGGAAGGCGGCCGCGAAGGCGGTGGCCAGCAGGGACAGGAGGAGCGCGTCGTCGAACCCGAACATCGGCCGCCCTATAGCCTGTTACATTGTAACACGCGAGCCCCTTTCCGCGTGGCCGCGCCGCGGTGTCGCGGCGACGCCCGGCGAGGTCTCCCGAACCGCCAGCCGCGACCCTTTTTCCGCCCGGCTTTTCGTTGACTCGGGAAAGTCCGGCTGTATAAGACACGCCCTCCCGCCCGCCGGACACCCCGCGGGCGCAATCTTTTTTGTCTGACAAGGGCTGCGCGATGTACGCGGTGATCAAGACCGGCGGCAAGCAATACCGGGTTCAACCGGGCGACCTGCTCGTGGTCGAGAAGCTGGAAGGCGAGCCGGGCGCCGAGGTCGTCTTCGACCAGGTGCTGATGCTGGGCGACGACGTGGGCGCGCCCCTGGTCAAGGGCGCCACCGTCAGCGCCACCCTGATCGAGACCCGCAAGGGCGAGAAGATCAAGATCTTCAAGAAGATCCGTCGTCAGGGCTACCGCCGCACCCGCGGCCACCGCCAGCTCGAGAGCGTGCTGCAGGTGACCGCCATCGACGGCGGCAAGGGCAAGATGGAGAAGTGGGACGGCACGGTCGACCTGACGACCAAGGCCGAGCGCGACCTGCGCGCCCGCAACCTCGCCCGCCTGGCCGAGGCCGCCGAGGCCAAGACCGCCCGCAAGGCCGAGACGAAGAAGGCCGCCGCGGCCGCCACGCCGAAGGCTCCGGCCAGGAAGGCCGCGCCGAAGAAGGCCGAGGCCGCGCCGCAGCCGGAAGCGACCGAAGCCAAGGCCGCGCCGAAGAAGGCCGAAGCCCCGGAGAAGAAGGCCAAGGAAGCCGCGCCGAAGAAGGCCGCGGCCCCCAAGGCGGAAGCCACGACCGAAACCAAGGCCGCGCCCAAGAAGGCCCCGGCCAAGAAGGACAAGGAAGCCTGATCCTGCTAGGATCGGCTTCGAGAGAGTAGGAGCGCACCATGGCGCACAAGAAGTCCGGCGGCTCGTCGCGTAACGGCCGCGATTCCGAATCCAAGCGCCTGGGCGTGAAGCGCTTCGGCGGCGAGACCGTGCTCGCCGGCAACATCCTCGTGCGTCAGCGCGGCACCAAGTTCCATCCCGGCGACAACGTCGGCCTTGGGCGCGACCACACCCTTTTCGCCAAGGTCACCGGCCAGGTGAAGTTCACCACCAAGCGCGACTCCAAGTGTTTCGTGTCGGTGATTCCGGCCATGGCGGCCGAATAGCATAGCGATCCGACGGACCACCCGGATCGCCGCCCACAGGGGCCGATCCGGATGAAGCGACGCGGGGAGTCCGGATCAACCGGGCTCCCCTTTTTCGTTCCCGCGAGCTGCAAGGAAGGACGCGGCTCATGTGCGTGATCGACTTTTCGCCCGTCATCGAGACGCGGCGCCTGAAACTCAGGGCTCCCGAGGACCGGGACCTGGCGCGGCTGGCGGCCATGGCCGACGACTGGGACATCGCGCGCATGACCCTGCGCCTGCCGCACCCCTACACCCTCGCCGACGCCCGGACCTTCCTCGCCCGCACCGCCAGCCAGGACCGCAGCCGCGACAACACCTTCGTCATCGACCTCGAGGACGACGGCCCGGTCGGGGTGATCGGCTTCTTCCACCACGACGACCCCTACCCGGAGATGGGCTACTGGATAGGCCGGCCCTACTGGGGGCGCGGCTTCGCCACCGAGGCGGTCGACGGGGCCCTGGTCTGGGCCTCCAGGACCTGGCGCAAGCGCGCCGTGGCCGCCGGCCACTTCGTCGACAACCCGGCCTCGGGGCGGGTGCTGACCAAGTCGGGCTTCCTCTACACCGGCCAGGTCAAGCGCCAGCGATCCCTGGCCCGCGGCGAGGAGGCGGAGACGCGCATGATGCTGTGGCTGGCGTGAGGGCCGGCAAATGAAAAGGCGCGGCCCTCGCGGGCCGCGCCTCCGGTCCGGTTCGAAACCCGAAGCCTCAGACGGCTTGCAGGTTGACCGCGGCTTCCTTGCCGGAGCGCCGGTCCTGCTCGAGCTCGTAGGAGACCTTCTGGCCTTCCTGGAGCGTGCCGAGGCCCGACCGCTCGACGGCCGTGGCGTGGACGAAGACGTCCTTGCCGCCGGCGTCAGGGGCGATGAAACCGTAGCCCTTGGTGGTGTTGAACCATTTGACGGTGCCCGTAGCCATAATTGACTCCTTTAGTGACGGGACTGACCTTCCGCGCACGTCGCGGGGGCCGTCGAGTCTCGCGAGCTGGAGCCATAGACCGAGCGCAGAGCGACGGAAGGCGCGTTACGCTTCAGAGGTCGACTTTCGGCATATAGGCGGGGAATTTCGTTCTGTCTAACGCGGCTTTTCGCTGACGCCTCGACCCGGCCCTCCGTCCGGTGCAAAACCCCGCCCCATGAAGTTCCTCGACCAGGCCAAGATTTTCGTGCGTTCCGGCGACGGCGGCGGGGGCGCCGTGTCCTTCCGTCGCGAGAAATTCATCGAGTACGGCGGGCCCGACGGCGGCGACGGCGGGCGCGGCGGCGACGTCTGGATCGAGGCGGTCGAGGGGCTGAACACCCTGATCGACTACCGCTACCAGCAGCACTTCAAGGCCCAGACCGGCCAGCACGGCATGGGCCGGCAGCGCCACGGCGCCGCCGGCGAGGACGTGGTGCTGAAGGTCCCCGTCGGCACCCAGGTCTACGAGGAGGACCGCGAGACCTTGATCGCGGACCTTGAGCGCCCCGGCCAGCGCGTGCTGCTGGCCAAGGGCGGCAACGGCGGCTGGGGCAACGTCCACTTCAAGGGACCCGTGAACCAGGCCCCGCGTCACGCCAACCCCGGCCTGCCCGGCGAGGAGCGCTGGATCTGGCTGCGGCTGAAGCTGATCGCCGACGCCGGCCTGGTGGGCCTGCCCAACGCCGGCAAGTCGACCTTCCTCGCCGCCACCTCGGCCGCCCGGCCCAAGATCGCCGACTATCCGTTCACCACCCTCACCCCCAACCTCGGCGTGGTCGACCTGTCGTCGAACGAGCGCTTCGTGATCGCCGACATCCCCGGCCTGATCGAGGGCGCGTCCGAGGGCGCGGGCCTGGGCACCAAGTTCCTGGGCCACGTCGAGCGCACCGCCGTGCTGATCCACCTGGTCGACGCCACCCAGGACGATCCGCCCGGCGCCTGGAAGACCATCCGCGGGGAGTTGGAGGCCTACGGCGAGGGGCTGGGGCAGCGGCCGGAGCTGACGGTGCTCAACAAGATCGACGCTATCCCCGACGACCTGCGCGACGATATCGCCGCCGACTTCGAGGAAAAGACGGGGGTCAGGCCCCGTCTGGTCTCCGGCGTCTCCGGCGAGGGGGTGACCGAACTGCTGCGCGAGGCCTGGAGGCTGGTCAGGAAGCAACGCGCCGCCGAGGCCGGCCGGCCCGATCCCGACGACGAGGACGCCGACGCCCCGGCCGGGGATTGGATCCCTTGAGCGGCGACGCCCGCCTGCCCGTATCCCCCGGCGACCGCATCGGCCTGTTCGGCGGCTCCTTCGACCCCGTCCACGGAGGCCATCGCCACGTCGCCGACCTGGCGCTGCGACACCTCAAGCTCGACCGGGTGATCTGGCTCGTGACCCCCGGCAACCCGCTCAAGGACGACACCTGGATGCGCCTGCCCGAGCGGCTGGCCGCCGTCGAGGCCATCATCGATCCGAAGACCATGGTGGCCTCCGACATCGAGGCCAGGCTGGGCACCCGCCCGACCATCGACCTGCTGAAGCGGCTGGATGTGATCCACCCCGACGTCCGCTTCGTGTGGATCATGGGCTCGGACAACCTCGCCGGTTTCCCGCAGTGGCGGGCCTGGCGCGAGATCACGGCGCGCATCCCGATCGCCGTCGTCGCCCGGCCGGGCAGCGAGGACGCGGTGGAGACCAGCGAGTTCGCCCGCGCCTACGGCGACGCCCGGCTGCCGCTGGCGCGGGCCGCGGACCTGCCCGGCGCCGCGCCCCCCGCCTGGGTCTGGATCCCCGGCCCGCTGCACCCCGCCTCCTCCACGGCCATCCGGCAGGCCGACGGGGCCTGAGCACGGCTCCACGACCTCGCCCGAAAGCTGCGCCGAATCGGCCCCATGACCGGGAACCGAGGACGTGCTACGGTCGCTTTCGTACGGGTGAGACCCACAGGAGTTAACAGCTGAGCGCCCCTTCCGCGCACGACGCGCATTCGGACACGGCCGAGCCGGTCGCAGTCCAGTCCCCTCGAGACCCCAACGTCAGCCTCGAGGACCTGATCCTGAAGCGCCTGGACGACGACAAGGCCCAGGACGTCGTTCACATAGACCTCAGAGGCAAGAGCTCGGTCGCCGACGCCATGATCGTGGCGTCCGGCCGCTCGCACCGGCACGTCGGCGCCCTGGCCGACCACCTGTTGCGGACCCTGAAGGAAAACGGCTTCGGCCGCGCCCGGGTCGAGGGCCTGCCGCACTGCGACTGGGTGCTGATCGACGCCGGCGACGTGGTCGTCCACCTGTTCCGGCCCGAGGTCAGGACCTTCTACAACATCGAGAAGATCTGGTCGGTCGACGCGCCGCACCGCACCGCCGTCCAGGCCTAGGGCGTCCCTTGCGGATCGACCTGATCGCCGTCGGCCGCCTCGGCCGCAGCGTCGAGCAGGCGCTGGCCGCCGACTACCTGGGCCGCGCGACGGCGGCTGGCCGGTCGCTGGGGCTGGGCCCCTGCGAGCTGGTCGAGGTCGAGCCCAGGGGCGGGAGCGGCATGGTCCGGGAGGCCGAGGCCATCCTGGCCAAGGTGCCCCCGGGCGCGGCGATCATCGCCTGCGACGAGCGCGGCCAGGCGCTCACCTCGCGCGCCTTCGCCCAGCGCATCGAGAAGCTGCGCGACGCGGGCACGCCTCGGCTGGCCCTGGTGATCGGCGGGGCCGACGGGCTGGACCAGTCCGTGCGCGACCGCGCCGCCGCCCTCGTCGCCTTCGGGCCCTGGACCTGGCCCCACGCCCTGGCCCGCGTCATGGCCGCCGAGCAGATCTACCGGGCGGCGACCATCCTCGGCGGATCGCCCTACCATCGCGACTGACGCGTTCGATCGGCCTGGCCGCAGGCGCGCGGCGCCCATCCGGGCTATTCTGCAACGGCCGTGATTCAGCTCCGCCCCGCCTTCCTCCTCCTCGCGTTCGCCCTCGCCCTCGTGGCCGCCCCGGCGTTCGGGCAGCGGGCGGGCGAGGTCGAGCTGCGGCGGGCGGAGCAGGCTCGCGAGCGGGATGTGCTGCGCGCCGACGCCCGCCGGACCGCGGCGGAGATCGAGCGTCTGCGCGCGCGGCTGGTGCGCCTGGCGCGCGAGCAGTCGGTCGACGAGGCCGCCGCCCTCGCCCAGCGCGCGCGGCTCGACCGCCTTTCCGCCCGCGAGCAGGCCCTGACCGCCGCCCTGGCCGGCGAGCGGGCGCGGCAGGCCCGCTTCCTGGGGGCGTTGCAGAACTACTCGCGCA